>Ga0180217_1003117_pt1 | contig 14292 bp, 16 predicted proteins | sample eDN3rd37CBELigOP_FD_128521 | JGI IMG/M metagenome (GOLD analysis project Ga0180217, IMG submission 128521) | Enriched Organic Plus compost microbial communities from Emeryville, California, USA - eDNA 3rd pass 37_C BE-Lig OP (version 2) (version 2) ... | reverse complement strand
TCAAGGTTTTCTTCAAGTTGCTTATAGTTCGCCACGTTGGCTCCCTTAAAGTGAGTGCGATCAGCCCTGCGGACTTCCGCTCATCTGACGGCAGTAGTTGGCCAAGTTCTCCGGCAAGTCTGGCGGGCAGACGCCGCATTGCTGGTTGCCTGGTACAGCGTAATCAATGAACGTGGGATACGGCAGGTTCAAATTCGCCATGATGTGCTTGAACTCGTCGAGCGTCTTGTCACCGCCCAGGCGCGGATTGCGCTTTTTTTCCTGAACAATGGACGAGACGAAGCGTTCCTTATAGTCATGCGCTGGGTACACCAGTGTCTCATCTGGCAAGGCAAAGAGCTTTTCACGCACGCTTCTGTACAGCGCATCGGCATCGCCGTTCTGAAAGTCCGTGCGACCACATCCTTCGATCAGCAATGCGTCCCCTGTGAAGACCCGGTCGTTCAAGAGATAGGCGAAGTGACCGTCCGTATGGCCCGGTGTATGCAACGGCTGCAAGATGATGCCGCCCACCTGAAACGGCACGCCTTCTTCGATGCCAACGTCGGTGCAAGGAAGTCGATCGTACGCTGGCGCGGCAATCTTGCTGCCAACCGAGCGCTTCATTTCCAGCGCTGCGGTGATATGGTCTGCATGAATGTGCGTATCCACGGTATAGGCGAGGTTCAAGCCCAGGCGTTGCACTTCGGTCAAGTCACGCTCCATGGTGGTGATGACCGGGTCGATGAGGACGGCCTGCCCGGTATCCTCGTCTCCAAGAAGATAGGTGTATGTGCTCGATAGCGGCTCGTACAGTTGACGGAAAATCATAGTGACTCCTTGCTAAGTCTGTAGGCAAGATTGGCAGCGACATCGTCATTTATTATACCAATAAACATATTATTTATTGGTATAATGTTTGTGTGAGCCTTTCATAGATACGCCTTCATGACACCACCGAAACAGATCGATCTCGCCAGACTTCGCGCCGCCGCAGGAGATGCCTGCACCCTTTTGAAGATACTGTCCAACCAGGACCGCCTGCTCTTGCTGTGTCAGATGACCCAGGGTGACTTTTCCGTCGGCGAATTGGAAGAAATGACCGGAATCCGGCAGCCAACTTTATCGCAGCAGTTAACCGTACTGCGCGAGGAGCAGCTGGTGAGTACGCGCCGCGACGGTAAACGGATTTTCTACAGCATTGCCAGCCAGGAGGCGAGGGCGGTGCTGCAAGTGCTGTACCAGCTGTACTGTCAAACGCAAGAGGAGGAAGGCTGACATGACGGTTGACTGGAGCAATTTCACGCCATGGATATCGCTTGCAGGGGGGGGGATGATCGGGTTGGCTGCCGCGATGCTTCTTCTCTTCAATGGACGAATTGCCGGGATCAGCGGCATTGTGGGCGGACTACTCAATCCCGTGAAAGGAGAGTTAGCCTGGCGTAGCGCATTCATAGGGGGTCTGGTGGCCTCTCCGCTGGTGTTCGGTCTCGCAGCCCCTTTGCCGGAAGTAAGAATAGAGGCTGGATACCCCATGCTTATTGTTGCCGGCCTGCTGGTTGGTATCGGCACGCGTTATGGTTCCGGCTGCACGAGCGGCCATGGTATCTGCGGATTATCGCGCCGTTCACCGCGCTCCGTGGTGGCAACCATCGCCTTCATGTTTTCCGGATTCGTGACCGTGTACATCGTTCGCCATCTGATCGGCTGAGGAGAAGACGATGAAAATGCTCATGGCATTGCTGGCCGGCTTGCTGTTTGGTTTGGGGCTGATACTGTCGGGCATGACCGACCCTTCAAAGGTGCTGGGCTTCCTTGATTTGGCTGGCAATTGGGACCCATCGCTGGCCTTGGTGATGGGTGGCGCACTGCTGGTTGGCTCGCTGGTTTTTGGGGTTGCGCTTAAGCGACCGACGTCCATTCTCGGGGACGCCATGCGCCTGCCGACCGCTACGAAGATCGATCGTCGACTGGTATTGGGCAGCCTGACATTCGGCGTAGGTTGGGGCCTGGCCGGCTATTGTCCGGGACCTGCGCTGGCATCACTTGCGCAGGGCGGCGCGAAACCGTTCGTGTTCTTTATTGCCATGCTGGCTGGGATGGCACTGTTCGAAGTCTTGGAACGTGCGCAAAGCGGGACTGTGAGCAGGAACGCTTAACACGAAACCGTCCATTGACCCTTGTTTCGGGCGCATGTGCATGATCGACCGTCCTTACTCAGTTCGGGAAGCTGTGCCCTGAAGATAAGGATGACCAGCGCATTGACGAAGCCGGTGACGCCCCGCCTGCTGCATGCGGGCGATTTCAAGAACTGCAGGCCGGAAAGCAGGTGCAAGTCTCGCCGAGATGCAGTAACCGGCAATCAAGTTTTCTGACCGGGGGGAAAGGTCTGCATCTTCTTTCAGGGCAAAGGCAGCACGACCACAAGTGCCGGAACCCATTTCACCCGAGGTACATCTTGTCAAATATCGAGTCCGCATCTGCACAAATAGAGTCCGCCATGTTGTCTGAGCATGAGCAGCGCGGCAACATCATGCGCCTTACGGTGGCGCAGGCACTGGCTGGAGCGAACTCTGTAGTGGTCTACGCCACGGGCGCCATCATCGGTCACATGCTCGCGCCCGACAAGACGCTGGCGACCTTGCCGATTTCCATCTTTGTGGTGGGCATGGCTGCCTGGGTAATCCCCCCATTTTTAGCGATTGCCAGAAGTAGGAACGCTATGCGGCCATGGCCAGCCGCTGTTTTGGGGTGATGCCGCCCAATGCCATGTTTGGGCGTTCGTGATTGTAGGACCACATCCACTGCGTGGCAGCCGTAAGCTCCCCCAATTGGTAGACATCAGCCGGTAGAATTTCGGGGCCTCCACGAGTCGGAGACTCCCTTGAAGAAAAGCAGGTTCACGGAAAGCCAGATTGTTGCGGTGCTGAAGGAAGGCGAGGCCGGTATGCCGGTTGCCGAACTGTGCCGCAAGCACGGCGTTAGCAGCGCCACGTACTACCAGTGGAAGAGCAAGTACTCGGGCGTACAGGTGTCCGAGTTGCAGCGGCTGCGCGAGCTCGAGGCCGAGAACGCCAAGCTCAAGCGCATGTACGCGGATCTGGCCCTGGAGAATTCGGCGATCAAGGATGTTCTGAACCGAAAATCCTGACGCCGTCGGCCAGGCGCGAGGTGGTCGAACAGTTGGTGCAAGCCCGACTGTCGATCGCTCGTGCCTGTCGAATTGCAGGCCTGTCGCGGGCGGCGTACTACAAGAGGCCAGTGTCGGCATCCGAGCGAGATGCCGACGTGATCGAGGCGCTCAATGCCATCGTCAGCCGGCATGGGCGCTGGGGGTTCTGGAAATGCTTTACCCGGTTGCGGCTTGATGGCCGCTGCTGGAACAAAAAGCGTGTGCATCGGGTGTACTGCGATATGGGTTTGAATTTGCCTCGGCGTTGCAAGAAGCGGCTACCAGACCGGCCCCATCAGCCGTTGGACCTGGCAAGCGAGCCCAACCGCTGCTGGGCCTTGGACTTCATGCACGACGCCTTGTATTGCGGCCGGCGGTTCCGGACATTGAATGTAATCGACGAAGCCAATCGGGAGTGCTTGGCCATCGAGGTTGGCACGTCGATCCCATCGGCCAGGCTGATCCGCGTCTTGAGTCGCTTGGTCGACTGCTACGGCGCCCCGAATGCCATACGGCTGGACAACGGCCCGGAGCTAGTCTCCCAAGCGTTCACTGAATGGGCCGCAGCCAAAGGCATCGCGGTTCGATACATCCAGCCGGGTAAGCCCAACCAAAACGCCTTTATCGAGCGTTTCAACCGAACGTACCGCACCGAAGTGCTCGATGCACATCTGTTCGCCAACCTGGAGCAGGTCCAGGCCATCACAGACCAGTGGCTGGTCGAGTACAACGAATACCGCCCCCATGAAGCGTTGGGTGGCGTCCCGCCGGCGCAGTATATGCCCCGGTTAACCCACGCTCCGAATCTCTATCGGCCGCTGTCTACTTGACAGGGGTGCTTACGTTCATGCTGTAGAACTCCTCAGTCAGAAAATTCTACTTCTGACTTCACCGCTTCTTCGGGGGGATTACCGGAGCATGCCGACTGCGGCCGCGTCCGGTGTGACGCCGATGTGGGAGAACAGCGTAATGATCGCAACGTTGGAGCAAATCGAGAAAAAGTTCTGACGTATTCGCCGCATGATATGGCTGGTCAGGTGGCTCGCGAATGCAGCCGGAAAGCCTGTTAAGCTTTTTGCTTGTTGTAAAAGCGCGCAAGCCGGCTACTCAAGGCCAGCAGGGAAGGAGGATGAGATGCACGTTTTGCTCGTTGAAGACGATCCATTGGTGGCGAGCGGCATTGTGGCCGGGTTGAGGTTGCACGGACTGACGATCGATCATGTCGGCACCGCGAGCCTGGCGGACGCCGCCTTGTCAGCCTCGCATTTCGATGTCTGTATCCTGGATCTTGGGCTTCCGGATGAAGACGGCATGAAACTGCTGCATCGATGGCGCAATCAAGGCCGAAACCTCCCTGTACTCATTCTGACCGCCCGCGACGCGCTCAACCATCGCGTGGAAGGGCTGCTCGGAGGTGGCGACGACTACCTGGTCAAGCCTTTTGACCTGGACGAATTGCACGCTCGTCTCCACGTGTTGACGCGCAGGGTGGCGGGGCGCAGCAAGGACTGCATGGATCACGGAAAGTTGACTTTCTGTTCTTCAACGGGCGAGGTGTGGCTTGAGGGCACGCCGATAACCCTGGCCCGTCGCGAGCTTGCGCTGTTGCGCGCACTCCTGCAGAACCCGCAAGCTATTTTGAGCGCCGAACAGCTCTGCGATAGCGTCTATGGTTACGGCCAGAACGTGGAAAGCAATGCGATTAGCGTCCATATTTATCACCTGCGGCGCAAGCTTGGGAAGCATATCGTTGAAACCGTCAGGGGACTGGGTTACAGACTCGGCCCGGCCAGCACGGTTGGCGAACCATGAGTCTGCGCCTGCGACTGTTGCTGATCATCGGCATTTCGCTTTCGGTGCTGTGGGCCGCGGTAGCCGGCTGGATGTTCATGGATGCGCGCCAGTCTCTGCGCGATGCGCTGGACAACCGCCTGGCAGCCTCTGCCCGGATGGTGGCCGGGCTGGTGGCCCAGTTTCCCGAGCCGCAGGATATCGTCGCAGCCGGGGCCAAGCCCCTGGATGTCATTGCGCATGATGGAGTGGCCTGTGAGGTGAGCCTGGTGCGTGGCGAAGTCACAATCCAGACCGTCGCCCGCACTGCAGGCAGCCCCGACCTGACTCACGCTGAGCCAGGTTTCAGTACTCATATATACGGCGACAAGCGCTGGCGCACCTACGTGCTGCGGCAGGGCGATGTTCAGATTGCCACTGCGGATAGCATCGACATCCGCGAGGAGCTGGTCAGAGAGCTCGTCCTGTCGGCAGGGCTGCCCTTTGTCGTGGCGCTGCTCGGAAGCCTGATATTGGTATGGTTCGGCATAACTCACGGCCTGGCTCCCCTGGAACACATTCGCGATCTGCTGGCGCGCCGCCGCTCGGGTGACGATAGCCCTTTGCCGGAAGTGAAGGCGCCAGTCGAGCTGCGTCCGCTCCTGCAGACGATCGAACAGCTTCTCGAGCGGTTGCAGGCCGCAATAGTGCGTGAGCGTCGTTTCACCGATAGTGCGGCACATGAGCTGCGCACGCCTCTTACGGGCGTGAAGACCCATATTCAGGTCGCCAAGCTGGCATCGAAACAGCAGGCCGGGAATGCCACGCTGGAAGCGGCGCTGGTGAGCGCAGATCAAGGGGTACAGCAACTGCAGAACATTCTTCAGCGCCTGCTTGAACTGGCGCGGCTGGACAACGAATCCATCGGGATGGAGATAAGTGACCCGGCCGATACGGTGTACGCCGCGATCGAGGCAGTCAAGCCTCTTTACGGCCATTCCGCCGGCAGAGTGGTGGTGCAAGGGGCAGAGGCCTCCCGTCCCGTACGGGTCGCGCGACCACTTCTGCTGGCAGCCCTTCAGAACCTGATCGATAACGCGATGCGCTACGCATCCGCAGATACACCCATTACGGTTCGCATCGAGCCGCAAGGCCATGACAGCATGCAGATCAGCGTACTCGACGAGGGCCCCGGCCTGGATGCACAAGACCGGGCCCTGGCTGTCAATCGATTCTGGCGCAAGGATCGTAAAGTGCCGGGCTATGGCCTAGGCCTGTCGATTGTGAATGCTATCGCACGCCGGCATGGCGGAACTCTGGAACTTCTGGAAAGAGAAGGCCCCGGCCTTGAAGCCCGGCTCGTGCTTCCCACTGCCCTTGAGGCAGAACAGTCTTGATTGCCGCTTTTTGCCCGCGTTCGGCATGCTGGTCAAAGACAATCTTCTGAAGACCTCGCAACCCTTAAGCTTCCCTTAATCCTGCGGGCGCATCCTCCAGGCTAATTCACCTGGAGGAGTTCAGCTTGTCTGTCTACCGGATAGCCCGTGCGGCCCTGATCCTGTGTTGTTTCGCCATTGGAACGGCCTGGGCGGGCAGCAGCCTGTTCTCCATGAGCACCGAACCCGAGTTCCTCGACGCGGTGGACGTCTTCACGTTGGCGAAAGTGCAACGACAGGGGGACGAGTATGTGGTGCAAGGGCATATTGCTGATGACTATTATGTTTATCGCCATTCGTTGAGGTTGGTTGACGGCCAGGAAAACGAGGTTGATCTCGCTCTTCCTTCCGGCACGCCCAAGCACGACGAATTCTTTGGCGACACGGAAATCTATACAGGCAACACGGCACGGCTACGTTTTCCGGTCACTGCAGCCGGCCCGCTGACGCTGCATTGGCAGGGGTGTGCGGAGGCCGGCATCTGCTACCCGCCGCAGGCCATACAGATCAGCACGGCAGCGGCGACCGCAGGGGGCAAGGGTCAAATGACCGGTCAGCAGGCCAGGACATCGCAGGCCGGCTTAGCTTCAGAGGGCCGGAGCGATCCGGCAAGCATGTCGTCTGGTGCCGACGTCGGCGAGGATCAGGCGGCGGCTCAGCGGCTTGCAGCACTGGGGCCGATTGCCGGCACGATGCTGTTCTTCGGGTTCGGCCTGCTGTTGGCTTTCACGCCTTGCACTCTGCCAATGATTCCCATCGTCTCCACCATGGTAGTCGGCAGCAGGGCCAATCCAAAGCGAGCCTTCGTCATGTCGCTCTCCTACGTTCTGGCGATGGCCGGCACGTATGCGGCGGTGGGGGTAGCAGCCGGACTGGCAGGCGCGAATCTTCAGGCCACCCTGCAGTCGCCATGGCTGCTGGGCGCTTTCGCCGCACTGTTTCTCATTCTGGCCAGTTCACTGTTCGGCCTGTTTGAATTGCGTTTGCCGTCCGCACTGGTGAACCGCGTCGAGTCAGCTGGACGGGGACGTGCGGGCGGCAGCGTCGCTGGCGCCGCCGCGCAGGGCTTCCTGTCGGCTCTCCTGGTCGGCCCGTGCATGACCGCGCCCCTGGCGGGCGCGCTGCTGTACATCGGGCAGACGGGCAGTGCGCTCCAGGGCGGGCTGGCGCTGTTTGCCCTGGGGCTGGGCATGGGCGTGCCACTGCTGGCGATTGCCGTGTTCGGTGCCCGTGTCCTGCCCAGGCCGGGCGCGTGGATGGATCGGGTACGCGTCGCCTTTGGCTATGTCATGGTGGGGATGGCGGTGATGATGCTGACGCGCTTTCTGACCGGCACGGTGAGCCTGCTTCTCTGGGGTGCCTGGATATTGTCAGTGGCGGTCGGCCTCATCGCCTGGGCGCAAGCCGTGGCGGCCAGACACCGGTTAGCGTGGACCCTGCGTTCGGGGGCGACATTTGCTGGCCTATGGTCCGTAATGATGCTCGTGGGTGCGGCTTCCGGGGGCGAATCCGTCCTGCAGCCGCTGGCACATCTGCGCGGCGCGCCAGCCGTGGGCACAACTGCCGAGATCGCCTACGTCGAGGCGAAATCGGTAGCCGATGTGGACGCGCGTCTGGCGGAAGCGGCCGCGCGCGATCAGTGGACGCTGATCGACTTCTATGCCGACTGGTGCGTCAGCTGCCATGTGATCGAGCGCAATGTGTTCGGCGATCCCGAGGTCGGGGCGGTGCTGGCCCGCATGCAGGTCGTGCGGCCAGACGTGACGCGCAATGACGCCACGGACCAGGCTCTGCTCAGGCACTGGGGCGTCATGGGGCCGCCCACGCTGATACTCGTGGGGCCCGATGGCGCGGAGCGTCGGGATCTGCGCGTGGTGGGCGAGATCGATGCGAGCGGCTTCCTTGGGCGCCTGAATGCGGCGGGCCTGTCATGATCGGCATAGGTCCATTCTCTATCCAGGTGGTCGTTGTCGCTGGTGCCATTCTCGTGGCATGGGTCGTGGCCCGCCGTGTCGCGCGGGCACTGCCCGATACGCCATACAAGGCGGCCGGCGGGATGCTGCTCGACGCGGCCTTCTGGGGCTTCTTGGCTGCCCGCCTGGGCTACATCGCGCAATGGTGGCCGGAATACTCGGCAGCGCCGATGTCCACGATTGCCATCGGTGATGGCGGGTTTGCGTGGTGGGCTGGCATACCCGTGGCGATTGCTTTCGTCTGGTGGCGAACCCGTTCGGCCAGAGCGCTGCGCAGTTCCGCCATGTCGGGCATTGCTGCAGGCGCCGTCGTCTGGGTCATCGCAAATGGCCTGCTCAGTCTGATGCTTCGGGCTGCAGCGCCTATGCCGGACCTGCCCTTGTTGACGCTCGACGAGCGCCCCGTTTCCCTGGGTTCGTATGCAGGGCGTCCGGTCGTGCTCAACCTCTGGGCGAGCTGGTGTCCGCCATGCCGTCGCGAAATGCCGGTATTCGAACAGGCGCAAAAGCAGTTTCCGGATGTCGCCTTTGTCTTGGTCAATCAGGGAGAAAGCGCGCAGCAGGCACAGGCTTTTCTCCAGAGTGAGGGCCTGGACCTGACAGACGTATTGCTTGATCCATCGTCCCAGGCCATGCAGGCGATGGGATCGCGGGGCCTGCCCACCACGCTGTTTTTCGATGCGCAGGGACGCCAGGTGGATTCGCATCTGGGCGAGATCACGATGCCCAGTCTCAAGGACAAGGTATTGAACCGATTCGACAAGTCCTTACAGCCTGGCACCAACAAGTGATGACCATGTTTGCAAAGCGTTGGCGTTTTTCCCTTGTTGCGACCGTCAGTCTCCTGATGATGGCTGGCTGCAATGACGCCGGCGACTCGGAAGCGCCACTGGGCACCGAGGCGATGGCAGTCGGCGGGCTCACGCAGCAGGGCGCACCGTCTTTGCCGGACCTTCAACTGGCAACGCTGAACAACAGTCCGATCTCTCTGCGTTCCTATGCCGGGCAGCCTGTCGTCCTGAATCTTTGGGCGACTTGGTGCCCGCCCTGTCGTCGAGAGATGCCGGTGCTCGAGCAGGCTCAGGCAGCGTTTCCAGATGTCGCCTTCGTTCTGGTCAACCAGGGAGAAAGCGCCCAGCAGGCACAGGCTTTTCTCGAGAGCGAAGGTCTTGCCTTGATGGATGTATTGCTTGACCCGTCCTCTGAGACCATGCAAGCCCTGCGAACGGGTGGTTTGCCTACGACCTTCTTTTTTGATGCAGAGGGACAACTGGTGGACTTGCATTTGGGCGAGATCACCATGGCAGATCTCAAGGGCAAGATATCAAACCATTTTTGACTCAGTTTTGAGTCCAATACAGACAAGGATCAACCATGCTTCCACAGCGCGTGCTGTTTTCTTTCATTGTCGCTGCTCCGCTCATGCTGATGGCAGGTGCCGCCCAGGCGAAGGACGCGGACAGGCCAGCGGCCGTGGAGGCACTGGAAGAGCAGGGCCTCACTATCATGCAGGAGTTCGAGGTCGATGGAGACCTGCGTGCGTTTGCCGGCGCCACGGGTGATCGGCCGGTTGCGGTCTATGTCCTGCCAGACGGCAATGCCATTGTCGGTACACGCCTGAATGCCACAGGCGAGCCGATCGATGTGGCGACACTGCAGGACTTGGTTGCCAAGCCGATGGGCGATCAGGCCTGGGCGGAGCTGGAGTCGGCGACTTGGGTTCTGGACGGAAAGGCCGATGCGCCCCGCATCGTCTATACCTTTACCGATGCAAACTGTCCTTATTGCCACCTTTTCTGGGAGGCCGCGCGTCCCTGGGTGGATGCCGGGAAAGTCCAGCTTCGGCACCTCTTGGTTGGCGTCATCAAAGAAGACAGTCCAGCCAAGGCAGCTGCCATTCTAGGCGCCTCCGATCCATCTTCGGCGCTGAGGGAAAACGAAGAGAAGTTCGATCGGGGCGGCATTACCCCGGCCAAAAACGTTCCGGACGATGTGCGTGCCACCCTCCGGGACAACCAGCTTCTCATGCTGTCCATGGGATTCGCGGGTACGCCTGGCATCGTTGCTCGGAACAGCGATGGCTTGGTCAAGAAATACAGCGGCATGCCGCAGCAAAGTGCACTGGCCGAAATAATGGGCCCACGGTGATGGGCAGCCTTGACGCGGATGTCAGAGTGTATATCTGCTGAGGATACATAATGCTTACGGGTGGACTGCTCGGCCTGATAATTGGGGCCATGCTGGGATTGACAGGAGCTGGAGGCGGCATCTTTGCGGTGCCGGCGCTGGTGTTCGGCTTGGACATGGATATTCGGGCAGCCGCGCCCGTGGCGCTTCTGGCTGTCGGCATGGCCGCCGGGCTGGGCGCATTGCAAGGGCTGCGTCAAGGTATGGTTCGGTACAAGGCTGCTATCGTGCTCGCAGCGGCAGGGGCCATCACTGCACCGCTGGGCGTCAGGCTCGCTCACGAGCTTCCGTCCAGATGGCTGAACTTGATCTTCGTTGCTGTCATGCTGGTGGTCGCCTACCGCATGTTCATGTCTTCGCGTGGCGCCCAGGCGGATGATGAACTGCCCACCGACCGCCCCGGGGCTTGCAGGATATCGAAGGAGACTGGGCGTTTCATCTGGGGGCCACGAACCATGATGACGCTGGGTGGTATCGGGGCGGTCTCCGGCCTTTTCACCGGCATGCTGGGCGTGGGCGGGGGCTTCATCATCGTTCCAGCGTTGGCGTACTTCAGCGAGCTTCGCATGCACAGTATCGTCGCGACGTCTCTACTTGTGATTGCGCTGCTGTCCGCTGCCACTGTCCTTATGGCGTCGGACCAGGGGATGTCGCTTACCGCGCCGGCCTGGGCATTCTCGATAGCTGCGCTCGTGGGCATGGCAGGGGCGCGTCTTTTGGCGCCAAAGATTCCTCCGACGTTGCTGCAGCGATTTTTTTCGATCGCCTGTGTCGTCGTGGCAGGCATGATGCTCATGCGTAATGTCGGATAACAGTTCCCCGACTGACGCTCGACTACGGGTATGTAACCGTCTGCTCGCCAGTATGTCTTTCTGCTTACGAATTAGGAGTGCTCAATGCCGACGAGAAAAGTTGATGTCGCCATCATCGGAGCTGGAACTGCGGGGGTCACCGCGTTCCATGCGATCAAGGCCGCAGGCAAGCAAGTGGTACTCATAGACCGAGGGCCATTGGGGACGACTTGTGCCCGCGTCGGGTGCATGCCGTCGAAGGCCGTACTGCATGCCGGCATGCGCTGGACGACCGCCAAACAATTGCCGGCGGGAGCGACGCTTTCGACGCAAGGGCCGCAAGCCTTGTGGGCGCATGCGCGCCAGACGCGAGACATGTTGGCTAGCGGTGCGGCGGAACGTGTGCGCAAGGCAGCAGCGGAAAGCTTGATCATGGCCGAAGCACGTTTTGTCGCGCCAGGCGTGCTGGAAGCTGGGTCTGAGCGCATCGAAGCTAATGCTTTCGTTGTGGCGACAGGTTCTAGCCCGGTGGTGCCTCAAGCGCTCGATGATGTGGCGTCCCGAATATTGACGACCGACACGCTCTTTGAGTTGGAAGTCCTGCCGAAACGGCTGGGGGTTTTGGGGCTGGGAGCAGTTGGCCTTGAGCTCGGCTTGGCGCTGTCGCGTTTGGACGTACAGGTAGTAGCGGCTGACCAGAGCCAAACTATCGGCGGCATTCAGGATCCGGTGGTCCAGGACAGGGCAGTCTCCATGTTCATGAACGAGCTACCGATGTGGCTCAGTTCCTCCGTCGACGTCGATCTGACCGGCAAGGACGTGCTCATGCGTACGAGAGAGCACAGCGCCTTTGTTGATCGGCTCTTGGTGGTCACAGGCCGGGCACCCAATATTGCTTCGTTAGACTTGGCGGCGGCCGGGGTCCCGTTGGATGCGAAGGGCCGACCTAGCATCGATCCCATCACCATGCGGGCGTCAGAGGCACCCATCTTCTTTGCGGGCGACGTGCAGCCGGATCGCCCTTTGATGCACGAGGCTGCGGATGAGGGCTTGATGGCTGCGCAAGCTGCATTATCCAGTTTGCGCGAAGAGCAATGGCCAGGTACCCCCCGACGTGTTCCTATCTCGATTTTGTTTACCGATCCGGATGTTTGCGCAGTCGGTCTGACCTACGATGCAGCGATGCAGCAGGGCGCAGTCATCGGTTTGGCGGAAGGCAACGGAAACGGGCGCTCCAAAATACTAGGTGCACAGGAGAACTTGCTGCGAGTTTACGTCGCACCGGATACCGGTGCTTTGCTAGGCGCCAGCATGCTTCTGACCCAGGGCGAGCACCTGGCCCATCTGCTCGCATGGGCGATTCAGGCAAAACAGACTGTCAGCGACCTGCTGATGATGCCGTATTACCACCCCTCCATCGAAGAGATGCTGCAGAGCGCGTTGAAGTCTGCGGCCCAGCAGCTCAAATCCTGAAACGACCACCCTTTACCAGCTTACCTTTAGGACTTATGAATCAAGACACGCGACCCCAAGTATTGAGAGTCATCCTGCACGCGCCTACACCTGCAGCCCTTGAGCGAGCGCGCAACAACGCCATCAACCTCAGGCGAGAGGATCCCGAGGCAGACGTGCGCATCATCGTCAATGCTCAGGCCGTCGCCACGGCGCTGGATGTGGCGCAGCCAGACCTGGATACGCTCACCTGGGTGTGTCCGAATACCTTGGCGAAGACCAACAGAGAAAACAGGCCACCGCTTCACTTGCTGGGCGGAGCTGCTGTCCTCGAAATTGCACGCCTGCAACGGGACGGGTGGATCTATATCCGATCGTAGTGATGATCAAGTCGGCCTGATACGTGTACGTATGGTTGACGGGCTGCGCATCGGCGACTGTGAACGTCATAGGTGCAAAAAGCACATCATGGCCGATACGCACGGTGCGCTGTGGCGCAATCCGCGTCGGCCGCAACGCCTATCGCCACCTTTCTCTGCATGCTTGAAGGCTTGAACGCTGAATCGCCCCGGTAATCGAGGAGGCTGTTTGGTTAAAGTACAGCGTTGATCGGCACAGGGTCCGAGTGGGTACGGTGGTAGAGTTCTTCAGCCTGCGCAGGAGGAATATAGCCGATGGACCCGAGCAGGCGCTGATGGTTGTACCAGGCAACCCATTCCAGCGTTGCCCACTCCACGGCAGCCCTGGTTTTCCAAGGCGCTCGGTGATGGATCAGTTCGGCCTTGTACAGCCCGTTGATGGTTTCAGCCAGGGCATTGTCGTAACTGTCGCCACGGCTGCCCACGGACGGTTCGATGCCTGCCTCGGCCAGACGTTCGGTATAGCGGATGGACACGTATTGGGATCCTCGATCAGAATGATGAGTCAGGGTGTCGGTGGGACGCCGGTCATACAGGGCCTGTTCCAGGGCATCGAGCACGAAGTCTGTACTCATGGTGTTGCTCACGCGCCAGCCGACGATGCGGCGAGCGAATACGTCGATGACGAAGGCCACATACAGCCAGCCTTGCCAGGTCGACACGTAGGTGAAGTCCGAGACCCATAACTGATTGGGCCTGTCGGCATGGAAGTGGCGATTGACGCGATCCAGTGGGCAGGCCTGCGAACCGTTGGCAATGGTGGTGCGCACCCGCTTGCCCCGGCGCGCTCCCTGCAAACCCAGGCGGCGCATCAGGCGTTCGACCGTGCAGCGGGCCACAGCGATGCCTTCGCGGCGCAATTGATGCCAGACTTTACGTACGCCATAGACCTGCATGTTGGCTTGCCACACACGTCCAATCTCTGCCATCAAACCCTCGTCGCGCTGGCTGCGCGCACTGCGCAGTTCTGGACGTCGTTGGCGCGCGGCGTGACGCCGATACGCCGATGGGGCAACCTGCAACACCTTGCAGATCGGCTCGACCCCGTAGACGTCCCGGTGCCGGTCGATATAGGCGTTTACTTCTTCAGTTCGCGGTCGAGCGCCGCCTGGG
>Ga0180217_1003115_pt1 | contig 14298 bp, 7 predicted proteins | sample eDN3rd37CBELigOP_FD_128521 | JGI IMG/M metagenome (GOLD analysis project Ga0180217, IMG submission 128521) | Enriched Organic Plus compost microbial communities from Emeryville, California, USA - eDNA 3rd pass 37_C BE-Lig OP (version 2) (version 2) ... | reverse complement strand
TGAGGTGCGGCTCGTAATAGTCGCGCACCCACTGGCGAATCTGCCGCAGGTCGATGGTCCGCAGCGCCGAAGCCACGTCGTAGCCGCGCGACCGGGCTTCCAGCTTCGCCAGCACCTCGTCACAGACCTCGGCCACGGTTTCCGGATCGAGTTCGCCCGGCGAGACGGGCCGCCCATACCGCTCGTTGAGCGCGTGGTGCAAGTCGTCCATCACCGCGTGCAGCAGCGAACCGCGGCTGGCGTAGTCGGTTTCCAGGGCCATTTCGTCCAGCGGTTCGATCCGCAGCACCCGCTCCAGGAAGAACCGGTAAGGACACCGCGCGTACTGTTCCAGGTGGCTGGCGCTCCACAGCCGCTCGGGATGGAAGCGATCGCCCAGGTAGTCGCGGGCGGCCGGATGTTGCAGCAGTCCTTCAAAGACCGAGAACTCCTCGCGCCGGCTCCGCAGCCGCATGGCGGCCAGGGCATCGAAGACGTTGGAGAGCAAATCGGGCGAGGCGATCACCGCCATGCTGGCCAGCCAGCCCACGTTGCCCTCCAGGGCTTCGTGCATACCGCGAATCCGCAGCTCGCGCGGCGAAGCGGGTTCGGGGCCGCTCGGCACCGGGCTCAAGTCGGCTACCACGGTCCGTTTCAGTTCCGTGTGGCCGGCAGCCCGAATCACCTCCTGCAAGAAAGGGCTGGGCAGCAGCGGCTCGGCCTTTTCGTTCATGGCCGGATAGCTGAGCCACAGCCGGCGCGAAGCCCGGGTTAGCACCTCATAAAACAGCAGCATTTCGTCCTGCCCACGCTGGTCGCGGGTGGGAACCGGCAAACCGGCGTCGCGCAGGCGATGGTATTCGGCCTCGGAATACAGGCGGTCGTTCCGTTCAGGCGACGGGAACGCCTTTTCCGACAAACCGGCGAAGAACAGGTACGGCACTTCGAGTGTGCGTATGCTGACCGCCCCCAGCACGCGGACGCGGCCCACGTCGTCATGGGTGCGCGGCAACTGTTCCGACCGGAGCACGTCAGCGAGCAAGTCGACCAGGCCGCCAAGCTGCACAACCGGCGGTTTCTCGCCCAGGCTGGTGAACAGTCCATCGCCCGAGCCCAGCGCCGCCAACAACCGCGTCCAGGCTGCCTGGTCGCGGGCGGCGCGCTGCGGATCGTCGTCGTTGGCAATCGCCCGCGATAGCCCCAATTCGTTCGCCATGCTTTCCAGCGCTTCACGCCATTGGTTTTGCGTGCCTTGCCGGGGCAGCTTGGCGAGCACCTGCTGGAGCCGCTGAAGATAGGCATAGCCCAGGCGGTAGCGGCGAGCCGTGGCGGTTTCGCCGGAGCCGTCTTCGGTGGCGGTTGCCGCGTCATCGGCCGGCAGCCCTGCTTCGGTGGCCGCCTGCTCGGCCCTGGCTCGCGCGGCATCCAATAATGCCTGGGCACCAGACGGCACTTGGAGCTCGCGCACCAGTTGTTCGGCGGCTGCGGCACCATGGCCGTCGGCCCACTCGGGCCAATCGGGGCAGATGTAGTTGTTGCCCAGCACGGTCAATACCTGACGGTATTGCCAATCGTTCGCCGCCAACGAAAGCAGCGATGTGAACGCCCGGCAGACCGGCACCGTGTCGAGCGTGGGCGAGGATTCCAGGGCGAACGGAATGCCCAGGTCGCTAAACACCTCGCGAACCAGCACGTCGGCCCCGCGCAGCGACCGGAACACCACGGCGATGTCGCCCGGCGGCACTGGCTGGTGGTTGGAAGCATCGCAACCGTGGAGCAACAGCTGCTTGATACGGTGGCCGATCAGCTCCACTTCGCCGTACTCGCGCGAAGCCGCCAGGATTTCCACGCCGATGCTGTTGGGGGCGTCGCGCACCACGCGCGGATTCTGGAACAACTGCGATTCCAGGTGATCCATCAGCGGCCACGGACTCCGCCGCCGCGGCATTGGTTCCTCAACCGCTCCCACGCCTTCGCGCAGCTTTGCCAGAGTATCGAGCGACTTGGCGAACAGGTCGGCCCGCCGCGGTTCGGCTTCCAGCGGCAGGCTGATCAGCATCTCATTAACGCGGCCCGCCAGGATCTGCAGGATCTCGTGCTGCGTGCGGGTGAAGTCGGTAAAGCCGTCGACCACCACCAGCTCTAGCCGCTTGATTTGTTTGTTGACCTTGTCCGTTTTTCCCTCGCGCAGGATTTGCCGGGCGTTCCAGAAACGGCCTTCGGCGTCGTACAAGCCGTGCGCGGTCAGCCGGTCCTGGTAGCGCTGGTAGATTTCCAGCAGTTCGATGTCCTTGGGGCTTTGGCCGCGCTGTTGGCAGGCATCGCGGAAATGCTCGGGCCAGATTTCCAGCCGCTTCAGTTCGCTGATGAACTGGCTTACCAGGTCGACCAGGCCTACGGTGCCGACAATCGGCCCAAAGTACTTGAGCTTGCCTTCGGCGTGGACTTCGTCGATGAGGAACCGCAGCAGCTCGCGCTTCATCAGCCGCGAGAGCGGGCGAGTTGTTTCGTCGGTGGCTTCCAGCACCTGCTGGGCGAAGCCTTCAAAGGTCACCACGCCGGGGCTGAAGCACGCCCGCAGGTCGCGCGAGAGCAGCCGGCTCAACACATCGCTCACCGAGCGATAGGTGGGGGCGAGCCACAACACCGATCGGGGCGGGTACTGGGCCAACGCCTGGCGATAGCGCTCCAGCAACCGGCTGGTCTTGCCGCAGCGTGCCGGCCCCGTGATGACTTTGACGTTTGCCATCCGGCGAGAACCTCCCCCAGGTCGAGCGTGCCGAAAGTCGCTTTGCCGCGGCCCTGCCCCCGACTCATGTGGGGGGAAGCGGCAAGCCAACGTGACACGTAAGTAAAGTGGCCCCAAAGGTTTTAATTGTCGGCAGCCGGAAAAGACTGTCAACAACGCAATCTGTACAACTGTGCGGTAGTAGGGTCGTCGGACGACGGGCCCAGCGCACCCGCTTCCCGCGTCGAACGTCCTGCCTCACCGCCACAGATACCCCAAGTACGGGCGGGCATCACCGATTTTGGGTGGAACTGCCAGACACCCTCCGCCGGGTGGATCGCCCTGTTATTTTCCCGCTAAACCTGGGGCAGTTCGCTTTGCACCGTGCGCGCGAACGCATTAACATAGACGCATGATTGGTAGCCCCCCGATGCGGTACAACCCGCACCGACGGACCGCCAATCGCAACCCGACCTGCCTGACAACAGCCTTGCGCTTGGAATTCACTCCCAGCGCAATCGGGGCTAGCCGGCAACCTCGCGGGGGGCCGCTGCGGCGGCAAGCGAGTCTGACCGGTGTGCCCTGCCCGGCTCCCACCAATCCATAGCGAGAACCGACGGTGCGACGTCCCTTCGCTTCTACCTCGTGCGCTCTGCTGGCTCTGGCGGCACTGCTGACCGCCACGGTGCCCACGCTGGCTCAAGACCCCGCCGCAAGTGCTCCCACGATCACGTACTTGAGCCCAATGGCGGTGAAGCCGGGCGACCCGACCGACATCACCGTGGTTGGCACCAACCTCGACGGCGCCAAGGCCGCGTGGACCAACCTGCCCGCCCAGGTGGAACTGGCGCCAATTGAAAAGAACGGCACCGACAAAGCCAAGGTGGTCTTCCGCTTCGCGCTGCAGGCCGATGCTGCTCCAGCCATTGGCGGATTGCGCGTCGCCACCGGTAAGGGCGTGTCGAACCTGAGGCTGTTCATGGTCGATGAGCTGCCCACGGTCGCGTCCAACGGCAAAAACCGCAGCCCGGAAACGGCCCAAACCGTGGAATTGCCGGCGGCGATCGAAGGCGCCTGCGCGGCCGAGAGCTTCGACTATTACCGTTTTGAAGCGGCGGCCGGCGAGGAACTGAGCTTTGAAGTGTACGCAGCCCGGCTGGGCTCGGCGCTCGATCCGGTGATCCGGATTCTGGATGCCAATGGCCGCGAGCTGGCCTACAGCGACGACGAAGACGGCCTGTACTCCGACAGCCGGCTCCGCCATCGCTTCGAGCAGGCGGGCCAATACCTGTTGGAGATCCGCGACATTCGCTATGGCGGCGGCGCCGGCCATCGCTACCGGATTCGCATCGGCGACTTTCCGCTGGTGAATACCGCTTATCCGCTGGCCGTGAGTGCCGGTTCCGCGGCCCCTCTGCAAGCCGTGGGCGTTGCCGGTGATCTGCCGGCCGTGAAGGTAACGCCCGAGGCCGCGGAGGCTGGCCGCCGCTGGTTGGCCGCCCGGGCAGACAACACTGCAGGTTCCAAAGCCGCCGCGGGCCTGGCCGCTTACGAGGTTTCGCCGCTGCCCGAGGCGCTGGAGCGCGAGCCCAACGACGAAGCTGACGCCAAGAGTGGCGAACCGTTCAGCATCCCCGGCGGCTGGAACGGCCGCTTCGATACTCCCGGCGACCGCGACCACTTTGTGTTCGAAGCCAAGAAGGGCCAGCGGATCGTGTTCAAAGGTCATGCGCGCGAGCTCGGCTCGCCTGCCGACCTGTTCCTGCGAATCCTTCAGGCTGACGGCAAGAAGCTGGCCGAGGTCGACGACACCGGCACCTCGGAAGGCACGCTCACCTTTACCGTGCCAGCCGACGGCCGTTACCTGCTGTCGGTGGAAGACCTGCTGCGGCGCGGCGGCGCGGCCTATGCCTACCGCGTGGAAGTGGAGCCGTACCAGCCATCGTTCACGCTGGCCCTCGATGCCGACCGCTTCACGGCGCCGCAGGGCGGCGTGTTTGTGACTAAGATCACCGCCACCCGCGCCGGCTACGATGGCCCCATCACGTTGTCGCTGCGTGGTGCTCCAGAAGGCATCAAGCTGGCCGACAACGTCATTGCCGAAAAGAAAAACGACACCACGATGCGCGTTACCCTGCCGGACAGTGTGCCTGCCGGGACGCTGCTCACGTTCAGCATCGTGGGGCAAGGGCAGCTCAAGGACCAGGAACTTTCGTCGCCCGCCAACAGCCTGACCGTGTGGCGGACGGCCACGCCGCGCGTGCCGTACCCCAGCAACGAATTGGTGGAAACGGTTGCCGTGGGCGTAGGGCCCAAATTCCCCGAGTTCTTCCAACTGGCCACCGACTCCTCGACCGTCAAGCTGACGCCCGACCTGGGGCCGGCTACCGTGAAGGTCACCGCCAAGCGGCACAACAAGTTTGCCGATCCGGTAACCCTGGCCGTAGAAGATCTGCCCAAGGGCTTCACGGCTAAGGTCGAGCCGATCGCTCAAGGCAAGAACGACGTTGCCGTGACCATCACGGCCCCCGCCGACGCGGCACTGGGCGAGCACGCCTTCAAGCTGGTGGGAACGGCCACGTACTTCAACCAGCCGCAGCAATTCACGCTCGATAAGCTCGTGCTGAAGGTGGCTCCCGCCGTGCGGTTGGAACTGGCCGGCCCGGCCACCGTGGAGCCGGGCAAGACCGCCAAGGTCAAGCTCACCGTCGAGCGCGGCTCCGATCAGGTAAAAGAACTCACCCTGGCATTGAAAGATCTGCCCGCCGGCGTGACCGCTCCCGAGAAGCTGACGGTCGCCGCCGATCAGAAAGAACTGGAAATCGAACTTACGGCTGCCGCCGATGCCGTCAGCGGAGCCGCCGGCCAGGTGCAGGTCACTGCCGAGGCCAAGGTCGGCGATAAGACGGTTTCGGCCAGCAGCAATGCCGTCGAGGTGAAGGTGCAATAGCCGATAGCGGCGGCCGGATGGCAGGCCCTGTGCCCGCATCCGTCCCGCTCCCTTCAGCTCCACTCCTTGAGCCAACCATCTGTAACAAGGGAAGGTCTGCGATGTTGAACCTCGAAGCAGTCGGCAAGGCACAACCCAGCGGCATAGCCTTCCATACGGCGCGGCGGTGGGGAATGGCCGCCGTTTGGGCGGCCCTGGTCTGCGGCGTGTTGGCGTCGTCGGCCTGGGCGGCTGAAGGCGAAACGCCCGTCGATCCCGAACAACTGCTGCCGATCGAGGTCGGGCAACCGACACGCATCGAGGTCCACCCTCAGAGCTTCACGCTCACCAGCCCCCGCCGCACCATGCGGCTGGTGGTGACTGGCCATTACGCCAACGGCCACGTGCAGGACCTGACTCGGGTGGCCACCTTCCGCTCGGCCGATGACAAGGTGCTGCGTCTGGAAGGCGGCATCGCCCACCCGACCGGTAACGGAAAGACCGCCGTGGTGGTGGAGGTTGCCGGGAAGCAAACCTCGGTGCCTGCCGAAGTCACCGGCTTTGAACAGCCTGAGCCGATCTCGTTCGCGTTTGAAACGCTGGTCGCTCTCTCCAAGCACGACTGCAACTCAGGTGCTTGCCACGGTTCGCCCAGCGGTAAGGGCGGCTTCCGGCTTTCGCTCCGGGCGTACGATCCGGTGCTGGACGAAGAAACCCTGATTCGCGAAGCCTTCAATCGCCGCACCAACGTGCTGGAGCCCGAGCAAAGCCTGCTGCTCCGCAAGCCGGCGATGGATTTGGCCCACGGCGGCGGCCGTCGGATGCGCAAGACCGATGTCGCCTATAAGATGCTGCGAGACTGGATCTCGCAGGGCCTTAAGACCGATCCGGCCGACACGCCGCAATGCGTCAAAGTGGAGGTGTACCCGACCGAGCGGACGCTGCACTTCCCGGCCCATACCCAGCAACTGAGTGTGCTGGCCCACTTCTCCGACGGCAGCGTGCGCGACGTCAGCGACCTGGCCCTGTACGCCAGCTCCGATGACAACGTGGCCAGCGTCGATACCGCGGGCTTTGTCTTTGCCCACGATCGGGGCGAGGCGGTGATCGTCGTCCGCTACCTGGACAAGGTCGAGACGGCGCACATGACCTTCCTCAAGGAGGTGCCCGGCTTCCAGTGGCCAACGCCGCCGGAAGTCAACTACGTGGACCAGACCGTGTTCGCCAAGCTGCAGCGGATGCAGATTGTGCCGTCGGACCTGTGCACCGACGAAGAGTTCATTCGCCGCGTGTACCTCGACGTGATCGGCATCCTGCCCACGCCTACCGAGGTGCGCAATTTCCTGGCCGACCAGGCTCCCGACAAGCGGTCCAAGCTGATCGACCAACTGCTCGAACGGCCGGAGTACGCCGACTTCTGGGCGCTCAAGTGGGGCGATTTGCTGCGGGCGAACAAGAAGCAGGTTTCGGCACCGGGCGTGCATAAATTCCGCCGCTGGATCGTGGCTTCAATCCGCGACAACAAGCCCTACGACAAGTTCGTGGAGGAGTTGCTCTCCGCCGAAGGCAGCACGTTCGATAACCCGCCGGCCAACTACTTCCGCACCGCCGCCGACATGGAAGACTGTGCCGAAACCACGGCGCAGATTTTCCTGGGCATTCGCATCCAGTGCGCCAAGTGCCACAACCACCCGTTCGAGCGCTGGACGCAAGACAACTACTACGGCATCGGCGCGTTCTTCAACCGCGTGAAGCGCAAGCCCAGCCCCCAGCCCGACGAAATGGTGATTTGGGTGGCCCGCGATGGCGAAGTCACGCAGCCGCGGACCGGCCAGCAGATGCAGCCCTGGCTGCCGCTGACCGGCAGCGTGGATTTGCCGGGCGAAGAAGATCGCCGCGAGGCGTTCATCGAGTGGATGCGTCGTAAGGATAACCCGCTGTTTGCCCACGCCGCCGTGAACCGCCTGTGGGGTCACTTGTTTGGCCGCGGCATCGTGGAGCCGGTCGACGACTTCCGCGCGAGCAACCCGCCCTCCAATGCCGAGCTGCTCGAGGCGCTGGCTCAGGACTTCATCGAAAGCGGCTTCGATCAGAAGCACATCCTCCGCACGATCCTCAACAGCCGTACCTACCAGCTCAGCTCGAAGAAGAACGAGTTCAACGCCCAGGATGAAAAGTACTTCTCGCACGCAGGCACCCGGATGCTATCCGCCGAGCAACTGCTGGATGCCATCTGCCACGTGACCGGCGTGCCCGAGAAGTTCACCGACCTGCCCGCTGGCACCCGGGCGATTCAGCTTCCCAGCCCGGACGTCGATCATCAGTTCCTCAAAGTGTTCGGCCAGCCTGCCCGCGAAATGGCCTGCCAGTGCGAGCGTTCGAGCGAATCGAACCTGTCACAGGCGCTGCAGATGATCAACGGTCCGCTGGTTCACGACAAGCTGCGGTCGCAGAACAACCACATCCGTAAGGCCGTGGCCGACGGCAAGAGCAACCGTGAGATCATCGAGAACCTGTACCTGCTGGCAATGTGCCGGCAGCCCAGCGAACCGGAGCTGGAGCGGGCGCTGGCGCACGTGGAATCGCAAGAGGACCGCGTGGCCGGGCTGGAAGACGTGTGCTGGGCGCTGCTGAACGCCAAGGAGTTCTTGTTCCAGCACTAATCGCTGGTAGCCGAACCACGGAAGCCGCCAAATTGGTTTACGTATCGCTGGCGGCTTCCCAGGGATTCTTCCAGTCGCCCCAGCGGTCGAGATACTCGCGGTAGGCAGGCACGGCGTCGGCCGAGGCTTCCAGGTATTCCTTGGCCTTGGCGATGATTTCCTGCTCCTGCTCCAGCGTGATCTTGCCGATCAGCACCCGGCTGCGCAAGAACACAAAGTACGTATCCAGCACATCGCAGCGGCAGTAGTTGTTGATCTCCAGCAGCCGCCCCTGGTCGTACATGTCCTGCACCATGTAGCCCTGCACGTCCATCTTGCCGGGCTTGCCGAGCACGCTGGCGGCCAGGTTCAAGCCGCCGCTGAACCGCGCGCTGCCGAAGTTGGTGAGCAGCTCCTGCACGTCGATGTGCGAGCGGGTGTTGTAGCGGTTGCGATGCTGTTCGTAGGCCGAGCTTTCCAGGTTGAACCACGCCGGCACGCTGATGCCGTAGCGGAAGGCCGATAGCTCCAGCAGCGGCAGATCGAACGTGCGGCCGTTGAAGCTCACCAGCGTGGGACGCCCGTAGCGGTCCCAGCCTCGCCAGAAGTATTCGGTAATGACGTGCGGGCGGAACTGCGGTTCGTCGAGCACCACCAGGTCCAGCAGGTGATAGTCGGCGCTCAGCTTGGCAATCGCGACGGAGATCGGAATTTGAAAGGTGTACGGGATGAAGTCCGTGTCGTACTTCTCCATCAATTCCTGCCGGTACTGCGCCACGGCCTCGGCTGCCGATAGCCCTTGCCCGGCAAAACGAATCTTGGAGACCAGGTCGCCGTCGGCCACGCTTTCGACGTCGAACACAAAATAACGCGGGCTTTGCATGATATCTCCGCCAGCAACCAGTATGGTCGGCGGTCGCCCGCACGCGCAGGCAACGGCCTGTTCTTGCCCCTGTTGCCGGCGGCGATGAATTACCGCCGGGCAAGCCCTCTGTTCAAGGGTGGCCGCATTCTACTGGTTGCCTGGCGGACCGTCACGCAACAGGGCGCTTGCCACCGCCCACAGCGTTTAACGCTTCACCACCTTGGGCTTCAGACCGCGCTCGTACAGTTCCAGCCAGCGCTGGCTGCCGTCGTTGGGCACCAGCTCGGTATGCACGCCGCGTTCGAAGTACGGTTGGCCCTCTTGCCGGAACAGGTTCAACATGAAGTTCACCTGGCCGGTGTTGGAGATCAGCAGCTCGCGGCCATCGGGCCAGGTGGTGCGGATCAGCCGCTTGGGCTCGGGGCGTTGCGGCGGCTTCTCGATGCGGAACTTCTCGATCGTGTCGCGGTTCAGTTCAAAGCCCAGGCCCGGCCGCTGCGGCACGGCCGCGGTTCCGCCAGCCACTTGAATCGGCTCGGTCAGCAGGCGATGCGCGTACAGCTGGTGGCAATTGACCGCCGGCCACGTGGCATGGCTGAGCACGCCGCCAAAGTGCAGCGACCAGGCGGCAGAAATATCGGTGCCAACCACTTGGAGCCAAAACGGCATGTCGGCCATGGCCGAAACCGTACCCCGCTGGAGAATCCGGCTGGCTCCACCGCCAATCACGAAGCCATCGCACACTTCATTGGTGATGGCGATCTTGGCGTCGGGCGTTCCATAGTGAAATGCGATCGGCACCCGCGTGGCCGCCCGAATCGCCTGGTTCCCGGCGATATCGGACTGAAAGATCGGCGACTCATAGATGCCAACCTGCGGATACCGCTCCAGCTCTTTCAGGATCGGGATCGCCCTGGGAGCGGTCAGCAGGGTGTCGTTGAAGTCCATGTCGATCTTGAAGTTTGCCGGCACCACCTTGGCCGCTTCATCGACCATCGCCCACAGATCGAACCACGGCCGCCCCTTGGTTTTGTAGGCCAGGTAGCCTTGTTTGAGGGCTTCACGGCACTCGGCCACCATGTCCGCCGGCGAGGTGTCGATATTCCACCAGCTCAGCGGCGTGCGCTGGTATACCTGTTTGCCGAGCAGGGCATGCACCGGCACTTCCAGCGAGCGGGCAACCGCATCGAACAGGGCCATTTGCAGGCCGGCCCCCAGTTCGTCGTCCCACATGATCTCGACGGCGTTGGCTCCCAGGGCCCGGCGTACGTCAGCGTCTTCAGTGGCTCCCCAGGTGTAATAGAGCAGGGTTTCGCCGAATCCGGTTTGCCCGTTGCGAAGCGTGACCTCCACGATCTCGGAGTAGCGCCAGTGCGGGATCTCGCGATCCATGTTCCGGGCGGGTACTTCGCGGAACGGCACCTTCACCGTGGTGCGGTCGATCTTCACGATGTCCAGCTTGCGGTTGCCCTGGGCGGCGGCGAACGCGCGGCGGCTGATGCCCGGCATCAACCCGATGGCTGCCAAGCCCGCGGCCTGCCGCAGGAAGTGCCGGCGTGTGGTGCGGCCGTCAGAATTGCTACGGGCGGCAAGCGGTGAAAGCATCGTTCGTTCTCCCGGCAGGTCAGCGTGGCAGGAAACAAGGAGGGGCGGCCGGTGGAGCGCCAGCAGCGCTCGCATCAACGGCCGTTATTGTAACCACACCAGCGGGGGAAGGTGGAACGGTTTTGCCGGCCGGAACAGCGCCTTATTGACAAAGGCAGCCGCCATAAACAGTGCTTAACCATGGCATAGCGGGGGTTTGCGCAGCGAAGTTGCTGTCGCTACCGGCATGATCCCGCCAGCACATCTTGCCGCGATAGCAGATACCGCCCGACGATCCGCGCTTTCCGGCGAAATTCGTCAAACCTGCAGGACGCGACCTGCCGATATACCAGTTGCCGATGGGGGGACAAGTGAAGAGGCAAAGCCCCGGACTTCGGGGAGGCAATGGTTGATTGGCCTGCGGCGTGTGCGAGCACGTGCGACGGGCAAACGAACGGATTCGTTACCCGCTTCGGCCCGACCCTGGCGGCTATTGGTTGCCACGGTGTCGAGGGCGAGGCAGACTGCGGCTGAGCCGCGTTAGAAAGGCCCCCGGAAATGATTCAGAATCGCCTGCGCGTCTACTACGGCCCTCCGACCGACGTGGTGACGGAAACGATCCACGTGAATGAGAACACCGTGGAGGTGCCGCTGGGAGAGATCCTGCCGCTGCTGGTCGATGCGTACCAGAGCAAGCGGACCTGGTTGAAAGACTTTGCGAACGAGGCCGTCACCATCTCGACCGATCTGCACGAAGTGGTGTTGGCCTATCAGCATCATCGCCGGCCTTCGGCCTGATGCCGACCGATAGCCACTGTTGCGGTGCCACAACCGGCCCGGCAACACCCAGATGTGGGAAACAACGCTAGCGCGAGTATAGCTCCGTCCATTCGAGTTGCGTGCGCGGTTTGCAGCGGCGACCGTGTGCCAACTCTCAGGACACGCCACCGCCGGCCATCCTTGGTCGGCGGATTTTTTTTTGCGCGCATGGGCAGGAAGTAGCGGCAGTCAATCCCAACCCGACGCGTGAGCGAGGGCGTCATATGCCCGCGCTGCCCACACAATCTCAACCCGAAGCGTCGGCGAGGGCTCATCCCAATGGACGATATATCGCAAGCCTGAAGCGCCGGCGAAGGAACACAAGGCACCTGCGAGACGATCGCTCGACGTCCCAAGCCCCAGTGCCGGGTGCAAGCACCCGGCCTACAAAAGCGAAGGAACACAAGGTACCCGCGTAACACGATCACAATGTGCCCGCGTGCCCCGGCTCTGCCAGCCGTGCGTCTGTGGTACACGCCAGGGCGATCACACCACCGCTTTACCGGATGCAAGCATCCAGTCCACGGGCTCACGCCAACATCCACGCCACATCCTTACGCGTGGATCTCGATGATATCCCCGTCTTCTGGCTGATAATCGCCTTTGACTTGCGTGCCGTCGTGGACCTGCTTGCCCCACACGCGTGCAAACTTGAAGCGCTCCACCATGTCCTTGTGGATCTGCTCGGCCACGTCCAGCACGGTATCGCCGCGGCGAATGGTGAACGGCTTGTCCATGTCGGGCTCTTTGGCCGTGGGCAGCTTGGTATAGATGCGGACCACGTCGAGCGCGCGATAGGTGGCGTCGCGCAGCTCTTCGAGCCCATCGCCACGCTCGGCCGAGATCTGATACACCGGAAAATCGACCGGCGACAACTCGCGGAACAGTTCATACCGCTCGGCCGCTTCCGGCACGTCGATCTTGTTGGGCACCAGCAAGGTGCGCGTGTACGAAATGCCGACGTCGTCCTCGTCCAGGTATTGTTCCTTGGACAGCCGGGTTTTGGTTTCCGAGAGCTTGGCCAGCACCTCGTGGCACTGTTCCACGCCGTCGTCGGACCCCAGATCGAGCATCAGCAGGGCCAGGTCGGCACTGCGAATGATGCCGTGCATGTAAGGCTCAAAGAAGTCGGACGTGATCGGCGGCGTGTCGATCAGTTGGACCAGCACGTCCTGCCAGGGCATCATGCCAGGCATGGGAGCCCGGGTCGTGAACGGGTAGGGAGCGATCTCGGGCGTTGCCCGGGTGAGTGCGGCCAGCAAACTGCTTTTACCGGCGTTGGGCCCGCCGATGATGGCGACGGTTCCGGCCCCTTGCCGCGGGATGCGGACGCTGAACCCCTTCTTGCCCGACTTGCGATCGGCCTCGACGTCCTTCTTCAGCTTGGCAATCTTGGTCTTGAGTTCCGATTGCAGCTTTTCGGACGACTTGTGCTTCGGGATCTCCTTGAGCATCACCTGAAGCCACTTGAGTTCGTCCTCAGGCGTGGCCGCGCGGCGGTATTCCTCCTGGGCTTTGAGGTACTGGGGCGTGAGATTGGCTGCCATCGCGTGTGCTTCGCTCCCTCTCGTGTTCAAACCAATTGAGCTGGGATGCCATTTTATCGCGTGGCGACCGTTTGAGCGACGCATACAAAACGGCCCCCGGCAGGGATTACCCCCACCGAGGGCCGCTGGGTTCAACACGTTACCAGGGCGAGAAACTTCGCCGCCGGGTACTTAGGCAGCCTTCTTGGAGCCGCAACAGGCCTTGGCCTCGTCGCAGCACTTGGCGCCTTCCTGGCAGCATTTCTGCGGAGCCTGGCAGCAAGCCAGGTTCTGCTCGCAGCACTTCATGCCCTTGGCGCAGCAACCGTTCTTCACCTCGGCCGAGCAGCAGGCAGCCTTCGCTTCGCAGCAGGCCAGGCCCTTAGCGCAGCAGTCGCCTTGCTTGGCCGAAACCGCGGTGGCCGCCTTAGCGTCCTTCTTGGGGCCGCAGCAGGCTTTGGCTTCATCGCAGCACTTGGCGCCTTGCTGGCAGCACTTCTGCGGAGCCTGGCAGCAGGCCAGGTTCTGCTCGCAGCATTTCTTGCCTTGGGCGCAGCAGTCGTTCTTCACGTCGGCCGAGCAACAGGCAGCCTTGGCTTCGCAACACGCCAGGCCCTTGGCACAACAGTCGGCCTTCTTGGCCGGGGCGTCGTCGGCCGTGGAAACGGCGGACAGCCCGGCGAGCATCAAGCCCAGGATGGCAAACACAGCAACGTAGGGATTCCGTGAAATCATCGATGGAATTCTCCAGTAAAGGTTCATCAGTCAGCGTGGGGACCAGCCCGGTGCGCAGCAGCGCACACTTCATCAAAGGAGGCGGTCCCCGGCTTCAAACGGCCGGCCTCTTGCAGTTACCGCGACGGGCGCAACGTGAGCCCAATCACACCGCGGGGTAGTTACCTGCCGCCGACCAAAGCGACGGCACACTCAAGAGGCCACAGAATCGGCCAGCGTGGCGATTAGCACAGCCACACACACTGGAGAACATGCAGCGCTAGCCCCGGCGGCGGGAACACTCGCTGCGCGGGGAAGCAACGGGTCGCCACCGGCAGAGGCTCGGCCTCGGCCACCTGGGCGACCGGCAGAATGTCGACGGCAACCTTCACCGCCTGCTCGCGGACGACGGCGTCACGCGTACAACAGCACCGCACCTGGGGCGTGTCGGATTGGTGCACGCAGCCCCCGACAGGTTGCATGAGCGTGACCGCGACCACAGGCACGGGGCC
>Ga0180217_1003111_pt1 | contig 14305 bp, 12 predicted proteins | sample eDN3rd37CBELigOP_FD_128521 | JGI IMG/M metagenome (GOLD analysis project Ga0180217, IMG submission 128521) | Enriched Organic Plus compost microbial communities from Emeryville, California, USA - eDNA 3rd pass 37_C BE-Lig OP (version 2) (version 2) ... | reverse complement strand
GCCGAGAGCAGCATGTCGGCATAGGCAATCACCTTGCCGGGGCTTTCCCAATATTCGGCCCTGGCGGGCGTCACCACGATCAGGCGGATGCGCGGATCGTCGGGGCCGTCCCACCACGCCTTGTCGAAGGCGGTCCAGACATCGGCGATCTTGGCGCGGTCGCCGGAGGGCGCGGCCTGCCCATGCACCACCACATAGGTCGCGCCCTTCTGGAAGGACAGGATCACCTCGGCATCGTCCTGGATCTGCGTGTCGGAATCCTCGCCCCTGTTGGCCAAAATATAGATGCGGCCTTCCGCCTGGCGTGCCGTGGCGGCCATGGGGCGGGCGTCCAGCCGCTCGCCTGCCTTGGTCACCAGGAGGGCGAAGGGGATGTTCTCGATCAGGTCCCAGACACGATCCGTCGCGCGCTCGGCCATCGCCAATCCTTTCCCAGGGGTTTCCGAAAGGACAACGGCGGCGGCGGGCGGACGTTCCTCAGGCGGCGAGCTTGAAGCCCGCATCCAGAAGCCGCTGGCGGATTTCGGCGGCATGGGCGGTGTCGCGCGCCTCGATCACCAGGCTGAGGCTGGCCGATTTCAGGGGCGTGCCGGTCATCATGCGGTTGTGGTTGACCTCGAGGATATTGCCCCCGGCATCGCCCACCACCTTGGCGACGCCCGCGAGCTGGCCGGGCCGGTCCTCCAGCTCCACCGTCAGCGACAGGATGCGTCCCTCGCGCGCCAGCTCGCGCAGGATCAGGTTGGAGAGCAGGCGCATGTCGATATTGCCGCCCGACATGACCAGGCCCACCTTCTTCCCCGCGAAATGCGAGGGATGGGCCAGAAGCGCCGCCAGCGCCGCCGAGGCCGCACCTTCCACCAGCGTCTTCTCGATCTCCAGGATCAGCGCCAGGGCATGCTCGATGTCCGCCTCGCGCGCGATCAAGATGTCGCTGACCAGCGCCTTGACGATGCCGCCGGTGACGGCGCCGGGCGCCTTGACCGCGATGCCTTCGGCCACGGTCTGCACCATGCCGGGCTGGGGCGGCGTCTGGCCGTGCAGCAGGGCGCGCATCGCCGGATAAAGCTCGCTCTGCACGCCGAAGATTTCGATGCCGGGCTTGAGCGCCTTGGCCGCCACGGCGATGCCCGCGATCAGCCCGCCCCCGCCCACCGGCACGATCAGGGCGTCGAGATCGGGGAAATCCTCCAGCATCTCCAGCCCCACCGTGCCCTGGCCCGCGATCACGCGGGGATCGTCGAAGGGATGGATGAAGGTGAGGTTCTGTTCCCGCTCCAGCCGCCGCGCCACGTCCGTCGCCTCGTTGAGGTCGCGGCCTTCCACCAGCACCGTGGCGCCGAAATCGCGCGTGTGCCTGATCTTGTTGAAGGGCGTGGTCACCGGCATCACGATGGTGGCGGGGATGCCGAGCCGCCCGGCGTGATAGGCGACGCCCTGCGCATGATTGCCCGCGCTCATCGCCACCACGCCCCGGGCGCGCTCCGCAGCCGTCAGTTGCAGCAGCCGGTTGAGCGCGCCGCGCTCCTTGAAGGAGGCGGTGAACTGGCGGTTCTCGAATTTGAGCCGGACCTCGGCGCCCGCAATCTCGGACAGGGTGCGCGAATGGCGCATGGGCGTGCGCACCACCGCGCCGGAAATGGCGGCGGCGGCGGCGCGGATGTCGTCGAGAGAGAGCGGATCGGTCATCACCGCCTCGATGTTTCCCGATCATTGCTTTTCGATCAACAGTGCTGTTACGTCGAAGGTGCGATTGCCGGGCGGGCCCGTGACCTCAGACCTGTTGAAGCATATCGAGACGCTGCAGGGCGATGCGCCTTGGGGCAGCGTTCTGGATGCGGGGACGGGCACGCATTCGCTGGGCTGGGTCGCGTCCCTGAAGACGGAACGCTGGACGGCGGTGACCGGCGCGGAAGGCCATGCGATCCAGGTGCGCGACAGCGTCGCGGCGCTGCGCCGGCCGCAGGACCGCATCGTGCTGGGCAACTGGGCCGATCCGGCGCTGCTGGCCGGCGAGCGTTATGACACGGTGCTGGCCGATTATCTCCTGGGCGCGGTGGACGGCTTTGCCCCCTATTTCCAGGACCGCCTCTTCCTGCGCTTACGTCCCCTGGTCGGGCGCAGGCTCTATGTCATCGGGCTGGAGCCTTACGTCACCGCGGCGCCCGCCGATGCCGACGGCCGGCTGGTGTGCGAGATCGGCCGCTTCCGCGATGCCTGCCTGCTGCTGGCGGGCGAGCGGCCCTATCGCGAATATCCCGCCGAATGGGCGGTGGAGCATTTGCAGGCGGCGGGCTTTCGCATCCTGTCGGCGCGGCATTTCCCCAACCGCTACAAGGAACGCTTCGTCAACAGCCAGATCGGCATGTGCGCGCCGCGCCTGGCGAAGCTGCCGGATCGCGCGCTGGCGGAGGCGTTGCGGGCCCAGGGCGAGGATTTGCGCACCCGCGCGCTGGCGCATGTGGCGCAGCATGGCGGCCTGCGCCATGGCGCCGACTATGTGCTGGCGGCGGAACCAGCTGGCTGATGGTGGGCGCTTGGCATTCATTTCCGTTTGCGCCGCAAACGGAAATGAATGGTAGCACCGGACGGATTTGAACCGCCGACCAAGGGATTATGATTCCCCTGCTCTACCGCTGAGCTACGGTGCCACGCGAAAGGCCCATGGGGCCGGGGCGGCGATGTAGGGGGCGGCTGCCCGCCCTGTCAAGTTTGCGGCGGAAGAGGTGGATTTCCGCCCCCATCCAGCCCCCGGCGCAGGCGCCGGGCGGGGCCGAACGGGGTTTCCGCCATCCCCGAAACCGCAAAGCCCAACCTTTCGTAGAAACCCAGGGCGTTGTGGTTGGCCACCACCTCCAGCGCCGTCAGCCGCAGGGCGCGGGCGCGCGCGGCCGCATCCTCCACCAGCATCCGGCCGATGCCGCGGCGCCAATGGTCCGGCTCCACGAAAAGGCCGTCGAGCACCGCATCGTCTTCGCGCGGCAGGAGCACCGAGAAGCCCAGGGCGGCGCCATCGCCTTCGGCCACGCGCACACGCCCCGCCCGGATATGCGCCAGCGGCAGTTCGATCACATCGGGATTGGCCAGTAGAAAAACCCGGTCGTCTTCCCACATCAGGGAGGCGCGGCGCTGCAACGCTTCCAGCCCCGCGCGCTCTTCGGAGCGGGCCTGGCGCAGCCTCATGCCGCCAGCGCGGGCGCCGCCGCCTTGATCCAGCCGCCGCCCAGGACGCGCGCCCCGTCATAGAAGACGCAGGCCTGGCCGGGCGCGACCGCCTCTTCCGGCATCTCCAGCTCCACGCGCGCGCCGCCACCCTCCAATGGGATCACGCGCGCCGGAACCGGCGGGCGCATGGAGCGCACCTTCACCTGGCAGTCCAGCGGTTCCGCCGCCACCAGCCAGTTGACGTTGCGCAGGGTGATGGCGCTCGACGCCAGCGCCGAACGCGGCCCCACCACCACGCGGGCATTGGCGGCATCCAGCTTCAATACGAACAGCGGCTCGCCCTGGCCGGACAGGCCCAGGCCCTTGCGCTGGCCGACGGTGAAATGGGTGATACCGTCATGGCGGCCCAGGACCCGGCCCTCCATGTCCACGATCTCGCCGGGGCGCGCCGCATCGGGGCGCAGCCGGTCAATCACCCGCGTATAACGCCCATCCGGCACGAAGCAGATATCCTGGCTGTCGGGCTTGGCGGCGGTGACAAGACCCAGCTCGGCGGCGATGGCGCGCACCTCGGCCTTTGGCATCTCGCCCACCGGAAAGCGCAGATAATCGAGCTGCGCCTGCGTCGTGGCGAAAAGGAAATAGCTCTGGTCGCGCGCGCCCTCCGCCGCCGCATGCAGCTCGGGGCCCTGGGGGCCTTCGACGCGGCGGACATAATGGCCGGTGGCCAGCGCATCGGCCCCCAGCTCGCGCGCCGTCTGGAGCAGATCGGCGAACTTCACCTTGTCATTGCACTGGACGCAGGGCACCGGCGTCTCGCCCCGGGCATAGCTGTCGGCGAAATCCTCGATCACCGCCTGGCGGAAGCGCGCCTCGTAATCCAGCACATAGTGCGGGATGGACAGCTTCCCGGCGACGCGCTTGGCATCATAGATATCCTGCCCGGCGCAGCAGGCGCCCTTCCGCGCCGGGGCGGCGGACGAATAAAGCTGCATCGTCACGCCGATGGCCTCGTGCCCGGCGCGCGCGATCAGCGCGGCGGCGACCGAGGAGTCGACGCCGCCCGACATGGCGATGACGATGCGCTGCTTGCTGCTCATTTGCGGGCTTACTTAGGCGGCACCGCCTGTTCCCGCAAGCTTGGCGTTACCGAACCGGCAGATAGTTCAGCAAAGACAATTGGTTGAGCGTCGCCGTGACCTGGAGCGCCGCCTGCAGGGCGGTCTGGTTCAGGGAAAGCTGCGTCGCGGCCTCGGCCAGGTTGGTGGTCTGCATCTTCTCGATGAAGCCGCCATAGAGCACCTTCATGGCATCCTGCTGGCCCAGCGCGTTTTCGAGCTGGTTGTAAACCCCGCCATTCCTGGCCGTGACGGCGGTGAGGCCCTGCGCCGCCGTGTCCACCCCGGCGATGCGGGCGGTGAGGAAGCTGTTCTGCGCGCCGCTCAGCGCGGCGCTGTTGTCGAAATCGCCGTTCGGCCCCACATCGAAGGCGGCGATGTCCTTGAGCTGCTGCATGAGGCCGGTGGCGACCTCGGAGGCGGTGAGGCCGAAGGTGACGGTCTGGCCGTCGGCCACCTGCACCGCCTTGCGGGCATCGCCATTGGCGAAGGCGCCCGCCACGCCCGGAAGCGCCACCAGCTCGGCCAGCGAGGCGACCGACACCGGCGCCGTGTCGGTGCGCCCGCCCGCATAGATATAGTCGCCATTGGCGTCCTTGCCGTTCAGGATGGCCAGGGCCTGGCTGAAGATGCTTTCGACCTGCGGCATCAGGCTGCGCGCGTCATTGTTGGCGACGGTGTCGGACACCGCCTTCTTCAGCTTCGCCGCCAGGTCGGACAGCGCCGTGAGCTGGGTGTTCTGCAGATCCACCTGCGTCGCCGCCAGGGTGGTGGCGGTGCTGTAATTGGCGTTGCGGGCATCCGCCGAAAGCGTGGCCTGCAGCACCTGCGCCTTGTCGCCGAACCCGGCATAGGTCTCGGCCAGCACGCCAGAGGCGATCTGCCGGTTGGTCTGGTCCAGCCGCGCGCCCGCATTCTGAATCTGGCTGAGGAAATAGGCGCTTTGCTGGGATGTGGCGACGCGGTCAATGCTCATCGGTCATCTCACAACTGGAGCAGCGTTTCATAGAGCTTGTCCACCACCGACAGCACGCGGGCGCTGGCGGCATAGGCCTGCTGATAAGAGGTGAGGTTTGTCAGTTCCTCGTCCAGGCTGACGCCGGAATTGGCGGCCATGCGGCCCTGCGCTTCCAGGAGCCGATCGTCCTCGGTCATCTGCGCCTGGGTGACGGCGTTCGAGCGGGTGGAGAGGTTCTGGTAGAAGGCCGCCGCATAATCCATCAGCGAGCCGGTCTGGGCCGTGAGCCCGCCCGCCGCGGGAAAGCGGCGATGGGCGGTGAGGATGCTCTGCAGCGCCAGCGCGCCCTGATTGTCGCCGCCCGCCAGGATCACGCTGCCGGGCGCGCTGGTGGCGGTGAGGGTGGAACGGGCAAGGCCGATGCGCTGGGGCTGGGTCTGCACCTCCTGCGTCACCGCAAAGCCGGTGGCCTGGTGGACGAGAGTATTCTCGCCGATGCCGAACAGGCTGGTGAAGCTCATGCCGGTCGTGCCGCGCGCCGTGGTGTCGTTCACGACATTGAGCTGATAACCGGCATAGAAGGCCGATTTGCCGACCGACACCGAGCCATCCGCGTTCAGCGTCAGCGTTGCCGCGCCGCCGAGCGCCGTGTTGATGGCCGAAAGCACCTGGCCCACCGTCATGCCGGCGCTGGTGGTGATGCTGACCGGACGGGCGATCTCGCCATCCGGGCCCTTGAGCGAGAAGGAGATCACCCCGCCCGCCGCCAGGCCGCTGGCCGAGGCGGCGGTGAGGCCGGTGCCGGCGATGGACGGCGCCTGCGCCCGGAAAATGTCGTTGAGGCCGAAGACGTGCGAGAAGGCGGTGCCGCCGCGGCTGGTGGGCGCGGCCGCATCGTCCTGGATCACCAGGCCGTCGCCGCCCGTGGCGGTCAGCGACAGCACGCCATTGCTGAAATCGGCGCTGCCATTGCCGCCCAGCGCGGTGTTGAGGGCGGCGGTGAAGCTGGCGATGGTGCCGCCCAGGGCGACGGGGGCGCCGCCATTGACCGAAAGGGTGCCGGCATCGAAATCCACATCGATGCGCCGGACCAGCGCGCCATTGGCGGAGGTGACGGCGATGCTGGTCTTGCCGCTGAAGCTCAGCGCGTCGGCGCCCAGAAGGCCGGTGTTGCGGCCGGTCAGGGCCGCAGGCGGCGGATAGGCGGCATTGGCGTTCGCCGCCTCGTTGACGGCGCTGGCGGCCTGGCGCGCGAAATTGCCCAGCGCCTGGGCGAGGCCGCCCAGCGACTGGTCGCGCATGTCGATCAGGCCCTTCAGCGCGCCGCCCGCCAGATGCGGGTCCAGCGGCATGGGCGTGCCGATCGCCGCGCCGGTGGCCGGATTGACGTCCTGGATCTTGATGTTGCCATAGATGCCGTTCTGCGCGCCCGGCACATAGGAAAGCTGGGCATAGGTGTTGCTGACCAGGTTGACGCCGTCCGTGGTGGAGACGATCAGCCCGCCATCCGGCTGCTGGGTGATGCGGATGTCGATCTTCCCCGCCAGCTTCTGCAGCATCACGTCGCGCTGATCGGCCAGGCCCGAATCCGCATGGCCCGCGGCCGCCGCATTCTTGATCTGGGTGTTGAGGGTGAAGAGCTGCTGGAGCAGGCCGTTCACCTCCGCCACCGAGCTGGCGATCTGGCCGTCGATCTGGGTCTGCAGGCCCGCGATGGTCTTACTCACCCCCGCGATCTGGTCGGCCATGCCGGTCAGGGCGTTCAGGATGGCGGTATAGCTGGCGGGCGCAGTGGGCGCCTGACTGGCGGTGGCGAAGGCCTTCTGCAGGTCGGTGAGGCGCGTCGCCAGGGACTGCTTGTCGCCCGGTCCCCCCAGGATGCTGTTGAGCTGCGCGAAAAAGTCGGCCTGCGCCCCATACTGCGCCGCGCCCGCGCCCGCCGACAGGCTTTCCTGCTGCAGAAAGCGGTCCACCACGCGCTGCACGCTGGCGATGTCCACGCCCATGAGCTGGCCGCCGGGCGCCAGCGTCTGCTGCTGCACCACGCGGCGGGCATAGCCCTGGGTATTGATGTTCGCCACATTGTTCGAGACCACGGCCAGCGCCGCGCTGTTGCTCTTCAGCGCGGTGAGGGCGGAGGCGGCGATGCCGTTCAGGCTCAAGGGACGATCCGGATGCTTTGTTCCGCCAGACGATGTCGCAAGGCCCGTGCCAGCCCGTTAAGGGCATTTTTCCAGGAACCGCGCGGCTTTCAGGGTGGGCCGCCAACCGGCAGAGTTTGCCGCACCGGCAGAGACTGCCCGTGCGTTTCCCGCCCAGCCGCGCCGCAGGACGCGCGGAAAAAGCCGGAAAAGCTGGGGGACGGCGCTGGTCCGCCGCTTGCTACGGATGATCCCGCACATTCGTCACGAGATCAGCCTTGGCCTCTTCGGCAGCACAGAATATCCCCGCCAGCGCCCATATCCAGGCGCTGCATCATAAGACTCACCACAAGCCCGCGGCGGACAAGCCCGCGCCGGACGAGCGCTTCGCCGACCTGCTGGCGGAAACCGGCGACACCCAGCCGCAGAAGCCCGCTCAGCCGAAAGAGAAGACGGCGCGCGCCGACAAGCCCGCCGCGCCGGGCGCGAAGAGCGAGACCGCGGCAGAGATAAAGGAAGAGCCGGCCGCGGAGGAAACGGCGGATACTGCCGCGTCCGAGACGAGGACCGGCGCGGAAATCCCGGCCGACGAAAAGCCGCACGCCGCCAATGACAATGAGACGGCGGAGGGGATGGTCCCGCAGGCCCTCGCACCTGAGATACAGGCGAAGCTGAAGGAAACCGCTCAGCCCGCGCCGGAGGCCGCGAAGACCGGCGCGGCGGAAGATGCGATCACGCCCGCCCATCCCGCCGCCGGCGACGCCGCCGAGGCTGAGCAGGCCACGCCCGATGCGGACGCCGCCGCACCCGAATTCGAGACGGCGCTGCATGAGGCCAAGGCCGAGGCGCCGCGCGCGCCCGAGGCCGCCCAGCCCAAGGCGCCGGAGATGAAGCCCGCAGGCGACATCGCCACCGTCACGCTGGCGGGCAACGCGCCCGCGGCACAGACCGCGCCGGGCCCGGACAGGATCGCGGCCGCGCATGCCCCGCAGACCGGGACGCCGCAGCCGCCGCATCCCGCGCCCGACCTCCATCAGTTCGCCGTCGAGGTCGCCGCCAGGACGCAGAGCGGTGCTAAGCAGTTCGACATCCGTCTCGATCCGCCCGAGCTGGGCCGGGTGGAGGTGCGCCTTTCCATCGACGCAGCGGGCAAGGCCGAAGCGCATCTGACCGCCGACCAGCCCCAGACCCTGGACCTGCTGCAGAAGGACGCCTCGGCGCTGGCGCGCGCCCTGCGCGACGCCGGGCTGAACCTCGGCCAGGACGCGCTCGCCTTCTCGCTGCGCAATCAGCAGCAGCAGGCGGGCCATGACGGCCCGCGCCACCAGGGCAGCCGCGCGGTGGCCCTGCCGCAACATGCGAACGAAACCGCCGAAGCGGCCGCGCCCCGGCGCCGCAGCCTCGGCCTTCTGGATATCCGGGTGTAGGCCATGAGCATCGTCACCGGCATCGGCACCAATCCGGGCGCGGCCGCCAGCAGCGCCAGCGCCAAGCTGTCGAGCAATTTCGAGACCTTCCTGACGCTGCTCACCACACAGCTCAAGAACCAGGACCCCACCGCGCCGATGGATTCCAACCAGTTCACCCAGCAACTGGTGCAGTTCAGCCAGGTCGAGCAGCAGATCGAGACCAACACCAACCTGGCCAGCCTGATCGCGCAGGGCGCCAGCATGACCGCGGCCTATGCCACCTCCTATCTGGGCAAGGTGGTGTCGGTGACCAACGGCCTGGCCTCGCTGGACGAAGGCGAAGCCAACTGGACCTACACGCTGGATGCCGCCGCGAGCGAAGCCACGCTCACCGTCACCGACCTGCAAGGCAAGGTGGTCTTCACCGGCCCCGCCGGAAAGACGGCGGGCACGCACGATTTCGCCTGGGACGGCAAGGACAATAACGGCAACGCGCTGCCCGGCGGCGCCTATCGCCTGACCGTGACGGCGGCCGCCGCCGACGGCGCGCGGGTGAACACATCGGTCGCGAGCGCGGGCCTGGTCGGACAGATCGACATGACCGGCGGGGCGCCGCGCTTCGTGATCGGCAACATGACGGCCGGCCTTGGCGAGATCGCCGCGGTCGGAAACTGAGTTTTTGAAACAGACGGCCGCAGAAGCGGCGCGCAAGGAATGCGGGGACGGGCGAGAAGCCCGAAGCCGCCGGAAGGAAGAGCAAGATGAGCCTTTATGGAGCCATGAATATCGGTGTCGCCGGCCTGGCCGCGAACAGCGCGGCGCTGAGCGTCACCTCGTCCAACATCGCCAACGTCAACACGGTGGGCTACAAGAACGCCACCGCCAGCTTCATGACGTTCCTCAACGCCGCCAACGGCATCGGCAACAGCGCCTCGGCGGGCGTCGCCATGCGCGCGGGCCAGAACGTCGCCATGCAGGGCCTGCCGGTCAACACCGGCTCGGCCACCGACATGTCCATCGCGGGCAACGGCTTCTTCGTGGTGGCTTCCAACGCCTCGCCCACCGCCAGCCAGGCCTATACCCGCGCCGGCAATTTCGTGCCCGACAATGAGGGCAACCTGGTCAACGCCGCCGGTTATTACCTGCTGGGCTACAAGCTGGACGCGGCGGGCAACGTTCCCACCGACACCACGAGGCTGGAGCTGATCAATGTCTCGACCCTGTCGGGCACGGCGGCGCCCTCCACCACCCTGTCGCTCAAGGCCAATCTGCAGGCCAGCACCCCGGCCAACACCGGCTATGCCGCGGGCGACATGGCCGCGGGCAATGTGACGCCGGACTTCCAGCGCACCGTCACCATCTATGACAGCCAGGGCGGTACCCAGCCGGTGAGCTTCTCCTTCGTCAAGACCGGGCCCAATAGCTGGGCCTATGAGGCGAGCTATGAAGGCGATGCCGCCAACATCACCGGCCCCAATCCCATCGCCCAGGGCACCGTCAGCTTCAACAGCGACGGCACCCTGGCCAATGTCAACGGCGCTTCGCCCGCTTCCGGCAGCCTGTCGCTGACCATTCCCTGGGCGGCGTCCTCGGGCCTTTCGTCCCAGGCCGTCAATGTCAGCTTCGGCACGGTGGGCGGCACCTCGGGCCTGACGCAGTACGACACGCCCTCGGTCCTCAACGGCGTTTCCACCGACGGTTCGGCCTTCGGCAGCGTCACCGGCGTCTCCATCGCCAAGGACGGCACGGTGACGGCGCAATTCTCCAACGGCCTGTCGCAGGACGTCTACAAGGTGCCGCTGGCCACCTTCTCCAACCCCAACGGCCTCGGCCAGGTGTCGGGCAACGCCTATTACGCCACCAAGGAATCGGGCGCGGCCAACGTCAATCTCGCCAACACCGGCGGCGCGGGCGCGATCCAGAGCCAGTCGCTGGAAGGCTCGACCGTGGACCTCGCCACCGAGTTCACCAACCTCATCACCACGCAGCGCGCCTATTCGGCTTCGGCGCGCATTATCACCACTGCGGACCAGATGTTGCAGCAACTGGACCGGCTTTCGAACTGATGCGCGGAAAAGCCCGATAAAACGGGCGGTTCCGTAAGTTTCGAAGGACGTATTTATGGGTTCGTTTACCACGGTTCTTGGCCCTTTCTTAGGGGCGCAGGTCGTAGCGTTCGCCGTGGCCGTGTTGGGAGTTTTTCTATGCTGGAAGAGCGCAAGGGACGCGTGAGTTACGTCATCGGGCCGGATGGAAGCCCGCTGACTCTCGCCGATCTGCCGCCACCGTCCACGCGCCGCTGGGTGATCCGCCGCAAGGCCGAAGTCGTCGCCGCGGTGCGCGGCGGCCTGTTGAGCCTGGACGATGCCTGCAAGCGCTATACGCTGACGGTGGAGGAGTTCCTCGCCTGGCAGCACGCGATCGACCGCTTCGGCCTGGCGGGCCTGCGCGCGACGCGCGTGCAGCAGTACCGCAACTGACCTGCGCGGGAGAAGACGTAAACGCTCCGTTAAGGACAGAAAGTGTGCGGGCGTGAGCGCGCGCGTGCCGGGCTTAAGCCAAAGTTTACCGTAGAGGCGGCAATGTTTGCCTAGCAGCATGGGAAAGCGCCCATGCCCGCCAGGAGGACATTGCCCGTGCAGGATTTCTTCAAGCAGGTCGGTGCGGCCCGGTTCGGCGTGATGGCCGGCGTCGCCGCCGTGCTGACCGCCTTCTTCCTCTATGTCGCGGGCGCCATCACCGAGCCGGCCAAGACCATCCTCTTCTCGGGCCTGGAGTCGCGCGACGCCGCCGCCGTCAGCGCCAAGCTGGATTCCATGGCCGTGCCCTATGACGTCAAGGATGGCGGCACCATCCTGGTCCCGGCCGACCAGGTGACGCGCCTGCGCATGGCGCTGGCGCAGGACAATCTGCCCGCCGCCGGCGTCGGTTACGAAATCTTCGACAAGTCGGACGCCTTCGGCACCACCGCCTTCGTCCAGAACATCAACCAGCTCCGCGCCCTGGAGGGCGAGCTGTCCCGCTCCATCCAGACCATCGAGGGCATCCAGAGCGCCCGCGTGCATCTGGTGATCCCCGAGCGCCAGGTCTTCGCCCGCGACAACCAGACCCCGTCCGCCTCGGTGGTGCTGCGCACCCGCGCGCGCATGGACCGCGGCCAGGTCGGCGCCATCCAGCACCTGGTCGCCGCCTCGGTTTCCGGCCTGTCGGCCAAGCGCGTCGCCATCATCGACGATGCCGGCAACCTGCTGGCGGGCGGCGATGGCGGCACGGGCGGCGCGGCCACCGCCGCCGAGCATGACCGCCAGGTGAGCGATTATGAAGAGCGGCTGCGCGCCCGCATCGAATCCCTGGTCTCCTCCGTGGTCGGCCTCGGCCGCGTCCGCGCCCAGGTGACGGCGGAGATGAAGTTCGACAACATCACCACCACCTCCGAGCAGTTCGATCCCGAAAGCCGCGTCGTCCGCTCCAGCCAGACGGTCGAGCGCAACGCCAGCGACGCCTCCGGCGGCGCCCAGGCCATGTCGGTGGCCAACGCCCTGCCCGGCCAGGCCCAGGCGGGCGCGGGCGGCGATGCCCGCTCCACCTCCGGCTCGACCGAGGAAACCACCAATTACGAGATCAGCAAGACCGTCACCACCAGCACCAATGACGGCGGCACGGTCAAGCGCCTGTCGGTGGCGGTGGTGGTGGACAGCGCCGGCGACGGCAAGGCCCCGCGCAGCGCCGCCGAGATGACGCAGATCGAGGCGCTGGTGAAGTCCGCCATGGGCTTCGACACGGCGCGCGGCGACCAGCTTCAGGTCAAGAACATGCCCTTCGCCCGCCTGGACACGGGCCCGGCCGAGCCGGAGGAGGCGCCGCTGCTCGGCCTTTCCAGCGCGCAATGGTTCAAGATCATCGAAGCGGCGATCCTCTGCCTCACCGCCCTTCTGATCGCGCTCTTCGTGCTGCGCCCCTTGATCGCCCGCGTCTTCGCCGCCCAGACCGGCGCGGCGGCGGGCGGCACGCTGGCGCTCGCCGCCGCCTCGCCTGTGGCCGGCGCGCTGCCTGCGCCCGCCGAAGCCGGTGCGGGCGCGCCCGCGCCCGCGCCCGGCGCCCTGCCCGCGCCCGGCGGCGAAGCTCTGCCGGTCCGGCCGGGCATCGACCTGTCGCAGCTCGACACCCAGTTCGGCGAGAATTCCATCAGGAAGGTCGGTGAAGTGGTCTCGCAGCACCCCGAAGAGGCGCTGTCCATCATCCGCACCTGGCTGCATCAACCGGTCTAAGAGACGTTTTCCATGGCCAAAGCCGCGAAAGTTGCCGTCAAGGACGATATCCGCTCCCTCACCGGGGCCGAGCGCGCCGCCATCGTCATGCTCAGCCTGGGCGAGGAGCACTCGCAGCAGATCTGGCAGATGCTGGACGAGGAGGAGATCAAGGAAATCTCCCAGGTGATGTCGAATCTGGGCTCTGTCTCCTCCGGCGTGATCGAGAAGCTGCTGGTGGATTTCGTCGGCCAGATGGCGGGCACCGGCTCGCTGATGGGCTCCTATGAATCGACCGAGCGCCTGCTCGCCGGCATCCTGCCGCAGGAGAAGGTCGGCGTCATCATGGAGGAAATCCGCGGCCCCGCGGGCCGCACCATGTGGGACAAGCTGGGCAACGTCAACGAGACGGTGCTGGCCAACTATCTGAAGAACGAATATCCCCAGACCGTCTCGGTCGTCCTCTCCAAGATCAAGCCGGAACATGCCGCCCGGGTGCTGGGCGCGCTGCCGGAGGAATTCGCCCTGGAAGTGGTGCAGCGCATGCTACGCATGGAAAGCGTGCAGAAGGACATTCTGGACAAGGTCGAGCAGACCCTGCGGGTGGAGTTCATGTCCAACCTGGCGCGCACCGCCAAACGTGACGCCCATGAGCAGATGGCGGAAATCTTCAACAATTTCGACCGCCAGACCGAAAGCCGCTTCATCACCGCCCTGGAGGAGCGCAACCGCGATTCCGCCGAGCGCATCAAGGCGCTGATGTTCACCTTCGAAGACCTGGGCAAGCTTGATCCGGGCTCGATCCAGACCCTGCTGCGCAATGTCGAGAAGGACAAGCTGGCCCTGGCGCTGAAGGGCGCGACCGACTCGCTGCGCGACGTCTTCTTCTCCAACATGAGCGAGCGCGCCGGCAAGATCCTGAAGGAAGACATGGAGGCGATGGGCCCGGTGCGCCTGAAGGATGTGGACGAGGCCCAGATGCGCATGGTCAATGTCGCCAAGGACCTGGCCAACAAGGGCGAGATCATGATCGCCGGCGGCGGCGCTGAAGACGAGCTGATCTACTGATGGGCGCGAACCCCAAATTCACCTTCGACACCGAGTTCCATGCGGGCGGCGAGCGCCGCACCGCCGAGGCGGAGCGCCGCCAGAAGAAGACCCTGACGGTGGAGGAGATCGAGGCCCTGACGGCCGCCGCCCGCGCCGAGGGCGAGGCCGGCGCCGTGGCCCGCAACGGCGAGAACGCCACCCGCGAGCTCGCCGCCCT
>Ga0180217_1003110_pt1 | contig 14311 bp, 11 predicted proteins | sample eDN3rd37CBELigOP_FD_128521 | JGI IMG/M metagenome (GOLD analysis project Ga0180217, IMG submission 128521) | Enriched Organic Plus compost microbial communities from Emeryville, California, USA - eDNA 3rd pass 37_C BE-Lig OP (version 2) (version 2) ... | reverse complement strand
GACCACCACCATCACGATGGCGGTCAAATAATTTGGCATTTGACAATCAAGTGCACACTATTGAGTTCTCAAGGACCAGACACCCCCCGTACACACCCCAACCAGGGCCTCCGAGAAGCTGATCTGCTGCACCCGAATCGACCAATCCGACGATCCGGGCAACTTGCCTATCTTAGCACGTCTTTCGAGTGCTTGTCGCGCAGTTCAATGAGCCGGTCGCTTTCGTTCCCGGCTCCGTCGCGCTGACAAGAGATAACTTTACGCAGGGACGCACTCGCGCGCAACTCGAGCACTCCGCACGGCGTGTCGCGACTGAGAGGCGCGGCCACGCCTCAATGATGCCTGCCAGAAGCGGCGTGCTGCACTGCGGCCCAGCGCAGGCTTCGCGGGTCGTCGAGCCTCAGCCGCTCGACGACTTCTCCACCATCGCAGCTGATGAGTTCCACGATCGCGTGATCCTCGCTCACCTGTGGAACTCTCCAGGTTCCCCCGGCGACCTCCCATCGCTCGACGGCCGCCGGGGTTAGCGCGAACGGCGTCTTGCGCGTCCAACCGACCTCTCCGCCGCGGTCGAAGAAATGGCGGTATGCGTAGATAAGCGGGTGCCAGGCCTCGGGGTCGATGTGGTCGGTGCCGGCCACGGTGATCTCCTCCGCGGCGTGAACCCGGAGCACCTCGGCTTCGACGATGCCGAACTCCCCGGTCGTCGCGTCGACGATCCGGTGCGCGCGGGCCTCGAGCTGTATCGGCACCTCGGCCGCGCGTGCGGGTGCGATCAGGTCGGAGGCGATCGCGGTGAGTCCAGCGCGCTGGAACTTGCGCGGCTCGAACTCGTATGCGCCGGCCTTCTCCGGCGGCACGGGGTGCCGTCCGGTGACGCCGGCGAGCCGTTCCACGTGGTGCCACTGGTCGGCCGACGGAAAGTTCACGGTGAGCTCTGGGCTGCGCCGCAGGTTCTCGAGGGACTGTCCGCCCTCCTCCAGCCCGAGCACGATCGTGCGCCCGAGCGCGAAGTGACTCGACGCCGGAGCGAGGTTCGTGCTGCCGTCGGGGTTCGACGTGCCCACCAGAAACGCTGGAGTGCCCAGGTAGAGCACGCTCGGTTCGACGACTCGGTGCGAGGATCCGCGGGCTTCACTCATAGCTCCACGCTACTCCCACATCGCGCACCACAGCGCCGAGCGTGGGTCACGCGGAGGTGGCTGCTTGCTCCGCGCGCACGCCCGCGAGCGTCTTCTTGCCGCGCCGCAGCACCGCGAACTTGCCGTGCATGAGCTGTGCGGCCTCGAGCGTCGCGTCCTCGGCATCCACCTGTGTGTTGTTCACGTAGACACCGCCCTGCTTGATCGCCCGCCGTGCCTCGCCGTGGCTGGCGACAAGCCCGGCTTCGACGAGCAGGGCGGCGATCGGCGAGCCGGCTCCCCCTGTGGCACGCGGCAGCTCGTCGAGCGCGGCGGCAAGCGTCGCCTCGTCGAGCGCACCGAGGTCGCCCTGCCCGAACAGCGCCTCCGAGGCCAGGATCGCCGCCTCGGTTGCGGCCGATCCGTGCACGAGGGTCGTGACTTCCAACGCAAGCCGCTTCTGAGCCGCGCGGCGGAAGGGTTCAGAAGCGACGAGACGTTCGTACTCCTCGATCTCGGCACGCGTGAGAAAGGTGAAGACCTTGAGTCGATCGATGACGTCCGCGTCGCTCTGGTTCAACCAGAACTGGTAGAAGCGGTACGGCGAGCACATCTCGGCGTCGAGCCAGATGGCGTTTCCCTCGCTCTTGCCGAACTTGGTGCCGTCAGAGTTCGTGATCAGCGGCGTGCCGATCGCGTGTGCCGACGCGCCCTCGACCTTGCGGATGAGGTCGGTGCCGCTCGTGAGGTTGCCCCATTGGTCGCTGCCACCGGACTGCAGCTTGCAATCGTACTGGCGGTACAGCTCCAAGAAGTCGTACCCCTGCAGAATCTGGTAGCTGAACTCGGTGTAGCTGATCCCCTCTTCGGAGTTCAGGCGAGCCGCCACGGCGTCTTTCTTCAGCATCGTGCCGACACGGAAATGCTTGCCGATCTCGCGCAAGAAATCGATCGCCGACAGCGGCGCGGTCCAGTCGAGGTTGTTGACCAGTCGCACGGCGTTGTCGCCCTCGCTCGAGAGGAAGCGCGAGACCTGGGCCTGCAGGCGCGTCACCCACTCGGCGACGGTGTCTCGGCTGTTGAGGGTGCGCTCCGCGGTCGGCCGCGGGTCCCCGATCAGTCCAGTGGATCCGCCGACGAGTCCCAGCGGTTTGTGCCCCTTCAGTTGCAGCCGGCGCAGCAACAGCAGTTGCACCAGGTTGCCCAGGTGCAGGCTGGGCGCGGTCGGGTCGAAACCGCAGTAGTAGGTGAACGGCTCGCCCTCGAGGAGCTCGTTCAGAGCCGCGGGGTCGGTGGAAACATGCACCAGCCCGCGCCACTGCAGTTCGTCCCAGAGGGTGTCGAAGCTGTCGTCGTTGCGCTGGGCGGCGAGAATCTCGGCGCGTTCATCAGTTACAGACACGCTTGCCATCGTACCGCGCGAAGCTCGCACCCTTGCTCACATGCGGGTTCCGCTAGCTCCGGTGCAGTTGTTCCTCGAGTTCGGCGATGATGCTGTCGGTCTTGCGGCTCGTGCGCTGCCTGGAGACGAACTCCTGCACGTACCCGAGTTCGCCGCGGATCTGTTCCATCCGCGTCATGGATCGCGCAAGCACGTTGTCGACGAATTCTTCGACCTCCGCCATTTGACGTTCGGCGTGCATTTGCGCGTTCATGACCAGCTCGCTCGCCTGTTCCCGGGCCACTCGCTGCTGCTCCTCGACATGCACCTGCACGCGGGCGTGCAACGTCTCGCTCTCCTGGGCCACCTCTTGGGCTCGACGGTTCACCTCCGCGGCCTTCGCGTTGGACTCGTCGAGAATCGCCTGCGCGCTGCGCACGGCATCGTCGTGCATCTGGCTGTACTCGCGCTCTGCCTCTTCCTGACGCAACGTGATCTCCCGTTCGATAGCCAGCGCCCGGTGCTCGGTTTCTTCACGAAGGCGGTTGAGCTCGGCGCGCTGCGCGTCGAGCTGCTCCTGCGCGTCGAGACGCATCTGCACGATCTCGCTCTCGGCATCGGCCTTGATCCTCGCGGCTTCGCGTCGTGCCGTCGCGAGCACCTCGCTCGCCTCGGTCAACCGCGAGTTCGCTGCTGTGGCGAGTTCCGCCGCGGTGCTCTCGCTCGACAGCCGCAGCTCCTCCGCGCGCGCCTGGGCCTCACTGACGAGGCGCGCCGCATTCTCTTCGCTTTCTCGCGTGTGCCGCTGGGCCTTCGTTGCCGCCTCGGAGATCATGGTCTCCACCTCGGCCCGCGCATCGCTGACCATCTTCTCGGCCTGAGCCTCGGCGACGCGAAGCACCTCCTCGAACTTGGAGCCGAGCCCGGCGAAGTTCGGGGTGGCCTGTTGGGCCTTCTGCAGTTGGAAGGTGGTGGTCTGCAGTTCGCTCTGCACTGTGGCGAGCTGATCCGACAGCTCTGTGCGTTCGGCTTTCAGCTGCTGCACCATCGCGTCGAGGTTGCGCAGCAGACGGTCGACCTCTTGTTTCGCGTAACCGCGAAACTCGGTCGAGATGATGTACTCGTGCGTCGACAATCTGTGTCCCCCAGGATTTGGCTATCGGATGTGCTCGTAACGCACCAGGCCGAGGCCGGCGTTACTCGGGCTATGCGGACTTGCGAACGAGACCGCCCGCGACACTGCACCGCGAGCCTCGTCTCGCGCTCGGTGCGGAGCGTCGTGCCGGTTCGCGCTCGGCGCGGTAAGGCTCGGAAGCCTCACGACTTTCTCGCCTCGCCGTTCCCAGGACATCTCGATCTCTTGCGCCTGCCTGAGCTGCGCCATCGCGTGCCGAAGCGAGCGGGCAGCAGCCAGGATCAGTTGCTCGTCCTCGAGTTCGACGGCTGCGTCGACCGTTCGAGACGATTGCGCGCCCGTTGACCGATCGGAGGTACCCGTCGAATCCGCGATTTCTGACATCGCAAATCCCTTCCCCGAGGGCAAGCATATGCGAATTTCGTGAACATTGGTACGAATTAGTAAGAATTACCCAGTCCTGCGGCTCTCGCGAGTATGCTTGGCCTGTTTCAATGACATGGTGGGATGGATCAGCACATGACGAGTTCGGTTCGCCGCATGCGCATCGGGGTGCTCGAGGATCAACCGCTGTACCGGGAAATGCTCGAGCGTTTGCTGAGATCAGTTCCCGGGTTCGAGGTGGTGTCTGCGGGCAGCGTGCACGAGGCGCTCAGCACGTGGCGAGCCGCAGAGCTCGACGTCGCGCTGCTCGATTTTGAGCTGCCGGACGGCACCGGTCTCGATGTCGGGCGGGCGCTGCAGCAACGCAACCCGAGGCTCGGCGTGGTGCTGCTCTCGGCCGTCGACCGTAGCCTCATCATGCTCGAGTTGGATCAGCACGAGGCCGAGCGCTGGAGCTACCTGTCGAAGCACGCCTCGATCTCGACCGGCACCCTCATCCGGACGCTTCACGCCAGCAGCGAGGGGCGGAGCGTCATCGACCACGCGACCGTCAAGGCGAGAGTTCCGCGCGCCGGCGGGCGGGTCGAAGCATTGAGCGAGCGCCAGCGCGAGGTGCTGGCGCTCCTGGCGGAGGGGTACACGAATCAGTCGATCGCAGATCGTTTGAGCCTCGCAGTGAACTCGGTGAATAACCACGTGAATGCGCTCTACATCGCGCTCGGCGTCAACGAGTCGTCTCGAAACCCTCGGGTCTCCGCGGTACGAATCTTTCTCGAGGAGACTCGATGAGTTCAACGGAGACGCAGCAGGTCGACGACCTCCGATCGGACTATCGCCTGCTCCGCCTCTCCATTCTCGTGTTGGGAGTGGTCTTCTCTGTCGGGGCCAGCTTTCAGTCCGTGTTCGTTCTGAATAAGGTGCCACTCGACGTCGCTGGCCTGGTGCTCCAGCCGGTGCCGGACTTCTTACTGAGGTTCGGCATCAACCTGGTGATGGTGCTGATCATCACCTGGCTGCCCGCTGCGCTGCGCCTCATCGATCGAAGTGCCTTCGGTGCGCTGCTCGTGGGGCTGGGGAGTGTGCTGATCGGCTCGCTCGCTCGTTCCTCGCTGCAACTGCTTGTCGGAGTGCATCCGCTGCACCCCGTCAGCCGCGTGCTCAGCGATGCTGTGCTGACCTTTATCGTGGCACTGTTCGTGCTTGCGACGGCGGCCGCAATTGTGCTGCCGAGCCGCCGAGCCCGGGAGGCCGAGCGGGAGCGGCAGCTTGCGGCGAGCCGCGCAGCGGACGCGTTGAACGATCTACAACAGGAGGAGTTGCGCGTTCGCCGTGAGATCGCGGACACCCTTCACGGCACGATGCAGCAGCGTCTGGTCATGCTGGAACGCACGATCTCCGAGGTGGCGCTCGAGGCCGGGTCGGGGTTCGACCGTGCGACCGGCGAAGCCGCCGCCACGCGACTTCGAGCCGTATCAGCCGAGCTCGATAGCTTGCGGGAGCGGGAGCTGCGCGAGTTGAGCGCCGCGCTCTACCCCGAGGCTCTCGATCGCGGGCTCGTGCCGGCGGCGCGCGCGATGGTTGCGCGCCTCCCGGCGTCCATCCCCATGAGGTTCATCGCCGACGAGGTGCCGCGCGTCGACCCGTTCACCCGAACCACCCGACTCCTGCTGGTGCGAATCATCGAGGAGGGCGTGTCGAACGCGCTCCGCCACGGCAAAGCCACCTCGATCGAACTCGTCCTCACCTCGGACCAAAACGACTACCGCATGGAGCTGCGCCACACCGGACAGGAGGTGGTGAGCAACCCCACGCTCCGCGGCCTTGCCCGGCTCCGCTGCCGGCTGGCGGACCACAGCGGCACGCTCGAGCTCGTCTCAGAGCCCGGTGGCGGCGTGCTGCGCATGCGACTCCCGCTCCCCGCCGAGTCGATACACGCGGATCTCCAGGCCGCCGCCGGCTAGCCTCGCAGCTGCGCGATCCGTTCGGTCAGTCTGGCCAGCTGCTCGTCCACCCGGACCCGCGCGGTCCCACCGACTCCGGTGCGAGAAGCCACCGAACCTTCGATCGTCAGCACCTCGCGCACCTGCGGAGTGAGGTGCTGGGAGATCTGACGCAACTCCTCGTCACTCGGTTCGTGCAGTTCGAGGCCGCGATCCTCGCAGTAGCGCACCAGTTCGCCCGAGATCTCGTGCGCGTCCCGGAACACGACCCCCTGCTTCACCAGCCACTCGGCGACATCGGTCGCGAGCGAGAATCCCTGCGGTGCCAGCGCGGCCATGCGCTCAGTGTCGAAGCGCATGGTCGCCACCATGCCGGTGAACGCGGGAAGCAGCACCTCCAGCTGCTGCACCGAATCGAACACCGGTTCCTTGTCTTCTTGCAGGTCCCGGTTGTAGGCGAGCGGCAGGCCCTTGAGCGTTGTGAGCAGCCCGGTCAGGTTGCCGATGAGTCGGCCCGACTTGCCGCGCGCGAGTTCGGCAATATCGGGGTTCTTCTTCTGCGGCATGATGCTCGAACCCGTCGAGTATCCGTCGTGCAGGCGAACGAACCCGAATTCCTTCGTGTTCCAGATGATGATCTCTTCGCTGAGGCGGGACAGGTCGATGCCGATCTGCGCGGCGACATACGCGAACTCCGCCACCACGTCGCGCGCTGCGGTGCCGTCGATCGAGTTCTCGAGCGGATCGCCGAGACCCAGTTCGGCTGCCACGAGTCGCGGATCGAGTTCGAGCGAGCTGCCGGCGAGCGCTCCCCCGCCGTACGGCGAGCGGCGAGCGCGTGCGGTCCAGTCGTTGAGCCGCTCGACGTCGCGGATCAGCGGCCACGCGTGTGCGGCGAGCTGATGGGCGAGCAGCACGGGTTGCGCGTGCTGCAGGTGCGTTCGGCCCGGCAGTATGGCTTCCGGGTGCGACAGGGCTTGGTCGAGGATCGCACTCGCCAGATCGAGCAGCAAGCCCTTGAGCGCGGTCGCATGATCGAGCAGGTAGAGCCGCACGAGCGTGGCGATCTGGTCGTTGCGACTGCGACCGGCACGCAGCTTGCCGCCAAGGCCAACCCCGCAGATCTCGATCAGGAGTCGCTCGAGCGCCGAGTGCACGTCCTCGTCGTCCTCCGCGGGTACCGCCCGCCCATCGGCCACGCGGGCCGCGAGCTCATCGAGGGCCGCTCGCATTTGGGTGTGCTCGTCGGCGGTCAGATAGCCTGCTGCGGCGAGCGCGGCGGCGTGCGCCTTCGATCCTCGGATGTCGTATTGCGCGAGCGCCCAATCGAACTGGGTCGACTTGCTCAGCCGCTGCAACTCTGGCGACGGGCCGCTCGCGAAGCGACCGCCCCACAGCGCTCCCGCCTCTGCCGCACGATTACCGTTCTCGATGTTGCTCTCAGTCACCCGACCAGCTTACCGAGGTCGCGGCGCGACGTCGCCCACGGGTCGCTGCGCTCGCAGACGGGGAGAAAGCTTCGTCATGACCGAGCCAGCAGCCAAGTCATGAGCGCCTTCTGCGCGTGCAGTCGATTCTCTGCTTCGTCCCAGACCACACTCTGCGGGCCGTCGATCACCTCCGGGGCAACCTCATACTCCCGGTACGCCGGTAGGCAGTGCAGAAAGACGGCGTCGGACTTCGCGCGGGACATCAGCTCGTGCGTGACCCGGTAAGCGTTGAAGGTTTCGATGCGAGCCGCTTTCTCGGCCTCCTGCCCCATCGACACCCAGGTATCGGTAATGACGGCGTCGGCACCGGTCACGGCATCCGCTGGGTCCGTGCTGATGGTGACGCTGCCGCCGGTCCGCGCCGCGATCCTCGTCGCGTCTTCGACGATGTCCCTACGCGGCTGGAACGCGGCCGGGCCCGCGATCCGTATGTGCATGCCTGCCGTCGCGAACCCGAGCAGGTACGAGTGCCCCATGTTGTTCGCGGCGTCACCAACATAGGTGGCCGTCAGCCCGGCCAGCTCGCCTTTGCGCTCTCGGATCGTCTGCAGGTCGGCGAGGATCTGGCACGGGTGAAAATCATCGCTCAGCGAATTGATGACGGGCACGCTCGCATGCTCCGCCATCTCCTCGAGGCCGCGGTGGTCGAAGGTGCGCCAGACGATCAGCGAGACCATGCGGGAGAGCACCTTCGCGGTATCCGGGACCGATTCCTTCGCACCGAGTTGCGCCTCGCCCGGATTGACGATGATGGGGTTGCCTCCGAGGTCCGCGACCCCCGCCGCGAAGCTGAAGCGCGTGCGGGTGCTCGTCTTATCGAACAGCACCGCAACGCTCTGCGGGCCTTCGAGCGGACGCTCCGCGAAACGGTCGCGTTTGAGCCGCATTGCGAGGTCGAGCACCTCGCGCTGTTCCTCGGGCGAAAGATCGTCGTCTCGGAGAAAGTGCCTCGTCATCGTTCAAGTGTAATGGTTAGGCCAGAGCCTCCCGCCGCTTCGCCTGCTCGACCGGGTCGGGCACCGGAACCGAACCGACGAGCCGCTTCGTGTACGGGTGGTTCGGGGCAAGGAGCACCTGATCGGTCTCCCCCTGTTCGACCAGCTTGCCCTTGCTGAGCACGGCGACCCGATCCGCCACCAGTTCAACGACGGCGAGATCGTGCGTAATGAAGATCGACGCGAACCCGAAATCGCGCTGCAACTGGTCAAAGAGCTCGAGCACGGTCGCCTGCACCGACACGTCGAGCGCCGAGGTTGGCTCGTCGGCGATCACCAGCTTCGGTCGCAGCGCGAGCGCCCGCGCGAGCGAGGCTCGCTGACGTTGCCCGCCGCTGAGCTCGTGCGGAAAGCGATCGGCAAAGCCTCGAGGCAGGTCAACGGCCTCGATGAGGTCCTGCACCCGGTCCCTCGCATCGTCCGCGGTGCGCGCCTCGCCGGCGACGATGAGCGGTTCGGCAATGCACTGGCCGATCGTGAGCAGCGGGTTGAAGCTCGTGGCCGGATCCTGAAACACGAAGCCGATATCCGAGCGCACCCGCCGCAGCGCTTGACGCTTGATGCCGAGCATCTCCTGACCGAAGACCTTGAGCGATCCCTCGGTCACCTTCGTGAGGCCCGCGATCGCTCGGCCGATCGTCGACTTGCCGCTGCCGGACTCGCCGACGAGGCCGAGCACCTCGCCCGGTCGCACGAAGAAGTCGATACCGTCGACCGCAACGAAGTCTTCTTTTCCGAGCCCGCCAGGGTAGACGATACGCAGACCGTTCGCTTCTACGGCGAGGGTCTCGGTCGCAGCTGTCTCGGTCGCAGCTGCAGTTGTCTCGGTCGCGGTTGTCTCGGTCGCAGCTTTCTTGGCAGCGGCGGAGGTTCCAGCGGTGCTCGCGGGTTCCCCCTGCTTCTCGGCGAGAGGCTGCTGCGACTCGCTCAGCAGGGCGGCCCGACGCGCTGAACCGTCGCCCACGCGCAGCACCGATCCGAGCAGCCGCTTCGTGTAGTCGTCCTGCGGGTTCGCGAAGAGCTCGCGCACCGGTGCCTGCTCGACAATCTTGCCGCGATACATCACCGCGACACGATCGGCCAGATCCGCGACCACGCCCATGTTGTGGGTGATCAGCGCGATGGCCGCGCCGAACTCGTCGCGGCAGCGCCGCAGCAAGTCCAGGATCTCGGCCTGCACGGTCACATCGAGCGCGGTGGTCGGCTCATCGGCGATGATCACGGCGGGTTCGAGCACGAGCGCCATCGCGATGACAACGCGCTGCTTCTGACCGCCCGAGAACTGATGCGGGTAGTAGTCCACGCGCGTCTCGGGTTCGGGAATGCCGACGCGGCGAAGAATGTCGATCGCTCGCTCGCGGGCCTCCTTCTTCGAAACCTTGTGGTGCGCCCGGATGCCCTCCGCGATCTGCCAGCCCACGGTGTACACCGGGTTCAACGCGGTCGATGGCTCCTGGAACACCATGGCTGCGTCGGTGCCGCGCAGCTCACGGAGCCGCGCATGGTCAAGACCGACCACATCGGTGCCCGCGACCACCACGGCACCGCTCAGGTTCGCTGTCTTCGGCAGCAGGCCGAGGATCGTGCGCGCCGTGACCGTCTTGCCGCTGCCGGACTCGCCGACGATCGCGAGCACCTCACCGGCCTCGATCTGCAGGGACACGCCGTCGACAGCTGCGACCGTGCCCTGATCCGTGTCGAAATCGACATGCAGATCGTCAATGTCCACGACCGTGCTCATCGTCCCACCTCCGTGATTGCCTCAATGCCCGAAGCCGGCCCACCGGGCTGGACGACGGGCGCAGCGGCCGCCTGACTCGTTACGGTGCTCGCACGCTTGCGGGCGCGCAGGCGCGGGTCGGCGAGGTCGTTCAGACTCTCGCCGATCAAGGTGACGCCGAGCACCGACAGCACGATGCCGAGGCCGGGGAACACCGAGGTCCACCAGATTCCGCTCGTGACATCGGAGAGCGCCTTGTTCAGGTCGTAGCCCCACTCTGCGGCCGACGTCGGTTCGATGCCGAAGCCCAGGAACCCGAGGCCGGCAAGCGTGAGAATCGCCTCGGACGCGTTGAGCGTGAAGATCAGCGGCAGGGTGCGCGTCGAGTTGCGCAGCACGTGCTTGATCATGATGCGCCAGCTCGAGGACCCGATCACCTTCGCGGCCTCGACATACGGCTCCGCCTTGATCCGCACTGCCTCAGCACGGATCACTCGGAAGTACTGTGGCACGAACACCACGGTGATCGAGATGGCGGCCGCGAAGATGCCGCCCCACAGGCTCGACTGTCCGCCCGAGATGATGATCGCTGCCACGATCGCCAGCAGCAGGCTCGGGAAGGCGTAAATTGCGTCGGCGATGACCACGAGCACGCGGTCCAGCCATCCCCCGAGGTAGCCCGAGATGAGACCGAGCAGCACGCCGAGCACGATCGAGAGCGCGACCGCGACGATGATGACGAGTAGCGCGGTCTGTGCGCCCCAGATCACGCGCGAGAGCACGTCGTATCCGCCGACCGTGGTACCGAGCAGGTGTTCTGCCGAGGGCGGCTGCTGCGATCCGAAGTTACCGTTCTCGTCACGCAGCTGCGCGAAGCCGTACGGCGCGATCCACGGTGCGAGGATCGCGGTGAGCACGAAAACTCCCGTAATGACGAGGCCGGCGATGAGCATCCCTCGCTGCATGCCAACGCTCTGACGGAGCTGATGCACGATCGGGAGGCGACCGATCCACTGGTTCTTAGACATCAGTACCTCACTCGTGGGTCGATGAGCGCCGCGATGACGTCGACGATGAAGTTCGTGACTGCCACGATCACCGCGAGCAGCGCCACGATGCCTTGCACGGCGATGAAATCTCGGGCCGCGAGATATTGCGCGAGCTGGAAGCCGAGACCCTTCCACTCGAACGTCGTCTCGGTCAGCACGGCACCGCCGAGCAGCAGTGCAATCTGCAGGCCGATCACCGTGATGATGGGGATGAGCGCCGGTTTGTATGCGTGCTTGCGCATCAGGCGGTACTCGCCGACGCCCCGCGAGCGCGCCGCGTCAACGTAGTCCATCGAGAACGTCTGGATTGTGTTCGTGCGCACGAGACGCAGGAACACGCCGGCTGTCAACAGACCGAGGGTGAGGCCTGGCAGCACCGCGTGCATGAGCACGTCGGAGATGATCGCCCAGTCACCGGTGCGCAGTGCATCAATGAGGTAGATGCCCGTGCCTCCGTCGATGCGGCTCAGTTGCGTCGCGATGCGTGGAGACGCGCGGCCGGACACGGGAAGCGCGCCGAGCCACACGGAGAAAATGAGCTTGAAGAGCAGACCGGCGAAGAACACCGGGGTCGCGTAGGCGAGAATCGCGAAGACGCGCAGCACCGCGTCGCCCCAGCGATCACGCAGATACGCGGCCAACATGCCGAGGGGGATGCCGATGATGAACGCGACGATCAAGGCGTAGAACGCGAGCTCGAGCGTCGCGCCGCCGTAGGTCAACAGCACCTGGATGACGGGCTGGTTATCGGAGATCGTCGTGCCGAAGTTGCCGGTGAAGATCTGGCCCAGGTACTCGAAGTACTGCACCAGGATTGGCCGGTCGTATCCGGCTTCGTGAATCAGCACCTGCAGCTGATCGGGAGAGAGCCGACCGCCCTGCGAGGCCGTGATCGGGTCACCGATCACTCTCATCAGCAGGAACACCATGGTCACCAGGATGAACACGGTCGGAAAGATGAGGAGGAAGCGGATCAGCAGATAGCGCCAGAGGGTGCCGCTGCCCGACTTCCGTGCACGTGGTTTCTCGGCAACGGCCGACTTTCCGTCGGCCGTGATTGTGTCGCTCAAAGGTCTGCCATTCGTCTCGAACGCGATAATGTGGTGGCCGAGCAGCGCCCGGCCACCACATTGCCGTCAGGGGTGATTAGCCCTTCGTGAGGGTACCGTACCGGAACTTGAACGAACCGTCGAGCACGGCGCCGTCCACGTCGGTGCCGGTGATCGCGATCTGCGAGCCCTGCAGCAGCGGCAGGGTCGACAGGTGCTGAGCCACCAGGTCTTGCGCGTTCTCAATCAGTGGCGCACGGGCATCCGGGTCGGTCTCGACACGCTGGGCGAGGATCGCCTCGGTGACCGCGTCGTCCGAGAAGTGGTTCACGAGGAAGTTCTCGGGAAGGAAGAACGGGCTGAGGTAGGTGTCAGCGTCGGAGAAGTCCGGGAACCATCCGAGCTGGTACAGCGGGTACTTGTCCGCGGCGCGGTCTTCCTGGTACTGCACCCACTCGGTGCCCTGCAGGTTGACGGTGAACAGGCCGGTCTCTTCGAGCTGGCTCTTGATCATCGCGTACTCGTCCGCCGAGGACTCGCCGTAGTGATCCGGGTTGTACTGCAGGTTGAGCGTAACCGGAGTCTCGACACCCGCGTCGGCGAGGCGCTGCGCTGCCTTGTCCGCATCCGGACCGCCGTTTCCGTCACCGTACAGGGTCTTCAGCGGCTCGTTCGCACCAGCAACACCCTGCGGGACGAAGCTGTAGAGCGGGGTGTAGGTATCCTTGTACACCTGGTCAGCGATCGCCGCGCGGTCGATGGAGTCCGCCATGGCCTGGCGCACCGCGAGCGCCTTGGCCGGGTCAGCCTCGGGCGTGGATGCACCGAACGGCATCGTGTTGAAGTTGAACACGATGTAGCGGGTCTCGCCGCCGGGCCCGTCAACGATGTTCACGTTCTCGTCGCCGCGAAGGTCGTCGATGTCCGTCGCGGAGAGGCTGCGGTAGGCCACGTCGATGTCGCCCTGCTGGATCGCGAGCTTCATGTTCGAGGCCTCGGCGAAGAACTGCTGCGTCACATCAGCGGTCGCGGGCTCACCGAGCATGCCCTGGTATTCCTCGTTCGGCGCGTAGCTGATGAGGTTGTTGAAGTCGTAGTCGGTGATCACGTACTGACCCTCGAACGCGTTGGCTGCGACGATATCGTCGTCGCTGGCCAGTGAGTCAGCGGGGAACGTGTCCTCATCCACGATCGGGCCGACCGGGCTCGAGAGCACCTGCGGGAAAGTCTGATCGCTGCCATTGTTCAGGTGGAACACGACGGTCAGATCGTCCGGCGTCTCGATGCTCTCCGGGCCATCCAGGCTCGACAGCAGCGACCAGGGGCCGTTGGGATCCTGGATCGTCATCTGGCGCTCGAAGGTGAACTTCACGTCCGACGAGGTCAGGTCGTTCCCGTTCGCGAACTTCAGGCCTTCCTTGAGCTTGACGGTGTACTCGCCATCGGCTGTGAACTCGGCCGACTCGGCCAGGTCGGGCTCGACGTCACCGGAACCCGCGGGCGAGTTCAGCAAGAAGGCGTAGACCTGGTTCATCACCGCGAACGAGCCGTTGTCATACGCACCGGCAGGATCGAGCGACGTGACCTTGTCGGTTGTGCCAACGATGATCGCGCCACCGCCGCCGCCATCGCCCGAACCCCCATCGGTGCTCACACAACCGGCGAGGGTGAGCGCGGCAACACTGGCGAGGCCGCCGACGGCGAGCAGTCGCCCGCGCTTGCTCAGATTGGAGCTTGCCATATCCGTGTTCTCCTCATTTAATCGTTTCAACGCGTGTGATCCACGCTCGTCAAAATCGAAGAGCGGTACCACCAGCGCTACAGCAGTCGCTTCACCCTCACGGGTGAGAGGCAGCTGTGACATGTTCGTCGCCCTCACAGTAGCTCATTCGGCCGAGTGAATTCTCGATCGCGCGAGTTAAAACGGCTCATCGGAATTAAGGGTGTAGATGGAGGTGCCCGGAGTGGTGACGCAGAGATAGGTCGAGGTCTTCCGATGATGGAAGTTCTCACACCACCCATCCGAAAGACCTCGACGTGTCCAACG
>Ga0180217_1003104_pt1 | contig 14332 bp, 13 predicted proteins | sample eDN3rd37CBELigOP_FD_128521 | JGI IMG/M metagenome (GOLD analysis project Ga0180217, IMG submission 128521) | Enriched Organic Plus compost microbial communities from Emeryville, California, USA - eDNA 3rd pass 37_C BE-Lig OP (version 2) (version 2) ... | reverse complement strand
TGATTCTTGGGCGGAATCCTCTTCATAAGCCAAATGAAGAGGAAATTTAGGATGATTCTTGAGTTGAATCCTCTTCATAAGCTAAGTGAAGGGGATATACAGGCTGACTTTTGGACGGAATCCTCTTCATAAGCTGAATGAAGGGGATATGCCGGATGATTCTTGAGCTGAATCCTCTTCATAATCTGAATGAAGGGGATATGCCGGATGATTCTTGAACGGAATCCTCTTCATATGTAGGATGAAGGACCGCACGTATCGGCAATCCCTACATAAAGTCCTTCATACAACTGATGAAGGACCAATCGTTTCGACGAACACAATGTAAAGTCCTTCATCGCAGCCATACCCTTGTTAAATCACCACAAAAAAGGAGTTAACTGTGTGGTGTCCAGTTAACTCACAAAGTTCTTATATGTCAAAATCAGATTTTTTGTCTTGATTTTGTTGGTCTTGGTTATTCTTTTTTAACATTTGTTGGATTTTATCAACTGCCTGTGGTGCTAGTTCAAGAAGTTTTTCATATAAATGAGTGCTTTCATCAAGATGAAGCATTTTCACACCGTTTGCACTAACAATTAAAAAAGCGATTGGTGTAATTGAAACTCCACCACCACTTCCTCCACCGAATGGGAGTTTGGATCCCTGTTGTTGTTGTTGCTGTTGGTCTCCACCTCCACCTCCACCACCGCTATCTTTTCCACCCTCACCTTGTCCTTTGAACTCACTACCTCCTGCAGCAAATCCAAAGCCAACCTTTGAGACCGTTAAAATCACGCTCCCATCAGGTGTTTCAACAGGGTCACCAATAATTGTATTTACATCAATCATCTGCTTTAAGTTTTCCATTGCGGTTTTCATTAAACCCTGTATTGGATGATCAGACATATTAAATTCCTCCTGACATTCTAAACTGATTTTTTATCCGAATCGGTTTCGTTGAGCTTTGAGAGGGTTGAGGAATGAAATTTAGGTATTCCTCCTCGCCACCTTTTAATCACTCTGATTCCTGCCACCATAGCATGCCCGATACGGAAATGAAACATGCATCTTAGACTTGTTTCAGAAACAACAAACTGGAATGAAGGTGTAATCGAATAATCAGGATGAGTTTTGAGATTGAGATGGTGACTAATCAAACCCACAATCGTTCCTTTAATAGACCAACCAAGCCCAGTAAGTACCCCTGTATGAGCAGCATCACCAACACCTATATGGGAATGCCATTCAAATTTTGTCACCGATATTTTCTTTAAAAAGCTTCTAACAATTGGAATCATATCAACAACCCTACTTAAAATTAATTTAGAGTCATGATAGTCTGCTAACAAATTTTTAACCGAAAATTTTTCTTTTTTCTTATTAGCACCAGTCGATACGCTTGCTTTCTGTTCCTTTTTAAAAACAATGCTCGGGGATTCCTTATCGACAGCAACCATAGGAACATTAATCGTATATCTAATCAGCCCAAACCAAATGCTGAATCTTATTTTAATATGGTCATCGTCCCTTAAGTGATTTGCTTCTATATAGATTTTTAGCCTCGAAATCATTATTAGCAGTAGTAGTAGGACTAGAAATAATACAACGAATAAGAGCCACTTCATGACACGCACTCCCTTTCAATGTTTAGTTATCACCTACTAGATGGTGAAAAATACATAAAAAGGGGGTCTATGGTAATGTGTTTATAAAAAAATAAGAGTGTCCATGTTGGACACCCTACCCTTACTTTGATGCATGTATAACAGTTGTATCTGAAAGTAAATCATGAATTCCTTGCTTTTTAGGAAGAAAAGCAACAATTAAATAGCCTATAAAGAAAAGCTTTGAGATATATCGACCTATGAACTCCCTAAAAATTACTGTCATCCAAGTAAGCGGTTGTTCCTCGAGGGTTACAACCTTTATACCAAACACCATTTTTCCAAGTGTTTGACTAAAAAACTTTGTCATCAGCACAAAATACAGATAAAAAACAACTGCCGTTGCAATTGCTGCAGCACTAAACATATCACTATCAGATAATGGAATGTCTAAAGCTCTAAATATTGGATATATAAGGATACGGTTTATACTTCCAATTACAACAAGATCTAATAAGTATGCCCAAAAACGCATCCAATAGCCCGCATAGCGAGTTGTGGCATTGGTAATTGGACGGGATGTATGATCGCGAAGATAATTATCTCCCTGTACGCCTTCGTGTGTAAGATCCATATTCAATTTGGTTCCCCCCTATTCCGCATACAAATACATCATTCTAGGTGAATTTGGCTGTGATAGTAAATGAACCATGGTTGCCATTTCGATGTCATCACTAAAGATTTTTTTTGCACTCATAGAGAATAAAGATCCAAAGCCAAAATTAGCTGTGTACTCAACAACATTAATGTCCCCAAGATCATAGTCCTTCTTCATTGCTTCAACCGTATCCTCAAAGTATCCTAATTCATCGATTAAATGATTTTCCTTTGCTTGTCTGCCATCATAAATGCGTCCGTCTGCAATTTTACGAACTTCCGACTCCGACATATTACGTCCATCTGCAATTACATCTACAAACCCTTGATACGCATTATCGACCATCGTTTGCATGATTTGTCTCTCTTCGTCCGTCATGTCACGGTATGAAGACATGATATCCTTGTATGGACCACTTTTGATTGTTTCAAATTTTACACCATATTTTTCAGCAAGTTCACTAAAATTAACGCCTTGCATTATAACTCCTAAAGAGCCAGTCATTGTATCAGGTGTAGCAAATATTTTATCAGCTGGAGCAGAGATGTAATAACCGCCAGAAGCAGCCATAGCGCCCATCGATACATAAATTGGTTTATCTGTAGCTTCTTTTAGATCCGTTAACTTTTTATGTATTTCCGCACTTTCAACAACACCACCACCTGGTGAATTAACCTTTAGAATAATACCCTTTACAGTTTTATCCTCTTCAGCTTTTTCAATCATTTTTAGAAATGATTGATGCTGGTAACCAGCTGATTGGAAAAAAGAAGTGACATCACCTGTGTCTTGAATCACTCCATTAACAGATAGAACGAGAATCTTATTCATTCCCTTTCCTTCGAATACAACATTTTCGAGAAATTCTTCATTGGATGCCCCCAAAATCTCATCTGAAAAATTACTAAAATTTTTCGAGGCTAAGTTAGTTGCAAAATTAAAAAAGATCGAAAATACAAATATGACTGCAGCAATCCCTAAAGCTGCCCATCGTTTCCCATTCATTTCTTTTCCTCCTAGATTTATGGATACTATTCACGAATTGTTCAAAAATAAATACGAATCAAATCCAAAATGGTTTCATTTTATTGTTAAACTAAAATAGATACATATGTACTTTTATTGCCATCATTTGAAAAACACTGGGAGGTAATTACATGGATCGTCGTAACGTCTACTTCTTTTATCGGAAAGAAGATAAAATTATTGAATATGTAGAGAAATTGAATCAGATTGCAAAGGAGCATCAATTTACAATTGTAGATGATGCTAAAAAAGCAAATGTCATTGTTAGTATTGGAGGAGATGGAACTTTCCTTCAGGCAGTTCGCAAGACAAATTTCCGTCAAGACTGTCTATATGTTGGAGTTTCAACAACTGGAGCTTTAAACCTCTATTGTGATTTCCATGCAGACGAAACAGATAAAATGGTTGAAGCGATGTTAAATGAAAAAATTGAAGTTCGCCGTTATCCAATTCTTGAAGTGAAAGTTGATGATAATCCATCTTTTTATTGTTTAAATGAATGCTCCATTCGTTCCGGAATCATTAAAACCTTTGTGTTGGATGTGTATATTGATGATTTGCATTTTGAGACATTCCGTGGCGATGGAATGATTATCTCTACTCCAACCGGCAGCACCGCGTATAATAAATCAGTTAGAGGTGCAGTTGTCGACCCACTTCTTCCTTGTATGCAGGTCACTGAACTGGCATCCTTAAATAATAACCAGTATCGAACATTAGGTTCTCCGTTTATTTTAAATGGCGCGAGAAAATTAACTTTACGTGATGTCCAGGATGGAAATGACTTTCCTTCAATCGGTATGGATAATGAAGCACTCAGCATCCGGAATGTAAAGCAAATCGACATTAAGTTGAGTGAAAAAAGAATTAAAACAGTAAAATTAAAGGATAATTCATTCTGGGAAAAGGTAAAGCGCACCTTTTTATAAAAAAGGAATCAAAGTTTTAAGACCAAGTCAATGCTTGGTCTTTTCATTATTTTTCAAACATGATTGTATCATCTACAACCGTCATCTTCACATTTGTATCCAAAATATCATCTTCATTTATATGTAAGATATCTTGATCGAGTATTGTAAAGTCAGCCTTAAATCCGGGTGCAATCTTACCCATACACTCTTCTTTTCCAACTGCATATGCACTTCCTGTAGTAAATAACTGTACAGCATCATAAACGGAGAGTTTTTGCTCAGGCATATATACATCTTCTTCACCCGGCTTCTTTCTAGTAACAGCAGCATGAATACCGAGAATGGGGTCAATCGGTTCAATTGGAGCATCTGATCCACCTGCACAATGTAAGCCTTCCTGTATCAATGTCTTCCATGCATAGCAATATTCCATATTCATTTCGCCAATTCTTTCAATTACCCATGGAAAATCTGAGACAACAAACCTTGGCTGTATATCAAGAATAAGTGGTAGTTGTTTCGCACGGTCGATTAGTTCTTTACGTAATATTTGCGCGTGAATCAAACGATCACGATGATTTGGTAATGGCGGTAATTCTTCTATTGCATCCAAGACATATTCAAAAGCCAGGTCACCAATCGCATGGATAGCAACAGGCATCTTAAAACTCCTTGCTTTTTGAACAAGTTTTTTGAGGTTATCTAATGAGTGGATTGCTACACCAGGCGTCTCTGGTGAATCATTATAAGGATGACTTAATAAGGCCGTTCTACCACCAAGTGAACCATCTGCAAAAATTTTCATTGCACCAAGCTCTACAAGATTATCCCCATCTCCATATGAATATCCTAAACCATGCATGTCATTAACAGCTTCATGATGCACTAAAAGATTTGTTCTAAATTTGATTCCTTCATCTTTGATTACTTTTAGAAATCCTCTATATGTTCGCTCAAATCCCCCGTAGTAATTTAAATCCTCTGTATGTCCTCCAATTAGACCTTTGCTTAGACAATCCTTAATGGATAAACGAAGTGCACTTTGAATGTAGTCTTCCGTTACCTGCGGAATTACATTTTTTACGAGTTCCTGAGCCTGATCCAATAAATAACCTGTAGCATGTCCATCTGTATCTCGTACAATAATGCCACCCTCAGGGTTCGGGGTATGTTCCGTGATGCCAGCTAATTCTAGTGCCTTTGTATTCACGACAATTGCATGCCGGCAAATTCTTTTTAACATGAGTGGATTATGGGGGGAGAGTTCATCTAACTCCTTGCGATGAAATATCTTTCTGTCAGGAAGCTGATTTTCGTTCCATCCTTCTCCAATAATCCATTCACCTTCAGGCCTATCTTTTACAAAAGTTTGTATGGAAGTCGCAATTTCCTGGGAAGATGTCATCTCCGAAAAATCCAGTTTCATTAACTTTTCCCCGTGGCCAATAAGATGCATGTGGCTATCAACAAAACCTGGAAACATCGTGTTCCCTTTTAAATCGGTTACTCTTGAAATTCTATTTTTATATCGTTTTTCTAAATCACATAATAATCCTGTATCAACAATGATGCCGTCTTCCACAAAGACAGCTTCTACCGCGGCGTGTTTACCTTCCATTGTGTATATTCTTCCGCCTGTCCAAAGAGTTCCCATTTTCACACCTACTATCCCTACTAATTTAAGCTTACTTTAACATGCAAAAAGCAGATAGTAAAAATACTAGCTGCTTTTTTGTATTTTAGGATTAAGCTTTTGCTTTTTCAGATTCAGCCTGTCTAAGCTCAATTCTTCTGATTTTTCCTGAAGTTGTTTTTGGTAAGTCACTAACAAATTCAATTTTTCTAGGATATTTATATGGTGCTGTCAATTGCTTTACATGTTCTTGTAGGTTTTTGATGAGTTCCTCATTAGAAGTAATACCTTCACGTAATACAACAAATGCTTTTACAATATTACCTCGAATTTCATCTGGACTTGCTACAACCGCACACTCTTTTACAGAAGGATGTTTTACGAGTGCATCTTCTACCTCAAATGGCCCAATTGTGTATCCTGAACTAATGATAATATCATCGGCACGTCCCTCAAACCAGAAATAGCCATCTTCATCTTTTTTCGCTTTGTCACCTGTAATATAGTAATCGCCTCTAAATTGCAATGATGTTCTTTCAGGATCCTTGTAATATTCTTTAAAAAGCGCAGGTGTGTTCACATGAACGCCAATATCCCCCACTTCACCAACACCACAAGGCTTACCAAACTCATCGACAATTTCAACATTATTACCAGGTGTAGGCTTGCCCATCGATCCAGGTTTTATTGTCATTCCTTTTAGTACTCCTACTAAAAGAGTATTTTCGGTTTGTCCGTAACCATCGCGTACCTCGATATTAAACTCTCTTCTAAAAGTGTCAATCACTTCACGATTTAACGGCTCTCCTGCTGATACAGCACTATGCAAATTTGGAAGTGAGTAATCAGACAAATTCTCAACCTTTGCCATAAGTCGATATTCGGTTGGTGTACAACATAACACATTAATATTATACGAACCCAACAATTGCAAATATTTATTTGGATCAAATTTCCCGTTATACACGAATCCAGTAGCGCCACTACCTAAAGTTGAAAGAAATGGACTCCAAATCCATTTTTGCCAGCCAGGTCCCGCTGTTGCCCATACCGTATCCGATTCACTGATGCTTAACCAGTATGGAGCTGCTGTTTTTAAATGTGCATATGCCCAGCCATGTGTGTGAACAACGCCTTTCGGATTACCAGTTGTTCCGGAAGTATAGGAAAGGAACGCCATATCGTCCTTGCTTGTTTCTGCTGCTGCAAGTTCTTCAGATTGACTTTGCATTTCCTCTTCTAATGAAACCCACTCTGCCACCTTTTCGCCAACTGCAAACTTCTGGATTTGCTCAATACTTTCGATAGATGAAAATTGATCACAATAAGGGTGATAGCTAATAATGGCTTTTACATCGCCATGAGTGATTCGGTATTGAAGATCTTTTGTACGAAGCATTTCTGAGCTAGGAATGACAACTAGTCCAGCTTTTAACGCCCCTAAATAAACCATATATGCTTCCACTAATCTCGGAATAATAACTAATACCTTATCCCCTTTGTTTAGACCATTGTTGATAAATGTATTCCCAATTTTATTTACATTCTTGAAGAGGTCAACGTATGTAATTTCCTTTTTGCTTCCCTGCTCATCTTCCCATTTCAACGCAATTTTTTTAGGATCTTTTGCATATTTTTCAATTTCCTGAACAAGGTTATACCGTAAGGGTGCAAGTAAATCTTCTCTTTTCACAATCATTCCTCCTCAATCTTTATCTTCTAATTATATAAAAAATTCCAAACAATTTGGAGGGGTTTTGTGAAAAAATTGTGACCTGGTTATAATATCTGATTTCAATTTTTTCAAAATACAAAAAAGGACGGGAATGAACCCGTCCTTGTAGCCATCTATTTTTTTGTTTTTAGAAATTACCTCCGCCCATTTGTTGTTGAGCGAAAGATACTAAACGCTTAGTGATTTCTCCACCAACAGATCCGTTAGCACGAGAAGTTGTATCAGCACCAAGGTTTACACCAAATTCAGAAGCGATTTCATATTTCATTTGGTCAATTGCTTGTTGTGCACCAGCTACTAATAGTTGGTTGCTGTTGTTGTTGTTTGCCATGTGACTTCACCTCCTTGTGAGTATATAATGTGTAAAATCACATGGCACAATACATGTAAACTACTGGTAAATGTTCACAACAATAGAATGATTTTCTATTAGAATAAGTCTTCTATCTCTTCTTTCTTAGATCCATCTAAAGTAATGATTTCCGTTTCATTAACGGCTTTTTCAATCAAGCTCTCAAAATCAGTGTAGCTTTCATAATGAGTTACATTTTCCAGCTTTGGTCTTGTTTTGGGAGCTGAAGGTGTAAAAATAGTACAACAATCTTCAAATGGACGAATTGAGATATCATGTGTATTGATTTTCTTAGCCATATCAATAATATCAAATTTATCTACAGTAACAAGTGGACGAATAATTGGTGTACTGGTTACGTTGTTGATGACATGCATACTCTCTAATGTCTGACTTGCCACCTGACCAAGGCTTTCACCAGTTACAATCGCAAGTGCATTACGTCTTCTTCTTATTTCATCTGTGATTCGTAGCATCATACGTCTAGTTGAAATTAGCGTATAGTTTTCAGGAATTTGTCTTTGTATCGTTATCTGAATGTCAGTGAAAGGGACGATGTGCAATTTAACCGTTCCCGAAAATTCTGTAAGCTGCTGTGCAAGGTCAATCACCTTTTGGCGTGCACGGTCGCTTGTATATGGGGGACTGTGAAAATGTACAGCCTCAATTGTTAATCCCCTCTTCATGGATAAATAACCGGCAACAGGGCTATCAAGACCACCCGACAGCATAAGCATCGCTTTCCCGCTTGAACCAACTGGAAGTCCTCCTACACCTTTTTCATCTTTAAAGGTAATATAAGTGGCTTCCTTTCGTACTTCAACACGGATATTGATATCAGGAGTGTGCACATTTACGTAGATTTCCTCGGTATTCTTTAAAATATGACTTCCTAATTCATAATTTAATTGATTGGAATCAAGTGCAAAGCTTTTATCTGATCGTCGTGCAGATATTTTAAAGGTCTTTCCTTGATGATCTAGTTGTTTAATGGCAGCTAAGACACCATCTTTTATTTTTTCGATTTCACTTTCAACCTTTAAAGCAAGACTAAAGGATTGAATTCCAATAATATTTTTGAGAACTTCCACAATTCCTTCATGGGGTTCTCCATTTAACTTTATATAAATTCGATCTCTTGTTTTTTCAAATGTGATACCTTTGTAATCAGTAAGCTTCCTTTTTATATTATTTAAAAGTTTATTAATGAAATGATTACGATTTCGACCTTTTGTAGTAATTTCGCCAAATCGTATTAAAATGTGATCATATTCCATTTTGTTCCCCCATTACATGTTGTAATTTCTTTATTGCATTTTCAATAGCATTTATTAAAATCGGAATCTCATCCAGTTTGTTTTGATGCGACAGGCTGATTCGTATTGAACTATTAGCAAGGGCTTCATGTACTCCCATCGCAAGCAATGTTTTACTGGGTTCATTATTTTTGGATGAGCATGCGGAGGTTGTTGAAACGTAAATCTCCTTCTCTTCTAATAAATGAACAAATACTTCAGGCTTTAAACCGTTAACCGAGAAATTGATGATATGTGGGGCACTGCTAGCCTCAGGTGTGTGTATTGTAATACCATTCAACCTTGATAATTGATCTATAATAGTTTCTTTTAGTCGAGTTAGATGTTTAATATTTCCATCTCTATTCTCTATGGTCAACCTTAATGCTTTGGCAAGGGCTACAAAACCTGCAACATTTTCAGTTCCCGCCCTTTTTTGCATTTCTTGGTCACCACCACCGATTAGAGCCTTAATTCTAACACCTTGACGGACGAATAAAACCCCTGTTCCTTTAAGCCCATTAAACTTATGTCCCGAAATCGTACATAAATCAAGTTTTGCCTTATTAAAATCTAGATGGGTTTTACCTACTCCTTGTACATGATCAACGTGATAAATAATCTTCGGGTAATTTTCTAGAAGTTTTCCAATTTCTTCTATTGGTTGAATGGTCCCTACTTCATTATTTACATGAATGATAGAAACTAAGATCGTATCTTCACGAATTGAATTTCTTAAATCTTCAATCGAAACAACACCCTTTTCGTCTACTGGAAGATAGGTGATTTCAAACCCAAGTTCTAGTAATTGCTTACATGCCTCAGTTATCGAAGGATGCTCTATTGATGTTGTAATAATATGTTTGCCTCGATTACTGTATTGTAATGCAATTCCTTTAATCGCAAAATTATTCCCTTCAGACCCTCCAGATGTAAAAATAATTTCCTGTGGCTTTACCTGTAAAAGGGAAGCAATCTGGTTCCGGGATTGACTTAATAGCTTTTCAGCTTGTCCACCTATTCCATGTAAGGAAGAGGGATTGCCAAAATAATTTTTTGCAACTTTTATATAGGAATCAATTACATCATCAAAAGGTTTTGTTGTTGCACTATTATCTAAATAAATCATCTTATTACCCCTACTATGCGATATTTTGCAAACAAAATGATAACATACATTTATAAAATAAAAAAAGGAAAAGGACCCCAATTTGAGGCCCTTTACTTAGAATCATCTTCAAGTAAAACTTCAATTTTTTTCAACGCTCCAGGATCTACATCTTCAATTGCTGTTGCAGCTTGTTCTAATGCAAGTGCATATTCATAATTTCTAAAAGATTTCTCAGCTTCAAGTAAACTAACTGCAACTTTTTGATCCCTGCTTCGATATCGGTTTCCATATTGGATGACCTTTTCTGCAAGATATACTTGCTCAATCATTTCTTCTGCTTGCTTATATGTCTGTGAAACTAAATCAGACGCATTTTGTAATGTTTGATTGACCGTATTCATATTAAGTGGTTTTTCTTCGAGACTATTCATTACTTGTGTAAGAGACAATCTTGCTTCCGAAACGAGTTCAGCATATTTTACTGGAAGACCAGGGATATTACTTTTTGAGATAAGTCGTTTCGCATCTGTAAGTTGCTTCTTCATTTCCGAAATTTGTTCTCTTGCATGAAGTTCATCCTTACGAAGTGTTTTCAGCATTTCTGAAAATTGTAAGTGCTCTTCCTTTACATCCTGTATCCTACCGTACACCTCTTCTAACTCCGTCTTGATTAGAGAATAGGCAATTTGCTCCGCTTCAAGCTTTGATTGAACAGATACATATTGCTTCACCAGTTGTTTAATTTGTTTTACGATATTCCGGTGTTGTTCTATATCTTTTTCATATAAATGATAGCTTTGTTGAACAAAGGTAGTTTCTTCTTCTGTGCTTTTACTGCCTTCAATTAAGTCCTCTAAATCTTGTTCGATTTTCTCAACTTCTTTTTTCACAAACTGATTTGCTTTTACTTCAGCTTCCAGTAAATCATAGATTGTATCGAGCGACTCTCTTGCTTCTTCAATTCCCTTCTTCACATCTTCAAGCTTTAGCTCTTCGATAAGAGAAATATGTTGGGATAATTGCTCTCGCATTCTTTCAATTTCTTTCTCAATTTGGTGGTGCTTTAGAGAATAGCCCTCCTGTTCCATTTGGCTATAACCTTCAGAAAGTTCATTTAACTGATTTGGAATTGTACTTTGGCATTCATGTAATAAGTGAGGGATATCATCCATTTGTTGCTTCGTTACGGATAGCGCATCCTTAATCAGGAGAACAATTTCTCTTGCCTCAAAGTAATTTCCATTCGTCGTTGCTTCTTCAAATTCTTTAAATTTCCCATAAACATCTTCTAGATTCATTTCAAGCTGTTTTTCAGCATGTCCAAAAGTATGTCTATGCGCAAGTAAATTCTTTTTAAGTTCCCGATACTGTTGGTTTAATTCATCAACCTCAACACGATTTTTTTCCTCACTGCCAACTAAATCCTTAAGCTCGTCTAAAATAATGGCGATATTGCTTTCAGCATCTTTTAAGATTGCCTCAATTTGGGCAAGTACCCGTTTTGCTTTCCCAAAACGATATTTATCAGCTAAGTCTTCAGCATCAAATAATAATTCCTCAACATCTGGAAGAGCAACAGTGACAATTTCATCCCATTGCTTTCTCCAACGTTCAAATAGTTCTTCAGTTTGACCTGTCATATTAAGCTCTTTTACTTTAGCTATTTCATCGGTGACTGGCCGATTCATCATATCTATCTTCCAGGCTTCAAGCCTATCAACATCTTTATATATCTTTTTTCTCGAATAAAACCCAAAAATAGTTACTGCACTTGCTACTACGATTATGCCGATTATGATTTCCATAATTTGGCCTCCTTGCTCCCACAATCAATCTCGTTCTAGACATTTATGTATATTAGTTTTTAACTTTTATATGTAATATCAAATCAAATGTTTTTTTATTGTATTTATGATACCATGTAAACGACAATTTTTGACTAAAACTTTTAAAATTTTTTACAAAATTTATATAAAAATGAGGGATTTGTCGATGAAAGCAGATGGTCATATCCATACACCCTTTTGCCCGCATGGTACAAAGGACGCGTTTGAGGATTACATTGCCCGTGCTCTACAGTTAGGGTTTGATGAAATTTCGTTCACAGAACATGCACCACTTCCGTCACGATTTAACGATCCCACACCTCAACAGGACAGTGGAATGGACGAAAATCAGCTAGAAATCTATTTTTCTGTATTAACCGAGCTTCAAAAAAAGTTTGCATCAGATATTAAAATCAATATTGGATTAGAGGTCGACTATATTGAGGGATATGAAGAGGACACAAGGACTTTTTTGAACGAGTATGGTCGATATTTGAATGATAGCATTCTCTCTGTTCATTTTTTAAAAAAACAAGATCAGTATTATTGCCTCGATTATAGTCCTGACATGTTTGCGACTATGATCAGTGGCTTTTCCTCAGTTGAGGCGGTCTATGAAGCTTATTATAATACATTGGCGCGTTCTATAACGGCAGACCTAGGTCAATTTAAGCCAAAAAGGATTGGCCATATTACACTTGTTCATAAGTTTCAAAAAAAATTCTCGGTATCCAAGCAATTCGATGACAAAATTCACTCGATACTCGACCAAATTGCGGATCTTGGATTAGCCTTGGATTATAATGGTGCTGGTATTAATAAACCACTTTGTCGAGAGGTTTATCCACCAGAAAAAATCATTAGAGAGGCAATAAAACGAAAAATCCCTCTCGTCTATGGTTCCGATGCCCATAGCAGGAAGGATTTAAATCAAGGATTTGAACATCTAATTAAAGATGCTTTGTTAGTGTCACCAACTAGATATTAACGGGAATCTGAGTTATTTTGCTTTTTACTGTTTGAGGTTGTTTACAAATAGTCGTGTTTACCCATTTCTCTATTTCATGACAATATTGTTCACTAACATACAACTCATAAGGCATTAAATGTAAAACTTCTGACATATATTGAGGGTGTAGATAAGGCATAGATAACATCCCCTTTAATTGCATGATGGCATAAGGGATTGGAACTAGGGCAAATTCCTGTTGTTTTATACCTGTTTCAAAAATGGCTTGGAAATAATATTTTTCTTTTGCCATATAGGTGGTCATGATTTCACGAATCAAAGTGGTATCAAATGTAATTTCCCTTTGGACGAAACGTGATAAGTGACGATTATCCTTTTGGTATTCCATAATCCCTCTGACCGCAAGCAATAAACATTCTCTTGCCGTTCTGTTATCCAATTCAATATAGGCATGCTCGACAATCGTTAAATATCCCTCTAGGTAAGTAGAAACTAAATGTTCTAGTAAACCTTCCTTATTTCCAAAATAGTAGGAGATATTGGCGACATTACAATTTGCTCTTTTCGCAATTTCACGTACTGTTGTTCCATCAAAGCCTTTTGTATTAAATAAGAATACGGACGACTCAATAACTTTTTGTTTCATTGTTTTACTTTTCATAACCAACCCACCTTACCCTTAATATAGTATAGATTTCGATATGCTAAGGTGGATTCCTTTAAGAATTTATCGACAAGTCACGCGCTTTAAGCTATCATTTAATATAATTTATGTAGGTATTACTCAAATGGAGGGGAATCATAATGTTTCATGTCGAACAATACAAAGGTAATAAAGCAGAAGACTATAAACTGGTAACAAAACAGTTGCAAGCTTTGCTTGAAGGCGAACATGACCAAATAGCAAATTTAGCAAATGCATCAGCATTACTTAACCAATTTTTAGATAATGTCAATTGGGTTGGCTTTTATGTAAAGAAAGAAGATGAGCTTATTCTCGGACCATTCCAAGGCCTACCTGCATGTGTGAGAATTAAGATGGGACGTGGGGTTTGTGGCACTGCAGCCCAAAATCGAAAGACTGAAAGAGTGGCAGATGTTCATCTATTCCCTGGTCATATTGCATGTGATAGTGCTTCCCAATCAGAAATTGTTGTTCCAATTATGAAAAATGGTGAAGTATTTGGTGTGTTAGATATCGACAGTCCAATCAAAGAGCGTTTTGATGA
>Ga0180217_1003100_pt1 | contig 14348 bp, 13 predicted proteins | sample eDN3rd37CBELigOP_FD_128521 | JGI IMG/M metagenome (GOLD analysis project Ga0180217, IMG submission 128521) | Enriched Organic Plus compost microbial communities from Emeryville, California, USA - eDNA 3rd pass 37_C BE-Lig OP (version 2) (version 2) ... | reverse complement strand
GAATCGATCGGCCTCAACTTCGCCAGGGTGCTGCGGGCGTTCCTGCGTCAGGACCCGGACCGGATCATGGTCGGTGAAACCCGCGATCTGGAGACGGCGCAGATCTCCATCCAGGCGTCGCTCACGGGCCACCTCGTTTTCACCACGCTTCACACCAACGACGCACCGGGAGCCGTTACCCGCTTGATCGACATGGGGGTGGAGCCGTTCATGATCTCCGCCTCCCTCGAAGGGGTGCTCGCGCAGCGCCTGATCCGGAAGATCTGCACCAACTGCCGGACGCCCTACGAGCCGAACGAGGCCGTGCTCGCCCAGTTGGGCCTCTCTCCGCACGACATCGGAGACAAGACGTTCTACTACGGAAAAGGGTGCGACCAGTGCAACCACACCGGTTACAAGGGCCGCAAGGGCATTTACGAACTGCTCCACATCACTGACCCGATCCGCGAACTGATCAACAAGCGGGCCGCCACCGTCGTGCTCCGCCAGAAGGCGATGGAACTCGGGATGATGACCCTGCGCCAGGACGGCCTTAGGTGCATTTACGATGGGGAAACGACCATCGAAGAGGTTCTCAAGTATACTTGACGCACCCCTGCTGCATGGAATGGCATTCCCGATGCACCCGCCAGTCTCCCGGAATTTACGAAATATTTACGTTGGGGGGACGCGGAACGGGAAAATGCGCTTATAAAAGGATTCCTGCAAGAGTATCGGTTGCATTCAATTAGCCGAAGTATTAAAACTTTTTCTCAAAACCATCCCCCAGTTCCCCTATGCCGAAATTCAATTACGTCGCTCTCGACGCTCGTGGGCAGGAATCCGTCGGTGTTCTCGAAGCCGCCAACACCAACGACGCCATCAGCCAGTTGAGGCAGGCAGGTTACTTCCCGACCAGTGTCCTTGAAGAAGGGAAGGGGGGGCCGGTCAAGGCGGCGAAAAAAGCTTCCAAGGCGGCGGCGGCGTCCGGTTCGTCCAAGTCTTCCAAGGCACTTTTCGAAAAGAAGACCGTCAAGACGAAGACGCTCATGGTTTTCACCCGGCAGCTTGCGACGCTGATCGAATCAGGCCTTCCGCTGCTGCGCGGCCTCAACGTGCTGGCCAAGCAGGAGAAGGACCCCGTGCTCAAGAACACGATCAATATCCTTGCCGATTCGGTGCAGGGGGGGAGCACTTTTTCGGAATCGCTGGCGCAGCACCCGAAGATCTTCAACAAGCTTTACATCAACATGGTGAAGGCGGGCGAACTGGGCGGTGTGCTTGAACTCGTCCTGAGCCGTCTTGCCGAATTCCAGGAAAAGGCGCAGAAGGTTGCCAACAAGGTGAAGGCGGCAATGGCCTACCCAGTCATCGTGCTTGTCATCGCAATCCTGATCATGTGGTTCCTCCTCGTCTTCATCGTGCCGAAGTTCGAGCAGATCTTCCATGACATGCTTGCCGGAAAACCGCTTCCCACGATCACGCAGATCGTTATCGGGATCAGTAAGACGGTGCAAAGCAATTTCCTGGCCATCATCGCCGCGATTGTCGCCCTGATCGTCGGGTATGTGCTCTTTTCCCGCTCCGAGAAGGGGCGGGCCATTCTTGACCGGATCAAGATGAAGGTGCCGGTGCTTGGCGACCTTTTGAAGAAGTCGGCCATCTCCCGCTTTTCGCGCACCCTTGGCACCCTCGTTACCAGCGGCGTGCCGATTCTCCAGGCGCTGAATATCACCAAGGAAACCGCAGGCAACGTCGTAATTGCCGATGCCATCTCAAAGGTGCACGACGCGGTGAAGGAGGGTGAATCCATTGTGCAGCCGCTTGAAGCCAGCGGGGTCTTCCCGCCGATGGTTATCAGCATGGTGGACGTTGGCGAAGAGACTGGCCAGCTTCCCGAAATGCTCCTGAAGATCGCCGACGTTTACGACGACGAAGTCGACAACGCGGTGGTGGCGCTTACCTCGATGCTTGAACCGCTCATGATCGTGTTCCTGGCGCTGGTCGTCGGCAGCATCGTCATCGCGTTGTTCATGCCGCTCATCAGCATCATCCAGAACATGCAGAATCCGCAGTAATGTGGTATCTCCCCGAAAAGGACCCCCGTCATGAAACGTCTCCCCCTCTTCCGCACCAGAGCATTCACCCTGCTTGAGCTGCTGACTGTCATCGCCATCATCATGGTCCTTGCGGGCCTGATCCTCGCCGGGGCAGGGTACGCGCAGCAGAAGGCGGCAAGGGACCGGGCAAGCGCGGAAATTTCGGCTCTTTCCGCGGCGCTGGAGTCGTACAAAGCGGATAATGGGGAGTATCCCACAAGTTCAGCAACCGAGGGACTCGATCCGGACGGAGCTTACAACGCAACCAGCTACTCGAGCGCCAACATTGTTCTGTACAAGGCGTTGAGCGGAGATGCCGATCTTGACCGGAAAGCGGATGTGCAAGGAGGGGTTCGGCAAAAGGTTTACTTCGAGTTCAAGGCGGACATGCTTTCCCCCACGACGGGCAGCGTCGCTTACATTTCGGACCCCTTCGGGAATCCTTACGGTTACTCCACCCGCTACGCGAAGGAACTGGCCAGTGGCTCAAGCGGTGCCAACCTCAAGGGTTACAACCCCACTTTTGACCTCTGGAGCACCGCCGGAGTCACCACCACGGGCACTGCCGACATGAAGGCGAAGCGGATCGCCAACTTCTGAGATCGCACAGGTCTTTCTGAGTTTACATCCGCGCCCGGGGCCGCTAGCGGTGACGGGATGAAATTGCCCAACTTTTCCGCACCCGGAATCTTCGCCGCCACGACCTTTCTGCTCGCCGCTCCGGCGGCGCAGGCGGAGACAGCCCCCGTCTATTCGCTCGACAAGGCGCTGACGCTTGCCCGGAAAGTCCTGGCCGAGCGAAACGAGCCGGACGTTTTCATCCGAAGCATTGCGCTGGAGAAGCCGGCCATGTTCTCCGACAAGCAAAAGTGGGTTGTCACCTGGTCGCGTGCCCTGCCAGCCAGCCAGCCGCGGTTGCGCGAGATCGGGCTCTCCATCGATATGGATGGCCGCGCCGTTCGCGTCGTAAAGTAAAGGCGCGCTTTCATGAACCGGTCGACTCTCCAAAGCACCCTTGCCGAACTCGGCACCCGCCCTACGAAAAGCCTCGGGCAGAACTTCCTGCATGACGAGGAGGTGGCACGCTGGATTGTCGGCCAGTTGCAGCTTCAGCCCGGGGATCACCTCGTCGAAGTCGGCCCGGGGCTGGGAGCATTGACCGAATTTGCCTTGCCGCAATGCGGTCCGGCCACACTGGTGGAGAAGGACGGACGGCTTGCGGAGTTTCTTAAAAAGCGCTTCTCCGACCGCCCGGGGTTGGAGGTGCTCCATCTCGACGCCCTCGAATTCGACGTTCGCCGCCTTTTCGCTCGCGGCCCCGCAAAGGTGCTCGGCAACCTGCCATATTACGTGTCCAGCCAGGTGCTGCTTGCGTTCACGGCGGAGCCTTCGCCCGTGGGGCGCATGGTCTTCACCCTCCAGAAAGAGATGGCGGAGCGGCTTTCCGCCCGGCCTTCGACCAAGGATTACGGCGCGCTGACGCTGATCGTCGGCCGCCGTTGGCGGGTCGAGTATGTTCGCACGCTGCCGGGGAGCGTTTTCCTCCCCGCGCCGAACGTGGAGAGCGGCGTGGTGGTGCTTTCCCCGCGCGATCCCGATGAACTTCCCGACTGCGACGGGCGGCTGTTCAATCAACTGGTGAAGGAAGGGTTTTCCCAACGCCGGAAGATGCTGCGGAAGATGCTCGCTTCGCATCATCTTGACTGGCCTGCTCTCTGCGCTGCGCTCGGCGTGGAGGAAATGGTGCGCGGTGAGGCGCTTTCGCTGGAACAATGGATCGCGCTTACCCGTTTTGTCGAAAACGCCCGGCGGCCGGGAGTCCACGAGATCGCCGCGCAGGATGTGCATGGTGAGCATTTCGACGTTGTTGACGAGGAAGACCGCGTGATCGGGCAGGCAAGTCGCCACGAGGTGCATACGCAACGACTCCGGCACCGGGCTGTCCATCTCTTCGTGTTCAACAAAAAGGGAGAGCTTTTCCTCCACAAACGTTCGCGATGGAAGGACGCGCACCCGGGACGGTGGGATTCCAGCGCCGCCGGGCACCTGAGCGCCGGGCAGGATTACGACGAGGCGGCCGCTCGCGAGTTGGAGGAAGAACTTGGTGTTTCGGCCCCGCTGAAATTGATGGCGAAAATTCCCGCCTGCGCGGCCACTGGGGAGGAGTTTGTTCATCTCTACAAAACAGAGCATTCCGGGCCCTTCACGTGGCCGCGGGCGGAAATCGAAACCGGGGGCTTTTTCCCGGTTCCGTTAATCAAGGAGTGGATTGCCGCGCGGCCCGGGGACTTTGCCAGCGGTTTTCTGGAATGCTTCGCCCGGTGGCAAGCCACGGAGGCATGAACCCGTGGGAACCGTGGGAAAGCGAGCGGGTGGAGGTCGGCCGTTATCTGCGGCGCGACCAGGCGGAAGACCGGTCGCTCGTCCTTTCGGCGCTCGGGGTGCGGTACTGGATTCTCCACCAGGAGGGGCTTTATTTTCTCGCCGTGTCGCCGCAAGACGCGGAGGCGGCCACGCGCGAGCTTCGCGCGTACGAGGAGGAACGGCGCGCCGAACGCGAGGAGATCCGGCACCAGACGCAACCGCCTCTTCCGCCGCGCGGAAAGGCATCGTTTCTCTCGCTGTTCTTTTACGTTTGGACCATGGCGGGGTTCTTCCTCATCCAAATGAAAGCGCCGTCCGAATGGACGGAGCGGGGGACTGCCGAGTCGTCCGCGATCCTCAAAGGCGAGGTCTGGCGCGTGGTGACGGCGCTGACGCTGCATGCCGACAGCGGGCACTTGGTCGCGAACATCGCCGTGGGCCTTCTCTTCGCCGCCGCGTTGCTACCGTGGCTCGGGGCGGGCTGGACATGGTTCGGCTTCGTAATTAGCGGCGCTCTTGGCAACGCGATCAATGCCTGGGGATTTCGGGGGGAGGAGCACCGCTCCATCGGCGCGTCCACGGCGGTTTTCGGTGCGCTCGGGATGCTCGTAGGCTGGCAGGTCTTCGTGCTGATCCGGAGCACCTCGGGAACGCCGCGCAAGCTCCGGCTGCGCGAATTGGCAATTCCGGTCGCGGCGGGCCTGGCGCTTCTGGCTTATCTCGGCACGGGCGGGGGAGTGGAGGGGAGCCGGGTCGACATCACGGCGCACCTTTTCGGAATGCTGGCCGGGGGGATGATCGGCCTGGCGATTGCCTGGGCGCGGCTGCCGGAACGCACCCCGCCATGGCTCGGGACGGCGCTGGCGTGGGGCGCGTTGCTCCTGCCGTGTCTTGCTTGGTGGGTCGCTTGGTGGGTTGCCTAATCCCGAATTCCGAAGTTGCTCGCGGCGATCTTGCGCAATTTCATCCGCTCCAACATCGGAGTTCGGGTTAATGGGGGTGATTCCACAGAACTCGAAGAAACCAAAGCAACTGTAGGGGCGAGAAAATGCTTTTCCGCCCGGCATCGTGATTTAACCTCCCGGGGCGTGCGTTTTCTTTCCCTTCTGCTCCTGCTTTTCCTGACCGGGTGCGCCACCCGCCGCCTTCCGCCGTACGAGCGTCCCCTGCGCCGGGCGGAGTTCCAGACGGTGCGGACCACCGCCTATACCCATTCGGAAAAGGATCATCGCAAGTGGGGCGTCAAAAACGCGCTCGGAACCCCCCTTCGCTACGACAAGATTCACAGCGCCGCCGCCGACTGGTCGCGCTGGCCTGCCGGGACGATGTTTCGGATCGTGGATACCGGGGAAACCTGCGTTGTCGACGACTATGGCTGGGCTCTTGCGGGGACGAACACGATTGACCTCTACAAGCCGAACAAGGATGCAATGCGTCGCTGGGGCGTGCGGCGTGTCCGCATCCAGATCCTCCGCTGGGGCGACCCGTGGGCCAGCTACCGCCGCCTGAAACCCGCCCGTAAGCACAAGCACATCAAGCGGATGATGCAGCAGATCGAAAAGCGCTACTGAACCCGATTCCCATGTTCGAACTACTCGCCACAGATCCCCACTCCAAAGCCCGGCGCGGCCGCCTTGTCACCCGGCATGGGGTGATCGAAACGCCGATCTTCATGCCCGTCGGCACGCAGGGTACCGTCAAGGCCGTCAGCCCCCGCGAACTGCGCGAGCTGAAGGCGCAAATCATCCTGGGGAATACCTATCACCTTTTCGTCCGGCCGGGGATGCACGTGATGCGTCACTTCGAGGGGCTGCACCGGTTTATGGGATGGGACGGGCCAATTTTGACCGACAGCGGCGGCTTCCAGGTGTTCTCGCTGGCGAAGCTCCGCAAGATCACGGAGGAGGGGGTTCATTTTCAGAATCACCTCGACGGAAGTCCGTGCTTCATCGGCCCGGAGACGGCGATGGAAATCCAGCAGACGCTCGGTTCCGACATCGCGATGGCATTCGACGAGTGCCCGCCGTACCCGTGCGAATATGACTACGCGGCACAAAGCCTGGAAAGGACGCTCCGCTGGGCTCAGCGTTGCCGTGACTGGGCACTACGGCAGGACGAGGCAGGGACTCCGCGCGGGGCGGTTTTCGGCATCGTGCAGGGGGCCACTTACGAGCCATTGCGCCGGGCAAGCGCGGAGGCGCTGGTGGCGATGGACTTTGAGGGGTACGCTGTCGGGGGCGTCAGCGTCGGCGAACCGGAGGCGGAGATGATGGCCGCCGTGGAGGCAAGCGAGCCGTGGCTGCCCGCTCACAAGCCGCGCTATGCGATGGGGCTGGGCACGCCTCCGCAAATGCTGGAAATGATCGCCCGAGGCATCGATATGTTCGACTGTGTGCTGCCGACCCGCATCGCCCGCAATGGTACCGCCTTCACGGCAGGGGGAACGATCAACCTGAAGAATGCCCCGTTTATTCTGGATAAAGGACCGATCGAGGAGGGGTGCGCCTGCCCGGCTTGTTCCTCGTTCTCGCGCGGGTACCTCCGGCACCTGATCAAGGCGGAGGAAATCCTCGGCCTGCGGCTGGTCACGCTGCACAACCTCCATTTCTATCTCAATTTGATGAGCCGCGCCCGGGCTGCCATCGAAACGGGAACCTTCGAGACCTTCCGCCGGGAGTTCGTATCGAACTACCGCGTATGGGAGCCTGAGTAGGGTTTGAGATCGGTCCGGAAAACTCAAATTTTGGATACCCAGGGTTCACGAACCTCCGATCCGCTGGTGTAAAACCGCCTGCGACGTCCCCGGGGAAGAAGAAAAAAAGTATTTTTTACAGGCGGGGTTGCGGGCGTGTTATCAAAAATGATTCGACACCTTATGATTGCTTTTCATCAGGGAAAACCTGATTGATTGCAGCGGGTTATCCTTATCTCAGTTTTGAGAAAGCATCGCTCTCGGGAGGAGTTTTCTCCCGAATTCGCCTGGCTGCGACAGGTGTTCAAGCGGAATAATATGCTTTACGAATCGCTCGATATCGTGTCTAACCTCTTCGCCCACAAACGATAACAACATCCCAGCAATGAGCAGCAAATACACAGCTTTCCGGTGTCCCGAAGATTTGCTTGAAAAAGCGAAGCTTCGTGCGAAACGGGATCGCCGTTCCCTGAGCAACTACTTGATCACGCTGATCGACAAGGACGTCGCCGGTATGGACGACATTGCCCAGGAAGACGGCGAAGCGTCTGATAGACAGGAATCGGGCAAATAAAGCCGATCGCCCGGAGTCCGGGCCGGTGTGTTCGTTCCTGTTCAATTAGCCGTTAAAACCCTGTCGCCAGCCGCCCTTTCTTGGGCGGCTGGCTGTTTTTTTGGAAGGAAAGGGCACGCTTTTTTAGACTTGCCGCGATGGGGCTCTCCCAGCCAAGAAAGAGGCTGATGAATATTCTGATTCTCGCCGCAGGGTACGCAACGCGTCTTTATCCGCTGACCTTGAACAAAGCCAAACCGCTCCTTGAGGTGGCGGGCAAGCCAATGATCGAATGGGTGCTCGACAATCTTGCCCCGGTGCCGGGAATCGAGAACGTCTATGTTGTGACGAACGACAAGTTCGCGGCGGACTTCCAGAAATGGGCCGACGACTACGGCCGTCGCCAGCCGAAGCTGAGCTTCAAGATCATCAACGACAACTCGACCAGCGATGCCGACAAGCTCGGCGCGATCGGGGACATCAACCTTGTCGTAGCCCGCGAAAATCTTGCCGCCTCGGATCTCGTGGTCGTAGCCGGGGATAACCTCTTCAGCGAATCACTCGAAGGATTTGCCGAATTCGCCAAGGGCAAGCAGGCCGTTCTCGCCACCTACGACGTGAAGGATCTGGAGGCGATCAAGAAGTACAATTCCATCGAGACGAATGACGAAGGGGTGATTACCCACTTCGAGGAAAAGCCGGCCCAGCCCAAGAGCACCAACACCGGCATTGCCCTCTACTATTTCTCGAAGGAAATCGTCTCCCTCTTTCCGACGTACATCGCCGCAGGCAACAACCCCGACCAGCCGGGCCGTTTCATCCAGTGGCTCTACACCCGCGTGCCCGTGCACACCTACAGCGTTCCGGGCATCTGGTTTGACATCGGCAGCAAGGAGACGCTGGAAGAGGCGAACGAAATTTTCGCCGACGTGGCAAAGTAGCCGCCGGTTTTAAGGGCTTCTCCGCCTTGAGGTAGAACTCAAAACGAGTCAAAATTGGGTGGGGGAACCCCGGTTCCCCCGCTTTTCCGACGCGATGTAGCCTCTATGGGACGCTATGGGCGCTATGGGCTATGGAACCGTATGGAATGAAGAAACGGGAGACACAGCCCAGCTTGATAACCTGTTGCCTGGAACCGTAATGCCTAAGGCCCAAGAACCTTAGCGGCAAGTCGTCGCAACGCCCAATTCGCTCCCGGCGTGCGTTCCAGGATTTTTCCCGCGCTTCCGGGGTGAAGCACGGCGAGTTTTGCGAGGCGGTTAACCCAGAGCCTTCCCGAGTAAAGCCCGCGATGCGCGGCATGCCACCGCGCGAGGTTGATCGTGCCTGCAAGGCAATGCGCGGCGAGTTCGCCTGAGGCGAGCGCGTAGCCAATTCCTTCGCCGGTAAAGGGTTCCACCACGCGGGCGGCATCGCCTGCCAGCAGGACACCCGGAGGAAGCTTGCTTACGGGGATTGGAACGCGGGCGAGGGGAGTGATGGTTCGCCACATTGGCTTGTCTGCCCCGGCTGATTCCTCGAATGCCCCTGCTGCATTTGATGAGTTGAACCCCTCAAGCAGGCCGAGTTGCACGGCGCGCTGCCGCAATGCGGGCAATGCTTGCGGGCTCCCGACCAGGCAGAGGTTGATTTTGCCATCCCCTACGGTTGCCGCGCCGCAGTATCCCTCCGGCAGGAATCGCAGCAGCACCTTTTCTCCAAACCCGGCAGGAGTGGGGCAATGAACTTGAAGGGCCACGCGGTCGCGCGATGCCACGGGGAGGAGACCCAGCAACCGGGCAACGGTGGAATTGCGTCCATCCGCTGCAACGATCCGCTTTGCGAAGAATTCCTCCCCGCCGGTCGATGCCCGCCAGCCTTCCGCGACCCGTTCCAGCCGGGTAACGGGGCAGCCGTGGCGAATTTCCGCGCCGAGCTGGACAGCCCGCGCCGCGAGTGCGGCATCGAAGCGGCCGCGCGGGATCGCAATGATAGCGCCCTCCCGTCCCTCACATCCCGCGTGTGCCTGGGGAAGCGCGTGATGCAGAAGCGTTCCAGCCAGAGTGGCGATTTCAAGCACCCGGACGTTCGAATGCGGCATCGCCCGTACCGTCGCCGCTACGCCCATTCTTTCCAGGACGGGCCAGCAGCGGGGGTTAAGGCAATCGCCGCAGACTTTTTCGCGGGGGAAGTGTTCGCGTTCCAGCACGATCACCCGCAGCCCCGCCTGGGCGCAAAATGCCGCGCAGGCGGCTCCTGCCGGACCCGCTCCCGCGATGAGAACATCGTGGGAGCTCATGATCGTAGCGGTGCGGGAAGGCAGCGCGGTTTTGCCCGAACCGGGGCTTTGGAACCGATGGCGACGGCGATCTGGTGCAATCTCATCGGTTCTCAGGTTCTCAGGTTCTCGGGATGCCGGGTGCGGGGTCAGACAAACGTTTCGGCGAGCGTATCGGCTACCATCTTTCCCTTCCGCGTCAGGCGAACCCGTTCTCCATCGCCGGAGAAAAACCCTTCATTGAGGTATTCGGTGACCTTCTCCTGCCACGGGGCGAGCAGTTCCAGCGGCACCCCGCGATTGGTTCGCAGGCCGAAGGCGATTGCTTCGCCCCGGCGCGTGGAGGAGGGAATGGTCTCCGTGAAGGAGATCGCGGACTCGCCCCGAAGGATGCGCGTGGAGTACTCCGAAGTTTCCGCGATGTTCTGCCAGCGCCGGGAGCCGCACGTTGAGAATGCGCTAGGGCCGAGGCCGACGTAATCCGCCCCGAGCCAGTAGGCCAGGTTGTGAAGGCACTCGCGCCCAGGCCGGGCGTAGTTGGAAATCTCGTATTGTTCGTAGCCCGATGCCCCGAGGAGGTCGATGGTCGCCTCGAAAAGATCGGCGTCCCAGTCGTCATCCTGTGTGAACTCGCCATTCTGGAACTTTCGGTAAAAGGCGGTGTCCTCCTCGTACGTGAGGCAATAGGCGGAGATGTGATCCGGCGCGAGGGCGATCGTTTTTTCAAGGGACGCACGCCACTGCTCCCGCGTTTGGGTGGGGACGGCAAAGATCAGGTCAAGATTTACGTTCTGGAACCCCGCTTCGCGAAGGATTTCATACGAACGCTCCGCCTGCGCGGCGGTATGGACGCGGCCCAGTACCGTCAGCAGCGCGGGGTCCCACGATTGCACTCCCATACTGATTCGGTTGACGCCCAGCGCCCGGAGCGTGGCGGCCTTTTCCGCCGAAACGGTGGCGGGGTTCATTTCCAGCGTCCACTCCGTCAGGTCGCGGAGATCGAGCCGCTCCCTCATTCCGGAAAGAAGATAATCGAGCTGAGAGGTGGAGAGGGCGCTCGGCGTGCCGCCACCAAAAAAGATCGTTCGCGGATGAATGGGCCTTGAGGCGCTTTCGCGCTCCAGTTCGAGCAGCAAGGCGTCGAGAAAAACGCGTGTTTTGTTCCGGTCCGAGGCCTCTTTGTAGAAGGAACAGTACGGGCAGACCTTCGGGCAGAAGGGGATATGGACGTAAAGGTGGCGGATCGGCGACATCGCAGGGGATCACTCTACGCCATCTGTTGGCGAATGGCCAAGCCGCGAGGCGCGAGAAACCTCTCCCCTCCGGTCCTCTTTCGGGTTCTTCGGGCCTTCTTCGGGTTCTACATGCCGGCAAAGTACCGGCGGTGGGACTCGAACCCACACGGGGCGTTAACCCCAACGGATTTTAAGTCCGTTGCGTCTGCCATTTCGCCACGCCGGCATCTGCTGATTATGAGATCCTTACGATGCGTATCCACGGTTCATTGCTCGTCGGTTGCGAACCACGCTCCTTTGTTACGCATTGTAACGCTCTGAAACCTCAAGCGACGCCCATGGCGGCAGAAAGTATCAGCCTGCCCCGTTTGTTCCAGAAAAAGATGGCTGCTGCCGAAAAGTTCGCGACGCCTTATGGTCTTATGGCCCGGGATCAACGTCCGTGGGGATTCCGTCCGGTTTTTACTTGGAAAGCGGTCACCTCGGGGCTGGATGTAATGGACCGTACGAGTGAAATGGCTCGGAGCACGGCGGCTACGCGGTTCGAAACGCCCATTTTGATATAAATAGTCCGGATGTAAGCGCTGACCGTGTCCGTTCGCAAATGGAGGTCGTGACCTATTTCGGCATTGGATTTGCCTTGTACGACTCCATAGAGAACTTCGCTTTCGCGCGGAGAAAACCCGGAGGCGGTAAATGAGTTGGGAGCGAGTTCCGGATCGAAAGGAAGGCTTTGCGCCAAGGCGAGACGGCGGGCATTGGCCAGGTGTGGCCTGCCCAGTTCGAGCAACTCCTTGTCTGCGGCACGAAAAAGCCCCTCGCGGAAAAGTCCGAAAAATAGGGTCGTGCCCGGCTCGGTAGGCACATGGACAAAGCAGTGGTCTTCGTATCCGAGCGGGCGGTGTACTTCTTGATAAATATCGAGATCGTGAAACTCCGCTCGCGTGAAAAAGTCCCGCGCGCAGTAGGGCTTGCCGCCATTGACCGAGGGATCGAAGCAGAATGGCTCATACTTGTGCATGTACATGCCATAAGCCTGAAGCGAAGACTGCAGCCCCACCGGATGATGGTCGAAGCGAGCGTCGAGTTGGCCGGTTGCATCGTCGAGGGCTCCGTAGCCGCTCAGATCGGTCGGCAGCAGGGCTGCGATAAAGGCATGAGCGCGAGAGACATAATTCCCCATGCTCAAGCCCGGCGCAAAGAGCTCAACGGTTGCAAGATTAAGTCGATCAAGCGAGGCTGCGGTGGCCATGGAGGGAGAGCGCGTGATTGGATTGCCTTTCCATTGTAAGGGAAGGCGGCCTCCATTGTATACCCCCGCGTTTCCGGGAATGTGATTTGATGAACCCGGTTTTCCCGCCTGTTTGGATGAGGTGAACGGCTGAGGTGAGAAACCGGCCACTCTTTGGAGCCGTGTTTTGGAGCATGTGCCTTTTGCTCCCCCTTGATCTATAGCGACCTACTCCGTTTTCTCTGAGAATCGCTCCTTTTTGCTCCAAATGGTGGAGATAAGGGGATTCGAACCCCTGACCTGTTCATTGCGAACGAACCGCTCTACCAACTGAGCTATATCCCCACTGTATCCGGACCACTCAGGCGGACGCCTGACCTCGTGGTGAGCGGAGAAAATGGGGGAAAAACCGGGAGCGAGCAAGAAAAAAGAATGAAAAAATTGGCTAAAGTCCGGCGGGGTAAACTGCGGTCAAAATAAGCTCCTCGTAAGGCTTGCAAAGGGCTGCATACCTGAAATTCCAATTGAGAAAAAAGGGAGGGGAAGAGGGAGGGGGCTTGCAAGTCGAAAGCCCCTATGATGCCAGCCCGGAATTCCGCCCCCCGGCACGCCCTCGCGTACGCCGAAGCTGAAATCCGCCTATTTTCCCCGGTACGTGCAGCGCACCGTCGGCGTCTCCTGAATCACGATTTCGCAGAGTCCTGGACAAAGCGGTTGGAGCTGTTTCCACAGCCAGGCGGCAAGGTTCTCGATCGTGGGATTTTCCAGACCCGGGATGTCGTTCAGATATCGGTGGTCGAGTCGGTCGCAGATCGGGTCCATCGCGCGGCTGATCGCGCTGTGGTCGTACAGCCAGCCCATTTCCGGGTCGACCTCGCCTTCCACGGAAATTTCGATCCGGTAGCTGTGCCCGTGCATTCGCGCGCACTTATGGTCTGCCGGGACTTTGGGCAGGGTGTGGGCGGCTTCGAAAAAAAACTCTTTGGTAAGGCGGCAAACCATTGGGAGGCCAACTTCACGGGCTTCACCCCCCGATGTCAAGCCCGCGCCCCCCGTGTCGCAAAGAGGCCAAGCGGCTGTGCGGCACGATTTCTGAAAGGATGATGGAACATGCTTTTCACACTGCCACTGCCGCCAACCCCGAGGCACCCGCCCCTTCCGGGCAAACCGGCGAGCCCTTCCGCTTCCGGGTGCTGATCGCCGGGGCGGGCTTTGCGGGAATCGCCTGCGCCCAGCGCTTGGGGCGCCTTCTGGGCGAGGAACGGGGGCCGCGCGAGGTGGCGCTGGTTTCCGACCGCAACACGATGGTTTTCCAGCCGATGCTGCCGGAGGTTTGCGGGTCGGAGGTCTCCCCCAGGCACGTGGTGAACCCGATCCGGCGGCTCTGCCGCGAAGTCACAGTGCTCCGGGGGCGTATTGATCAAATCGACCTCCCCCGGCGGCGCATGACGATCAATGCAGGGGTGTTTGCCGGGAGCCGCCAGATCGAGTTCGAGCACCTTGCCCTTTGCATCGGCAGCACTGTCGACCTGAGCCACGTCCCCGGAATGCCGGAGCACGCCTACCTGATCAACAACGTGGGGGACGCGATGGAGCTTCGCGCCACAATCATCGACCGCTTCGAGGAGGCGTCGCTTGTAACGGATCGCGAACTGCTCCGCCGTCTGCTGACGTTCGTGGTGGTCGGGGGCGGGTTCTCGGGCACGGAAACCGTGGGGCAGATCGCCGATCTCGTGCGCGATGTCGGCTTTCTTTACCCGGGAGTTGGCCCCGGGGATATCCGGGTGTTCCTCGTCCATAGCGGCGATCACCTGATGCCGGAGCTTGGCCCGCGGCTGGGGCTCTATGCCCAGCGGGAGCTTGAGAAGCGGGGCGTGGAGGTGCTCCTCAACGTGCGGGTGCGGGCGATGACGGCAGGGAAGGTTTTTTTCCGCGACG
>Ga0180217_1003093_pt1 | contig 14369 bp, 11 predicted proteins | sample eDN3rd37CBELigOP_FD_128521 | JGI IMG/M metagenome (GOLD analysis project Ga0180217, IMG submission 128521) | Enriched Organic Plus compost microbial communities from Emeryville, California, USA - eDNA 3rd pass 37_C BE-Lig OP (version 2) (version 2) ... | reverse complement strand
GCTCGCCCGTACCGCGCCGCCCGTCGCCTGACGCTGCAGCCGATACCGGCCCCGGGCCTACCGGGGCCGCTTTCGGGTCGCGGGCTGCTATCGCCGGTAGTCGAACCCCTTGCGGTCCACCGTGCGGACCAGGCCCTGCCATTCCTTGAGGCCATAGTCGTCCGTGGCGCGCAGCTTCTTCATGCGCGCCGCCGCGCGCTCCACCACATAATCGGCAATGCGTACCGGGGGCTCATCCAGCGAGCGGGCGATCAACTCGACTTCGCAGGCGCGCTCCAACATGTAGAGCCGCATCATGGCGCCGTGGATGGTGTGGCCCAGTGTGAGCAGGCCGTGGTTGAGTAGCACCACGCAGCTCCCATCTGCGCAGCTCCTGCCGAGCGCCTCGCACTCCTCCTGCGAGGCGGGAACGCCATATTCGTGATAGACGACGTCGTCCAGCACGTGCAGCGCGTCCTGGCTGATCGGCCGCAGGCCGCCGCGCAGCAGCGAGAGGCCCGCACCAGCGCGCGTGTGCGTGTGCAGCACGCAGTTCGCGTCCGGCCGCGCCTTGTACACGCCGCTATGGATGGTGAAGCCAGCGGCGTTGTACTTGCCCCCTTCGCTCAGGACATTGCCGTCCATATCCATCTTCACCAGGCTGGAGGCGGTGATCTCGTCGAACATCTCGCCGTAGTTGTTGATGAGGAAGGTGTTCGGCTCCCCGGGCACGCGGGCCGACATATGCGTGTTGATCAGGTCCGTCCAGCCGAGGTGATGCATGACGTGATAGACTGCGGCGAGTTCGCAGCGCATGCGCCACTCGGCCTCGGTCATCCCGGTCTCGGTCGTGCCTCGCAGAGCCACTGACATCGCAAATGCTCCCTTCGCTGCATCCTGTTGGCGGTCGGGTTACTCGATGCGTCGAAACTTCTGCAGGCAGCGCACACCCTCCGGCGGTGGCAGCTTTCCCTGGTGGTAGCGCGGCCAGGCAGTGAAGGAGACCTCACCGACATAGAGATCGCCACGCGAATCCACGGCGAGCCCATGCGGCGACCAGAACTGGCCCGGCCCGTCCCCCAGCGCGCCGAAGCGGGAGAGCAGCTTGCCCTCGTTCGACAGCACGCTGATGCGCGGCCCGAGATTCGGCGCCTCGATATTCACCGCCAGCGCCGGCCCCAGCTCGCCGACATAGCAGATCGGGCACCGTCCCTTGCCGAGGAACAGCGAGCAAGGCCGGTGCAGATTGTTCCACTGCGTCTCGTAGCGGCCCCTGCCGTCGAAGATCTGCACCCGATGACTCTCACGGTCCGCCACATAGACCCAGCCATCGGGATCGCAGCAGATGTTGTGCGGCAGGTTGAACTGCCCCGGCTCCGTGCCCGGGCCGCCCCAGGAGAACAGGTGCTTTCCCTCGGGCGAGAACTTGTGCACCATCGCGTTGCCGTAGCCGTCGGAGACGTAGATGTCGCCCTCCGGCGACAGCGCCGTGTGGGTGCAGCGGTTGAAGGGCCGGCCGCTCATATAGGGGGCCGGCTGCCTGGGCAGGCCGATCGTCATCAGCACGCGGCCGTCAAGCGTGCACTTGCGCACGGTGTGGTCACCGTCGTCGGTGCACCACAGCGTATCGTCGGGGCCGATATGGAGGCCGTGCGCGCGCGTGAACAGCCCCTCGCCCCATGAGGTCAGGAACCTGCCGTCCCGGTCGAAGACCACCATCGGGTGCTCGCCGCGATTGAAGACATAGACGCGGTCCTGGCTGTCCACCGCAACTGCGGCCACTTCCTTCAGCGACCAGCCTTCGGGCACTCGCCCCCAGCCTGGGACTGGCTCGTAGCGGTAGTCGCCACTGCCCAGCATATCTGCCATGGGCCGGTCCTCCCCTGGCGGCAGCCTGCCATGCCGCCTAGCCGTTCGGACAGGCTGAACCACTTCCCGCCGGCTGTCGAGCCAGCTCCGTCATGATGGGATCCGGCCATGGCGAGGTCCTGCCAGGCCTCCCCCCCGCCTGCGCATCCAGGGCGCGCCAGTGCTATGCCGCGCCGTGCTCGTTACCGGTCGCCACCACGCCGCGGACGACCAAGCCGCGCGAGGTTCTGGCGTCTGGCCGCGAGCTGGTGGCGCACATTCTCGGCGAACGCGCGTATGCGCCCGAGCAGATCCCGGCCGCTTCCATCCGCCGGGGGGGACCCGTGGGTCGCGGCCTTGCCGTCACGGCTTTTCTTGCTGGTCGGCGGTGGCATCGTGCACCTCCGCTGTGCCCGCGGATAACGCCCAAGGGCGCCGAAAAGCTGCCTGGCCCGCCTTGCCTCCGTCCGCGTCAGCGCCGGTTGTTGCTCCTGCCACTTGCGCCGCCAGTGACGCCCCCGGCGCCACCAGCCCCGCCGCCACCCATCGCGCCGTCATTGGTTGCGTCGGGGTCCCAGTCCTCCAGGGGAACGAAATCGTCGAGATGGCGTGCGCTGCCGGCGCCCTGCCTCGGCGGCCTCTTTCGTCCGCCGGCTGCGTCCGCCCCGACACCAGCCGCGCGACCCGCGCCATCGTCCCCGCCCGGCGGCGCACCGGCCTCGTTGTTCCCGGTGCCCTTCTTCTGCCGTTCGTTCGCCATGTGTTTTCCTTGCGTGCTTGCGCGTCTTCCTGCGGGAAGCGAACCGATGTCTCGTCCCTGGAGAACTCGCGAAGACCGAAGAGCGTGGCGGCCGGGCAGGTTTCACGGGATTGCGCAACGGCCGGCAGGCGAAGGGCCGGCAACCTGCTTTCCCCGGGCGGGATGCGCCATGGGGAACGCCGCGCAATGCGGATCACTCGCGTCCAGCACCGTTTCGGCCCTGACCGGTGCCCGATGCCGGCCTTTCGAGGGAACAGTGCCTTGACCCGCGCGCTTCGCGGCGATGTCGCTGCTCGCTGCTGATGATGCTCGACGAGCAGCAGATCAAGCCGACCCGGTGAACGAGGAACAGGTCCGCTCGTCGGTCGTTACCCGCCCCACGGGAACAATCGGATGCACGACGCATCAAACGGTAGACGACAGCTGAAGCAACGGAGCCCATGCACAACGATCCGCGCATCCGCATCGCCCAGCGCACCGTCAGCGAAAACCGGCCGACCTACTGGCACAAGGATGCGGTCATCTACCAGACCCATGTCCGCGCGTTCTTCGACTCAAATGACGACGGAGTCGGCGATTTCCCGGGCCTGACCGCACGCCTCGACCATATCGCCGATCTCGGGGCCAGCGCGATCTGGTTGCTCCCCTTCTATCCCTCGCCACTCCGGGACGATGGCTATGACATCTCCGACTACAAGGCGATCAATCCCGCCTACGGGACGCTCGACGACTTCCGCGACTTCGTCGAGGCGGCGCATGCGCGCGGGTTGCGCGTCATCATCGAGCTGGTGGTGAATCACACCTCCGACCAGCATCCCTGGTTCCAGCGCGCCCGGCGCGCGCCGCCCGGGAGCCCCGAACGGGACTACTACGTCTGGAGCAAGACGGGACACGAGTACGACGAGGCACGCATCATCTTTCTCGATTCAGAAGTCTCGAACTGGGCCTGGGACCCGGTCGCACGCGCCTACTACTGGCACCGCTTCTACAGCCACCAGCCGGACCTGAACTTCGACAATCCGCACGTGGTTCGCGAGGTGAAGGATGTCCTGAACTTCTGGCTCGATTTCGGCGTCGATGGCTTCCGGTTGGATGCCGTGCCCTACCTGATCGAGCGCGAGGGTACGGGTGGCGAGAACCTGCGCGAGACGCACGGTGTGCTGAAGATGATCCGAGCCGAGGTGGAGCGGCGCAACCCGGACTGCGTCCTGCTTGCGGAGGCGAATCAGCCAGCAGACCGCACCCTTACCTATTTCGGCAAGGGTGACGAGTGCCACATGGCCTTTCACTTCCCGCTCATGCCGCGCCTCTTCATGGCGGTTGCGAGCGAGGATCGCGGTCCGGTGGTGGACGTTGTCGAATGCACGAAGCGCCTGCCCGAGGGCTGCCAATGGGCGATCTTCCTGCGTAACCACGACGAGCTGACGCTCGAGATGGTGACCGAGGCGGAGCGGGATTACCTCTGGCACTTCTACGCCACGCACCGGCGGCTGCGCATCAATCTCGGTATCCGCCGGCGCCTGGCGACGCTGCTCAATGGCGACCGTCGCCGCATCGAACTGATGAACTCATTCCTCTTTTCCCTGCCAGGAACGCCCATCGTCTATTACGGCGACGAGATTGGCATGGGGGACAATCCCTTCCTTGGTGACCGGGATGGCGTTCGCACACCCATGCAGTGGTCTTCCGACCGCAATGCCGGCTTCTCGCGGGCAGATGCGGTTGCGCTCTACTTGCCGCCGGTGCTCGACCCGCTGTTCGGCTATGGCGCCATCAATGTCGAGATGCAGCGTCAGATGCGCGCCTCGCTGTTGAATTGGATGCGCTGGGCGATCCGGGTGCGCAACGCGCATCAGGCCTTCGGGCGGGGCAACATCGCCTTTCTGGCGCCCGAGAACCGGAGGGTGCTCGCCTATCTTCGCAGCTTCGGCGGTGAGACCATCCTCTGCATCGCAAATCTGTCGGAGACAGCACAGGCCGCGGCGCTCGACCTCGCGCCCTGGGCGGGGCGCGTGCCGGTCGATCTGTTCGGCGGCTGCTCCTTCGCGCCGGTCGGCAGGGCGCCCTACCCGATCACGCTGGCCGGGCATGGCTTCTACTGGCTCAAGCTGCTGCCCGCGGAGGAAGCGGAGGCACGGCAGCACAAGCCGCTGGAGGCAATGGACCGGCCCGAGTTGCCGCCGGCCGACCGGCCGTTGCGCCGGCCCTCGTCCGGTTGAGGCGAGAGCGCAGCGGGGGGCGTGAGCCTTTGAGGCACGCCGCTACCCCAGGCAGGATCGGGAGAGCCGAGCTGCTCGAGCCTCCTGAAGCCACCTTCGCCAGCACCTGGTTACTGGAGCACTTGCCATGAGCCAGGGCGAACGGACAACGCCCCAGCCGTGTCATTCCCGGAAGCGGGATGCCTGCGGCGATTGCGCCGGCCACAATCCTGTCGGCGACGCCGGGCGAGGTCTGGGGGAAGACCCGAAAGTCGCGGGCCGCGCGGTGATCTCGGCGACGCGATTTGCCAGCTCGTGCTGCTGGAAGGGCTTGCGGAGAACGGGCATCTCCTTCGGTATCTTCGCCAGGTCGACATACCCGGTCATCAACAGGACCGGCACCTCCGGCCTCCGTGCCTGCACCTGGATGGCCAGCTCCAGCCCGCTCACCTTGGGCATGGCGAAGTCGGTGACGACCAGGTCGATGCCTGCCTCCCGCTCAAGCAATGCCAGCGCGGCCGGCGCGTCCTCCGCCTCGAGGACCTTGTGGCCCAGCTCTCTCAGGAAAGCGGCGGTAATCTCTCTGACATTCGCATCATCGTCCACGACGACGATGCGAACGGAGTGCGTCGGCCTGGGCACGCCTTGCAACGGCTCTGCCACCGGCACGGGTTCGGCCGAGCGCGGCATGTAGACCTCAACCTCCGTGCCCTTGCCGGGGGTGCTCGCGATCGCAACCGTCCCGCCCGACTGTCGTGCCAGCCCGTACACCATGGGGAGGCCGAGGCCGGTGCCCTTGCCGACTTCCTTCGTCGTGAAGAACGGCTCGAAGACGCGCGCGAGGACGTCGGGCGCTATGCCCGAGCCCGTGTCGCGCACGGCAATCACCACATACTCGCCCGCTGCCAGATCCGGATGCGTGCCTTCCCTTATCAGGGTGTTGCGCGTCGACAGCGTGATGACGCCGCCGTCCGGCATGGCGTCGCGGGCATTGATGCAGAGGTTCAGCACCGCGACCTCGAGCTGGTCCGGATCCACTATCGCGGGCCAGAGATCCTGGTCGAGCTGTCTGGTCACCTGCACCATGCCGCCCAGCGTATGGCCCAGCAGATCGTCCATGCCCTCGATCAGCCGGTTCACATCCGTCGGTCGCAAGGACAGGGAGCGGTGCCGGCTGAAGCTGAGCAGGCGCTGGGTGAGCGCTGCGCCGCGTTCGGCGGCCGTCAGCGCGTTCCGGATCAGGCGGTTCAGGCGTTCCTGGTTCAGGTTGCCGCGCGCGGCGATGCGCAGGCTGCCCAGAACCGCGGTGAGAAGATTGTTGAAGTCATGTGCCACGCCACCGGCAAGGGTGCCGAGTGCCTGCATCTTGTCGGCCTGCCGCAGCCTGGCTTCCATCAACCTTGCCTCGGTGACCTCGCGCTCGATGGTGACCAGGTAGTCGACCGTGCCGCTGCGGCCGCGGATGGGGATTCGGTTGACGTCGAACCATCGGGGAGACCGGTCGTCACCGCGCCTCTCGTCCCGCGTCTCTGTCGGCCGCCCTCCTGCAATCGCCTCGCTCTCGGCGCGCGCCAGCACTGCGGCCGCGGCGGGCGACAGGAAGTCAGCCTCCCTACGTCCGAGACATTCCGGCACGGTCGCGCCCAGAGACAGGGCCTTGGCCGCGTTCAGCCGGACGAAGCGTCCCTCGGAGTCCTTGAAGGACAATGCGTCGGACGAATTGTCGAGCAGGCCTTGCAGCAGCTTCTGCTCGGTCTCCAGGGCGCGGGCCAGCCGGTAGCGATCGCGCGCGCTGGCGACCAGGCTGCACAGCGCCGTTGGTTCCCAGGGCTTGGGCGAATAGCCCACGATGCGGCCGTTGTTCACCGCCCGGATCACGGCTTCAAGGTCGGCATAGCCGGTGAGGAGCAGCGCCTCGGCGCCGCAAAATTCCCGTGCGCGCGCCAGGAACGCATCGCCGCTCATGCCCGGCATGCGCTGGTCCGAGACGATGACGGCGATGTCCGGCTCCTGCGGCAGGATCGCCAGGGCCTCCATCGGCGAGCCAGCGGCCAGGACATGATACTCCTCGCCCAGCAGATCCCTGAGTGCGGTCAGGATCTCAGGCTCGTCATCGACGACGAGAATCGTGTCCTGGTGCTGATCGTCCATTCTCTCCGGACTCATGGGCCGCGCCGCAGGGGCACGGTCACGGTGAAGGTGGCCCCGCCACCCGGGCTGTCACCGACCTTTATGGTCCCATTATGGGACCGGACGACAGTATAGGCGATGGCAAGCCCGAGGCCTGTGCCAGAGCCGATCGGCTTGGTGGTGAAGAACGGCTCGAAGATGCGCTCCCGAAGCTCCGGCGGGATGCCGGGGCCCGAGTCGGCTATTTCGATCAAGTAGATCTCGTCATCACTTCTCGTTGAGATGCGGATGGTGCCCTGGTCCGGAATGGCATCCGCCGCATTGCCGATGATGTTCATCACGACCTGGTTGAGGAGGGCCGGCGAGCAGAACAGTTCCGGTTCCGCTTCGTAGTGGCGCGACACCACGATCCGGTCGCCAATCTTGTGCGCCAGCAAGGCCAGCACGGTCTCGATGCCTTCCGGGACGTCCATGGTCTGGAAGCCGCCGTCGTCAAGGCGCGAGAACTTGCGCAGCTTCAGCACGAGGTCCTGGATTCGCTGCAGCCCCATGCCCATGGACCTAGTCCGTTCTCGGCACTTCGCCAGCAGCGGCAGGGCTCGCTCATCCCCGCGCAAAGAGCTCTCGATCCGCGTCAGCAGCCGCTCGGCCGTGCCCTGATGGGCCAGGATGAAGGCCAGAGGGTTGTTGATCTCATGGGCGATACCCGCCACCAGCTCACCGAGCGAGGCCATCTTCGCTGCCTGGACGAGCTTGGCCTGCGTCTCCACCAGCCGGCGATTCGCCTTTTCCAGCTCCCCATTGGCGTGCGCGAGCGCCTCGGCGAGCGCGGCCTTCGCCGCCGCCGCCGCTGCTTCGGCCCGTGCCCGCTCGATTGCCAGCTCCCGTTCGCGCAGCTCGGCCTCGATCCGCCGATTCTCGTCCTGCAGCAGCTTGCGGCGCATGATCGCCCGGATGCGGACACCCAGTACATCCGGACCGGCGGTGGCCGGCAGCAGATCGTCTGCGCCGGCTTCCAGGGCCCGGGTCAACAGCCCCTTCTCTGGCGGGTCCCCACCGCCGAGGGCGACGATCTCCAGGAAGGATGCCTCGGCGCCGGCCGCGGCCCCGGCGCTGCGCAGCGCGCTCAGGCGGCGGCAGAGCTCGATGCCATCGAAGCCTGCACCCTGGAGGCGGACGATCACGCAGTCCCATGACGTATCCGGCGCTGTCGCGGCCGCCAGGGCCTCCTCGGGACTGCTGGCGACCTCGACCGTATAGCCGTCGGCGCCGAGCAGCCGGGCCAGGCGTGTCCGGTTGGTGGCGCTGTCGTCCACGAGCAGCAGCCTGGCACGCCGGAATGCGGTGAAGGTCGGCGTGACGGAGGTCGCGGCCCCGAATGCCCGGGCATCCGCCCGCGCGCCATCCGCCATGGGGCTGCGGCGCAGCAGGGCCCTGATGCGCAGGAATATGAAAGCCGGATCGGCGGACTTCGCCACATAGGCATCCGCGCCACTCTCCAGCCCCTGCCGCTCCAGGTCGCGCTCCTGCGCCTCGGTCAGCATCAGCACGGGAATGGCACGGGTCCGTACGTTGAGCCTGATCTGGCGGGACAGCTCGTCCCCGTTCATTCCGGGCAGGCGGTAGTCGGCGACCACCAGATCGGGAAGGCGGCCGTTCAGGCTCTCCAGCGCGGCTTCGGCCGTGGGCGCCCGTTCCACGGCGAAACCCTGGCTCTCGAGCATGCGCCGGATCTGGAGCGCCTGGGTTTCCGAGTCCTCGACGAGCAGAATCCGCGCACCCACCATTGCTCCATCCGTCAGCGCCCGCCCGGGACCGCAGCCCCGTCTCCACCTACGATGCGCAGCAGCTGCGGCGCGATCAGGTCCAGGGGGAGGGACATACTCGATCCGCCGAGCCGCATGGCCGCCGCAGGCATGCCGTAAACCACGGCCGTGCTCTCATGCTCGGTCATGGTCAACCCCCCCTCACGTCGCAATTCGAGAAGTCCGAGCGCGCCGTCCTCGCCCATGCCGGTGAGCAGGATGCCGAGCCCATGCGGCCCCGCCGTCCGTGCGACGGAGCGGAACAGGACCGTTGCCGCCGGCCGCTGGCCGACCTCGGGCGGGTCGCCGCTGAGGCGCAGCGTCCGATCCGGCAACAATACCAGATGCCGGTTTCCCGGCGCGATATAGACCCGGCCCGGTGCCGCCGTTTCCCCATCCACCGCCAGCGCGACCTTGAGCGGGACCAAGCCATCCAGCCAGGTGGCGAAACCCTCCAGGAAGGAGGCGCCCATGTGCTGGACGACGAGGATCGGCAGCGGGAAATCCGCCGGCAGCATGCCCAGCAGCTTCGCCAGCGCCGGTGGCCCGCCGGTGGAGGCGGCGATGGCGACCACGGTCGGGCGCCCGGGGAGCGGGGGCAACAGGTCGCGCGGGCGTGGCCTGATGGTCCGGGCGGCGGGACGGTCACCCAGGGTGCGCCGGCGGATCACCGGCACCTGGCTCATGATCCGCAGCTGCGTGCAGATATCGTCCGCCAGAGCATCGTAGCCCTCGCTCGCCGTCCCGACAGGCTTCTCGACCACCGACAGGGCGCCCGCACGCAAGGCGTTCATGGAGATCCTGAGCGAGGTGTCCTCGATGCTGTCGGCGATCACGACGATGGGCGTGGGTCGCTCGGCCATGATCCGACGGGTCGCCTCCAGCCCGTCCATGCCCGGCAGGCGGATATCCATGGAGATCACGTCCGGCTTCACGCGGGCCAGCGCGCGCAGCGCCTCCTCAGCCGAGCCGACCGCCGCAGCGAGCTCAAGCTGCGAATCACGGGCCACGATGTGCGAGAGAAGCCGCCGGACCACAGGCGAGTCCTCGACGACCATCACACGGATGCGGCGGTTGGCAGCGGCGCTCACAGCAACTGCCCGATGGTCGCGAGAAGCTCGCGCTGATCGAACTTCTGCTTGGTCACATAGGCCCCGGCACCGAGCTCCAGGCCTCGGCGCACATCCTCAGGATCGGCGCGGGAGGTCATCAGGATCACGGGAATGGGCGCGAGGCGCGGGTCGGCCTTCATGGCCTGCAGCAGGGCGAAGCCGTCCATTCGCGGCATCTCGATATCGGCGATGACGAGGTCGATCACCGCCTCGCCGGTGCGCAGGACGGACAGGGCGTCCACGCCGTCCACGCTCAGCACCACGCGATAGCCCTGCGCTTCCAGGATGCTCTTCTCGAGTGTCCGGGTGGTGATGGAGTCGTCCACCACCAGGATCGTCGGCTGCGCTCCCGCCTGGGCCGGCCGCGCCTCCGCCAGGCCCAGTCCGCCAGCCGCCAGCCGGCTCTCGTCGCGCATCCAGCGTCCGACCAGCCCCTCCGGGCTGAGGACGAGAACAGGCATGTCATCCTCGAGCAGCGCAGCGCCGGAGACGAGTTCGGCATCCAGACCGGGCGTGTCCGCATCGCCCACCAGAAGGGTACGCACCTCCCTCAGCGCCTCGACCGCCACGGCACAGTGCCTGGCACCGCGGCGGAGGAGGACGGCATGGACATGGCCGGATTCGACGGGAAGCTCGGCGGCATGGGATCTCAGGAGGGTGGAAAGGGCAACAACCGGTGCCAGAACGTCCTTGCCCCCAATTCCGATCCGCGCCACCGGTCTTCCTTCCACGCGCTCGAGCGAATCTGTCCGGAACCGAAGGAGTCGCAGGATTCCATGCGCCGGCAGCGCGAGAATTCGGCTCTCGGCTTCCACCAGCAGGAGAGACTGAAGCGCTGCCGAGAAGGGTACGGAGATCTCGACTTCCGTGCCCCATGGGTACCTCGGCCGCAGCTGCGCGCTGCCGCCAAGGGCGCGCGCGGCCTCTGCCACGACGGAGAGGCCCATGCCGCGTCCGGAAAGCCGGTTCACCTCCGTCGCGGTGGAGAAGCCCGGCTCGAAGACCACGGAGAGGAGCTGATCCGGATGGGGAGGCAGGTCGCCCGGGGCTCTCGGTTGCATCAGGCCCCGGCGGATCGCCACCTCCTCGATGCGGGCCAGGTCGGGCCCGCGGCCGTCGTCGAACACCGTCACGACCAGGCGGCCGCCGAGGGAAGCGAGCTGCAGCCCGACCTCGGCCTGCGGCGGCTTGCCCTTCGCGACGCGCTCCGCCTCCGGCTCCACGCCATGGCTGACGGCGTTGCGGAGCATGTGCAGGACCGGATCCTTCAGCGCCTGGAGCACGCGGCGATCCGCCCGCAGATCGAGATTCTCCAGCCGCACCGCGGCGTTGCGCCCTTCCTCCCGAACGGTGTCGCGGGCCATCCGGCCGAGCGGGCCCAGCACCTCCTCTGCCGGCACCAGGGAGATCCGCTCCGCTTCCTCGCGCAGGCGGCGCGCGGCCTGGTCCAGCGCCCAGGCCTCGCCGTTCCAGTTGCGCGAAAGGCCGGCGACGCGCCGCACCAGGGCCCTCAGGTCGCGGTCGAAGTCGTCCAGCCGGCTCCGCAGGGTCCCCTCCGGGCCGGTGAAGGGTCCAGCCTGCCGACGCAGCTCATCCCCCCCCCGTCCGAGGGTGCGCAGTTCTTCCTCCAGCCGACGGAGCGTGCCGGCGAAGGCCTCCCGGCGCTGCAGCTCCGCGACCACCGCATGCACGGCGCTTGAAAGGCGGTCCACCTGCTCCGCGCTCACGCGGAGGTATTCGACAGGGGCGACGGGGGCGGGGGGAGCGCTCTCGGCCGGCTCCGGGACGGGCGCCTGCGGCGGGGCGGCCTGCGGGGTCTCGGCTGGCGGCGCGGCAATGCCGAGCAACCGGTCGAGCGCCTCGATCGCGCCCCGCGGCGCCGGCGGGTCCGCCCCCTCGGCCGTCGCCGCGACGAAGCCCTCGATGCCGTCGAGCCCGCGCTGCACGGCATCGATCGCCTCGCGGTCCAGCTCACGCGCCCTGGTTTCGACGGCCATGAACAGCGTCTCGAGCCGGGATGCGAGCTGCTCCACCACCGGCAGGTCCACGGCCCGCGCTGCCCCCTTCAGGGTATGGGCGCGGCGCGACGCCTCCCTGATGTCGGGATGAACGCCTTGCGCAGCATCGTCCAGGATGCCCCGGAGCACTCTCAGATGCTCCTGGTGCTCGGCCTGGAAGACGGCGAGCAGCTCCCGGCGGAAGTCCGACACGGGCGGTGCTCCTATCCCGGTCCGGGGGCGGTGCCGGTCACAGCCGGTAGCGATCGGTCAGGGAGACGAGCTGCTGTGAGAGCCCGGTCAGGTTGGCCGCGGCCGTGTCGAGCTGCCGCGTGCCGTCCGCGGTCTGCTGGCTTGCCTGACGGATGTTCTGCAGCGCGGTCATCACCTGCTCGATCCCCAGCTGCTGCTGGTTCGTCGAGGCCACGATCTGCTGGAAGGTCTGCACGCTCTCCTGGATCCGGCCCGTCATCTCGTTGATCGTGGACTGCGTGGTATCGGTCCGCTCCTTGCCCGTGGCGACCCGCTTGACCGCCTCCTCCGTCAGCATGACGGACGTGTTGATGCCGCGCTGGATGTCTCCGAGGATCGAGCGCACCTGCCCGGTCGCTTCCTTTGCCTGGTCGGCCAGCGTCTTCATCTCCGCCGCCACCACGGCGAAGCTGCGGCCGTGCTCGCCGGCCGAGGCCGCCTCAAGGGCGGCATTCAGGGCCAGCAGATGCGAACGCTCGGAGATGTCGTTCACGGTGCTGATGATCTCGCCGATCGCCTGTGTCTTCTCGCTCAGCGTCACGATGTTCTGGGCCACGGCCTCCGCCTGCTCGCGGATGGCGTCCATCGCCCGCGTGGTCTCGTCCACGGCGCGCAGCCCGGAGGCGCTGATCTGCGCCGTCGCCTGGGCGGAGGCGATCACCTCCTGCGCACGCTTCCCGACCTGCGTTCCGGCATGGGTGATCTCGTCCACCGTCGCGGCGGTCTCCTGCACGGCGGCCAGCTGCTCCTCGACGCTTGCGGCCTGTTCCTGGGTCGAGGCCCGGATCTCCGCCGCCGCCGCATTCAGGTTCTCCGTCGCCTCCCGGCTCTGGCGTGCGAGCTGGCGCAGCCCCTCCACCATGGCGTTCAGCGATTCGCCCAGGCGACCGAACTCATCGTTTCTCCTGGCGGCCATGCCGCCCGTCAGGTCGCCCCGGCCCACGCGCTCCACGAAGGCGGTGAACTGATCGAGCGGCCTGCGGATCGTGTGCCGGATCAGAAGCGCGATGACGACCGCGATCAGGATCGCAAGGCCGAGGAGCAGCACCACCGACAGCCAGCTCTGCTCGTAGACCTCGCCGATCCGCTCGCGACCGGCCTCGATCGCCCGGTTCAGCGCGTCGGCGGCCTGATTCATCACCCGCTCGAACTCGGCAAGGCTGGCCGAGATCGCGACGCCGCTCGCCAGCGCACCGGCGGTGTCGTTCGTCCGGATCGCCTGGAACTGCGTCTCGCTCTGTGCCGCGATCTGCCGCAGCGTGCCGGCGGCCTCGCTGAGAAGCCGGCCGATCTGCTGCCAGGCGGCGGCGCGCTCGGCTGAGACCGCCTGGGCGGCGTACAGGCGGGTGGCCGCCTGGGCCTCGTTCAGGGCGGTATCGCTTGCCGCGGCATAGCGAGGCCAGGCCGCCATCGGATCATCGCCCGGCATCTGGTGCTGCAGCGCTGCCGCGAGATAGCGCGTCACCGCCGCCATGCGCGCCTCGCGCATGCGGTTCTGGTTGTCCCGGACGGCCTGCAATTGCCGCAGCACGCCCAGGTTGCGGGCCACAACGCTGTCCGTCCTGTCCCGCACCGCTTCGAGCTGCCGCGTGCAGTAGATGCCCAGCGCGGCCATCAGCACCGTGATGGCGGCGAAGCCAAGGAGGACGCGATTGACGATGGACACGCCGGTCAGTCTCCGGAAACGGATGGAAGGGCCAGGAGAGGACGCAGTAGCTCATCGAGATCGAGGAGGCCGAGGAGCATCTCCTGGGCGGCGATGGTCCCCGCAGGTGCGAGTGCATAGCCGCTGATCGCCTTTCCGCCCATCCCCGACCTCGGTTCACGATCGGGCGGAAGCGCGAAGACGGAGATCACGGCGAGCGCGCGGTCCACGCGCAGCGCCATGCGCCGCGACGCGTGCCTGAGCCGCAGCAGGTGGCCCGCATCGGGCCCCGTCCCGTCCGGCGCGCCGGTCGCCAGGCCGAGCGCGGCGGCAAGATCCACGACGCTGAGGATCCGCCCTGCGAGACCGATCGCGCCGAGCACCGGCGACTGTGCCCCGGTCACCGGCACGCAGGGCCGTGCAGGCAGCACCTCGGCAACAGCATGCAATGCGACGCCGTAGACCTCCGGCCCGATTGCGCAGGCCAGCACCCGTGCATGCGGCGCCTCCGCCGCCTCTCCGTCGCGACGCGCGGCGAGGCGTGCCGTCCTGGCATCGAGGATCAGCCGTGCCTGTGCCGTGCCGGGCGAGGCGCCGGCGGCTGCCGGCCCTTCCTGCCCCGACACTGCCTAGCGGCTTCCGG
>Ga0180217_1003089_pt1 | contig 14398 bp, 14 predicted proteins | sample eDN3rd37CBELigOP_FD_128521 | JGI IMG/M metagenome (GOLD analysis project Ga0180217, IMG submission 128521) | Enriched Organic Plus compost microbial communities from Emeryville, California, USA - eDNA 3rd pass 37_C BE-Lig OP (version 2) (version 2) ... | reverse complement strand
TCCATGCAACCTGTTGGCCGAAGCTGCCGCTCATGATCGCGCGAAACACTTGCTCACGATCAGATGAAACGAGCGCTCACCATCAGGTGAAATCGCCGCTCACAATCAGCGAAATCCGCAGCCAAGCGCAGGAGGCGGTCGATCTCCTGGGGAATCCGATTGGCATTCAGGCCTCGATCCTGAGCCATCACGAACATTGAAATTCTCCTATATTTCGGGTGACTCTGCGGGCGCCTTGCGCCCGGCCTTTAGAGGGGAAGCGGATGGGCCACGGAGGCGCGGCACCTGGCTCTCAGGAGAACTTCATCGGCCCATTCCGTGCAGGACGGCATCCAAGAAACTTCCCCGATGGGCACACCACGACGATTAGTATCCGAACACCCGCTCCAGCACGGAGCGACTTGGCCACGTGCCGTCGCCTCCCGAGTGACTTGCCCGTTGAATGATCATGATCGGGCGGGATCGCCCCAAAGTGCCCGAGCCACGCTCGCGGCGGCGTCTCTCTGTTGATCCGTTAGGGTGAAGCGGCGGTCCCCGTCGATGAAGGTCATGTCCAACCGGTCGAACTTGGGGATGCCGGGGTGGATCACGGGGTACGGACGTAGGGTACTCAACCAAAGTCCACGGTTGTGCAGGATTGCGGCGAAGTCGCTGGGACGGAGACTGGACGGCCAGCCGACGGGAAGGATCCAAGCCGGTGGTTCCCACTGATAAAGCGGTTTCCGGCGTGGACCTTGCCGGGCCCGCTCCTCCTTGGCCTCGCGATAATCGTGCGTGACCCACTCTATCTCGGGATCCTCTTCCCGCATCGGCAGCAGGATTCGGGCTTCGATGCCGGCCATCATGGGCATGGTCTCGCGGATTCTCTGGCATGGTGTGTCAACAATGATGGGGAAACACTCTGGCCTTCTTCGGGCCTGGAGAAGGATTTGTGCAGCCGGCGGCTCGCCACCATCTGCCGCGACCGAGACCATCTCGAAGGGGACCCTGCGGGCCTTGCCCAGGACCGGCGCACGCCCGGACGGGACAACTTGGATATGGAGCGGCGCGAATCCCAACTCGCATGCTCCAGCCGCGAGCAACAAACTTGAGGCGCTGCGCGAGCAGCCGCCTTTCGACCCTGCGAGGACGTCAATATTCACGCTAGCCCCAACCATGAACTGAAGAATCGAATCCTGGGGACCTTCTAGGCCGCCAGGAAACGCATGTCTACGGCAATGTCCTTTTAATGGACATGAACACGCGTTTTTCGGACACCAAAGTGCCACTAATGGACAATTGTTGACAAGCCGCCTCCGGCACTGCCGATGTTGGCGGCATGTATGTCACTCCTAAGATGCTGTGGGCAGCGCGCTTCCTGCTTGGTCTCAGTCGGGACGAGATCGGGGCGGCTGCCGGATTGAGCGGAAAAACCGTCGCCCGCATCGAGGCCGGGGGCGCCAAGGCAAGTGTTGAGGCACTCGCGGCGGTCCAAAACGCCCTGGAACGCATGGGTGTCGTTTTCTTGCCTCAGACAGAGGACCAGGGCGAAGGCTTACGTATGCCTCGAAACGCAAGCGTCACGCGACCTACGAGGGCAAGAAGGCCCAACGAATGACGCTGCAATATAGCACATGGGGGCTGGCTCACGGCACCATCAGTCCTCCAATGGACCTGATTGCCAGACCGATATCCCACACGGCTCGCTTCGCTTCCGGATCGTGCGGCACGGGAGGGGCGCGGTCCGCATCCTGCCCGACGGGCTCGTCCAGCCCGCAGTCCTCAGGGATGTCCTCCGCCCATTGCTGCTGACCTTGGTGTCAATGTCCTGATCCCCGAGGGAGCGATCAGGAACACGCAGCCCCTCAGCGCCCACATGCCACGTCCGCTCGGCCTATGTAGCGATTGTCCCGAGGCACAGCCGCAACCGCTGTGCCCCTCGGTCTCGAGCTGGAGCAGTCTCTAGGACAGCGGCATTCGAGGAAGTGCCCCCATAATCTTGGCTGTCGGAAACGCCCCCGCGACCGCACATTGAGAAACTACGCGTTTCAGTCATGGGAGAGAAACTTGGTTGGCCTCGGCTTCGCAACTTCGGCCGCTTTGGTAGCCCTGACCTAAGGGCGGTTGCCCAATCCTCAACGGCACAGCCGATGAACAATAGCAGTTCGTCGAACCCTGCTGTGCCCTACAAGCCGGCCGACTACCAGCGTCCTTTGGCTTTCCAATATTTGAGCACGGCATCACCTTGCCCGTCATAACTCTGGCATTTGAAGTTGGCTAAAGCCCACTCCAGGAAACGCAGTAGAGTATCAACCTGTGGCATCCCCCAGCGCCCGAATGTCGATTCAACCACATCCGACCCGACCCAATCCGGGTCAAGTCTATCAAGTAGCCACTGGAAGAGGATCTCTGCGTCCAGGCCCTCAGAGATCACGATCAGCATGACCGAGGGTGTGTAGTACGCGACCCCTGAGTCGCTCAGACAGTTGAAGACCGATTGTGCATACTCTGCCGGTGCACTTGGTCCCTGGATCAGCTCATCTTCCCAGTCGAAGTCCTTCCATCGGACACCCTGCCATCGAAGATGACCGAGCACCCTGTCGATCATAGTGGCCTCTTGGCTTTGATTGCCCGATGAGCTTGCCATCCGAAATCGTGGATGGATCATCTCAGTCGCACTTGGCCTTTGTATGCTGCCAAAAGCGTCCAGTATTTCGTCGTACAGCTTGCCGATCCCATTACCCATATCGTTCGTACTCCTACAGCCAGCCTCGACGCAACGTGGCTCAACGGATAGTGCGCCCACCGAACCTCTCCCTCTGGGCCTGAAGCATCGCTATGTCGCGCAATAGCAGCCGTTTATGCTGCTCAAGCTCCGCGAGGGTGGAGAATCCATGATCCAAGCGTGCCTGTTTGAGCTTGTTCAGGTAGGGCTTGAGCGAACTTATATTGGAGTGCCCAGCGTACTGAGCCGCTCTAAGCAGTACTGTCGTATCACCAACCGGTAGACCGCGTTCGTCCACATGGTCCATGAAACGCTCCACAACCCGCGTCAGGAAGACTGCACGCAATCTGTGGAGGGAGGCATCCCGTACCTTTGCCTCAGCAAATATGACATTCATGAGGTTTGAGACAGAGTTGGGATGCAACTCCGCACCTTGGTCCGAAATGAAGACCGTGTCGGGCACGACCTTACGGCCGTCATAGCGATCGACGATATCCTGCCGTTCCATGAATATGTACTCATGCGTCATCCGAAGGAGATGAGGACTTACAGGGACGCTGCGCACCTTTCCTCCCTTTCCATTGCGCACCGTCAATGAGTAAGTGCCCCCATTCGTCTGCAATGCCATGATCGTGTCAAAGGCGGGGATGTCAGAAATGAGGATCGAGAGTAGCTCCAAGCGCCGAAGGCCCGTTTCCTCCGCCCAGGACATGATCAGGGAGTTCCTGATTGCATGGCGAAAGGACGCAGTCTTAACGTGCAGATCCTCTATCTCAGTGCTGGTAGGAGTGTGCCTATCAGCGATGTGCGTTTTATGGAGTAGTCCATACCATACCTTCAGGACGATCTGTCTTCCACTTCGGTCCTTGATTGGTTTCTCGATCGCGGAGATGGGGAGGAGCTTCATCCCATCGGAAGCCACGCCTACAAGCTTCCGCATGTAGCCATTCTCCTGACACCATAGGACGCAGTGGAATACGGTCGACATGTTCCGATTAATGTGACCAGCCTTGCGGCCCTTTGCCTCCATCTCGTCCCGCCACTCCTCAAGAAACCCATCATCAATGTCGATGTGAATCTTCATTCTGGATGGGTCGAACCTGAAGCGTCCGGCATCCATAAGCCGACGGATGGCCTCACGCAGGATCTTGGCGTATTCCCCTACTGAGGTAAGTGGCATGCGACGACCGACGACAAGGTAACGCAGCCATGCCGAGGGCTCTTCGAGGATCCACCCGTACTCCAACCTGAGCGTCGGAATTCCCGGACGTGGTCTCCCTGATATCACGCACGTTTCGTCCGTCGGAACGATCTGCACAGCCTGTATCATACGGACTCTCCGCATTCGTCGGCCGGCCGCCGCGGTCGAACTGCATCGCCGGTGGACACATGCACCACGCGCATTGATTCAAGATCGTAGATGCGCGCGGTCAAGCGTTGGTTCTGCTCATTGAGGTGGCGAATTTCCTCGTCCTTGCTGGTGATGTCCCGGATAACTTTCTGGAGCGCCGCGTCCTTCATGTGAAATTGTCCCATCAGGGCTCTTTCACGGGCCACAGCTCGAGCCAGTTCCTCGCGCAAGCTCGCATTCTGCTCCGCCAATGTTGGACGCTTTTCCTTCTTGGCTGGCTCCGAACCTGATTGGATGGCCTTCAGAAGATCAAGCGCCTCTTTCGCAAGTTTGCCGTACTTTGGACTGTTCGTTGACAAGTCATTCGGGCTTGCGATCGGATAGACGTTGAGGTTCTCGTCTTCCCACTCTGCCAACTCGACGAGATTGAGTGGCACTTGAATGGCCAACGGGACGCCCTCGTCGCGGACCTGTCTGAGAAGTTCCACTTTTCGGGTGAGGCGCTCAGTAACTGAGCCAGGGTATTTCCGGCGCGCCACTACACGCCTCCACGAGCGGTCGGAAAGTCAGAAATATAACCCTCAAGTGCCAGAAGGCGCCGCTCGTCGGCTTCCCGGGCCGGCGGCGGAAGATAGCCACTCGAGAGTCTTGCGCGCGTGTCCGCGATCTCGCGCTCGAGGAATGGCCGGAAACAGGCGTCCGTGAGATTGAATACACATTTCGCGCATGTTTCAGGCTTTGCCTCGGCAAGGTCTGGCCCTCTGGCATCGGGTTGAGGATCCACCGACCCGGAACGACAGTTCGCGCGAGCGGCTCCCTCAACCGTCATCGGACACGTGCAGTAAGACCAGGGATTGCACTTCAGAAGGACACCGGACCGCCCGACGAACCGCTCCACGTATGCCTTGAGCCGCGCCGGAAGGATGATCCTAACCTTTACGGCAATCTCGTTCTTTGCCTTGGTCAGCAGTTGCATGAACCTTGAACCAGCAGATCCCCCGAGCTGCCGCTTGCCTTGGGCTGCCTCGACGAAAACTGTCGTGGTCATGGCGCGCTCCTCTTCGATGACCATCCCTGCAATCGCCTCTGTGACGTACCGTAGGGTCATGCGGAGACTGAAATGCCGGAGGTGGTGGGCCAGTGCGCCAAGATCGCCGAATTGATAGCGCCAGATGTAGGCAATCGCGAAGAAGCGTCGGAATTGGTGAGGGGTGAAATGCCAGAACTTACCGTTCGCCAGGGCGGTGACACCGACAAACTCAGCGTATTGGTCGAGATGTTCGCCCGGGTTGAGTCGACGAAGTAGGATGGCGCTCTTCGTCTCGACCGCGATCCATTCGCATAGCCTATGCGATGGATCCATCGCAATGGCGTCACGATTCAATCGCTCCAGGACACCCTCGACTGCAAGGACAACAACCCTGGGACATGGCGTTTCGTCCCCATCCCTGAGAGTCTTCTCGATGTATGTCCTTATCCAGTAACCATACCGCGCATCACCTCGAGTACACTTCGCGACTATGTCGAGGATTTCATTCAGACGTCTCCCCGTGAAGGACGCAATCACGATAAAGCACGCCAGGACGAGAAACCTGACCGCCTCGGGTAAGGTCAATCCTGGGAGACCCTTCCGCGTCCTGCGGAGATCGGGAAGCAGCGGCCATGGGGCGCCCGGGCCCTCTTTGCAATTGGTCACTTCGCCAACTGCGGTAGCCACTGCGTCGGCTGGATCCTGTCCCAAGTTCTTCTTGAGCCAAGTAGCCCGTTCGTAGGCCATCAGTATTGGGTCGGCATAATCAACGACCCAGCGTATCGAGCGATCAAGCAGCTCCATCGCCTGTCTTTGTGGGATCGTCGGTGTTCGCTGGATCTCCGTTCCGAGGTCGCGTGCCAGATTGGCGAGACCATCCGGATAGGGATCGAACCGTATGTTGTCGCCCTCGATATGATGCCTGAAGCGCCAGAGGTCCTCCAAGGGCCTGAGATTGCGCCGGATCGCTTCGTAAGTCAGCACCGTCCCGATTGGAACCGTCTGCTTGGCAAGTGCCTGCGCGATCTCAGGTAAGGGAGTATTTTTCCTGAGATGATCTTCGACGGTTCGAAGGAGTGCGGCAAGGGACGGCTCCCCGCTCATGATCAGCGGGATGGCCGCATAGGTTAGGGCGGCAGAACGCCGGATCTCGTACCGCGATCTCTTCGTCAGTATCGCATCGAGGGCTTCTTCGTCCAGGAGACGGCACATCGCGGCCTTGAGGCGTTCAGGTGCCTGTAGCATCGCACACCCTCCCAGCGATGCCTCTTCGCAAAGCCTGTCGATATGAGCCCTCGTCAGCGCGGTCAAAGCGCGAATGTCGTTGAGGCGCATCCATCCGAGGATGTGCATAAGGCTGGTGAGGCAAGTCGCGTGGACGCTTGGCTCAAGGTCGTCTGAGATGGCATAGGGTCCTTCCCTTACCATCACCCCGAACTGTTTGACCGTTCTGTAGAGGTGGGAATTCTCGGGAGCGGTCATGAGCGAGCCGTCCGGCAACATGTACTGGAATGACACTTTGCGCGGATCCGCACTCGGTCTCGTGGTGTCTATGATGCTCCACTCATCGTCCTCGCGGTTGTTCTCCAGCCAGACCGCCGAGCCAACGAGAATCGGGCCGCGCTGCGGATGTTCGGGCATCGAGCCACTCAGGGCCTGCAACTTCTGCAAGCTGCGCTGCATTGGTTGTTCACCTCCACGCAATCTATGCGCTGCTGACGGCAGCAACCTGCCGGGCAGTAGGATATCCCCTTCGCCCAGTTGGCTGTCCGCGAAACTATTGGCCGCCTTGCGATGCCCAGAATGCCTAAATGCGATGCGCTGTAAATAAGTGCGTCAAGCGGCGCGCGGTGCAGGATTCGAGCGAACCGCAAGCAACCTCCAGTAGGTTTTGGCGAATCCTTTTCGGCCCTTGTGCGGGAAGCCTCCGCGGCGCATCGACGACGCCGACATTCCGTACTTTCGGCAAAGGACTCGCGATGGAACAGGTAGGATTCGACCACTGTGGTGGTCCTCCGATGACGTCGAATTATCCACAGGAGAAGGGCTTCTGGATGGTCGATGCTGCATGAACGGGTGGTGGTCGGGCGTCCGTTGTGTGTGTGCCCGCTCCGGACACAGGTTGCGGCATAGTATCGGTCGTGCTCACGCACGTCAGTTATGGCGATCGGGAGCGCCGCGCTCCTTCCACTTGCTTCGACCAGGGGGACCTTGAAAGTTCCGGATGCCTCCGTGCGGAGTGCGGAGTGCAGCAGAGGCGCGGGTTCGTCAGCGCGAATGGAGGCTGCGTGGGCCGATCTCGAGCAGCCCGTTTCTCCTTCCATTCGGGAAGGGACCCTCGTCCAGGCAGCGTTGAAGGATGTTGGGTCGAGGTCACGGCGGAATGGGTTGTCGGCCAGGCTGGGAGCGCGGGTTTCACCGCATCAGGAGTTGGTGGGCCGAGTGGCGCAGGGAATGGCAGACTGCGCCCTACCACGGACGGATCGGCACGAAGCTCGGATCAGCCCTGCGGCAGGCAGCGATCTCACGGGCCTGTCCGAGGATGGCCGCCTGCGGGCCCTTCGACATCTCCTCAAGAACCACCTCGGTGAAGGCGAGCCACAGCAGCCATAGTTCTTCCCATCGTTGATCCTGCTCGGCCTCGAAGCGTTCCTGCTCCTTCCAAAGCTCCTCGTTGAAGATGATCATGTCCGCGATTGCCTCCGGTTCGGGAACCACGATCTGCGCTGAGCAGCCAAGGCACTTTTCGATGACGTGACATACGACACCGGCTTTCGTGCCCGGTTGAATGCCTGCCCTTGGCTTCAGACAGAGGACACCGAGGCCATTGCGCTCGGCACGGTCGAGCAGTTGCTCGGCCTCCGCAATCGATATCCCCAGCCGCTCTGCCGCGCCGGCGATAGGAGCGATTGCCGTGGCCTGAAACTCCTGCATGAAGCGTTTCATTTTCTCCTCGTAGAGGAGCCGCATCGGCCACTTTCGCGTATAGCCGTCCGTGGTCGATACATCGGAATGGTGCGCCTTGTATTGTGCAGCGATGAGATTTCCGTCCTTGCTCAATGCTAGGTCCAGCAGGACCGACGGGCGGATCATGGACGGCGCCAGCTTCAGCTCCGCGAGTTCCGGATGCCGGGCGCAGAAATCCTTGAACCAGGATGTGAGCAAATGCTCCGGGATTGGAATCACATTCGACTGAGGCCGAACGAGGAACAGAGCCTGCTTATCCTGCCCACTGGCTTGTTCTCGGTAGCGTGCGGTCATAATCATCAACTTCTCAACCGCTTGAACTGTCGTGACGCCTAGTTCGGGCGCCTTCACCGGAAGGTCATGAAAGATTGCCTTGATCTCTGGCCGCGACTTTGTTCCGGAAATCCGCTTATGGCCCGCGATCTCGGACGTTTGCAGGCACTTGAAATGCAACGTTCGCGCGGTCGATACGTTTGCGCCGGAATCCACGAGGTAAAGGACGATAACCGCAATGATGGCTTCCGGATGCGCATTTAGGAGAGCATCGATCTCCTGGTAGCCTCCATATTTTCGATAGAACTTGTTGTAAAATTGGCCCCTGTCGGCCAATGTCTCTGGTGTCGTCGCTCGAGGAGGACATCCATTCCACCGGTGCTCGATCATGGCCAGGAAGCGTGCGAGAGTGATGTCGCTCCGATGACTCGGGAGCGCATGCCGAAGGTGTTGTTGGCGTCGGTAGGCATCCTCGTCGGTTGAATAAACGAGTCTCTCGACTGAACGTCCATCCATGTCTGCGAGTGCCAGAATGGCGTGGCCGTCGTCGAAATGGCTGGACCATTTGTTGAAGTCTTCTACGGCACAGGCGCGCAGCGTCGCGAGGCGGTCGCTGAGAATTATCCGGATTGCGGCAATGGGGTCGTCAGGAAGATTCGTACGACGCTCGGCCTCCTGCTCAAGTACTTGCAAGAATGCCGCCTCATCTCCGGGAGCAATCTCGACTTGATGGGCGCGGGCTGCGGTACGGAGAGCATCTTGGGCAACATGCGCGATACGGGCAACCTCGGCGAGTGACTTGCGGGGCTGGGTCTTCGTTCTTGCACCCTTGACGGGACGCAACTGAGGGATCTTTGGCAGAACACCCGCCGACGCAAGGTACCTGAGGACCAGATTTGTCGTCTTGATGATCTGACTGGTCGTCGTGTCCTTTTTCGTGCCAATATCTCTAATCTGCTCCTGTCGCCATTGATCAATTGCCCACTCGAAATCTATTGGTGCAGGTACTGCGCCCCGGATCAGATCATCGACGATGCGAGGATATTGTTCACGGTTCCTATGGAGCCACTCAAAGACATTCAGAGTCTTATTGTACTTCGACTTCACCCTGCCTTCGGACTGCTTTGGGTAGAATTTCCGGAAGGCATATATGAGGCGTTCTGCCAAAAGTACGGAAAACTGGTCGGCGATCGGATTGAAGTCCCAAGGCCTCTTTATGCCGGCGAGCTTGATTTTAAGCTCCGGTCGCATGACCTTTTCGCCTTCGCGGTGGTGTTCCCAACTGAAGGAAGCTGTCCGGTTGGCGATGCGAGCATCCGCATTTGCCAGGATGTCTCGCAAGATTGGCACGGATTGGAACGTGGAGTCGTGGATCCCCAACTCCCGACCAATTGCGTGCCGGTTGAGACAACCTCGGTAGAGTGGGACAGGCCGTTTCCCTGTCATGTAATCGTCGATCAAGCGATGCAACGGCTCGACGAGTGAGTGGTACTTCGATTTCTGGAAATGTCGCTCATCTAGCCTCTCATCGAACTCCTTGAGAAGCTCTCTCAGGCCACGGTGGCGGGTGAACACGGTATCTGAAAAACCGAACACATCTCTGACGGCTTTCCGGTTAATCAGTTTGCAATGCACTGGAATGGTGCCATCGGCCAATCCAACCTCAAGGAAACGTCGCACAGTTCCCAGCATACCATCGAGCTTAGATTTAGTGCATCTCTGAGAAAACAGTATGTCATCGTATTCGGAGAGCACTTCACCCACCTCTCCGCTCATCGTCCAATGGCGAGGAAATGCGAGCGCTTGGCAGATTGTGTCTCGGTCTATCGCTCCCCTAAAGGTAGGGAGCTTACCCTCATTGTGGGCTTGGCGGAGGTAATCGCGAACGCGTTTTGCGAGGGACTGACGGCCCAGTGATGGATCCATGATGGATGGCCTCCCGATTGCAGGAATAAGGCCAAATCCATCTGAGGGGAATGTCGGAATCTTGTGACGCCAGTCGGATCCTCTCGTCGAATGCGCAGTTGTGTCTGGATTGTCTGTGGCGAAGGAACTTCTGCGTAATGGCAGGCCACAGACGTACCAGAGATCTGAAGAGCTGATCGAAGCTCACGCCGCGCATGCTGCATGACTTTCGCTCGGAGTGCGGTGATCGCACGTTGGGCAGAGCCTCGGTGCCGATGCCGCGTTCGCGTGAGTGCTCGGTAACCTCTCAAACAGCCACTTTTGCAGGAATGTTTGGATGCGGATGGTAATCAATGAGCTCGAAATCGTCGAAGGCGTACTCGAATATCGAAGCCGGCTTCCGACGCAGTCGGAGGGTGGGAAATGGCCGAGGGTCGCGGGTCAACTGCTCTCGTGCTTGGTCAACATGGTTCAGATAGAGGTGAACATCACCTCCCGACCATATCAACTCACCGGGCTCTAGCCCCGTCTGCTGAGCCAGCATGTGGATGAGCAAGGCGGCCTCACAGAGATTCCAACCGAGGCCCAAAAATGTGTCCGCACTGCGCTGGAAGAGCAACCCGGACAGACGGCCATTTGCTACATAATATTGATACACCATGTGACAGGGCGGAAGGGCCATCTGGTCTAGTTCGCCCACATTCCATCCGGTAAACAAGAGCCTGCGGCTGTGAGGATTGGATTTTAGTCCGTTCACCAATGATGAGATTTGGTCGATGGTCTGGCCATCCTTGGTTTCCCAAGCGCGCCACTGCTTTCCATAAACGGGGCCAAGTTCCCCGTTCTCATCCGCCCACTCGTCCCAGATAGTGACCCCGTTCTCTCTGAGGTAACGGGTGTTCGTATCACCACTAAGAAACCAAAGGAGTTCGTGGACACAACCCCGGAAGAAAATCCGTTTAGTTGTTAGGAGCGGAAACCCATTGGAAAGGTCGAAGCGCATTTGGTGACCAAATGTCGACAGGGTTCCGACTCCAGTCCGATCCATACGCTCCACTCCCCTCTCCAGCAGGTCGCGAAGAAGGTTTAGGTATTGTTCCTCAGGGTGGTACATTGACGATCGTTGCTCCGGAGCCGTCTGGGACGACAGAAGTATAGGCGGACCTTAAACCTCAAGGTCGCAACCTACCATAACCTACCATAAGGTTAAGGAAGTGTTTTAACGACAGCGCTGAATTCGCTGCTGGGCGTGCATCCGAGCAAACCCATTCCCCACCGATCGGCCGACTATGATAGCAAGAAACCTTTCAGTGCAGGGTTTTGCCAATTATCTCAGAGCTTTGATATGCAGACTGAGGATAGTAGTAGCACGTCATATTAGAAAAGTAGGGCACGCCGAGGAAAACATCCGCCGAGCGCTGGTAGAGCTGGCACGAGAGCCGCCCCTCCGCCACGTAGAACTGGAACAGGCAGTGACAGGGCGCGAGCGCCATCTTGTCGAGATCGGCCGGGTTCCAGGCGGAGACGATGAGGCGACGGGAATCGGGATTGCGGCGGATCTCGTCGAGCACCCATGCGATCTGGTCGACGGTGCCGCCGTCGGGCTTGGCCCAGGAGCGCCATTGCTTGCCGTAGACGGGGCCGAGATCGCCGTTCGCGTCCGCCCATTCGTCCCAGATGGTGACGCCGTTCTCCTGCAGGTAGCGGATATTGGTGTCGCCCTTCAGGAACCACAGCAGCTCATGGATGATCGAGCGCAGGTGCAGCTTCTTCGTGGTGACGAGCGGAAAGCCCTGCGAAAGGTCGAAGCGCATCTGGTGGCCGAAGACGGAAATCGTCCCGGTTCCGGTCCGGTCGTCCTTGCGGACGCCCTCGTCGAGGATGCGGCGGAGAAGGTCGTGATAGGCGTGCATGAGGTGCTCCTGACCGGAATATAGGATACCGCCTCCCCTGCTCCGAGTCTGAATTAACCCCGTCTGAGGTTATCCCCGCTCTTTCAAATTCCGTCGGCCATCCTTATATTGCCCTTGCCGGTCGCGAGACCGGCTATGGCGATAAACGGCTATCGGAATAAACCCATCGGACCCGGGGGCGGTACCCGGCGCCTCCACCAAAGCCCAGGCCCAGCTTGGGTTTCGGCGGGGGCGAAATAGGATCGACGAGGGTGTAAAGGATAGACTTTCGCCCGGCATGGTTCCGCCGTTATCGGACCGATTCAATAGTTGCCAACGACAACTATGCTCCGGTTGCAGTGGCTGCGTAAGCAGTCCCTAAAGCCGACTCAAAGCCCTGGCGGGTAGCACCGTCAGGCGGGGTTCGGAGGCACCTGGCAACAGAAGCCTCCACTTTCGTTTCTGAATAGGGATCACCTATGGCCGGCAAAGACCTGATCCGCTACGATCTTCTGGTGCAGGACGCGCTCAAGGGCGTCGTGCGCAAAGTGCTGATCGATGCCGGCAAAGACGGCCTTCCGGGCGAGCACCACTTCTACATCTCCTTCCAGACGGATTTTCCCGGCGTTCGCCTCTCGAACCGCCTGCGGGAAAAATATCCCCAGGAGATGACCATCGTCCTCCAGCATCAGTTCTGGGACCTCAACGTCACCGAGCACAGCTTCGAGGTGGGGCTCTCCTTCTCGGGCATCCCCGAGCGGCTGCACATCCCCTTCGACGCGCTCACCGGCTTCTTCGACCCTTCCGTGCAGTTCGGCCTCAAGTTCGATGGCCAGGGCGAGGAGGAGGAAGAGGTGATGGAGGAGGCGCCGCCCTCTCCGCAGCCGGCGCGCGGTTCCGATCCGGTGGAGCTGAAGCAGCCGCGCAAGCCGTCCGCCCCGGCTTCGGACAAGAAGCCCGCTCCCGAAAAAGCCCCGACCGCCAAGGTCGAGAGGACCCCGGCCGAGCCCGCTCCGGCCGCCAAGCCGGAAGCCGCGGACGCGAATGCCGCCGGCAGCGCCGAGGTCGTCAGCCTGGACGCCTTCCGCAAGAAGAACTGAGGCCTCCCCTCGCACGACCCGTATTGCGCCGTCTGCCGGAGAAGGCAGGCGCGGGCAGCCGATCCATTTATGGCGTCCGGCCGAACCGTGCTATTCTTCAAAAAGGGGCAAGCTCTCGGATACGAGGAGGCCGCCGTGAACGCATCGATCCTCCGGCTCTGGCACCGCATCTCCCACCTGCCGTTTCTCGGCGTCATCAGGCCCCCTGCCCCGGTCGAGCCGGGGGCTTCGCCAAACGTCGCCCTGGACCAGGTCGCATTCACGTTCAGGGAGTGCGAGGACGATTGCGGCCCCTCGGCCAACGAGCTTCAGGCGCAGGAGCGCGAGCGTGCGGAGCGGTTCAAGCGCGACCAGCTTCTCCCCATCATGGGACTGACAGGAGGATCGCCGAGCCCTCCGTCGTGATCGGCGAGCGCAAGTCCTCCGATGCTGACGCGCGGCGGCGCGTTTCACGTCCTGACTGACCGACCCTGTGGTCCTCCCGTCGTCTCAGGGGCCTTGCCGTGCGCACGCGGTCTTCCCTCCCCACCGATCCCGGCTGTTGCCGGGATCGGTCAATGTGGCCGCAAGTCGGGAACACCCGACTTGCGGCGGGGAGCGGTTGAGGGTGGGGTCGGAAAGTCAGGGCTCGCGCTTCATCCAGGAAGCGCAATGAACCCTACCAGCCCCCCTCTCCCGAGCGGGAGAGGGGCAGGGGTGAGGGCATGCCATCTCCGGAAAACGCACATCCCTCACCCGCCGCGCTTCACGTGCGTCGACCTCTCCCGTCCCAAGTCGGGTGTTCCCGACTTGCGACTGACAGAGGTCGATCTCGGCAACAGCCGAGATCAGGGAGAGATGGGCCTGCGCCTGACTGGTTCTGCCGCTCACCCGGTCGTTCGGTGCGGCCGCTCCCAGCCTGAAAGTTTGAGCTCATGAAGCGCTGACAGCTCTCCTCCCCCTTGTGGGGAGGAGATGGAGGTGGGGGTGTGAGCGCCAGCCTTTCAAAACGAAGCGCTGGCACCCCCACCCTGGCCCTCCCCACAAGGGGGAGGGAAAGGGCGCCAGATCCTGATGTCAACGCCGGTTGAATTCTGACCCACTTTGAGCGAGGGCGCCGATTTAAATCTGACCCACCCAGTTCTCATCCCAATCGTTCCTTTGGCTTCGCAACCATGCCGGCGCGACGCTTGTCCT
>Ga0180217_1003086_pt1 | contig 14416 bp, 9 predicted proteins | sample eDN3rd37CBELigOP_FD_128521 | JGI IMG/M metagenome (GOLD analysis project Ga0180217, IMG submission 128521) | Enriched Organic Plus compost microbial communities from Emeryville, California, USA - eDNA 3rd pass 37_C BE-Lig OP (version 2) (version 2) ... | reverse complement strand
CGACGCGGCCCTTCTGGAGCCCGCCAAGGCGATCATGCTGATCGCGCTCGGCCACTACGCCGAGACCGGGCTTCGCACCCTGCTCCTGCGCGCCGGCCTGTGGTGCGCGCCCACCATCGTGGTCAACGACAATGAGCGCGGCCGCCAGATCGTCGCCGCGCTCCTCGGCCGCCCGGAGATCGGATTGGCTCCCGTCGGCTTCGTCACCGACCCCGAAACCTCCACGGCCGTTTCAACAGACGATGCCGCGCGACCGCTTCCACTCCTCGGCACGATCGGCGAGCGTGGCGAACGCGATGCCCGGCTCGATGTCCAGCTCGATGCGGAGGTCGTCATCTTCACCTCGCCCCGGGACCTGACCCGCTTCCTCGCGCAGCATCGCCACGACGCGACTGTTCCCCGCCTTCTGCTGTTCGAGGACACGTCCGAGATCGGCAGCCTGTGGCTGCGCCCGCGCATGCTCGGCGATGCCATCGGCATCGAGATCCAATGGAGCCGCGACCGGCGTGCCAGCCGGATGCTCAAGCGCATCATGGATGTCGCCCTCGCCGCGCCGCTCGCCGTCGCCGCGCTGCCGGTCATTGCGGTCACGGCCGGGTTCATCGCCCTCGCCGATCCTGGTCCGGTGTTCTACCGGCAGGAGCGCGTAGGGCGTCAGGGCCGGCCGATCAAGGTTCTCAAGCTGCGCAGCATGTACCGCGATTCCGAACACCGGCTTCAGGAGCATCTGGCCGCTGATCCCGACGCCCGCGCCGAATGGGAGCGCTTCTTCAAGCTCAGAAGCGACCCGCGCATCCTGCCCCTCGTCGGCCGCTTCATCCGCCTCAGCAGCATCGACGAGCTGCCGCAATTGTGGAACGTGCTGCGAGGCGACATGAGCCTCGTCGGCCCGCGCCCCTTCCCGGCCTATCACATGAAAGCCTTCGATCCGCAGTTCCAGGTCTTGCGGACGAGCGTGCAGCCCGGCCTCACCGGCCTCTGGCAGATCTCGGCGCGAAGCAACGGCGATATCGACGTGCAGCGCTCGCAGGATCTGTTCTACATCCGCAACCGGTCGCTTTGGCTGGACTGTTACATTCTCCTTCAGACCTTGCCCGCGATCCTGATCGGCAACGGCGCGCGATAAAGCGTTTTCGAGCGAAGTGGAAACCGGTTCGCGTGAAGAAAACGCGACAAAATAAAGAGCTGGAGCCCGGTTCTGATTCCATCGGAACCGGATAGGCACTAGCCGACACGTCGCAAGTCCTCGCCGACAGGCCCATCGAAACGAAACGGCGGCCGGTTGATCGGCCGCCGTCGTCTATTCTGGATGGGAAGGTCAGGATCGCTTGGTCAGATCGACCGCAACGCGACGGCTTGAGGCGCCAGACCTCGCGGCACGCCGGCCGACGGAGCCACGTTCGGCGCGGCCACCGATGGAACCGGAGAGAGACCGACGGAGGGTCTGGCATCGAGGGGCCGGATCACGGCGCTCGCGCCGGTACCGTGGAGAAGATGCTCAAGTCCCCAGATCGCAGCCTGCGTGCGGTTGCAGACCCGAAGCTTGCGCAGGACCGCCTTGATGTGAACCTTCACCGTCGTCTCCGATATGTCGAGCTGACGGCTGATCTGCTTGTTGGATTCGCCATGAACGAGGCGTTGAAGAATCTCAACCTCGCGGGACGACAACCGGCTCTCTCCAACAGACTGAACCGTCGGCTGGGTGACCGTGTCGTCGGTTGTCGGGACTGGCGGCGACTCACCGCACCCCACCACGCCCGCCGTCAACGATCCGGGAAACACGACCTCTCCTGCCTGAACCAGATCGAGCACCTGGAGCAGGGTGTCGGCTCCGATCGAACGCGGCAGATAGGCCGAAGCACCGGAGCAGAAGGCGTCCCGGCACGCCTCGGCCTCGCATTGATCGGCGAGCACGATCACCTTCGATCGCTCCGCCATCGCGGCGACCGCCTTCTTCGACCTGTCCGGGTCGGCCGTCTCGCCGGGCATGAACACGATCACGAGAGGCGGAAGGGGCTTGCCGGAATCCCGCGCTGCCTCCCAACCACCCTTCATTTCGAGCGCCTTGTAGCGTGTGCCTGCGAGGATTTGGAGGAGCCCAGCCCGAAGAAGCTCATCGGGCACGGCCACCAAGATCGGAACTGTCTGTTTCATGTCCATCCTGCTACGCTTGACGTGAGGCAGCTTTGCCACCGTTTCATCCCTGTACAGACCGCGAGCGAACGCTCTGCCGCCGGCATGCGCCGGCACAGCCAAACAACACCCTTGATCTGCTCTTGCCCCGGAGGATTTCGTCCGCGCGATGCGACACCGCGACGACGACAGCCCCTGCCTTGCCCCAGCGGGGTTTTGACAACCCCTCAACAACGTCCGAAGCGATACCGGACGGGACAACCGACGACCGGCGAGATGCCTGGCCGTCTCATGTCCGCACGATGACGCCTGCTGATTGAAAACCGCCCACGCAAGCGCGATGGAATTCCTACCAGCACGTTAATTCACGCATATTCTTTTTGTTATTTCCATTGCACTTATGGACAAGGCAAACTTTGATTTATATCCGATCGGTCTAGTCCCATCATACTTTCGTATTTTTGCAGGCCCCGATCGGGGGATTTTTGTCCCCGGTCGTCCCCTTCCGCATGTTCACTTCCGCATTCAGGTATATTTTCCGACACCTAGCGACCTTACAAGGCGCCTGCTCTGACATCGCTTCGGTTTCATCGTGGCGCTTGGTTAAAACCCGATGCGCGAAAATGGAACGCGTCAGGGCGCTGATCGGCGAGGCTGCGGAAGCGGAACCTTCTCACGGCGGGTCGGCTCCGGCTCCATGATGCTCACGGACGGGATCGATTCCGACGACGGAAAATCGTATTCGACCGGCCGCTGAGCGTCGCCATCGGCGGGCGCTGCGCCGGGCTGAGCCACCTGCGGCTGAGGTTGAACCTGCGGCTGGAGACCCGCCGGCCCGATCGATGCCGTCGGTGCAACCGGCGCGTCTTGCGGCCGCGCGCCGCCCCGTTGCCATTCGGATGCTTGCCGCTTGGCCAACGCGTCGAAGGTCCCCGCCTGCATATTGGCGATCACGCGATCCGGATTGCCGAACATGCGAAGGGCCGGACAGGATTGGGACGTGCAGCCTCGCGAGGTCAGCAAATGCGCGACGAGTCCGAACGGGTCCGCCGCCAAGGCGCGCCGAACGGATTCGATCGCACCGCCGCCTGTCGTGGCTTGGTATTGGCGCGCCGCCGCCTCTTCGAGCAATCCCAGTTGAGCATCGACATAGGTGAGCGCCGCCGCGACTTGCTCCGGCGTCTCGAAGATCGCCTTGCGGCATCCCTCCTCAACGGCCGCATGACCGGTGTCGTTGAGGCAAGCCAGCGCCGATCCAGGTCGCAGGGCTTGAGTGGCCAGATCGCCCGCGCGCTTCTCCACCGCTTGGCGCGCCAATGTCCGGTCGTGTCGTGTCAGCCCGTCCGCGACGATCGCGGCCACCAGGATGGCAAGGATTGCGGCACCGATCCGCCACGGCAGCGACTGCGCGCGGGACTGAAAGACCAGAAGCACCGCCGCCAGCACGCCGGCCGCGATGAGCGCGGTCGCGAACCACGATTCCGGAACCGACTGGAGAGCGGCGTTCAGCATCCGTCGCCTCGTCGCTCAACTGGGACCATCGAAAGGACCATGAGACCGAAAGGACCATGAGAATGCCGCGACGAACCCATGCTGCCCGCCATGGACACCAAGGACGGATCATGCGCCGCGCTCAAGACCGGAGACGACGAATGGCCAATCAAGCCGAAACGGTCTCCGACCGGATCGCGGAGCTTCGAGCGATCGCCCGCAAACCACCACCTGAGAACGATCGCCTGGAGTATGCCTTTCGGCATTCTGTTCGACCACTGCAAACGCCCCGGCCCGCCCGACACGCGTTCACTCTCGGCAACGGTGTTGCATTCATGCCGCTGGCCGCGCTGGACAATGCTTGGACGATCCACTGCCCGAATGTCGCCACGAAGGCCGGACCAGACCGGTCTCCGATCCCACCATGATCCCAGATGATCCCACCACGATTCCGGATCAATCCTGCTTGGGAATCTTGGCGTCCTTCACGATCTTGGCGAAGCGCGCGATATCGGCTTTCAGAATGGCCCCGAATTCACCAGGCGAACTGCCGACCGGATCGGCACCGAAATGCCCAAGGCGCTCGATGACCTTTGGATTCTTGAGCGCCTTCACGATCTCCTGTTGAACACGCTCAACGATCTTGGCCGGCGTTTTCGCGGGGAAGAACAGGCCCTGCCAACTCGTGGACGCAAAACCCGGGAAGCCCTGCTCGGCGATGGTCGGCACGTCGGGCATCGCCTTCGAGCGCTCGGGTCCGGTGACCGCCAGCGCACGCAGCTTGCCCGCATCGACGAACGGCTTGGCCGTCGCGAGCGGAACCACCGCGATCTGGACCTCGCCTCGCATCAGCGCTTGGTTGAGCGGCGCATCGCCCCGGAACGGCACCATCTGGATATCGACCTTGGCCGCCGATTTCAGCATCTCCATGGTCAGGTGCAGCGGGTTTCCGATGCCGGTCGAGCCGTAATTGAGTTTGCCCGGCTTGGCGCGGGCGATCTCCAGCATCTCCTTGAGCGTCTTGGCCTCGAACTTCGGGCTGGCCACCAACAGGAGCGACGATGCCACGACCTGGGTGACCGGCTCGAAATCGGCGACCGGATCGAACGGCAGCTTGCTGTAGAGCGACGGGCTGATGGCGTGTCCGTTGGTGGTGAGGAACAGCGTGTAGCCATCGGGCGCCGCATGGGCGACATAGGCCGCCGCGATATTGCCGCCCGCGCCCGGCCGGTTCTCGACCACCACGGGCTGGCCCATCGATCCCTGCATTTCCGCGCCGAGAAGACGCGCCAGAGTGTCCACCGCGCCGCCGGCCGGAAACGGCACGACGATCCTGATCGGCTGATCCGGATAGGCCTGCGCCGATCCTCCCAGCACGGCCATCGCCATCAGGCTGCCGGCCAAACCCGCCAGATAGCGCTTCATCGCGTCCCCCCTCATGCGTTCCTCCTGGTTTCTATGGTTACGGTTACGCCAGCGCCGCGCGCCCGCGTCAAGCGACCATTGCGTGCTGTCATCGCACTGACACGACGCCGTGCTAGCCGGGCATCAGAATGAACGGAACCTCAGACCACCCGACCAACGAACGATCCGCGGCAATGTCCGATAGACCGACCGGCTCCGAGCCCCGCCGCTTTCACGCGATCTTCCTCTCCGACGTCCATCTCGGCACCAAAGGGTGCCAGGCCGACAAGCTCCTCGATTTCCTTCGTGACCACGACGCCGAGACGATCTACCTGGTCGGCGACATCATCGACGGCTGGGCGCTGCGCGCGGGCTGGTATTGGCCGCAATCGCACAACGACGTGGTGCAGAAATTGCTGCGCAAGGCACGCAAGGGCACGCGCATCGTCTATGTCCCCGGCAATCACGACGAGGTGCTGCGCGACTATTGCGGCACCCATTTCGGCGGCGTCGAGGTCGTCGAGCACACGACGCACGAGGGCCGTGACGGCAAGCGCTATCTGATTGTTCACGGCGACCATTTCGACCTGGTCGTCACCCAGGCGCGCTGGCTCGCCCATCTCGGCGACCGCGCCTACACCGCCGCGCTGACGCTGAACCGCGTGTTCAACGGCGCGCGCCGGCGACTCGGATTCCCCTACTGGTCGCTGTCGCAATGGCTCAAGCTGAAGGTCAAGAACGCGGTCGCCTATATCGGCGAGTTCGAACGCACGCTGGTCGAGGAGGCGAACCGCCATGACGCCGACGGCGTGATCTGCGGCCACATCCATCACGCCGCGATCCATGACCAATACGGCATCCGCTACATCAATTGCGGCGACTGGGTCGAAAGCTGCACCGCCATCGTCGAGCACGAGGACGGCCGCTTCGAGATCGTCCGCTGGACCGAGCAGGAGGCGCCGACGCAGACCACGCGGCCACGGCTCGTCCAGGAGGCGGCTTAAGACCCCATGCACATCCTGATCGCGACCGACACCTGGCACCCGCAGGTCAACGGCGTGCTGCGCTCCATCCTGTCCACCGCCGAGGCGGCGCGGCGCATGGGCGTGACCGTGTCGTTCCTCAACTACGAGGGGCTGCGCACGGTGCCGCTGCCGAACTACCGCGAGATCAGACTGGCGGTGCCGCGCCCGGCCGAGATCGCCGAGCGGATCGAGGCGGCGCGGCCCGACTTCATCCATATCGCCACCGAGGCCACCATCGGCCATCTCGTGCGCCGGCATTGCGTCGCGCGCGGCATCCCCTTCACCACCAGCTTCCACACGCGGCTGCCGGAATACGTGTCCATGCGCCTGCCGGTGCCCGAACGCTGGGCCTGGCATTATCTGCGCCGCTTCCACGGCGCGGCCGAGGCCGTCATGACCGCGACGCCGGCGCTGGCCGACGAATTGACCGCGCGCGGCTTCTCCAACGTGATGGTCTCGCCGCTCGGCGTGGACACCGAACTCTTCCACCCCAATTATGACCTTGACCTGAACCTGCCGCGCCCGATCTTCCTGTTCGCCGGACGCGTCGCGGTGGAGAAGAACATCGAGGCGTTCCTCAAGCTCGACCTGCCCGGCACCAAGCTCGTCGCCGGCGACGGACCCCTGCGCGCGTCGCTCCAGGCGCGATATCCGGACGCCATCTTCCTCGGCATGCGCCACGGCCGCGACCTCGCCGCGATCTATGCCGCCGCCGACGTGTTCGTCTTCCCGAGCCTGACCGACACGTTCGGCCTCGTCATGCTGGAGGCGCTCGCGAGCGGCCTGCCGGTCGCGGCCTTTCCCGTCACCGGGCCCCGTGATGTGCTTGGCGATGCACTTGGCAACGCGCCCGTCGGCGTGCTCGATCAGGATTTGCGCAAGGCGTGTCTCGCGGCGCTGTCTATCCCGCGCGCGGCGTGCCGCGCGTTCGCGCTGGAGCGCAATTGGGACGAGGCCGCGCGGATTTTCGTCGCCAACATCGAGCGCGCGCATTGCCGTGCGCCGATGCTCGACACCCTCACGCCGAAGGCGGCCTAAGCAATTCCAGGAAAAGTGCGAAGCGGTTTTCCGTTAGGAATTGCGAACAGCAAAGAGCCATTCCAGGACAAGTGCGAAGCGGTTTTCCGTTAGGAATGGCGCAAACCAAAAGCGCAAGAGCGACCGAGAGAGGCCGAACGATTTGCGAAACCAATGTCGTGGGTCATCGAGCCGCTCGATCCCGGACTGTTCAGTCTCGAGTATGGCTGGTGACGATCCGCGCTTGAGGGGCTGCGCCGGCGTCTCGCCCTGACCTCCCCTCGCGCACCTTGTGCAACGGGTGCGAGGGGGTGAAGCGCCGAAAGGCGCGTCGTCCTCATCCCGCCTGATGCTCTCTTTAGGCCCGCGCCGGCCGCGAACCGCTTGAGCGGCGCGAGGCCATTGGCCTTTCAGAGAGCCGGCGGGCGCGCTCTCAGCGGAGAGCGCACGCCTTCCGGCGCCTCACCGCGGCATTTTTGGCGCCGGGACCGACCTCTCCGGATCGAGGGTTTGAGCCGGTTTCGCGGCCCACCTTCCGACCCGTCAGCTCCTCAAGAGGAGCACCCCTCATAGTGGGGGCGACGGCAACCCCGGACACGCCCCCGAGGTCCCTGCTTGCGAGGCAGGGAGCGCAGGCGCCGCATCCCCCTCCACCACCGAACGCCTCCGGAGACGCCCTCGCGCGAGGGGGATGGGTGGAAGATGGCAGGAAATAGGAATAAAGTCAAGATACAATCCTGTGGGTAGAACCCCCCTCCCGGGATCCTAAAGGTTGCAGCACCCCACTTCCGTCGCTCTAATCTGAGTAAAGCCAATTCGGCCAGTTATAGATCACCAGCAATTTGATCAGGAATTTTCGATGCAATCTATTGCTGTATTCAATAATAAAGGGGGGGTTGGAAAAACAACACTCTTATGTAATTTGGCCTCTTTCCTTGCACTCGAAAAAGAAAAGAAGGTTCTAGTCATAGATGCTGATCCGCAATGCAATGCTACACAACTAACATTTGACGACGATGAGACAGAGAAATTATATGATAACCCTAAAACCTTTACAATATATAATATTATTCATCCACTATCCTTAGGAAAAGGATACACTGAGAGTTTGGAAGTTATCAAACGCCCCAACTTTGGATTCGACATTCTTATCGGAGATCCACGCCTTTCGCTTAAGGAGGACTTGTTAGCACGTGACTGGAGTCAAGCAATTGGCGGCGAAGGACGCGGACTGAGGACAAGCTTCCTTTTTGCAGAGCTGCTTGCCCGTCTCAAGCATTATGATTACATTTTTTTTGATATGGGACCGTCGCTAGGATCCATAAATCGATCTGTCTTACTTGCATGCGATTTTTTTATCAGCCCCATGACAATTGATTTATTCAGCCTAAAAGCCATTGAAAATATAAGAATATCAATTGAAAATTGGAAAAAACAGCTAAAGATGGCTCTTGACAATCTTCAGGATGAAGATGCCCTGCCTACCAATATAACACCTGAATTATCTATACAATTTGCTGGATTCGTAACGCAGCAATATAAAGCCAAAACGGACGGCTTGGGCGGACTCGTCGCAGTCCAAGCATATGAAAAAATTATGCGGCGAGTTGGACCAACAATTCGAGCTAATTTTATCGATAAGCTACAGCCGAATAAACGAGCAATAGACTACCAGCTTGGCACCATTCCCAATTTATTTAGTTTAATTCCTATGGCTCAATTCGCAAGACGCCCAATATTTGCATTGCGAGCAACGGACGGGGTCAGAGGGGCCCACTTTTCAAAAGTAAAAGATGCTCAAAAACTATTTAGACGAATTGCCAATAAACTTGAAACAAATATTCAATTTTTGCCATGATAAGTTGGCCAAAACAATTAATTGACGACTTAGCTCGTCGGCGCGCAATAATTATGGTTGGCTCCGGCGTTTCTCGACACTCCTCGGGCCAAAACAATCAAACGCCGCCAACATGGCGCGGATTTCTTGAACACTCACTTCAATTTTGCCAATCTGAAACAAAGCATATCCGCCAGGCAATTAAAAGAGGACAATACTTAGATGGCTGCGAATGGATAAAGAGAAATTTGGGCGACAGTTGGCCGAGATACTTACGGGAATCCTTCGTGCAGCCGAAGTTTAGGCCAGCAGAAATCCATCAGTTAATATATCAACTTGATTGCAGAATTGTGCTAACTCCAAATTTTGATCGTATTTATGATAATTACGCTCTACAAGAGTCAGAAGGCACCATAGTCGTTAAGAAGTATTCAGATGACGATATTGTTGAATATATCAGACGAGCAGACCGATTAATACTTAAAGCGCACGGCTCTATAGACGAAGTTGGAAAAATGATTTTTACTCGCAATCAGTATGCAGCCGCCAGATCCAAACATTCTTCATTTTATCGGTTGTTAGATTCTCTAATAATAACAAATACGGTACTGATGATAGGTGTTGGACTTGACGATCCGGACTTTCAGCTTCTTTTTGAAGATCATCAAGCGCGCTTTGAAAACGCCCTCCCACATTATATGACTTTCGGGGGATCGCCTCATAGAGATTTGGTGCAAACCATGCGTGAGACAACTGGAATTTCGCTTCTTCCTTATTCTTCTGCAAGGAATCATAAGGCGTTAGTTAGTTCACTGAAGTCCTTAATAGATCGCGTTTCGGCGCGAAGGAACGAGCTAACCGTCAATATGGATTGGTAATAACGCCTATTTTTAGAATCTATCTCATTAGACACACATTAATTTGACGAGAATATCTTGCTCAGGATCGAATCGAAGCCAAAAAAATCGCCGGGCATGCCCGGCGATTTTCCAAACCCATAACTCCGTATCCGCCCGCAGCCGGGCGAACACCCCACCCATCAATTATCCAAAAAGCTCCGCAGCTTCCTCGACCTCGACGGATGCTTCAGCTTCCGCAGCGCCTTGGCCTCGATCTGGCGGATGCGCTCGCGCGTGACCGAGAACTGTTGACCCACCTCTTCCAAGGTGTGGTCGGTGTTCATGCCGATGCCGAAGCGCATGCGCAGCACCCGCTCCTCGCGCGGCGTCAAGGACGCCAGGACGCGCGTCGTGGTTTCGCGCAGGTTGGACTGGATCGCGGCGTCGATCGGCAGGATCGCGTTCTTGTCCTCGATGAAATCGCCGAGGTGCGAATCCTCCTCGTCGCCGATCGGCGTTTCGAGCGAGAGCGGCTCCTTGGCGATCTTGAGAACCTTGCGCACCTTCTCCAGCGGCATGCCGAGCTTCTCGGCCAGCTCCTCGGGCGTCGGCTCGCGGCCGATCTCGTTGAGCATCTGCCGGCTCGTGCGCACGATCTTGTTGATGGTCTCGATCATGTGCACGGGGATGCGGATCGTGCGGGCCTGGTCGGCGATGCTTCGCGTGATCGCCTGCCGGATCCACCACGTCGCATAGGTGGAGAACTTGTAGCCGCGGCGGTACTCGAACTTGTCGACCGCCTTCATGAGGCCGATGTTGCCCTCCTGGATCAGGTCCAGGAATTGCAGGCCGCGGTTGGTGTATTTCTTGGCGATGGAGATGACGAGCCGCAGGTTCGCCTCCACCATCTCCTTCTTGGCCTGCCGCGCCTCGCGCTCGCCCTTCTGAACCATGTGGACGATCTTGCGGAACTCTGCGATCTCAAGCCCCGTCTCGCCCGCCAGCGTGTGGATGTCGTTGCGGATCGCCTTCACGCGATCCTTGTCCTTGGCGATGAGGTTCTTCCAGCCCTTGGCCGAGAGCTTGGAGACGCGGTTGAGCCAGCGCGGGTCGAGCTCTGAGCCGACGTAGTTCTTGAGGAAGTCCTCGCGCGTGACGCCGTAGCTCTCGGACAGGCGATAGAGCCGGTTCTCGTAGCCGACGAGGCGCTTGTTGATGTCGTAGAGCTGCTCCACCAGCGCGTCGATGCGCTGCTGGTTCAGCCGCAGCGACTTCACCGCCGCGACGATCTCTTCCTTGATCTTCTTGTACTTGCGCTCCTGCGCCGGAGACAGGTTGTCGCTCTTGAGCTTGAGCGCGATGTCCTGGTCCTGGAGCTTGCGCAGGCGCTTGTACTCGCTCGCGACCGTGTCGAAGGTCTCCAGCACGCGCGGCTTCAGCTCGGCCTCGATGGCGGCGAGCGAAAGCGAGTTCTCCATGTCGTCGTCGTCGAAGTCGCCGTCGGCCTGCTGCTCGCCCTCCTCGCCACCCTCGGCGGCGCCGGGACGCGCGGCGGGCTTGAAGGGGGTGGCGGCGGCGGGCGCGGACGGCGGGGAGACCGCCTGCGGCTGGGCCTCGCCCTCGCCAGCCTCGGCATCGCCTGCACCATCCGCCGCGGCGTTCTTGGCCTCGGGGCCGGCATAGGTCGCCTCGAGGTCGATGATGTCGCGCAGGAAAACCTTGCCTTCGTTCAGCTCGTCGCGCCAGATGATGATGGCCTGGAACGTCAGCGGGCTTTCGCAGAGGCCCGCGATCATGGCCTCGCGGCCGGCCTCGATGCGCTTGGCGATGGCGATCTCGCCCTCGCGGGACAGAAGCTCGACCGAGCCCATCTCGCGCAGATACATGCGCACCGGATCGTCGGTGCGGTCGGCGGACGGCTCCTTGCCCTCGCGCACGGTGACGGCGCGGGCCTTGGTCTCGACCAGATCACCGCCCTCGGATTCCTCCTCGTCGTCATCCTCGGACTTGTCGTCGTCGTCGACATTGTCCTCGGCCTCGATCACGTTGATGCCCATCTCGTTGAGCATCGCGTAGATGTCCTCGATCTGGTCGGAGGAGACCTCCTCGGACGGCAGGACCGCGTTCAGCTCGTCATGGGTGACGTAGCCGCGCTTCTTGGCCTGCTTGATCATCTTCTTGACGGCGGCGTCGGACAGGTCGAGGAGCGGCAACGGCGTATCCGGGGTCTCCGGCGCCTCCTTCTCGGCGGTCGCCGCCTCGGTCTGCTCCTTGGCCTTCGTCTTGGTCGCCATACTACGCTTCTCCTGCGCCGTGCTGTCTTGCGCCGTAACCTTTTGCACCGTGCGCTTTTGCGCCGTGCTCTTCTGTACCGTCCGGCTGCCCTGCGCCTTGGACGGGGCCGCCGCGGTCCGCGGCTTCTTGACTGTTGCCTGCCCCGCCTTCATCAGGACCTCCTGCCCATTGGGATGAGGGAACCGGAATGGCTGACGCGGGCAATGTCTCGCGCGGAAGACGGTTCCACGCGGGTCATTGTCCGGACCGAGGTCCCCGAATCGGGGTTCGAGACTGTCGTCAGAATGCCCTTAAGCTTCGCTTAACCCTGCCCAGATTGCTGTCAAACTGTCCATACGCCAAAGCCGCACCGAAGACACCCGGCGCGGTTGCAAACCGCCTCATCGCAAACGCCGCACTCAAACGCCACCCGTCGCCCGCCCGGACGAAGCGCCGAACCCCTCGATCAGGGCCTCGGTTCCTTCCACCGCCGATAGCCGTGACTTGACGTCGCTCAGCCACGCCCAGTTGGCGTCGGTCGGATCGTCGCCCAGCGCGCGCTCGGCATCCTTCAGCTCCTTATTTAGCGTTCGCACCCTGCGATGCAAGGCAATGAGCTGGTTCCAAAGCTGCGCCACGTCGGCGGGAGCCGCGCCCTCGGCTGCGCTCCAGTCCGACGGATGGGTGATGGTGGCCTGAACCCGCCGCAGAAGACCCGTCAGTCCGGCGGCGGCGATGGCGGCTTGAACGGCGGCCGAATCGACGCCGTCGTGGCCCGCGCCGGCGTCCAGGATGGCGCCGCGCAGCAGATCGGCATCGGGATTGAGGAATTCAAGCTCGGCGAATTCCTCCGCATGGGCCTCCAGAAGCCAGGGATGATTGATCGCCGCCAGCAGGATCAGCGCCTCGCGCGGCGGCATGGCGCTGCGGAAGCCGCGCACGATCGAGCTGGTGCCGAATTTCGGACTGAGCGGCCGGCCGAAGTCGCGCGGCCGCGGCCCCTGCGGCCCGGACCCGCGTCCGCCGCGATCCTGGAAGCCGCCCTGTTGATAGGAGCCACCTTGATAACCGCCCCCCTGATAGCCGCCGGCGCGGCCGCGCCAGGGTCGCCCCGCGCCCTGCCCGGGCACGAGCGCCGGCGCGAACAGGCCCTGCACCCGCTGTTCCAGATCGGCCCGGTAGTGACGGCGCACGGTCTCATCGGCGATGGAGGCGCACAGCGCGCCCATCCGCGCCTCCAGCGCCGCCCGCCGCTCCGGCGTGTCGAAGCTCCCGGCCTCGGTCTCGCGGGCCCAGAGCATGTCCGACAGCGGCCGTGCGCCAGCCAGGATCTCCGCCATGGCCTCGCGCCCGCCGGTGCGGATCAGATCGTCCGGGTCCTGCCCCTCCGGCAGCAGCGCGAAGCGCACGCTGCGGCCCGGCTTGAGCTTTGGCAGCACCAGATCGACCGCGCGGTAGGCCGCCTTGCGCCCCGCGCTGTCGCCGTCGAAGCACAGGACCGGCTCCTCACCGAACTTCCAGAGCAGGCCGAGCTGGTCCTCGGTCAGCGCCGTGCCGAGCGGCGCGACCGTCGCCGGAAAGCCGGCCTCGACCATGGCGATCACGTCCACATAGCCCTCGACCGCGATCACCGGCGCGCCGTCATGGGCCGCCTGCCGCGCCGAGGCGCCGTTATAGAGCGTCGAGCCCTTATGGAAGAGCGGCGTCTCCGGCGAGTTGAGATATTTCGCGGGCACGTCCTTTTCGAGCGCCCGGCCGCCGAACGCGATTACCCGGCCACGCAGGTCGGTGATCGGAAACATCACCCGGTCGCGGAAGCGGTCGTAAGGCACGGCGATGTCATCGCCGGCGATCAGCAGCCCGCACTCAACCATGGCGGGCACCGGGACGCCCTCCTTGCCGAGAAACTCCTTGAGGCCGAAGCGCTCGCCCGGCGCATAGCCGATCCGGAACCGGAGCTGGGTGCCGGAATCGAGCCCCCGGTCGGCGAGATAGCCCCGCGCCCGCGCACCGCCCCGGCCCGCCAAAGCCCCCTCGAAATAGCGCGCGGCCAGCTCCATCACGTCATGGAGCGTCTTGCGCGCCTCCTCGCGGCGGACCTCGTCCTGGGTCAGCTTGGGGACCGCGAGCCCCGCCTCGGCCGCCAGCCGCTCGACCGCCTCCGGAAACGTGACCCCCTCCGTCTCCATGACGAAGGTGAAGATGTCGCCGTGCTTTCCGGATGAAAAGTCGTGGTAGAAGCCCTTCTGATCGTTGACGAAAAACGACGGGCTCTTCTCCTTGGCGAAGGGCGACAGGCCCTTCCACTCGCGGCCCGCCTTCTTCAAGGTCACGCGCCGGCCCACGACCTCCGAGACCGGAAGCCGGGTGCGCAACTCATCGAGGAAATGGGGCGG
>Ga0180217_1003085_pt1 | contig 14416 bp, 12 predicted proteins | sample eDN3rd37CBELigOP_FD_128521 | JGI IMG/M metagenome (GOLD analysis project Ga0180217, IMG submission 128521) | Enriched Organic Plus compost microbial communities from Emeryville, California, USA - eDNA 3rd pass 37_C BE-Lig OP (version 2) (version 2) ... | reverse complement strand
GTACAGTTTTTTTAGGTTGTACTAATTCAGTTAATTTATTTAAACGCTCATCTGGAACCTCAACAATCCCCACATTTGGGTCAATTGTACAGAACGGATAGTTCGCTGATTCCGCACCTGCTTGTGTAATTGCATTAAAAAGAGTTGATTTTCCAACGTTAGGAAGACCAACGATACCTGCTGTTAACGCCATTGATTTTTCCACTCCTCTTATCCGAAACATACTAGCCTTCAACAATTATAGGTTTTCCTTATAAAAAATACAAGCCGTTTCAGCTAGAAACGGCTTTTGTATAAATCCACCATTCTAAAGTTTTTCAATTCCAACAAGGCAATCATATAATGTACTGCCAAGCCCGTTATCAGAAACTTCATGTGATGTGAGATTATTGACACTACCACCAAAGATATGCCATTGTCCTTCATCAATACAAATAATCTTTGGAGATGACTCTTTTAATATTTGCACTTTCCCTGTAATTTCACCACGGTCATTAAATACCCTTACCTTATCATTCGATTCAAGATTTTTCTGTTCAGCAATATCCTTAGAAACCTCAACTTTTATTGTTTGTAATCCTTCAATCAAAGGATAATTTTGTGAATGGTTTGAACGTAAAGGATGAATCGTTAATAGTGAGTATGGGTATTTTTCACCTAACTCTTGATTAGAAAATGTCGATTCTCTTGGATATGATATTTTTATACGTCCATCATACCCTTTCATCTCTCCTAATGATGATGTGAATTCAAATTTTCCAGATGGAGTTGAAAAATGAAAATCATTCCAGGGTACAAGCTGTACAGGCAATGGTACGTGACTTTTTTCCTTGATTTCCTCAAAGGATATACCCTTCTCTTGTAAAGAACCTACTCCCATTTTTATAAATTCTTTTCTTGTATAATTAAAATCTTCACCAAACCCTAACCTTTTAGCTAATTCAGACCAAATCCAAACATCAGACTTTGCCTCTCCACGAGCTTCGACTAATTTAGGCCCATAATTAACAAAATGATGGTACATGGATGAATAATAAATATCCTCTTCCTCAAACACAGTAGCTGAAGGAAGTACATAATCGGCTAACCTCGCCGTATCAGTCATAAACTGCTCTAATACAACTAAAGTATCTACTGATTGGAAGGCTTCTAGTACCCTATTTGTATTTGGAACCTGAGTTAATGGGTTTCCACTTGATACCATAATCATTTTTATTGGTGGTTCTGAAGCAGTTAGAATCCTTTCCGCTTGCTCGCTCATAACGAAAGATCTCGAATGTTTCTTTCTTTCTGGTAGAGTTAAAGCCACACTATCAAAACTTTGGCCAACTTGCGTATTTCCAAAATTAGCTCCACCACCTGGGATGCCTACATTACCACTGACTGCTACTAATGCATCAATTAGACGAATGGTATTTCCACCATTTGCGTACCGCTGCATTCCTAACCCCATATAGGTTGCCGTTGGCCCATTACTATATATGTTAGCTAAACTTGTAATTGTTTCACGTGGAACATTTGTTACTTCCTCAATTTCGTTCATTGAAATTGATTCAATAGTAGCCAATAAATCACTGAATCCCAAAGTATACTTTTCAATAAACTCTTTATCCTGTAAGTCTAAACGAATTAATTCCTTCATAATACCAATCGCTAACAAACCATCCATACCTGGAGTAATTGAGATATAGGAATTAGCTATCTTTGCCGTTCCATTGTATATGGGATCAATAACAATTATGTTAGTGCCCTTCTTTTTTACCTCTTGTAAATAACCAAAGAGATGCATATTCGTGCGTGCCACATTTCTTCCCCAAATGATTACATTTTTACTATTGTATATATCATCAGGTGCATGACTTGCTGAATTTCCAAAATCCCAATTTTGTGCTTCAATACCTGATCCCCAGCAAATGCTACCGATTAGATCAGTGGCACCACCATAACAATTAAAAAAACGATCTGGTATTTTAGTTAAAAGGCCACCGTTTGCATAGTCATGACTGTGCAGAACAGCCGTAGAACCATATTTTTGCCTTACTATTAAAAGCTTCTCTGAGATTTCTGTTAATGCTTGTTCCCATGTAATTCTTTGAAACTCTCCATCTACCTTTTTCAATGGGTAAAGAATGCGATCATCAGAGTTCGTTCGTGTTTCCAGCATACGTCCTCTGCCGCAAATTTTGCCCTTTGTAATTGGATGATCTTTATCTCCATCTATTTTTACAACTTTACCGTTTTCCACTTCAACAACAAAACCACAACTGTCCCAACAATTTAAAGGACATGCAGATTTAAATGTAGCCATTCTCCTCACTCCCTACACATGTAGCAAACCTACCAAAACTTCGTATCCTCTATTATAAATCACAGCAACTAACATTCTATAGAAATTATTTCCGCTTAAAAGAAAACCCGAAAAAATAAAGCACGAGGCTTAATCCTCATGCTTCACAAGAATCTTTTTTAGTTTTCGGCCAAACTCTTTTCGAGGAATGAGTACACTATGTTCGCAGCCTTCACATTTGATTCGAATATCCATTCCTAATCGAATAATCTTCCATTTATTTGTTCCACATGGATGAGGTTTCTTCATTTCTACAATATCATGTAATCCATAGTCTTTGTCTACCACGACACCCACCCTTTATTCTTTTATATGAAGAATCTTTATATGTTGTATTGTAACAGGAAATCATTTTAAATTGTAGCGATTTACAATTGGATATAGCAAAATGACGGCCAATAAGTATAAATTTGCAATACCATATAATGGGTATAAAATTGAAACGAGCGTAGAAAAGCCAAAAGTCGTAAAGGGTACCATCAGTAAAATCAATAGAATGGAAATCATCCACAAAGGCATTTTTAAATAGTCTTTAAAACGTGTGGATAATCCTAGTAATCCCGACGCTGCAGTTGTAAATATTGCTCCAAATAATAGAATGGACATGATAAATACTGCTACATACGGGAAATTTTTCATGATGATAAATAATGGAATCTCATAAAGCATGATTTCTTGAGCCACTTCAATAAGTGCCTCATTGTAAACAAAGGTGATAAATCCTAAAAACAGACCACTTCCAATACTCGCAACCCATGCTTCCCCTTTTGACTTCATTTCTTTACCAATTGCACCAAGTACAGCAACAAGCGGTAATATGTTTAATGCTGTAAATGTAAATGCGGACGGCCAATTTCCTTGCTCATGCAAAATAAAGGAAAATTCCTTTCCATTAGCTGACAAAAAAATAAACAAAACCGTTGTTAAAAAGATTATTAAGGCAGGTATAATAGCCATATTTATTGAGATCAAGCCATTGATATTCCACAAAAAGACCAGTACCAACAGGAAACCAAAAATCAGAATTCCCCACCAAAAAGGAATCGTAAATAACTCTAATGTAGCTCCTCCACCCGCTAACATCACAACCGTTGTAGAAAATAAGTATAAAATCGTAATCACATCATACACATGTGAAACCTTTTCTCCCACTAGTTCTTTTAATACAGGAACAAAATGCTCGGCTTTTTTTTCATAACTGATCTTCATAATAATATAACTACAAATAATAAAAATGAATGTAAAAAAAATGATCGCTAAGGCACTTTGTTCTCCATAAAACTGCCAAATCTCCCTCCCTGATGCATATCCCGCACCAATTGCGGTTCCCAAAATAAGAAACATCCACCGAAACCCTGCCCTAAACATATGATCCCTCCATAATTCCTCTATCTACTAAAAAATGCTCATAATACAAATCTAAGAATCTTTTTTGTTCAGACGTATAGAATATAAGATTTCTCCGTATACTGTTACTACAGTTAAAAAGGGGTGAAAAGCCTATGAATCTTAGATACAAATTATTTGACCATCTAAAAAATGAACCATTTCGAATTCCACATGACCAAGAATCAGCTGACCATCAAATTGCCTTAAAAATCACTTCTATGCTCCCACATACTGCTAATCAACCAATTGTTATTTTTTGCATCGGTACAGACCGTTCTACTGGCGACTGCCTTGGACCTTTAATTGGCACGAAGATTACCGAAAAAAGATTGTCCCACTTTCATGTATATGGCACATTGGACGAACCTATTCATGCAGTTAATCTTCAAGAGAAAATTGAGGAAATCAAAATGAAGTATGCAAACCCATTTATTATTGGCATAGACGCCTGTTTAGGAAGATTGAAGAACGTGGGAGCCATAACCATCGGAGACGGTCCAATCAAGCCAGGAGCAGGCGTTAATAAGGAATTAACCCCTATTGGCAACATGCATATTACTGGGATTGTAAATGTAAGTGGATTTATGGAGTTTTTTGTCCTTCAAAACACAAGATTAAGTTTAGTTATGAAAATCGCAAATACAATTGCAAGTGGTATTTACAAGGCTGAGTTTCAGTTTCTGCGGAAAGTTGAGCTGGGGAATGTTGAAAAAGATCGATTTTCCTTATAAAAAAACCTCTTCTGTTATGAAGAGGTTTAAAATAGACCTTGTGCAAAGAACAAAATTGAATTCCAATAATACACTACTGTTACGAGGATAGCTACAACAAGAATACCAGGTAATAGATTTGCAACACGGATATTGGTAATTCCTATCAAATTGGTACCAATTGCGACAATCATTAAGCCACCCGTACCCGTCATTTCGACAATAAACGCATCCATCACTTCGGTCGGAATAAATTTATCAATTTGTGTAGCAAATAGTGCAATTGCACCTTGATACAGAATAACAGGAACTGCAGAGAATAATACACCAATCCCTAAAGTTGTTGATAATATTAAACTAGTAAATCCATCTATGATTGACTTTGTATAAAGGACACGATGGTCATGGCGCAATCCACTGTCAAGTGCGCCAATGATGGCCATTGCACCAATGACAAATATTAAGGTAGCTGTTACAAAACCTTTTGCAATCGTACCCTCATCAGAGGATGAACCTACCTTCTTTTCAATCCAGGCTCCTAATTGATTTAATTTATCTTCTAGTCCCCACCATTCGCCAAGAATACCGCCAAACACTAAACTAAAGATGACAATTAGAAATTGCTCACTCTTTAGTCCCATTTGGATACCTAACAAACAAACAGCAAGTCCAATCGCTTGCATTACAGTTGCTTTTATTTTATCTGGAATCCGGTGCAATACCTTTCCTAATAAGGTCCCAACAATTATACACAATCCGTTTACTACCGTCCCTAATAGAACCAATTTCCATTTCCCCTATTTTCTTTTTTATATCATAAAAAAACGCTGCACAGTCCAGTTATATAATCAATAAAACAAGACGTGCAGGTTTGCTAAAAGCCTTATGAGATTTTTGGTGAATCTAGCAATTCAAGAATTCTTTCAAGGTCTTCATTCGAGAAGAATTCGATTTCAATTTTTCCTTTTTTCTTGCTTTGTTTAATCGAAACAGATGTACCAAATCGCTCACGAAGGAAAGATTCTTGTTCTTTGATAAAGATATCTTTTTCCTTTTTTGGCGGTTTAGGTGTTTCACGTGGAACATTTTGATTAATTTCGCTAATCAAGGCTTCTAATTGACGAACATTAAGCTCCTCTGCAATCACTTTTTCAACAACTGCATTTAACTTTTCTTTCTTTTTCAGTCCTAGTAATGTGCGTCCATGTCCCATAGATAATCTTCCTTCAGAAATTAAATCTTGGACATGTTTTGGAAGAGATAGAAGACGAAGGTGATTCGCAATATGCGGTCTGCTTTTTCCTAATCTTTTCGCAAGCTGCTCTTGAGTAATTTTTAAATGATCAAGTAAGGATTGGTAAGCAAAAGCCTCTTCAATTGGTGTTAAATCCTCACGTTGTAAATTTTCAAGTAATGCAATTTCCATCATTTGTTGCTCATTTAACTCACGAACAACAACAGGAACTGTATTAAATTTTGCTTCTTTTGCAGCACGGAAACGTCTTTCGCCGGCCACAATTTCAAATCCTTTAATGGTTTTTCGAACAATAATAGGTTGTAATATCCCATGTGTAAGAATTGACTCTTTTAATTCAGTAATTGCCTCAGGCGCAAATGTTTTTCTTGGTTGATATGGATTCGTACGTAATTGAGTTACTTTAACTTCTTGTACAACCTCTTCATTCCCCACTTCCATCGAGGTGGAAAATAAAGCATTGATACCTTTACCTAACCCTTTAGCCATTCACAATCACTTCCTTTGCAAGATCTAAGTATACTTCAGCACCTCTAGACTTCGGATCGTAGATGATAATTGGTTCCCCATGACTTGGAGCTTCACTTAAACGGATGTTTCTAGGAATAATCGTTTTATATACTTTATCTTGAAAATACTTTTTCACTTCTTCAATGACCTGAATACCTAAATTAGTTCTTGCATCTAACATGGTCAAAAGAACTCCATCAATCATTAATTCTTTATTGAGGTGTTTCTGAACCAGGCGGATTGTATTTAATAGCTGACTAAGTCCTTCAAGTGCGTAATACTCACATTGAACTGGAATGATCACAGTATCTGAAGCTGTTAATGCATTTAATGTTAACAATCCTAATGATGGTGGACAGTCTATAATAATATAGTCATATTGATCTTGCACTTCTTCTAATGCTCTTTTTAGACGAACTTCGCGAGAAATCGTTGGCACTAGTTCAATTTCGGCACCAGCCAATTGGATTGTTGCCGGAATCATATATAAGTTTTCAACTGTCGTTGGAACCGTTACATTTTTTGCCTCAACATCATCAACAAGTACATCATAAATGCACTGATCTATATTCGCCTTTTCTATGCCGCAGCCACTTGTTGCATTCCCTTGAGGGTCAATATCAACAAGTAAAACCCGCTTACCCACATAGGCTAAGCAAGCACTAAGGTTAACAGAAGTAGTTGTTTTACCTACTCCACCCTTTTGGTTAGCAATTGAGATGATTTTCCCCACGATGTCACCTACTTTCTACTATCCTACTATTTTTTCACAAAGTGAGGTCTTTATAATAGTATCACTTTTTCTATTCTATCACGAAAAAATGATATGGTTTATCTTTTTTTGACAAAAAAACAGTCAAAAATGTTTCACGTGAAACATTTCCTATGACAAATAGAATGTATTTTAATCGTTTCCACTGAAAATAGTCTCATAGAACTAAAAAAATTCCTCACCTGTTTAGGCAAGGAAAGAACACAGTCTATTTATTTTTAGGAATTCGGATTGTAAATTGATAAAAGTCGTCGAATTCTTCTTCTTCAGTATTTAAAGAGACACCACTCTCTTCAACCATGGTTAATGATTGACGAATCGTGTTCATCGCAATTCTCATATCACGGCTTACTGCTTTAAATTTTGGCTTTGGTCGCTTCTTCTCCTTTTCTAATTCAAGGATTTTATCGACACGGTCCTCTGTTTGCTTTACATTCAGCTCTTTTTCAATAATATCATGCATAAGCTTAATTTGCTTTTCTGGATCCTTGAGAGGAATCAAAGCTCTCGCATGCCGCTCTGTAAGCTTCTTCTGCATGAGTACCTGTTGGACTTCTTCAGGCAACTTTAATAAACGCAACTTATTAGCGATTGTTGATTGACCTTTCCCTAATCGTTGAGCTAACGCTTCCTGTGTAAGATTATGTAATTCTATTAATCTAGCATAAGCATACGCTTCTTCAATGGCTGATAGTTCCTCACGTTGCAAGTTCTCGATCAATGCAACGGATGCAGTTTCTGCATCATTGAACTCCTTTATAATGGCTGGAATAGTCTCCCATTCTAGCGTTTGGACGGCTCTCCAACGTCGCTCACCAGCGATGATTTCATACTGATTATCAGCAAATTGTCGAACAACAATTGGTTGAATAATCCCATGAGTACGTATGGTTAATGCTAGTTCTCTAATCTTATCCTCTGCAAAAACAGTTCTTGGTTGATATCGGTTTGGAACAATTTCATTTATCGGAATTTGTCGAACTTCTTCATTCAGGTGTGTTTCTTCTTCATCTTCTATTGAATCTTGTAGTTGTGTTTCTACCACCTGTTCTTGATTCGTTTGTTGTTTGTCATCTTTTTCACCGATGCTAAATAATCGTGAAAATGGATGCCTCATAATTCCACCACCCCTTAGAACTCCCACTAATCAAATGCGCCTTGGCGTATTTGCGCCAGATTTTTAGGCCCACACGCGGTGGGTCATAAAGACATTACCACAAGATATGGCTCTCTTAGTCTTTAATCTTTCTGCTCGAAAAATTCCCAATGTAAAATCGTGGCATACGCCGGAGGCTTAACTTTATTTAGCCAATGATTGAACGCCTCACGTAAACGTTATACCGTACATACATTCCACACTTAGATAAGTAGAGTATTCTGCTGAATAAAGTTAATAATTCTCTATTTTCTCTCTCATTCCTTCTATTATAACACGGATTCTGCAAAAATCTTACTATCTTTCTACTAATTCATGTTGAAACAAATTTACAATGTAAAAAAAGGTTCACCAATAGATTATTTAATTGGTGAACGATTTGGTGTTCCCGGTTTACGTGGGTATTTTTTTGGTGTTGGTTTTTTCTTATCGATAATCACAATATTTCGGTCACTTTTTTCAATAGGTAATAAAAAGTGATGTACATCTCTTACTTGACCACCTAGTGTTGTGATGGCTTTCTTGCCATCCTCTAGTTCCTCTGCAACAGAAGCTGCTTTCATCGCAATAAATGTCCCATCTACTTTCACAAGAGGCAAGCATAGTTCACTTAACACAGACATTCTAGCAACTGCTCTTGCCATCACAATATCAAAAGTCTCTCTAATATCTTGCTTCTGCCCAAAGGTTTCAGCACGATCGTGATAGAATGTCATATTTTCTAGCTGTAATGCCTTCGAAAGCTCCTCTAGAAACGTTATTCGCTTTTGTAGTGAATCCACTATTGAAATTTTTAGATGCGGAAAGCAAATTTTAAGTGGGATGCTTGGAAATCCAGCACCCGCTCCGACATCACAGATTGAAGCTTCTTTGGAAAAATCAAAATAAAATGCGGCAGAAACAGAATCAAAAAAATGTTTTAAATACACCTCTGGCTTATCTGTAATCGCCGTAAGGTTCATTTTTTCATTCCATTCCACTAACAATTTGTAATACGTTTCAAACTGTTTAAGTTGGGTTGGAGAAAGGGATATCCCCTTCTCTTCCAACATAGTTGTAAATAATGAAGTGTCCATTTCTTTCTCTCCTAGTTAATTTACGCGAGCAATTTTTCCTTGCTCAAGATATACGAGTAAAATGGAAATATCAGCAGGATTTACACCTGAAATCCTTGAAGCTTGAGCAATAGATAGAGGGTGTACTTCCTTTAAATTTGCTCTCGCTTCATTAGCTAAGCCAGAGATTGCATCATAATCAATGTTTTCTGGAATTTTCTTATCTTCCATTCGTTTAAGTTTGTCAACTTGCTGCAAGGATTTTTGAATATACCCTTCATACTTGATTTGAATTTCAATTTGTTCCGCAACATCAGGGTGAATCTCTTGCTCGCTTGGAGCCAATTTGCGTATATGATCATATGTCATTTCTGGACGTTTTAGCAAATCACTTGCTAAAATTCCATCCTTTAGTTCACTTCCACCAACAGAGCGGATTAATTCTTGTACTTCGTCGGTTGGTTTAATTCTAACCCCTTGGAGACGCTCCATCTCTTGTTGAATAGCTGTCTTTTTATTCAGGAACAATTGGAATCTTTCTTCAGGAATTAAGCCAATCTCATGACCTAGATCCGTCAATCGCAAATCTGCATTGTCATGACGAAGAAGTAAACGATATTCGGCACGAGAAGTTAATAAACGATAAGGCTCAGCAGTGCCTTTTGTTACTAAATCATCAATAAGTACGCCAATATAGGCATCTGAACGACTTAAAATAACTTCATCTTTGCCAAGAGCACGGCGCCCTGCATTAATACCGGCCATGATTCCTTGTGCTGCAGCTTCCTCATATCCAGAGGTTCCATTTATTTGACCTGCAGTATAGAGGTTTTTAATTTTTTTTGTTTCTAGTGTTGGCCATAGTTGTGTAGGTACAATTGCATCGTATTCAATCGCATATCCTGGTCTCATCATTTGTGCATTTTCAAGTCCTGGGACAGATGCGATTAAACGATGTTGAACATCCTCAGGTAAGCTTGTAGATAGTCCCTGTACATAGACTTCCTGAGTATTTCTACCTTCTGGCTCAAGAAAGATTTGATGTCTAGGCTTATCATGGAAACGAACAACTTTATCCTCAATCGAAGGACAATAACGTGGTCCTGTTCCTTTAATCATGCCAGAATACATGGGTGAACGATGCAGGTTAGCATCAATAATCTGATGTGTTTCTTCACTTGTATATGTTAACCAGCATGGAAGCTGATCGGTGATGTATTTAGTCGTTTCATAAGAAAATGCTCTTGGTGTTTCATCACCAGGTTGAATTTCTGTTTTACTATAATCAATCGTATGACTATTTACCCTTGGCGGTGTTCCCGTTTTAAAACGAACTAAATTAAAACCTAACTCCTCAAGATGCTCTGATAACTTAATAGACGGTTGCTGGTTATTTGGGCCACTTGAGTACTTTAATTCACCAAGGATGATTTCACCCCGTAAAAATGTACCTGTTGTAATGACAACTGTATTTGCACGATATTCTGCACCCGTATTGGTAACAACACCTTTACATACGTCATCCTCAACAATTAAACGTTCAACCATCCCTTGAACAAGAGTTAAATTCTGTTCATTTTCTAATGTTTTTTTCATTTCATGCTGATAAGAAAACTTGTCTGCCTGAGCACGTAACGCACGCACTGCAGGACCTTTTCCAGTGTTAAGCATTCTCATCTGAATATGAGTTTTATCGATATTTTTCGCCATTTCTCCGCCCAAGGCATCAATTTCACGGACAACCGTCCCTTTTGCAGGTCCACCTATAGAGGGATTACATGGCATAAACGCAACCATATCTAGGTTGATTGTTAAAACAAGTGTTTTTGCACCTAATCGCGCTGAAGCTAAGCCTGCTTCACATCCTGCATGACCAGCACCGATCACGACGACATCGTAATATCCGGCATCATAGCTCAATTTAATTTCCTCCTCTTTAAGGATGTTCAAAAAGTCGGCTAAAAGTGACACATCGAATTTCTTCAAAAATTGCTCCGAGAAAATGTTGAATATCTGGGTTATGCGCTTGCGTCTACTCGTTTATTCTTGAAGTCAATCCCTCGGCGCAAGGCTGGAAGGATGTTAACTCAAGGAGTTGCCTCGCTCGGCTACTCAAAACTGCGTCGCCTCGAACTCTTTGGTCCTTTTCAACGTCCTTTTGAACTCTAATTTATTTTCTATTTGCCTAAACAAAATTGTGAGAATAGCTGATTAATTAGACTTTCATGAACAGCATCTCCAATAATTTCCCCTAACAGCTCCCAGGTTCTTGTTAAATCAATTTGAACCATATCAATTGGTAGATCCGATTCTGTCCCTGAGATGGCATCCTCAATTGACTTTTTCGCTTGTGTTAGCAAAGCAATATGGCGGGAGTTAGAAACATATGTTAAATCATTTGCTTCAACAGTTCCAGTAAAAAACAATGATGAAATAGCTTTTTCTAAAGCATCTACCCCTTTTTCTTCAAGTAAAGAGGTTGTTACGACTGGTTTGTCTTTAACAAGTTCCTTAACCTTCTCCATATTAATTTTTTGTGGAAGGTCTGTTTTATTGACGATCACTATTGTTTCCATACCTGAAATAGCCTCAAATAAGCGCTCGTCCTCTTCTGTAAGCTCATCTCCATAGTTTAAAACAAGTAATATTAGATCAGCTTTTTTCAATACCTCTCGGGAACGCTCTACTCCAATCCGTTCAACAATATCCTCTGTTTCACGGATTCCAGCTGTATCAACAAGACGTAGTGGAACACCTCGAACATTTACGTATTCCTCAATTACATCACGAGTTGTGCCAGGAATATCGGTAACAATGGCCTTGTTTTCATGAACAAGACTATTTAATAAAGATGACTTCCCTACATTCGGCCTACCTATAATAACAGTAGATAAGCCTTCTCGTAAAATTTTTCCTTGGTTGGAGGTTTCTAATAACTTTATAATTTCATCGCGCACATGTTTCGCTTTTTTCAGCAAGACGTGATGCGTCATTTCCTCAACATCATCATATTCAGGGTAATCGATATTAACTTCAATATGGGCTAATGTTTCAAGTAATTCCTGACGTAATTGGTTAATGAGGGTCGATAATCTCCCTTCCATTTGACCAATTGCAACATTCATTGCGCGGTCAGTCTTCGCTCGGATCAAATCCATGACTGCCTCTGCCTGAGAAAGGTCAATACGTCCATTTAAGAACGCACGCTTTGTAAACTCTCCTGGCTCAGCTAGTCTCGCTCCATTCGTAAGTACAAGTTGCAAGACCCGATTAACCGATACAAGTCCCCCATGGCAGTTAATTTCAATTACATCCTCTCTTGTGAAAGTCTTTGGTCCCCTCATCAAGGTAAGCATTACTTCCTCAACAACCTGGTTTGTATCTGGATCAACGATATGTCCATAATGAATGGTATGTGAATCGACCTCTTTTAGATTCTTCCCTTTAAATACTCGGTTTGCAATATCAATTGCTTCATCCCCGCTTAATCGAACAATCGCAATTGCTCCTTCTCCCATTGGAGTTGAAATTGCTGCTATTGTATCAAACTCCATTTTCTTCACCTTCTTTATATCAACATTCCAAATGCTTCTTTTTAACATGAATTTTTTTACCTGTGAATAACTTTTATCATTCACTTTTTTACTAGTATTACCTATTTATCCACAAGGATAACAAATCCTAGTTTTCCCAAAACAAAAACCATACTCCATTTTATCTTATCCACATGTGAATAACAATAATAGAGAATGCTCTTAAACGCAATAAATTACCTTTATTCCTGTTCTATAACAGGTGGCATTTTGATGAATCCTACTTCCTTCTTCCTGTAAGATTGCACAAAAAAAACCTAGGCAATCGCCTAGGCTTCTTTTTATATTACTCTACTGGTGAAATCACAATATGTCGATTTGGATCAGATCCACTTGATGATGTCTTAACCTTTTTATGATTTGCAAGAGTTGTGTGAATGACTTTTCTTTCATAAGAAGGCATTGGTTCCAACTTCACATCTTGCTTCGTGCGACTTACTTTATCTGCAAGTCTCTCCGCTAATTGAATCAAGGTTTCTTCACGACGCCCTCGATAGTTTTCAGCATCCACCATAATATTTAAATATTGATCGGAAAATCGATTTGCTACCAATTGTGTCAAATATTGGAGCGAATTTAAAGTTTGTCCCCTTTTTCCGATAAGAACCGCCATTTTTTCACCTGATAGTTGGAATGTAACATTCTTTCCATTCCGCGTAACATCCAATTTTGCTGGTATCCCCATAGTTAGAACGACACTTTCTAAATACTCCTGTGCCTTTTCTACTGGATCCTCTTTTACTGTTACTTTAACAACAGCTGGCTTCGTTCCAAAAATTCCAAATATCCCTTTTTTACCTTCATCGATGATTTGTATATCGGTGCGGTCTCTAGTTGTGTTAAGTTGAGCTAAAGCTGATTCTACTGCTTCATCGACGGTTTGCCCTGTAGCAGTTACTTGTTTCACTTTTTGGCTCCTCCCGCATTTCCAGATTTAGCTGCTCTAATATCTGGACCTTTAATTAAAATCGTTTGAACAATCATAAAGATATTACCTACAACCCAGTATAATGCTAAAGCTGCTGGGAATTGAAATGCAAAGATTACAATCATAATTGGCATTAACCATAGCATCATTGCCATTTGAGGATTGTTTTCCATCCCCATCATTGTAATCTTTTGCTGAATAAATGTGGTCACACCTGCAACTATAGGAAGAATATAATATGGATCCGATTCTCCAAGATCAAACCATAGGAAATTATGCTCAGCAATTTCTCTCGTTCTCATAATCGCATGGTAAAAACCAATTAAAATTGGCATTTGAATCAATAATGGGAAACATCCAGCCAATGGATTGACGCCATGCTTTTGGAATAGCTGCATTGTTTCTTGTTGTAGCTTTTGTTGAGTAGCTTGGTCCTTCGAGCTGTACTTTTCACGAAGTTCTTTAAGCTCAGGTTGTATAGCCTGCATTGCCTTCGAGCTTTTCGTTTGTTTAATCATTAATGGTAACAATGCAAAACGAATTAAAAGAGTTACAATAATAATGGCTAAACCATAGTTTGATTCTCCAAATAGTTCTGCAAAATAAGTAATAAGCCAGGATAACGGGTAAACAAAATATTTATTCCAGAACCCTGTGCTTTCTGCGGTAATCGGTTCACTGACCTGTGTACACCCAGATAG
>Ga0180217_1003084_pt1 | contig 14422 bp, 10 predicted proteins | sample eDN3rd37CBELigOP_FD_128521 | JGI IMG/M metagenome (GOLD analysis project Ga0180217, IMG submission 128521) | Enriched Organic Plus compost microbial communities from Emeryville, California, USA - eDNA 3rd pass 37_C BE-Lig OP (version 2) (version 2) ... | reverse complement strand
CGATCGAGGTGCCGGCCGACCGCTATTGGGGCGCCCAAACGCAGCGCTCCATCGGCAATTTCCGCATCGGCACCGACCGGATGCCGCTGCCGCTGATCCGGGCGCTGGCCATCGTCAAGCGCGCGGCCGCCGAGGTGAACGGCGAGCTGGGCCTCCTCGACAAGCGGCGCATGGGCGCCATCGTCAAGGCGGCGCAGGAGGTGATCGACGGCAAGCTGGACGATCATTTCCCGCTGGTGATCTGGCAGACCGGCTCCGGCACCCAGACCAACATGAACGTCAACGAGGTGATCGCGAACCGCGCCATCGAGATGCTGGGCGGGGAGATGGGGTCCAAGAACCCGGTCCATCCGAACGACCACGTCAACATGAGCCAGTCGTCCAACGATTCCTTCCCCACCGCGATCCATATCGCGGCGGCGGAGGAGATCGCCCGCCGGCTCGATCCGGCCGTGGCGCATCTTCAGGACGCGCTGCAACACAAGGCCAAGGAATTCGCGAGGATCGTCAAGATCGGCCGCACCCACACCCAGGACGCGACGCCCCTCACCCTCGGCCAGGAGTTTTCCGGCTACGCCGCCCAGGTCAAAAGCGGAATCGTCCGCAACCGGCTCGCATTGAAGCAGCTCTATCCGCTGGCGCAGGGCGGCACCGCCGTCGGCACGGGCCTGAACGCCCATCCGCAATTCGCGCGCCTGTTCGCCAAGCGCGTCGCGGCGATCACCCGCCTGCCCTTCACCAGCGCGCCGAACAAATTCGAGGCGCTGGCCTCCCACGGCGCCGTCGCCTTCGCCCATGGCGCGCTGAATGCCATGGCCACCGACCTGTTCAAGATCGCCAACGACATCCGCCTTCTGGGATCCGGTCCACGTTCGGGCCTCGGCGAACTGATCCTGCCGGAGAACGAGCCGGGCTCCTCGATCATGCCGGGCAAGGTCAATCCGACGCAGGCCGAGGCGATGACCATGGTCTGCTGCCAGGTGTTCGGGAACCAGACCGCCATCACGGTCGGCGCGAGCCAGGGCCATTTCGAGCTGAACGTCTACAAGCCCATGGTCGCCAACGCGCTGCTGCAATCGATCCGGCTGCTGGCCGATGCCGCGCGCTCCTTCACCGACAATTGTGTCGAGGGCATCCGCGCCGACGAGGCCCGGATCGGCGAATTGATGCGCCAATCGCTGATGCTGGTGACCGCGCTCGCGCCGGCGATCGGCTACGACAAGGCCGCCGAGATCGCCAAGAGCGCGCACAAGAAGGGCACCACCCTGCGCGAGGAGGCTATCGCTCTCGGCCATGTCACGGCCGACGATTTCGACCGGCTGGTCCGCCCCGAGCGCATGACAAAACCGTCATAATCGCGGCGAAAACGACACAATCCGGCGCGATTGTCGCCTGCATCAACGAACCGTGAGTTGCGCCCTGCCTCCGCGACCCACATCATGGCACCTATCGCGTTCGGATGAGGGGCACAACGAATCCAATGGCAGAGGTCGTCAATCTTCGCCTGGCCCGCAAGCGCGCCGGCCGTGTTCGTGCCGAGGCCGAAGCCGCCGTCAAAAGGCTGGCTCACGGAACCAGCCGAGGCGAGCGCAACGGCGCCGAGCGCCGCAGAGCGGAGACGAACCTTGACCAGCACCATCTCGGATCGCCCCTCGAACAACAGCCATCCATCAAGGGGGGAGACCGGATATGAAGTCTCCGGTCGTGAAGCGCTCGATCGTGATCGCCGGGCACAAAACCAGCGTCAGCCTGGAGGATGCCTTCTGGCAGGGGCTGAAGGACATCGCGGGCGCACGCAACGTCACCCTGTCCGATCTGGTCGCGTCCATCGATTCCGGCCGCCATCACGGCAATCTGTCGTCGGCGATCCGGCTGTTCGTGCTGGATCATTATCGCGGGCAGGCCGAAACCAGCGAAGGCGTTGACGGCGACGGTCATTCAGGCGAGGGGCGCGAGCACGCGTCCCACAGGGCCGACCCTCGCGACGATAGCGGTCCGTCGGAGATCGTCGACACCGCCGGAATCAACGCCTGATTCCGCCACGAGCCCAATCGCGAACCCGAGCACGGTTGCGACGGCGTTGAGACGCGGCCAGCCGCACCGCCGCTATCGCCGTTGACCATTTCTTGGAAACGTTGAACGACTCCATCTCTTTGTTTCATCGCAATTCCAGGCGGAAAACCGCTGCGCACTTTTCCTGGAATTGCTGCGGGCAAGCTCGCATCGCCACCGCGCAAGTGACGGCTGAAGGCGTTTCGGTTCCGATGGAATCGGAACCGCGGCTCTATCTGTGTGTTTTGTCGCGTTTTCTTCGCGCGAACCGGTGTCCGCTTCGCTCGCAAACGCTCTGTCAGTTCTGATTTCCAAGAAGATTGAGCGGCTCACCCGCCGTGGCCGCGCCCGGCACATTCGGGCGTGCAGGCGGCGGCGGGATCGTTAAGGCCGGAGGCAGCGGCGGGGCGCGCTTGGCCGTCGCTTCGCCGTCGGGCACCAGAGGCGGTGACAGCATCGCGGGCTGAGCCCCTTGCCCCTTGCGCGCATCGCTCTCCTGCTTGGCCTTGCGGCGCTCCTCTTCCTTACGACGCTCCTCCGCCGCACGGCGCTCGTCAGCCTGTCTGCGATCTTCCGCTTCCTGGGCTTCCCGCCGCTTGGCCTCTTCCGCCTGTCGGCGTTTGGCCTCCTCGGCACGCTGACGCTGGATCTCGCGCGCCCGCTTCTCCATTTCCTCAAGCTTCTTGGCCTGCTGCTCGACCGCGCGCAGCGCGAGCCAACCGGTGAGCGTAGTGGCGTCCACCTGGCGCGTCGGCGCATCGGCCGGTCCCCTGAGAAAGACGAAGACCACGGGCCGCAACCCATCCTTGAGCCCATCTTTGGCGATCGCCTCGCTGGACATCGCGCCGGTGAGACTGAGCGAGGCATCGATCGTGTCGCTGGCGAGGTCATAGAGCCCGCTCAATCCGACCTCCGCCCCGGGCGCCGACAGCGACACATTCGCGAGCCGCGCCTGCCCCGCCGCGATCGCGAGATCGGCCGTCGCGCGCTTCACGGGCAGGCTGCCGTTGTCCAGCGCGGTGGCCATGAAGTCCCTGATCCGGGCGGTGTCGGTGGGAATGCCAAGATCGACCGCCCGCAACAGCGCATCGAACGCATGCGGATTGAGTCCGCCGATCCGGCCATCGGCGAGCGTGACCTTGCCATGGCCCGCGAGCGAGCCGACGAATGCGGCGGGGCTGAGCCCCGATCCCTCCAGTTCGGTTTCGAGCGTCAAACGGCCGCTGATCGGCGACGGCCCCTTGCCGCGCGCCAACAGCGCAGTCGCGTCAACCGACGACAGATGCGTCCGCAGCCGCAGCGACAGCCCGTCCGGTCCCTCGGCCAGCGCCAGCCGGCCGGAGACCTTGCCACCGGCGACTTGCGCGCTCACGTCCTCGAACGTCACCTGCATCGGCCGGAACCGGGCCACGCCGCGCAAATCGCGACCTTGCAAATCCGGTCCGAAGGCCGCGCGCGGCGCACTGAACGCCACACGGCCCGCCAGATCCGACAGCGAATGCCGGAATGGTTCCTTGGTCCAGATCGTGCCGTCCCCGGCCCGCTCCGGCATTCCCATGGCGGCCGCGATGGCGCCCGGCACGTCGATGGCGTCGAACCGGAACGTTCCGTCGAGCTGGACGGGCGCGGCGAAACGCGCCGTCAGCGCCCCCTCGAAGCTGCGCCCGGCCAGCGTCCCCGACAATGACTTGAATGCCAGAACCGCCGGTTGCTTGCCCACTGAATCCTTGCCCGCCGGATCGCTGCCCGCCAGCCGCGCGGTCCCTTCGGCCTCGGCGGTCATGGATGGGCCAGCCAGGCGGGCCTCCACGCTCAGTTCGCCATTGGCGGGCCCCGCGACGCTGAACGTGAGGCGAGCTTGTCCTTCGGCCTCGGCATCCGGCGCCTTGGTGCCCGGCGCCGTCGCGATCGCGATCCGATCGAGCCCGGCGAGCGCCAGCAGGTCGGCGGCCCTATCCGCGGCAAGCGAACCGTCGAAACGCACCTGCGTGCTTTTCAATGCGGATGGATCGTTGAGCGCGAAACTCTCGGGCCCGCCCTCGGCCGCGCCGGCGATGTCGATGCCGATGGCGCCCAACCGCCCGACCAGGGCGAGGCGGCCGCTGGCGCGATCGTCGCCGTTCTGCTCCAGGCTGACGATGGTCTTGAGCTTGGCGCCGCCGCCCGCCGAAAGCCGCCGCACCGGCGATGCCAGCGCCGGCGCGAAGCGCTCGGCGAGGGCGATCACGCCCGCCATATGCTTCGCATCGAGATCGACGGTGAGAACGCCGCCGCGCTTGGCCCCGGTCTCGATCCGGCCGCGCGCCTCGAAGGCGGCGTCGCCGAAATCGGCCACCGACAGATGGTCGACGGCGATGCCCGCGCCATCCAACGATCCGCGCGCCCGAACCGTCCGGGCATCGAAGCCCGCGATCCGGACTTGCTCGGCTTCGAGCGCGAGCCGCACCTCGCGAGGCGCATCGAAGCCGGATTCGGAGAACGCATTCTTGGCGAATGCCAGAACCGCATCGACGTCAATCTCGCCGGCCTTGAGATCGGCGTCGAGCGTCGCCGGCTGCTCGGCCCTGACCCAGCGGTAATTCAGCCGCCCCTCGACAGTGCCCCGCTCGAACGCGGTGCGCAGCCGCTCGATGGCGATACCGGCCTGATCGAGCGTGACGTCGCCGCTGATCCGCCACGGGCGAAACTGGGTCGCGCCCGGCTCGCTGCCCGAGAGCCAGGCGACCAGCGCCCTTGGATCGTTGGAATCGATATTGGCGGCGCCGGAGAAGCCGAGACTGCCGCTGGCGTCGAGACGGCCCGAGAGCCTGACCTGGGTGAAGCCCGGCGCGCGGAACTCCAGCCGGTCGAGCTGCCAGCCGGCGCTTTTCGATTGCGAGCCGTCCGCGCGCAGGTCCGCACCGACCTGATGCAGGACGGCGCCGCCCAGCGTGAGCGCGTCGATGCTGATCGCCAAGTTGGCGGGCACCGGCGGCCTCAAGCTCTTAGCGAACATGTCGGAGAAGCCTTCGACCACCGACAAAGGTGGACGGCGCGCGTCGGTTTGCGCCGCGATCAGCTTGTCGAGATCGATCTGGCGCGCCGACAGCGCGCCTTGCAGGCGCGGCTGTTTACCGAGGCGCAATTCCGCCGCGCCCGACAGCCGCAAGGCCCGCTCCTGAGGACCGTAATTGAATTCGATCTGCTGAAAGACCGCCCGGTCGTCGCCCAGGGCCACCTTGCCGGTGATCTGCATGGGCTCGCGTTCGCCACCGCCTTCGGGATGCTCCGGATCGGCCGGGCGCGCCACCGCGAGCGTTCCCTCGTAGCGCGGCGCGCCGTCCTCGGTCGTGAACTGTCCCTCGGTGTTCAGCGTGAACGGCTCGTCCGGTGTGTCGAGCGACAGCCGCAGCCGCAAGCCGTCATCGCCCATCCGGCCGACCGCGAGCCGGTATCCGTACAGCCGGCCGCCGGACAGGAACGCCCCCTCGCCGCGCAGCGGACCGACCAGCGAGCGCACCTCGCCGCTGAACTGCACGTTCTGGAGCACCGCGCGTCCGGCGCTGCGCGCGTCGGACAGGACGACCCGGCCGTCCTCGATGGTGAGCCGCTCGATCGCCATGGCCTTGCCGGCGTCGAGCGAGATCGCCGGCCATTCGACCCGGCCCTTGCCGTCGAGCCCGATGCCGAACTCAGGACCCGAGAGCCGCATCTCGGCGGCACGGACCTCGCCGCGCATCAGCGCGCCAAGCTCCAGCGCGACGCCCAGCGAGCGGGCCCGCAGCCGGCGGCCATCCTCCTGCGGCCCGATCTCGATGCCGCCGAGACTGACCCAGGGCACGGGCAGAAGCCGCACGTCGATGGGACCGCCGACGCGCACGTCGAGCCCGACGAGCCGGCTGGCCTCGGCCTCGAACCGCGCCCGGTGATCGGTCCAGTCGATAAAATGCGGACCGACCAGCGCCGTCACGAGCGCCAGGATCAATGCGATGGCCAGTCCCAAGAGCGTGGTCTGCACGCGGGCTCCCAGTGCGCCTTTGCCTCCGGGCACGAAGCGCGCCGAAGGTTAACGAATTCCAAATCAGTGGGGCTATCCGGCGGCCCGTTCCCGTCCGCCGAACCGAGCGCATTCAAGCGGTTCGCGACGGCGATTCTATGTCTGACCGCCGCATTCTGGCCACAGACAGACCGCTTGCCAATCGGGGCGAGACGCCACGCCGCGCCTTCCCATTGCGCCTTCATGGCAAAAAGTTGCTGACCTCGCGATAATATACCGTCAAACTAAAGCAATGTTGGATCGGATCGAGTTCGAACCCGTCTATTTCGCTCCCTTCGTCTCTTCCGTGATGAGGGTCGAGCCCGCTTGGATCGACTACAACGGCCATCTCAACATGGCCTATTACAACGTGCTGTTCGACCGGGCGGTGGACGAGGCGTTTTCGCTGCTCGGCGCGGGCGCCGATTACGCCAGGCAGCATGGCCATTCCACCTTCACCGCCGAGGCCCATGTCCGCTACCTGCGCGAGTTGCGCGAGGGCATGCCGGTGCGCGTGACGTTCCAGCTTCTCGGCTACGACGAGAAGCGCGCACATTTCTTCGAGCAGCTCTTCCACGCCGAAGAGGGCTGGGTGTCCGCCACGTCGGAGAACATGGTGCTCCACGTCGACATGGAAAAGCGCAAGACCGCGCCCTTCACCGACGGTCTGCGCGAGGCCCTGGCCCGCATGTATACGGCGCACAAGCAGCTTCCGGTGCCGGAGGCGGCCGGGCGGCGCGTCGCCATGCCGACCAGGAGTTGACCCGCCACAACCGGGCGCGGCCTTCGATCAATACACATCTCTTTCAATACACGCCCTTCCAGAGGCCGGGCGTCGCCAGCTCGATGAGATGGCCATCGGGATCGCGGACATAGATGCTGTGGCCGCCGCGCGGCCAGTCGGTCGTACCCTCGATGGCGATCCCGGATTGTTCGAGATGCGAGCGCCATGCCGGCAGCGCCGCCTTGCCGATGGCGAGCGCCATGTGCAGCGGCCCGGCGCCGTCATGGCCGGGGATGGTGCCACCGGGGATCGTCACGGTCTCTGTGGTGGCGCCGCGCTGGAAGATCAGCAGCATGCCGCGCCCGGCCACGCCATAGGCGGTGAGCCTTTCGTCGACGAACACTGGCTTGAGGCCCATCACGTCTTCATAGAAGCCCCGCGCGCGCACCATGTCGTCGGTGTAGAGCGCCGTTTCCAGAATGCCGTCCAGCTTTGGCATCGCCGTCTCCCTGCCTGGAAACACCAACGCGGCTCCATGCGGAACGATCCGTCTCGCACCAGCCTCAGACATGCGCGTTCCACACAACAACCGCCGGTCCTCTCGCAAAAGGTGGCCGGCAGTGCCATTTTCGGGCCACAGCCGAATCACACAACGAAGAACCGAACGGAACCTTGGCCGAACCCTTGAAGCGAGCGAACGACCTGACCTCCCCCGCGCCGTCGCCGGGCGGCATCGCCGCACGCGCCCTCGCGGCGCGCAGCGCGTCCGCCGGCTATCTCGACGGACTCAATCCGGAGCAGCGGCGCGCGGTCGAGACGCTGGACGGTCCCGTCCTGGTGCTGGCGGGCGCGGGAACCGGCAAGACGCGGGTCCTGACCACCCGGATCGCGCATATCCTAGCCACCGGGCGCGCCTATCCGTCACAGATCCTCGCCGTCACCTTCACCAACAAGGCGGCGCGCGAGATGCGCCACCGCATCGGCCAGATGGTCGGGGCCGCCGTCGAGGGCATGCCCTGGCTCGGCACGTTCCACTCCATCGGGGTGAAGATCCTGCGGCGTCACGCCGAACTGGTCGGCCTCAAGCCCGATTTCACGATCCTCGACACCGACGACCAGATCCGGCTCATCAAGCAGCTTCTCGAGGTCGAGGGCATCGACGACAAGCGCTGGCCGGCGCGGGTCTTCGCCGGGCTGATCGACCATTGGAAGAATCGCGGACTGACACCCGACCAGGTGCCGGCCGGCGAGGCCGCGAGCTTCGCCAACGGCAAGGGCAAGAAGCTCTATCAGGCGTTCCAGGATCGGCTGAAGACGCTCAACGCCGCCGATTTCGGCGACCTCTTGCTGGAAACGATCCGCCTGTTCCGCGAGCATCCCGAAGTACTCGCCGAATACCAGAGGCGGTTTCGCTACATTCTCGTGGACGAGTATCAGGACACCAACGTCGCGCAATATCTGTGGCTGCGGCTGATCGCGCAAAGGCCCCATGGCCAGGATGACGAAAGCCAAGCGACGATGCGCAACATCTGCTGCGTCGGCGACGACGACCAGTCGATCTACGGCTGGCGCGGCGCGGACGTGGACAACATACTGCGTTTCGAGCACGACTTTCCCGGCGCCGCCGTGATCCGCCTGGAGCGCAACTACCGCTCCACCGCGCACATCCTCGCGGTCGCCTCGCATCTGATCGCGCACAACGAGGGCCGGCTCGGCAAGACGCTGCACACCGAGGACGAGCCGGGCGAGAAGGTCGCCGTCACGGGCGCATGGGATTCCGAGGAGGAGGCGCGCGCGATCGGCGAAGAGATCGAGCAATTGCAGCGCGGCGGCCACAAGCTCGACGAGATCGCGATCCTGGTGCGCGCCTCGTTCCAGATGCGCGAGTTCGAAGACCGCTTCGTCACGCTCGGCCTGCCCTATCGCGTCATCGGCGGTCCGCGCTTCTACGAACGCGCCGAGATCCGCGATGCGCTGGCTTACTTGCGCGTCATCAATTCGCCGGCCGACGATCTCGCCTTCGAGCGCATCGTCAACACCCCGAAACGGGGCCTCGGCGACGCCACCGTGCAGGCGGTGCACGACCATGCCCGCCGCCGGAGGCTGCCGATGACGGAAGCCGCGCGCGCCATCGTCGAGACCGACGAGTTGAAGCCCCGCGCGCGCTCGTCGCTGCGCGGCCTGATGGACAGTTTCGACCGCTGGCGCTCGCAGAAGGACACGCTGCCGCACGGCGAGTTGGCCGAGATCGTGCTGGACGAGTCCGGCTACACCGAGATGTGGCAGAAGGACCGCTCCGCCGACGCCGCAGGCCGGCTGGAGAACCTGAAGGAGCTGGTGCGCTCCATGCAGGAGTTCGAGAATCTCGCGGGCTTCCTCGAACACATCTCGCTGGTGATGGACACCGACCGCAGCGAGGGCCAGGACGCGGTCTCGATCATGACGCTGCATTCGGCCAAGGGTCTAGAGTTCGACACGGTGTTTCTGCCCGGCTGGGAGGAGGGCCTGTTCCCGCATCAGCGCGCGCTCGACGAACAGGGCCGCGCCGGCCTCGAAGAGGAGCGACGGCTAGCGCATGTGGGCGTGACCCGCGCGAGAAGGCGCGCGCATATCTTCTTCGCCACCAACCGCCGCACCCACGGCCTGTGGCAGACCAACATTCCCTCGCGCTTCCTCGACGAATTGCCCGAGGCCCATGTGCGGATCACCGAAGCCGCCGGCGATTTCGGCGGCCGCCCGGCCGCGTCGCGCTTCGATTCCGTCACGGCCTTCGGATCGAGCTATTCGACGCCGGGCTGGCAACGTGCGCAGGCCAACAAGGGACGCGGCGGGTTCGACGAGACCGGCGCGCCGCGTTTCGGCGCGGACGATTCGCATGAATACGCGCAGGAAAGCTATGACGACGATGACATGGCGCCACGCGCGCAGCCGCCACGTCGCAAGGCGCCCGTGCGGCGCGCGCCGCTCACCATCGAGGGAGAGCTGATCGCCAAATCGACCGGCGCGCCGTCATCCTTCTCGGTCGGCGAGCGCGTGTTCCACATCAAGTTCGGCAACGGCAATGTCGTCGCCGTGGACGGCAACAAGCTCACCATCGCCTTCGACAAGGCGGGCGAGAAGCGCGTGGTGGATTCGTTCGTCGAACGGGTGTGAGTGCTCTCGCCTGATCCTTGCGCCTGATTTTGGCGGATGAACGGGCCCGTCACTCCCGCATCCAGCCCTCGTAGCGCGACTTGAGCGCCTCGGTCTCCGGCCTTCCATCGTAATGCACCGGCTCGGCGAGCGCTCGGCCGTGGGCGGCGATGCGATAGCCCATGTAGCGATAGGGCACCGGGAAGCGCTCCGCCTCGCCGCTCTTCATCAGCGCGGTGAACTTGTCCGAAGGCGTCAGCGGATCGAGCCGGTCGAACTCGTAAATGCAGGTGCGCTCGACGATCCGCCAGACGTTGTTGCGCCGCTCGAAACGGTCGAGGAAGCGCGCGTAGGACGTCAGGTCCACGGTGACGTCCTCGATCACCTGCCGCACGAGAATGGCCGTGGTGGTCTCCGAGATCGCCCGGTTGGCGGCACCGCGCACCCGCGAGGGCCACAAAAGGTGCTTGGAGAACACGCCGCCGCTGGCGTTCGCCTTGCAATGATCGACGAAGGTGTCGAACGAGCCGCTGAACCAGGACACGTGGATCACACCATGCGGATGAAAGGTATCGCGCAGATCCTCCCAGCGGCGCTGATCGCGGGCAAAGCCCCAGGCCTGGACGGTCTGGGCACAGGCAAGGATGTCGTCGTTGTTCATGTCCGTTTCCGTCGGCCGTTTCGCTCCCGCGCGCAGGCATACCACGATGCCGGGCGACCGTGACAGATTGTGGACAAGCCGGTGGACAGGCTGGGGACCGCTCTGGTGACGAAACGTGCAGAAAGAGGTGGAACGGCGCGCCGCCTCTGTGCATAAGGCGCTGTGATCATCGCCCCACCCACATCGCCCGACGGCACCTGCGTCGTCGTCAGCCTCGAAGCGCCCGCCGCCGCGGCCCAGCGTATTGCAAGCCTTTTGGCCGAGAGCTTCGACCCCGAGGATATCGCCTGCGGCGCCTTCGAGCAGCCGAACGGCTCCTGGCTCGTCGAGGCGTATTTTCCGGCGATGCCCGATGTGACAGCCGTCCGCGACCTGGTCGCGCTGGCGGCAGGGGATAACGACGGGGATAAGCTCGCCGCCTCGCTCACGGTCGGCACCGTCGAGGCCAAGGACTGGGTGCGCTCCTCCCTGGAAGGGCTCAAGCCCGTCCACGCCGGCCGCTTCGTCGTCCATGGCGCCCACGACCGGGACAAGGTGCCGCCCTCCGCCATCGGCATCGAGATCGAAGCCGCGCTGGCCTTCGGCACCGGCCACCACGGCACCACGCGCGGCTGTCTTGAGATGCTCGATTATCTGGCGCGCAGCCGGTCTCCGGAGCGCGTCCTCGACCTCGGCACCGGCAGCGGTGTGCTGGCCATCGCCGCCGCCAAGCTGTGGCGGCGCCCGATCCTCGCCACCGACATCGACCTCGGATCGGTTGTGGCGGCGCGCGGCAATGCGCGGCTCAACGGCGTCTGCCCGCTGGTGGAATGCGTCCATGCCGCCGGCTTCGACGCGCCGCAGATCAAGGCGCGTGGGCCGTTTGACCTCGTATTCGCGAATATCCTTCTGGCGCCGCTGAAGCGGCTGGCGGCTCCCATGGGCCAGGCGATCCCGCCCGGCGCCAATGTCATCCTGTCGGGATTGATGGTCTCGCACGCGTCCGCGGCGCTGGCCGCCTATCGGACGCAGGGGCTGACCTTGGAGCGTCGGATCGACCGCGAGGGCTGGACCACGATGCTCTTGTCGGCGCGCAGCCTGAGCTGGACGTAGAGCATGAGCCCGAAAAGTGCGAAGCGGTTTTCGGACAAGATCATGCTCAAATAAAAAATGGCGTTGGAGACTGATTCGACTTGATTGAATCCGTCTCTGAAAGCTCCCCGATTCATGAAAAGAGCGGCTCACTCAAAGCAGTGAACCGCTACTTCAACTCTTGCAATTCTTGAAAATTCGCCGCGCGGATCAGGCGTCCGGCATAATGCGGCGATAGCGCGCGACCTCGATCTCGGCCCGGCGGGTCTGGGCCTCGATCAGGGCATCGAGAAGGCGCGCGAAAATACCCTTGCGGACCGGCGCGGCCATTGCCGGTGCGGCCATTGCCGGTGCGGCGGCCTCGCCTGGAACGGCGTCGTAAGTGACAACGGACATAGTGGAATCTCCTGCATCGAGCGGGCCGCCTCGGCGGCCTCTGTCGCAATGCAACATAGGGATTATTTTGCGGCGCAAAAGAACAGAAAGCGCATGGCTATTAGCCTAAATAATCATAATCGCAGCGGAAATGGCGATCGATAAGGCATGGCGCAGGACACGAAGATGCGCTGAAAGCGATCCCGAGAGTGATTTATTGTGCGTCGCAATATCATCGCGCAACGTTTGCGACGCCAGGGCGTTTCGCAAGGGTCCGGCTTCTCTCCCCAATGATCCGATCCCTGCGCCTCCGGCGGAGCTAAGGTTCTGTTTCGGAATGGAGTTTTTCGCAATCGTCGTCGCACTGCGACAATCGATGCTCTATAGATGCCGCCATGTTCGAGGCTCGTTTCCAATCGTTCGACAATCCCAAACCCGCCGCCACCGGGCCGCGTGTGGAATCGCTGCGTTCCGAGCTGAAAAGCCGTGATCTCTCGGGCTTCATCCTGCCGCGCGCCGACCGCTATCAGAACGAATATGTCCCCCCGTCCGAGGAGCGCCTGGCCTGGCTGACTGGCTTCACCGGCTCGGCCGGCTGCGCCATCGTCCTGGAGGACAAGGCTCTCCTGTTCACGGACGGACGCTACACGCTCCAGGCCCGGGACCAGGTGGATGGCGCGGTCTTCGAGATCGTGCCCATGGCCGAGGCATCGCCAGCGGAATGGCTGGAACGGCATCTGCCGGCCGGCGCCCGGCTGGGCTACGATCCGTGGCTGCACACCGCCGACGGCGCCGAGCGGATCGGCCGCATCTGCGGCAATGTCGGCGCGGCCCTCGTTCCGACCGAGCCCAATCCGATCGACGCGCTGTGGACCGGCCGTCCGGCGCCGCCGTCCGGCCCGATCGTGCTGCACGATTTGCGCTACGCGGGCGAATATCCCGCCTCCAAGATCGCCCGCATCCGGGCCGAGATGGAAAGCCTGCGCGCCGACGCGCTGGTGATCTCCGATCCGCACAATGTCGCCTGGACATTCAATATCCGCGGCTCGGACGTCGAACACACGCCGCTGCCGCTGGCCTTCGCGATCCTGCCCAAGAACGAGCGGCCGACGCTGTTCGCCGAAGCCGACAAGCTGTCGAACATGGTGCGGGACCGGCTGGCCGAGGTCGCGGAAATCCTGCCGCCCGAGGAGTTCAACCGCCAGCTCGCCGCGCTCGGCGTCTCCAAGGCCGCCGTGCGCCTCGATCAGGCGACCTGCGCCGATGCCATCGCCAAGCTGATCGCGGCGGAGGGCGGCCGCATTGTGCGCGGCGCCGACCCGATCACGATGCTAAAGGCGGTCAAGAACCCGGTCGAGATCGAGGGCGCCAATGTCGCGCAGCGGCGCGACGGCGCGGCCTTGACCCGCTTCCTGGCGTGGTTCGACCGCGAGGCGCCGACCGGCCGCATCACCGAGATCGATGCCGTGGAGGCGCTCGAAACCTTCCGTCGCGAGACCGGCGCGTTGAAGGACATCTCGTTCCCGACCATCGCCGGCTCGGGCCCCAACGGCGCCATCGTGCATTACCGCGTCACCCGCGCGAGCAACCGCCGCATCCGGTCGGGCGACCTGTTCCTGATCGATTCCGGCGGCCAGTACGAGGACGGCACCACCGACGTCACCCGCACCGTCGCGGTGGGCGAGCCGACCGAGCAGATGCGCGACCGCTTCACGCGCGTCCTCAAGGGTCATATCGCCATCGCGCAAGCGCTGTTTCCCGACGGCACCACCGGCGCGCAGATCGACCCGTTCGCGCGACGCTTCCTGTGGCAGGTCGGGCTCGACTACGACCATGGCACCGGCCACGGCGTCGGCAGCTATCTGTCGGTCCACGAGGGCCCCGCGCGCATCTCCAAGCTCGGCAACGTGCCGCTCAAGCGCGGCATGATCCTGTCCAACGAGCCTGGCTATTATCAGACCGACGGCTACGGCATCCGTATGGAGAATCTCGTGCTGGTAACCGAGGCGCCGGACGTCCCCGACGGGGAGCGGCCACTCAACACGTTCGAAACGCTGACCTTGGCGCCCATCGACCGGCGCCTGATCGATGTCGGAATGCTGACCGAGAGCGAAGTGTCCTGGATCGAGATCTATCATGCCAAGGTGGCCGCCGCGCTGATGCCGCTGGTCGACGACGAGACCAAGCCATGGCTCGCCGCCGCCACGGAACCGCTCAGCTTCGGCTGATCTTTTGACGCCCACCGCCCCTTTCCTCCAATCACGACCGGATCCGCCTTGCTCAAGGACGCGCGACAACTGAGGGAGCAAGTCCGCACGAGCGGCGCGCCCGCCGCTCTGCTGCTGCTCCTGATGGCGGCGACCTCCATCAGCGCCACCACGCTCACCATCAT
>Ga0180217_1003083_pt1 | contig 14422 bp, 13 predicted proteins | sample eDN3rd37CBELigOP_FD_128521 | JGI IMG/M metagenome (GOLD analysis project Ga0180217, IMG submission 128521) | Enriched Organic Plus compost microbial communities from Emeryville, California, USA - eDNA 3rd pass 37_C BE-Lig OP (version 2) (version 2) ... | reverse complement strand
GATGACCGCCAGCCAAAAGTTTATCGAACAATTAATATTTTGATTACCATTTTACTTATTTCCTCCTATGTAGAGGTCTTGTTTACGTAAATGGAAAAAGGATGACCGATTTTTCGGCCATCCTTTTTCTTATTTGAGAATGTTTTTATTTTGTCTAGCTAAAGGGCCAGGCCCCTCTCTGGTCAAGTCAACCTGTCAATAAGGATAAAAGGCATCCTTCTAGCTAGCTTTTCTTTTGCTTGTCGGACCTGCACAGGACAGGAAAGACTTCGGAAGCATATACATCGCACGAAGAAAATGCAAAGCATTTTCGAGGAAGTGCTGACGTCCACGTTAGCAACAGGACGTGGCTAACGTGGACAATCAATAAGCTAAGCTTTTCTTAGAACCAAGCAGCACCAACGATGATTAGAAGGATGAATAACACGACAATTAGCGCGAATCCACCAGCGTATCCGTGACTCATAGTTACACCTCCTATATCTTAGTACGGTATTTTATGCGAAATCATTTGTGAACGAATAGGCGATTGTCACGCCTTTAGGAATTCTTTTTCACAATCAACTAAACTTTTGAACTTGAAAGGCAAAAGCCTTTTATTCAGTTCACTATATCCTATTCGCATAAAGCCTATATGACTGTGCGAATGTCCCAGATTTTTGAATAATCTTGCGAAAATGTTTTCTTTCTTTTTTAAAAGTATGTTATAGTAATTTTTGTACCCTTGGACAAACCGTATATAAAAATTGTACATAGTAGGAGTGTGTGTAATGAAAAAATCAATAATTGCTTTAACTGCTGCTGTAGGTATTCTTGGTCTAAGTGCATGTAACAATGCCGACGATTCAGCAGTACTTGTAGAAACAAAAGCTGGAAATGTTACAAAAGACGAATTATATAATGCCATGAAGGATCAAGCAGGCGCAGTGATCCTTAAAGATTTAGTTTATACTAAAGTATTATCAGAGAAATATGAAGTAACAGATAAAGAAATAGATGCAAAATATGAAGAAATGCAAGCTGCTCTAGGTGCCCAGTTTGATGCCATTGTTGAGCAAAATGGTGAGGAATTCGTACGCGAACTTCTTAAATCAGACATGTTAAAAGAAAAAGCTGCATTGGAAGAAGTTGAAGTAAAAGAAGGCGAAGTGGTTAAAGCAAGCCATATTTTAGCTCAAGTTCCACAGGATGCAACAGAAGAGCAAAAAGCAGACGCTAAAAAGAAAATTGAAGAAGCGAAGGCTAAGCTTGACAAAGGTGAAAAATTCGAAGATGTAGCAAAGGAATATTCTGAAGATGGTTCTGCTCAAAATGGCGGGGACCTTGGTTGGTTTGGAAAAGGACGTATGGTTCCTGAATTTGAAGAAGTTGCCTTTACTCTTAAAGAAGGCGAAACAAGTGATATTGTTGAGTCACAATTCGGTTATCACATCATTAAAGTAACTGGAACAACTGAAGGTTTTGATAAGATGGAACAAGAGAAAAAGGACGAGATTCGCAAGGCTTTACTTCAAGCAGACCAAGCTGCTCTTCAAACTGCTTTAGACAAAGCAATTGATAATGCAGATGTAAAAATTAAAGATAAAGATTTTAAAGATTTATTTGAAGCGCCTGCTGCAGAATAATGAGAAAGGACCGTTTTTAAACGGTCCTTTTTATATTGTCTAGCTTCAGCGCCTAGCCCCTCTCTGTTCAAGCCAAGCCGGCAAGATGGATAAAAGAGATCCTTTCAGCCGGCTTTTGTTATGCTTGTCGGACTTTCACAGGAAGTGCTGACATCGACGTTTGCCACAGGACGTGGCAGTAGTAGTTAGTCGATGTTCCTCTTTCAAGGACTTGCGCTTTTCGACTTCTACATGGCCTCTGGTTTATTCATTTGCTTAGAACGTTTTTCTTTTTCGCTATTCATACGTTCGATATATACATTACCTTCTTGTTCAATATAGGAGTCTTCAATCTTCTTTTCCTCTCTAGATGTCCTAATCACCATATATGCACTAAAAAGAACTCCAAATAACGCTACATATACAAACCAAGGTACTGTTAACATAGATTCCACTCCTTGTCCCACTTTTTACTTCTACTATATGATGAGAAATGACTAGATATCACTTAATTTCATAGATTTTTGATGGAGATGAGGAGTAGGAACGATGGATCACTTGATTCTATCGACATTATTTCTTTTCTATGAATTATATATTTTCATTCTATCAGTTTTACTTCAGTTCTATCGATTTTAACTAATTTACAAAATTGGACAGAAAAAGGGTGCCCGCCAATAAGTCGGACACCGGAGATTCATGATTATGCACTAACTGTAAAGTTTGTACGTCTTATAATTTGTTGTGCAACTGGATAAATAATCGCCATTGCAATTGTACCCATTACAGTTGCTGGGATGACTACACCAATGAACAATCCGATGAATGTTCCAGGTAGACCAGCAATTATAAGTGCAGTGTTTAAGAAAACAAATCCAGAAACTAAAATTCCTACTGCAGTAATAGCACATACCATTACTAGTGATTGTGTCTGCTTTCTTGCAACTGTAAACATGCCATAGAATACGAATGCTGATACTAATTTATCGACAGGGTTCGCAATTTGACCACCTGGGAAGGTTGTTGTCAATGCTGAAATCACACCGCCGACAATTGCTACAAGCAATACGTATTTCTTTTCAGGGAATAACATAATTCCTAAAAACATGAAGATTAACAATAAGTCAGGCTTCATACCTAGGTATATTCCCGGCATAACTGTGTGTAGTACAGCACCCATTCCAACTAATAATGCTAAAAATACTAAAACTTTTGTATTCATTTCTCATCTCTCCTCAGCTTTTCTAAGCTATATTTTTGGATTCTCCAATAGTGCACTCATTGCCTATTGCAAGAATCTTATCTATCAGTATATCAGACTATTAGACCAATTTACAGTTCTAATTATCTGATTTAAATGCCTTCATAAATAAAGCGAGGGCTTCAACAGACTCATAAGGTACCGCATTGTATATGGAAGCACGGCACCCACCGATAGAGCGATGTCCATTTAACCCTACGAAACCTTTTTCCTTAGCTTGTATTAAAAACTTTTTAGTAAGCTCTTCGCTTGGAAGTGTGTATGATACATTCATCGTGGAACGACTGCCTTTTTTAGCATGAGCTTTATAGAAACCATCAGATTCATCAATTGTCTGGTATAAAAGAGCTGCTTTTTCATTATTCATCGCTTCAATTGCAGGAACGCCACCTTGCTCCTTGACCCATTCAAGCACAAGCGAAAGCATGTAAATTGAAAAAGTAGGTGGTGTATTATAAAGTGAATTAGATTTTACGTGTGTTTTGTAATCCAACATGGTAGGTAGATTGCTATTGCCTTCTTTTAATAAGGAATCTTTAATAATAGCAACGGTGACCCCAGATGGACCAAGATTTTTTTGAGCACCAGCATAGATCATCCCAAATTGTTCTACATTAATTTCTCTACATAAAATATCACTGGACATATCTGCAATTAATGGCACGTTTGTATAGGTAGGGTACTTTTCCCATTGTGTACCATATATGGTGTTGTTTGATGTGATATGAACATAAGCTGAGTTCTCTGAATGAGCGTTTGCACCTATTTCAGGGATGTAATTGTATTTATCTTCTTTACTGGAAGCGACTATATTGGTTTCACCAAGTTTATTTGCCTCATCAAGTGCCTTTTGTGACCAAGAACCAGTTAATATGTAGTCACCTATTTTACCTGGAGTGAGAAAGTTCATGGGAATCATTGAGAATTGTAAACTTGCGCCACCTTGTAAAAATAATACTTGGTAGTCATCAGGAATTCGCATGAGACTACGTAAATCAGAAATAGCTTGTTGATGTACTTGATCATATTCCTTACTTCGATGGCTTAATTCCATTACAGACATGCCAGTTCCTTTGAAATTATTAAGTTCTGCTTGGGCTCGATTTAATACTTCAATTGGAAGAGCAGAGGGACCGGCATTAAAATTGTAAGCTCGTTGCATAATTGAATCCTCCTATTTTGTTGCTTTAGTTGAATAAAGTTATCTTATCATGTTTTTATGAAAAAAAAAGTGAAATTTTTAGAAAAAACACAGAATAGCGCTTTCACGACATAAAGAAAGACAAGACCTAAGTCTTGCCTTTTTAGGGGTTAATTCTGTTCAATTGATTTTGAAATGCTTGAGGCAATATTTTTTAAATCATCGGATGAATATTGACTTTCATGAGACTTCCATACGATGCCAAATCCATCGCCTTTTCCATAACGAGGGATAAGGTGTAAATGAAAGTGGAATACAGATTGTCCAGCTTGCTCACCGTTATTTTGCAAAAGGTTCATACCGATTGGATTGAATTCTTTTTTTATTGCGTTTGCAATAGATGGTACAACTTCAAAGATATTTTGGGCAATTTCTGGCGTTAATTCAAATACATTTTCTTTATGTACTTTTGGGATAACAAGAGTATGTCCTTTCGATACTTGGCTGATGTCTAGGAAGGCATACACGTGTTCATTTTCAAACACCTTTGCACTTGGAATTTCTCCATTGATGATTTTACAAAAAATACAATCACTCATTTACGTCCATTCCTTTCAATAATTCAGTTAATAACTAGTATTTTATCACATGTTCATACGATGTTAAAATTTTCATGTTGTAACCAATTTTTAAAAAAGAAAACAGGATGCAATCGCAAAGGATGCATCCTGTTTCTGAAGAAGGCTTTCTTGTTATAGGTTAACGGTATCTTTGATAAACACCTCATTTTTTAGGAATGAAAGTCTTTATCTAATGGAGTGAGTCAATTCCGTAGTTCAAGCGGACCATCCCCTTGTCTAATGTTTATAAGTTAATACAACTTATAAAGCGACTAGGTAGCCTTTAACAAACACCTCATTTACAAAATATTGTTATTTTGTTAGTGGTAATTTGTTTCGAACTTACTTTATTCTCACATTTCCCAAAGTAACCATCCCCTTATAACAGATATAAAAAGCTGTCGTCTAAAACAAGGATATTGTCTTTAACAAACACCTCATTCCAGGTAGATGATTAACATCAAAGGCTTTTTTTCTTGCCCTCTTCAAAAATTAGTATGGCCGTTTTAAAATGTTCTATTCAATTTTTTTAACTATGTAAAAATGGCAATTTTTGATATGATAAAAAGAAAAGCGCAAGGCGCTCAGCGATAGGCAACAAGCTTAAGTTGAGCAAAAAGAAGGAAGCGATGGCTTAGGCCCTGGAGCCGATGGCGCTTGGAGCTAGACATCAGAAAACGAAAAAACTTGTATGATAAGAAGGGAGCTTTACATGGCACTACTAGAGATAAAAAATCTAACCGGTGGTTACACAAAAAATCCTGTTCTTAAGGATGTTTCCTTCAAAGTTAATCAAAACGAAATTGTAGGATTAATCGGATTAAACGGTGCGGGGAAAAGCACGACAATTAAACATATAATTGGTTTAATGGAGCCAAAGAAAGGGTCTATTCATATTCAGGGGAAAACGATTCAAGAGGACATGGAAGCCTATCGATCCAAGTTTAGTTTTATTCCAGAAACACCAATTCTTTATGATGAGTTAACCCTTTATGAACATCTTGAATTAACCGCAATGGCTTATGGACTTGATAAGAAAGTATTTGAAGAAAGAATTGAACCTTTATTAAGAGAATTTCGAATGGAAAAAAAGGTAAAGTTTTTCCCAGCTCATTTCTCAAAAGGAATGAAGCAAAAAGTCATGATTATGTGTGCCTTTTTAGTTGATCCAGATGTGTATATCATAGATGAACCTTTTGTAGGTTTAGATCCACTTGGTATTCAATCCTTGTTAGAGCTAATGAATAAAAAGAAAAATCAAGGTGCGGGCATTTTAATGTCTACCCATATTTTAGCGACTGCAGAAAAGTATTGTGATTCCTTTATTATTTTACATAACGGAAAAGTAAAGGCTTCAGGAGCCTTAGAAGATCTCCGCAGGCAATTCAAAATGGAGAACGCATCACTCGATGATATTTATATCAGCCTGACAAAGGAAGAAGAAAATGATTGATATCAAAGAACTATGGAAAAAACGCCAGGTCCAACATTTTAAAGAAATTAGCCGTTATTTGCGGTATATGTTAAATGACCATTTGTTAATCGCTCTCCTCTTTTTAGGTGGCGGAGGGGCATACTACTATAATTATTGGCTACAGGATGTTCCTAAGGAATTTCCTTACGCGATTATTATTGCACTTGCTTTAGGAGCTATACTGACTAGAAGTCGAGTTCAATCCTTAGTGAAAGAGCCAGACCTTGTCTTCTTATTGCCAATTGAAACGAAGTTAACCCCTTATTTTCAAAAGGCATTTTGGTATAGCTTGTTTTCTCAAATTTACTTATTATTAATTGTGTTTGCAATTGCAGCACCTTTATATCTTGCTGTCACAGATAAAACATTTTCATCCTTAGTAGCTATTTTTGTAATTGTTCTTTTGAGCAAGGCGTGGAACTTGCTCATGACATGGTTAACTCAGCATGACCAAGAAAACTCAACTTATTATACTGACAACGTAATTCGGCTTATTTTAAATATCGTGCTAATGTATTTATTATTTTCTGATGCATCGATCATTTTTATCGGTTGTGTCGTGATACTCATGCTTGGGCTACTTCTTTATTTTCATAAAGCAGTCGAGGGTAAAGGTCTAAAATGGAATACATTAATCGAGTTAGAGTCAAAGAGAATGCTTACTTTTTATCGAATTGCTAATTTATTCACAGATGTTCCTAAACTAAAGGAGCAGGTGAAAAAACGACCTTGGCTTAACTGGGTTACCGGTCTAATTTCATACTCTAAGAAAAATACATTTCGCTATCTATATACGCGTACCTTTTTGCGGACAAGCGACTACTTAGGTTTGTATGCGAGGCTAACCATCATTGGCGGATTGATTATTTATTTCGTCCCATTTCATTATGGTAAAGCGTTTGTGATGATATTATTTTTATATTTAACAGGCTATCAGCTTATGACATTATGGAGACACCATAGTTTTAAAATATGGGTTCGATTATATCCGGTAAGTGAAGAATCGAAATTATCCTCTTATTTACAGTTTCTATTTCAGCTGCTAGTAGTTCAATGTGTCTTATTTACAATAATCCTTTTACTTACAGTTGAATTCTCGATAACAATCTTATTATTTGTTGTTGGTCTAGTGTTCGTGTATCTTTTTGTATTTGTATATACAAAGGGGAAGGTAAAAAAGCTTGACCGGATGTATAGTTAATATTTGAAACCTATCCCTATTTTAAATCGTAGTAAGTATTAAATTAATAAAGGGGTAGAGGGTGCATGGATGATTCATATCTGTTAAAAGTAGAAGAGGAATTATTTCAATGGCGAAAAAAGCTGATTAAAAAATCTACTATGCTCCAACGTGTCTCAAAAAAAGCTCAAACAAAAGTGAACGAAATGATTCCCGAAAAAGCCCACACTGTCATTACCGAGAGCATCAAGAAGATGGTTCAAGCTACGTTAGTTGGGTCAGAATATACAACAAAGGGAAACTACCCGGATGAAATGACATTGCAGGTAAAAGAAAAGCTAATAGAAGAAAAATTAACAGTCTATAGACGAACTGCAGCTGCGGAAGGAGCAGGTACAGGGGCAGGAGGTTTTTTTCTAGCCTTGGCCGATTTTCCTTTGCTTCTTTCAATAAAGATGAAATTTTTATTTGAAGTAGCAGCGATACATGGATTTGATACGAAAAAATATGAGGAACGTCTTTTCTTGTTATATGTGTTTCAATTGGCTTTTTCTAGTGATGAACATAAAAAGAAAACATTTCACATTATCGAGAATTGGGAACTTGAGAAAGAGAGCCTAGTCGAAATGGATTGGCGTGTCTTCCAACAAGAATACCGTGATTATATTGATTTTGTAAAAATGCTTCAATTACTTCCAGGTGTTGGAGCTGTTGTTGGGGCATATGCCAATTACAATTTACTTGATCACTTAGGAGAAGTTGCGAAAAATTGTTATCGTATTCGAATACTACAATAATAAAAACGCAAGAATGGTGCGAAATACATCATTCTTGCGTTTTATTTTTATACTGTAGCTTCTTCTGATTTTTCGACTGAAAGATAGTTTAATGTTGCTGTTCCTAATGTTTTGGCAGCTATAAGCATTGCTTTCTCATCAATATCAAATTTTGGATGATGATGTGAATAAGCTTTTGTTTCATCAGCGGGCTTCGCGCCTGTAAAGAAGAAAGTTCCAGGTACATGCTGTAAATAATAAGCAAAATCCTCGCCACCCATTTGAGGAGCAGCTTCCGTAACATTTATAACACCAGGTACATTTTCAGCAGCTTTAACTAGGAAATCCGTTTGTTCTTTATGATTAACGACAGCAGGGTAACCACGATGAAAGGCATAGGAGTAAGTGGAAGCTGCTGCAATACATGTTCCTTTTACAATTCGCTCTATTTCATGTTCGATTTGGTCTCTAACATCTTCACTAAATGTTCGCACTGTTCCTCCAAGTTTAACTGAGTCTGCAATTACGTTAAACGGATTTTCTGCAACGAACGAGCCTACTGATACAACTGCAGATTCAACTGGGTCAACGCGTCTGCTCACAATTTGTTGTAAATTCATAACTAACTGAGAGCCAATAACAACGGCATCCTTAGTGGTATGTGGATGTGCTCCGTGGCCACCTGATCCTTGAATTTTAACTTCAAAACGATCTGCAGCAGCCATGATTGGACCAACGCGGTATTCAATCGTTCCAGTCGGTGTTGTTGCCCATAAATGAGTGCCGAATACGACATCTACACCTTCAAGACACCCATCTTCAATCATAGAAATAGCACCACCTGGAGCAAATTCTTCTGCGTGTTGGTGGATAAGGACGACTGTTCCTGCGAGTTGTTCCTTCATTTCATGAAGTGTTTTTGCTAATACTAGCAATGTAGCAGTATGTCCATCATGTCCACAAGCATGCATCACACCAGGGACAGTTGATTTATAAGGTACATCCTTTTCGTCCTGAATTGGAAGAGCATCGAAATCAGCGCGTAAAGCTACAGTTGGACCTGGTTTGTTACCATGAATTTTCGCAACAACACCATTACCACCTACATTTGTACGCACTTCAATTCCTAAACTTTTATAAAAATTCGAGATGTATTCAGCGGTTTTATATTCTTTAAAGGAAACTTCTGGGTGTTGATGTAAATAACGTCGAATTTCAACCAATTCTGAATATTTTTTGTCTAAAGATTCATATAGGTTTTGTAACATTTCTCGATTCTCCCCTTCAAATTATAATACTTATAAATTATATCATGATAAGTTGTATCGTATTGTAATTTTGCATAAAAAAAGGAGGACAGTTTGCCTCCTACTCAATTGACTGTAGTATTGAATTTCCGGTTCTCGAAACTTTTACTTTAGCGTATTTTGCATTGCGCTGTAAGTCTAAACCTGTACCTTCTTTAACAAAATAACTTTCTATACCGATAATAATACCATTATAGCCATTGTACTTACCAGCAATTAGGACCTCATCTTGAGCGAGCTGATAGTCACGAGGATTTATAGAAGTGAGTATTTTCTCCCGTTGATAGATACCATGTTGGTCTTCTTTTGCCAGAATAAACACTTTATTTCCTGAATGAACATTTTTTAATTCATTGACTTCTGCAATTTCGTAACGCAAGATCACATAATCACCCTGAAGCATCGAACGGGGGTCAACAGGTGCTAACTCAAGTGTAATTTCTTTACCGTTATTTAATAATGACTCACTAGTCCCAATTTGGTATCCCGCGATCGTCAACTGCAAAAGAAGAATGAGTCCAATAAGAATCCACTGCTTTTTTGAAAAAACCTTTACTTTCTTTAATTCACTTTTATCAGTCCTTCGTTCAAAGAATTGAGTGATTATGAAGAAAATAAGTCCAATCAATAGTAGTGACAGTGATTTGTGTACAAGAGACCAAACAAGGTCGTAATAAGTTGATATAAATAGTGCAATCCAGAACACTAAAGTCATTCTAAATAAAAATAAATCGTCTCTTCGTGAGAAGAAAAGAACGAGTACTGTTGTTATGATAAAAAACAAAAAGCTATAGATTATTTCCTGCCAAAGTAAATTATCTAAAAAGGTAAGAGCGTAGAAAAAGAGTAAGGCGTAAAACAAACTTATTCGTTTTAATGTAGCTTGCTTTCGAACAAAATAATAGATTATTGCATTGACTAGTGCAATACCTATGAATACAAATTCTAAATGGACCCACATTCCTAATTCATCTAATATTAGATTTATTAAACATCCGATGGTTGTAGTGTAGCTTAAGAATCTTATGTTTCCATCTTTCATGATAACTGTTACGACAATAGAAACGCTTAAAAAGAAAATCGTAATGGGTGCAGATAGGAAAAATGCTTCCAGTAGACCTGAGAAAAATCCGATAAACAGAAGCGTGTTTCGGACATATGGCCCAAGCTTTTTCACAAATAAACCTATAGAAATAAATAATAAACTTAAAACAACCGTAGCATAGAAGCTAGAGAATATTAGGAAGAGAACTCCTCCAAAGCTTATTGAAAACATGAAGGAACCAATGAGTGTAACAATCACGATTAACGTACCTTTAATCGCTTGACCTATAGGAGCTTCAGAATGCTTGGATGATAAATGCCTAGCCAACAATATTCCGCCGATAATTAAAGCGATAGAGGCAATTGAACCTAGTAATTGCAAGCCAAGATATCCAATTGATTCTCCGAATAAAAATGGAATTTCAATAATCTTTGTACAGACATAAATACTGACCATTGTAAAAAGAATAATGGAAAGATACTTATCAATTTTCTTTGATGCAAGATAAAAATAACAAACAGCAGCAAACAAAATATATAAGATATTCGTCCAGCCACTATATGGTTCATATAATTCGAAAATACTCATTCCGATTAACATAATATGTGTCATGGTATATGACATGTAGCGAATTGCTTTATTATCCAATACCGGAGTAAAAGTAAGGATAAAGAGAATGAGATTAAGTACTGCAATTACAAGATATATGAGCCACTCTTGAAAATCTGTGCGAACAATGAAATATGATGATGGATTCATATAGAACCAATAGGCGAGATGAAAAAGGATAAAGCTCATTATGGAAAAAGGAGCATAATTTGTGCTTATTGCAAGCAGTATAACTGGTATTAGCCAAACAAGAAATAGTACATAACTGTCGGCATGAGAATTATAAATTTGACCAATTAATGCAATAGATAAACCAAAGGTGATCGCACCACCCACTAAAAACCATTTTCCTAAAAATACTTGTTGTGAAAGTAGTTTTGTGGAAAGTACTGATAAGATATAAAACAAAATCATAGCCGCAACCGAAAGCGAAAGCTTTTCATACCGTGAAAATTCAGGCCAGTTAGCAGCAAAAAAGTAAAGAATTCCAGATAATATCAAAACTATCGAAGCGAAGTAACCAAAAGGAATCAACTTCTTCATATCATACTCCCCATTTCCTCAAGGAAAAATAAATATCCTACTCATACTATATGTGGTTAAGATGAATCGTTGTATTGATTATAATATATTTTGCCAGTTCCAATACCAATATTTAATGAACAAATTCATAAAAGCTTAGGGAAACCTAATCTTGAGGTGAATTACTTATGGAATTCTTTTCAGCAGAGTTTTTTTCAGCTCTACTTGCGATTATAGTAATTGATCTCGTTTTAGCTGGCGATAATGCGATTGTTATCGGTTTAGCGGCAAGAAATTTACCAAAGGAACAACAAAAGAAGGCAATCCTTTGGGGAACTGTTGGTGCAATTATTATCCGGGCTACAGCTACATTAGCTGTTGTTTGGCTCTTAGAGTTACCTGGTTTGCACCTAGTTGGCGGCATTCTTCTCATTTGGATTGCATATAAGCTTCTTGTTGATGACCAAGATGAACATGAAATAGAAGCCAAGGGTTCTTTTGCAGCCGCTGTTAGAACGATTATCGTAGCGGATGCTTTAATGGGACTCGATAATGTTCTAGGAGTAGCAGGTGCCGCTCATGGTAACTTTGTTTTGGTCATAACAGGGTTAATCATATCGGTTCCAATCATGGTTTGGGGAAGTACGCTTTTCATTAAATTAATTGACCGCTTTCCAATCATTGTTACAATAGGTGCAGCTATCCTTTCCTATACTGCAGCTAAAATGATTGTAGGAGAGCCAATTCTACAAGACTTCTTTGATAATCCTTGGTTTAGGTACACATTTGAGGCGATAATCATTATTGCGGTTGTACTAATTGGAACAAAGGTGAAGAAAACGAAATCACATTCAATTAAAGAAAAACAAAAAGCTTCTTAAAAAAGGCAGTCATTTGGCTGCCTTTTGATATTCATAAAATATTTAGTATAAATAATGGATAATAATGGATACTAAAAACGAGTTTTGTACATAAGCAGAAAGGAAGTATTATTATGAAAAGGATAATTTTTACCGGTTTAGCATTATTTCTAAGTTTTTTGTTAGTAGGTGAAATTCAAGTATCTGCTGAAATGGAGAACGTCGACCAAAAGCCAAAGGTAGAATTAACGGATCAGCAAAAGCAAGAGCTTGATAAGCTGTATCTTGATCTTCTTGATACAAAAAAGGAGATTATTAACAAATACGTTGAATATGGTGTCCTTACAAAAGAAAAAGCGGATAAAAAACTAAACTGGTTAGACGAACATTATCAAAAGATCAAAGAACACGGATACATTCCAATGCATCATCATAAAAAGCACAAAGATGATGACGATAGAAATGATAATGACAAAAATTAATAATAATAAGCTAGGTAAAACATGTTCTGTTTTGTCTAGCTTTTTTTATTAAATTCAAATAATCATTTTCTCATTTGGTATCACATCCTCATATTTAGGCATCCTTTTTTATTTATTCCAATAGGAATAGTATAATAAAAACATTAAATACTTAAGGGTATTTGCAAAAGGAGAGGTGAAAATGCCCATTTCATTTATTAAAACAGAAAAACAAGAACGATTATATAAGCTGGTGAGTGAATTAGCAGAAAGGTTTAATGAAAGAGCAGCTGAGTATGATGAAACAGGCGAGTTCCCTCTATTAAATATAGAGGAACTAAGAAATACTGGTTATACTAGCCTTTCCGTTCCTAAGGAATATGGTGGGAAAGAGGGGCTTTCCTTATATGACCTTGTTTTACTTCAAGAAAGACTTGCAGTAGGTGATGGCTCTACCGCATTATCAATTGGCTGGCATTTAGGGGCAACTATGGATTTATTTGATAAAAAGCGTTGGAAGGAAGAAAAACGATCATTTTATGCAAAAGAGGTCTTACAAGGTGCTCTTTATAATCGAGCGGCAACTGAACCTCAAACGGGTAGTCCAACGAGGGGAGGTAAACCTCAAACAACTGCTAAAAAAGAAGGGGATAAGTGGGTCCTCTCTGGAAGAAAATCTTTTACGACTATGTCTCCAGTCCTCGATTATTTTGGGGTAATTGCCTCAATAGATGGAACGGACCAAATCGGGGAATTTTTAGTGAAAAGGTCTAAGCCCGGAGTAATGATCGAAGAAACCTGGAATACAATTTCCATGAGAGGTACAGGGAGTCACGATCTTGTCCTTACAAATGTTGTGTTGGAAGAAGATGACTTAGTTGAAATGGTGACACCTGAGCAAAAAGCAACTCCAAATGGTTGGCTACTTCATATACCGGCTTGCTACTTGGGAATTGCAATGGCGGCAAGAAACTATGCTGTGAAATTTGCAAACGAATATTCACCTAACAGTCTAAATGGACCGATTAAAACGATTCCAAATGTAAGGCGGAATGTGGGAGAAATGGAAGCAGAGCTTTTAAAGGCACGCCATATTCTATTTGCAATTGCTGACAAATGGGATAAGACAGATGATCGAAGTCAGCTTGGTTCAGAGCTCGGACTTGCAAAATATATTGCTACAAATAGCGCTATTTCCGTTGTAGATAAAGCAATGCGGATTGTTGGGGCAAAGAGCCTTCAAAAGTCCAATCCGTTACAACGCTATTATAGAGATGTAAGAGCGGGACTCCATAATCCCCCAATGGATGACATGACAATCGCAAAATTAGCGGATCAAGCATTTAAAGAAATGGAAAATTAACTAAATCTAATTGAATGAGAAAGTAGTCGCTGTTCGCGGCTACTTTTTTTATTTTAATAGTAAAAAATATGTTGACTAGAATAATATTAATTTCTATAAATAGGTAATCAATTTCTTACTATCAAAACTCGTAAATGCCTATAGAGCCTTATATAATAAGAGTAACTAAGATAGTGATTATTTACGGAACCTTTTAAAT
>Ga0180217_1003081_pt1 | contig 14426 bp, 13 predicted proteins | sample eDN3rd37CBELigOP_FD_128521 | JGI IMG/M metagenome (GOLD analysis project Ga0180217, IMG submission 128521) | Enriched Organic Plus compost microbial communities from Emeryville, California, USA - eDNA 3rd pass 37_C BE-Lig OP (version 2) (version 2) ... | reverse complement strand
TACGCTGGATCTTGCCGTTGTCGTTTGGCCTCATGAGCCTGGTCTTCCTGCTTCAAGGCATCCAAGACCTGCGCTTCGCCATTACGGGGAGAGGCCGTCCCTCGTTCGATGAAACACAGAAATCTTCCCTGCAGGTTTGAGCTCAAGCTCTCAGACAGCCAGTTCTGAGGACAAATATGTCTGGTATGACCATTTCCATCATCGCGATCCTTGCAATGCTGGGGCTGATGGCGCTCAGGGTGCCAATTGCGATTGCTCTAGGTAGCGTGTCCCTGGTGGGCCTGATCGTCATCCGTGGTCCCCACGCCGCGCTTGGCATCTTCGGCGATCTTCCGATCGAATTCGGCGCAAGCTGGTCGCTTTCCGCAATCCCGATGTTCCTGCTCATGGGATCAATCGCCTTCCACAGTGGCTTGACCGCCAGCCTCTTCGACGCTGCCCGACTTTGGTTGAGCGGTCTGCCTGGAGGTCTCGCAGTTGCCACCAACTTCGCTTCCGCCGGTTTTGCAGCAGCCTCCGGCTCGAGCTTGGCCACGTCCGCAGCCATGTCTCGTCTTGCCATACCGGAGATGTTGCGCGCGAAATACAACCCTGCCCTTGCCAGTGGTTGCGTTGCTGCATCCGGAACCCTCGGCGCCTTAATCCCACCCAGCATCATGTTCGTCATCTATGGGTGGTACACGCAGACGTCTATTGGCCTGCTCCTGATCGCCGGCATCCTGCCGGGTTTGCTGACCGCAGCGATCTATGCGGGAATGATCATCTTCCTGTGTGTCGTTCGACCGGATTATGCACCACCCGTCGAGTACAAGATCACCTGGGCGGAGCGTTTCCGCGTCCTTCTCACCGTGTGGCCCATTCCGCTTCTGGTTCTTTGTATCGCCGGGTCAATCTTCAGTGGCATTGCGACGGCGACTGAGGCAGCCGCCCTGGGCGCACTCTTTGCAGCAATCATCGCAGCGCTTCGTGGTTCGCTCACTTGGGAGATACTCCGGAAAAGCGTTGTCGAGGCCCTGGTTTCGACGGCGAGCATCTTCTTCATTGCGATCAGCGCACTGCTGATCACACGGTTCTTTGCCTTTGCCGGCTTGCCTGCGGCACTCGCCCAGCATGTTGGCGTTCTTGGCCTTGATCCATTGACAATCGTTCTTGGCGTCTCGGTTCTCTACCTGATCCTCGGGGCGTTCCTTGATCCAATGGGAGTATTGCTGCTGTCGCTTCCAGTAATCTTCCCGATTTTCAAGGCCGCCGGGATCGACATGATCTGGATGGGCGTGCTGCTCGTGAAATATCTCGAGATCGGGATGCTGACGCCACCTGTCGGACTGAATGTCTATGTTGTCAAAGGTGTTGTTGGGAACCTCATCCCTCTTCCCACGATCTTCAGGGGTGTGATGTGGTTTCTGGGAGCCGAGGTGATTATCATGGCTCTCCTGATCGCCTTCCCAGGCATATCCACCTATCTGCCTTACAATTTCATGCAGTAGGTCGCCTCACAAGCCAGTCCTCCGGATTCTTTCCGGCGCCGGATCCATCGATCCCGGCGCCGTTCTCATTTGGATAGTCCGTGCACCAGGAGCTCCTCGAAGAACATTCTCCGTGAGACACTTGTTTCGACGGCGCCTAACTCAGCGCAATTCCCACATATGTGTAATCTCAACGTCCTCATCTATGAGTTTCCCTTCGAACAATGTCTCTTTCGACTCCAAGCATTACATTTGTACTTGCTTGCAGAGTTTCACTTCTGGGAGGTTGTTATGAAGCTGAAGCCATGGCTGATGGGGGTTGCCTTCGTCGCTTTCAGCGCCGTTTCCGCGAGCGCTGCAAACATCATCTACAGTTCTCACACGCAGGATACGCACTCCGACAACACATATGTCGGGAAGCGTTTCTTTGACCGCATTACGGAAGCTACGGGCAGCGAACAAACATTCCAGATCATGGGCGGTGGCGTGCTCGCATCTGGCGCAAATGCCTTGAGCGCCGTGAAGACGGGCGCGGTCGATACCGCGATGCTGATCTACTCCTACATGCCGTCCGACCTGCCGACGATGACGTTGCTCGGCGATCTGTATGGCTCGGATCTGCGCGTTTCCGCAGCTGCGACAACAGAAACAATGCTCCTTGACTGCCCGCAGTGCCAGGAAGAGCAGGAGCGGCAGAATGTCTTCGTTCTGCAGAACACCGCGACGGACAACTACTCCTTTATTTGCGGAAGCAGCGGTGTTGCGACCTTGGCCGATGTAAAGGGCAAGAAGATCCGTGGCTCCGGAGCGATGGCGCGTCTCGCCGCCTCGTTGGGCGCGACCCCGGTCAATGCTACGTATGCAGAGATTTATGAGGGTCTGCAGCGCGGCGCACTCGACTGCTCACTCCTGGACGCCGGCAACCTTGAAGCCGGTCAGTTCTGGGATGTAGCAAAATTCGTAACGCCCGCACCGCTTGGCACTTTCAATTCGATCGGGTTTGCCGCCATCAACCGGGATCTCTGGAAAAGCTTCACCCCAAAGCAGCGCCGAGCATGGTTGGACAGCGCGGCAATCAGCGTTTCCGACTATACGTTCAACAGCGCTGACCGGGTCAAGAGAGCACTCGTCACAGCCGCGTCTGAGAAAGGCATGACTGTTCTTGAGCCCGACGAAGAACTGCTGAAGGCGATCGGCTCCTTCTGGGACAACGAGATGGAAAGCCTCGTTGCAGCTGCCGAAGGCCGTGGCGTCAAGGATGCGAAGTCGATTGTCGATGCCTATCGGAAAAACTACGCGAAGTGGGAAAAAATCGTCGCTGAAATTAGCGAAGGCGAATGGACCGAGGCTGAATGGCAGAAATTCGGCGAACGCATCCGGGATGAGGTCTACGCCAAGGTTTCAGTAGATTGATGAATGCAACTGGCGGGACCACAAGCCCGCCAATTTTCTTTCTGCGTTGAGTATTCAGGTCTCGCGGTCGTGGGAGAGATCGTGCAGCCGCAGTCACATCTTCAGGAGGGGTGATCGATGAAATATGCCCGTATGGGAGACACTGGACTGATAGTTTCGAGGTTATCCTTGGGAACCATGACGTTTGGCACTTCTTCCGAGGGGGCGACCGGGCCTTTGGCCGCGGTTGATGCCAAGCAGGCAACCGAACTGGTATCACGGGCCATCGATGCGGGCATAAACTCGTTCAACAGCGCCGCCTGCTATTCCGGCGGCCGGTCTGAGGAAATTCTCGGCCATGCCTTGCGCGGCAGGCGCGACAACGCTGTCATCACGACCAAGGTGGGGATCCGCAGCGGGCGTGACATTCTTGATGGGGGATTGTCGGCGCGTTCGATCATCAAGACTGCAGAAGACAGTCTTCGCAGGCTGGGTACGGACTGGATCGATGTCTTCGCGGTACACAGAGTTGACGAGTATACTTCTGTCGAGGAGGTGGTGGACGCCCTGGATCTTCTCGTGAAGCAGGGCAAGGTCCGCTACACCGGGTTTGCGAACTGGCCCGCATGGATGGTGGGCAAGGCGATCGGCCTGCAGCAGGGGCGCGGACTGGCGCGTTTCCGGGTCGCTGAGATGCTCTACACGCTCATCTCCCGCGACATTGAACACAGTCATTTTCCGCTGCTTGAAGAGAGCGGTATTGGCTGTTTTGTGTGGAGCCCTCTTGCGGGTGGTCTTCTGAGTGGAAAATATACGCGTGAGAACAGGGACGCCGACGTCGGGCGCATGTCGAGAGCGTATGCCCTGCCCTTCGACTGGGACATGGCCTACAACGTCGTCGATGTCACGAAGGAGATCGCCGCCGCGCATGGGGCTACACCAGCTCAGGTCGCGATCGGCTGGCTATTGGCAAAACGACAGGTGAGCTCCGTCTTGATCGGCGTGTCCAACATGCGGCAGCTGGAAGACAACCTCGCCGCGGCTGACCTGACCCTTGCCCCCGAAGAGATCAAGAAGCTCGATGACCTGACAACACTGCCCATGCGCTATCCCGAGTGGTTCGCCGTCCGAAACGCCGACCGCATCGTGAAGAAGGCTCTTGAAGCCTGACGTCCGGAACGAAGCGGCCACAGTTGGAGGAACCCGATGAGCGCACGCACGGAACTCATGAAAATGATCGAGGCGAGTAATGCGTTTGACCGACCGGATGCAGAGCTCGCACCACTTCGTCTGGAAGCGGCCCGGGAACTCTCGGCAGAGCGCCGCCAGCAGATCCCCATTCTGGAGAAAAGGATGCGGGACATGGGAATCGATGAGATAAGATCCTTCGATGACCTGGTTCCGCTGCTGTTTGCCCACACCGTGTACAAATCATACCCGGTGTCGTTCATCGAGAATGGACGCTGGGACCGCATGCTACTGTGGCTGGACACGCTGTCCGTAGCCAGTGTCAAAGACGTAGACGTTGAGGGCGTTGTCGATGTCGACGACTGGATCAACCGGCTGCGGGCGGCGGGGCACATGGTTCTCGCCACCAGTGGCACAACAGGGAAGAACTCGTTCCTCAACCACCAGAAGGCTGATATCGACCATCGCCGGCACTACTTCCGCCACGCCAAGGGCTGGCCGCATGTAAAGCCAGCCAACGACCGCCCCTTCTTTGCCCTTGGGCCCAGTGCCGGGGCAACTAGCCTGGTGGAAGCATTCCATCTGCATGCGGATGTCTTCGGGCGCGAGGGTGAGATCCATTTCCTATCCGACGAACCGATCCGTATCGCTGAAATCAGCCGTCTGGCAGCACTGCGCAAGCGAATGGCAGAAGGGCTCGTTGGACCGGAGGAGATCAAGGCCCTTGAGAAAAGGGCCGCTGCTCGCCAGGAGGAAATGAACGCGGCCATTGACCGTATCACGCGCCTTATTCTCGAACACCAGCACGAGCCGGTCTACATCACCGGCATGTATCCTCAGCATGTGATGATCGTCAACCGGGCTCACGAGCTCGGCGCCAGGGACGGCGCATTCCATCCAGAAAGCATCGTCCATATTGGCGGAGGCGTGAAGAACGCCGTATTGCCTCTGGACTACAAGGAGCGCACTGCGCGCTTCTATGGCAACGTCTACGACGCGCCCACCTACGGCATGACGGAAATGGCGCAGGCTCTCGTTCGCTGCGAAGCCAAGCGCTACCACGTACCGCCCGCGCAGATCATGCTGCTGCTGGACCAGGCCGGCGAGAAACTGCTGACCAAGGAAGATGCCGATGAGAACGGCCAGGTCACCGGGCGCTTTGCCTTTCTCGACCTGATGTATGAGGGCCGCTGGGGTGGCCTTATCTCCGGTGACAAGGTGACGGTTGATTTCTCGCAGCGTTGTCCCTGCGGGCGACATGGCCCCACTGTGCTGGACACCATCTCGCGCTTTGCTCAGCCCGGGGAAGACGATCACATCGGCTGTGCTGGCACACTGGACGCCTATATCCGTGGAGCATTGGCATGACGACGGATACTGTACAGCTGCCGCAAGTCGTCCATTTCATCAAGGGCGAGGTAGTCACGGGTTCTGCCCGTACATTCGGAAACGCCAACCGGTTTACAGCACCTGATCTTGATCTCAACGGACTCGTGTGGCCACGGTCGCGACCCGGCCCGGCATTTGGCGTCCCGATCGATGAAATCATGGATGTTCTTGTTGCGACCGGCGACGCGCTCGATCGTGATACGGATGGCCTTCTGGCACAAGCCCTGGAGCAGAACGTCAGGACAAATCCGCTCCCCAGGGATATTCTCGAAAGGGCCTATTCCACCATAGGACAAGCTTTCGGGCGCGAGCGGCTCCAGTTCCAGATCGATCAGGAGCTCGGCGGGTCCGATGTACTCGACGGTTGGCGCGAGGTCACAACGCCGAGCGGCCGCAGGTGTGCTTTCCGCGCCTGCCCGCCGCGCATGATCCATGTGATTGCGGGCAACGCGCCTGGCGTTGCTGCTGGAACGATCATCAGGGCGTCGCTGACGAAAGGCGTCAGCCTGATCAAGCTGCCGTCGAACGATCTTTTCACGGCGACCGCAATCCTGCGGATCATGGCCAGGGTCGCTCCCGGGCATCCCCTCACCAGGTCATTCTCAGCCGCCTACTGGAAGGGTGGCGACGAGAGTGTCGAAGGACGCATCTTCCTTCCCCAGTATTTTGACAAGCTGATCGCCTGGGGTGGCGAGAGCGCCATCCGCAATGCGCTCAGGAACCTCGGACCCGGCCTGGAACTGATCTCCTTCGACCCAAAATCCTCAATTTCCCTCATTGGCCGGGAGGTTTTTGCAAGCGACCAGGCTCTGAGGGACGTCGTGGAATACGCCGCGAGCGATGCAACGGTCTTTGACCAGCAGGCCTGCACGTCCAGCCGTTTCCAGTTCGTTGAAGGGACTGCCGAGGAGATCGATCGCTATTGCGCCCTGCTGCAGCAGGCGATGGGCAAGGAGCGTTTCACAGCCTCGGCAACGCGCGTGCCCGTTCCTGCGGCTCTTAGGGAAGAAATCTCCAGTCTGGCTGAAATGCCTGCCTTCTACGGTGTCTGGGGTGACGGCGAAGGAGGCGGCGTAGTCATCCGCTCGGATGACCCAGTCGATTTCTATCCAGACCACAAGGTCGTGAATGTCGTTCCCGTTTCACGTCTGGAAGATGCGCTTCGCTACATAAACATCGCAACTCAGACGGTCGGAATATATCCGGAAACGCGAAAGATCGCCTTAAGGGATGCGGTTGCCGAAGCTGGTGCCCAGCGTGTCGTGAGCCTGGGGGCTGCTGTCCATGTCGAGCAGGGTCTCCCGCACGATGGCTTCAGACCACTCCAACGCTTTGTCCGGTGGGTGAACGACGAAGTCCGCGCCTGACTGCGCAATGCAATAGAGATTGCCCGGATGTGACGCTCAACCGTCGCAACAGCAGGCCCCCGTGTCTGCGGGCCGAAGAGTGTTCACTGAGTGGAGGAGACAAGCATGAACATTCTGCACAAGACCCTGGTAGCAGGCGGACTTGCCATGTCCGCCGTCTGCACGGCTTCTGCCGCTGAAGATTGGCCACAGAAGCCGATCCGGCTGGTTGTGCCGTTTGCGCCAGGCGGGAGCACTGACGTAACCGCACGGCTTGTTGCCGACAAGCTGACGGCTGAACTCGAACAGCAGGTTGCTGTCGACAATGTCCCCGGAGCTGGCGGCATGGTCGGGGCGGCAGAAGTCGCGGCGGCACCGGCAGATGGCTACACGGTTCTCTTTGGCACGTCTACCATGTCCACCCTGCAGGTCTTCTTCAAGGAACCTTCGGTCGATACATTGAAGGATTTCATACCGACTTCGCTGGTTAGCCAGGGGGTGACGTCGCTGATCGTCAATCAGCAGGTAAGGGTAAATTCGGTTGCCGAGTTCATAGAGAAGGCCAGGATCAACCCGGCCAGTATTTCCTTCGGCACACCGGGACAGGGCACCGCCAGCCTCACGATGGAGATGATGAAGCATCGCGCGGGTCTCGAGGTTGAAGTGGTTCACTATCGGGGAGCGGGACCTGCAATGACTGCTCTGCTGAGCAATGAAATCCAGGCGATGTTCGAGCCGACGCTGACGGCCAAACCCGTCGTTGACGGAGGTCAGGCGAAGGTTCTGGCCACAACTGGCCTTGAGCGTTCGCCCGTCTTTCCGGATGCTCCGACGCTGACGGAGGCGTTGGGCGAAAAGTTTGACGGCAGCTTCTACAACGGCGTTTTCCTGAAAGCCGGAACCTCCGATGTAATCGTCCAGAAACTGCAGTCCGCGGTCAAGACCGTCGTGGATCTTCCGGACGTCAAACAGAAGCTGACTGAACTTGGCCAGATCCCCGTTGGTTCTTCTCCAGAGGCCTTCAGGCAGAAGCTTGAGGCGGAGATACCGCAATGGATTGGGGTGGGCAAAGTCGCAGGCGTTGAGCCCCATTAAGTTTGCGAGCAGGAAGCGTACGAAAGCCGTGCGCTTCCTCTTTCGAAGGCATGCCACCATTGTGCTCCTGGCCATACAACATGAGTGGTTGCTTTCCATTCTAACTAGCTACGGCCTACAAGTCCGCCCGGTGGCTCGTTCACATATGTGGGTATTGGCGCCACAAGCGATGTTCTGCTGGAATTCTTTTCCCAGGACCGCAATGTTTGTCGATCAAGAAGCAGTCAGCCCGGGAGGTACTTGGATTGCCGAAGTTACGAAACTATCAAGACTTTGGAGCCGCCTTGATGTTTGTCAGCGTTGCGCTGGTTTTCCTGTTCAACGGCTCGGGATTGTCCATGGGCTCTGCGGCGCGAATGGGTGCCGGCTACATGCCCCGCATGCTCTGTAGCCTCATGCTTGTCGTGTCCCTGCTGCTCTTCATCCGCAGCTTCCGAATAGACAGTGAAGAGCCTTTCCACTTCGCCTTGCGCCCCCTCATCGTCATCCCGCTTTCGCTGATCGTATTTGCATTGGCGCTAAAGCCGCTCGGACTGGTGATCTCGATCTGGCTTGCGGTAGCAATCGGCTCCCTAGCTGACAAGGGAGCCAGGCTGATGGAGGTCGTTCTCACAGCGCTGTTCCTGTCCATCTTTTCAGTGACATGCTTTGTCATGGCTCTTGGTCTTAACTTTCCTGTCTGGCCGGTGTGGTTCTCATGAGTTCGTTTATTGACAATCTGACCATCGGCTTTGGCGTCGCACTTCAACCCTACAATCTTCTCATCTGCTTTGTAGGCACGCTCGTGGGCACGCTGATTGGCGTGCTGCCGGGCCTTGGGCCTCTTGCGACCATGGCAATGCTGCTGCCAGTCACCATGTACTTGCCGCCGGAATCTGCCCTGATCATGCTGGCGGGCATATACTATGGCGCCCAGTACGGCGGTTCGACAACTGCCATTCTGGTCAATCTGCCCGGCGAGAGCTCGTCGGCGGTAACGTGTATTGACGGTTATCAGATGGCACGCCAGGGTCGTGCGGGCGCCGCTCTTGCAACTGCGGCCCTGGCATCCTTCTTTGCCGGAACCGTTTCAACCCTCATCATTGCCCTGTTCTCGCCCTCCCTTGCACAGGTGGGACTTGCTTTCCATGCACCTGACTATTTCTCCCTGATGGTGCTGGGGCTCATTGGAGCGGTAGTCCTCGCTCACGGTTCGGTGATCAAGGCTGTCGGCATGGTGTTCTTGGGTCTGCTTCTTGGCCTGGTCGGTACTGATGTCACCTCAGGTGCGACCCGCTTCAACTTCGGATATCTCGAATTGTCCGACGGCATCGACTTCGTCGTCATCGCTGTTGGTGTCTTCGGCCTCGGCGAAATCATCTCCAATCTCGCCAACCGTGGCGTCGATCGCACGGAAGGCATTGCCAAGGTCAATCGCCTCTGGCTGACCCTTGATGATTTCCGCCGCTCCTGGCCTTCTACCCTCCGCGGTACGGCGATAGGATCTGCACTCGGTCTGCTTCCGGGCGGCGGCGCACTCCTTAGTTCCTTTGCGTCCTACACCATCGAAAAGAAGGTATCGAAGCAATACACCAGCCAGTTCGGTCATGGCGCAATCGAAGGTGTTGCCGGCCCTGAAGCGGCAAACAATGCTGGGGCACAGACTTCCTTCATCCCCATGCTGACGCTTGGAATTCCGTCAAACGTGATCATGGCAATGATGATCGGCGCCATGATGATGCAGGGAATTGTGCCGGGGCCCCAGGTCATGACCGACCGCCCCACGCTCGTCTGGGGCATGATCTGCAGCATGTGGGTGGGCAACCTGATGCTGGTGATCATCAACCTTCCGATGATTGGTGTATGGATCAGACTGCTTTCGATCCCGTACCGACTGCTCTTCCCCGCCATCATCGTATTCTGCGGCATCGGCGTCTATAGCGTAGGCAACAGCAGTTTCGACGTCATCCTGACAGGTGTCTTCGCCATCGTTGGCTATCTCTTCATCAAGTTCGGATGTGAACCCGCGCCACTTGCGCTCGGTTTCGTGCTCGGCCCCCTCATGGAAGAAAACCTCCGTCGCTCGATGCTGTTGTCGCGCGGGGATCCGATGGTTTTCCTCTCCCGCCCCATTAGCGCAACGCTGCTGCTGGCCTCGCTGGCGCTTCTGATCCTGATGGTCGTTCCGACATTCCGGAGAAACCGGGAAGAGGCTTTCCAAGAGTGACTTGCATTTCACAGACCTATCTTCCGAAAGAATCTGATATGCCGGGTGCTGACAGTCTATTGTTTACTCCGCTGCAGATCAGGGGAGTCACCAGCCGGAACAGGGTGATGGTCTCTCCCATGTGCCAGTATGCGGCGCAGGGCGGCCTGGCCAACGACTATCATCTCGTCCATCTGGGTCGTTTTGCGCTTGGCGGCGCGGGTATCGTTATCGCCGAGGCGACCGCCGTCGAGGAATGTGGACGTATCAGCAACGGCGATCTGGGTCTCTGGTCAGATGAACAGATCGCGCCCCTGAAACGCGTTGCAAATTTCCTGAGAGCCCAGGATGCCGTCCCTGGCATCCAGCTGGGGCATGCAGGCCGCAAGGCTGCAACGCAGGCGCCCTGGCACGGAAATGGATCGCTGGGTGAAGCGGATCGTTTGCGCGGCGATGCGCCGTGGCCGGTGATCGGACCAAGCCCCATAGCCGCTGGCGAGGGCTGGCAGGTTCCATCGGAGATGGCTCCGGAAATCATCCAGCGGGTTGTCGACTCCTGGGGCAATGCCGCAAGGCGCGCCCATGAGGCTGGCTTCGACGTGATCGACCTTCATGGTGCGCATGGATATCTGCTCCATACGTTCCTGTCGCCGATCTCCAACCAGCGCACGGACGAATACGGCGGAAGCCTTGAGAACCGCATGCGTTTCCCCCTCGCCGTCGTTGACGCGATCCGGCGGAACTGGCCCGCCGAAAAGGCGCTGTTCTACCGGCTCTCCGTGCTCGACGGAATCGATGGTGGCTGGACGATCGAGGATTCGGAGGTCTTCTGTCGTGCGCTTCTGGAAAGAGGTGTGGACGTCATCGATTGCTCATCCGGCGGTGCCATTGCAGACCGAACGCGCGACACCAGAATTCGCCGTGGTTTCGGCTTCCATGTTCCGTACTCGGCGCGGATCCGGAAAGCGACGGGCGGTCTGGTGGCGACCGTGGGTCTCGTGGTCGAACCCGAGCAGGCTGAAGCCATACTGCGGGCCGGCGAGGCGGATATCATCGCCGTCGGACGTGAGTTCCAGTACAACGCGAACTGGGCTGTGCAGGCCGAAGTGAAGCTTGGCCGCCAGGGTTTCGACCATTGGCACAAAGAGTCCGGCTGGTGGCTGGACAAGCGCGCGTCCGTTCTCAGGAAGCTCCAGGACGCCGGCGAGACGCCGTTGGATCGCTACCGCCCGCGCGCCATCGGAAGCGAAGCGGAATAGTGCAAGGCGCGGCTATTTCGCCGCGCCATATCCGGGCTACCGGAACGAGATGGTATGTCCGCCATCCACGGCAATTGTCTGCCCATTGATGTAGCCGCCGGACGGGGAAGCCAGCAGCACTGCCAGACCGGCGATCTCATCCACCTCACCGAAACGACGCGACGGGTTGCGGCCCTTGTACCAGTCGACCATCTTCTGGTCCTCCCACTGCGAGCGCGCCATTTCGGTCTTAAACGTGCCCGGTGCAATGCAGTTTGCGGTTACGCCTGCGTGGGCAAACTCATTGGCCAGATTGCGCACGAACTGCATGTCGGCTGCCTTGGTCAAGCCATAGGTGCCTGTCTCCGGATCACCCAAGATCCCCACGATTGAAGCGACGCAGATATATCTCCCGTAGCCACGTTCAATCATGCCGGGCACGGTCATCTGCGCCAGCCAGATGTTGCTCTGAACATTCGCCTCCATGAACTTAGTAAAGGTCCGGTCCTCCAGGTTCAGAACCGAGCCGATCCACGGATGAATCGCGGCATTGGCCATGACGATGTCGACACGATCCCATTGGCGCAGCGTTTCATCCACCATCGCCTGCAGCTCATGCTTGCGACTAATGTTGCATGAGATGCCGATCGCGGTGCCGCCCTCGCCGCGAATTTCTTCAGCCGCAGCATCACATGCCTCCTGGTTCCGGCCAACGATAATCACCCTGGCACCATGTTCGGCCATTCCCCTGGCGCTGGCAAAACCCAGCCCCCGAGATCCACCGGTTACAATTGCAACCTTGCCGCTAAGATCGAAAAGACGTGAAGTCATCAGCTGTACCTCCAATGGAAGGCATTGGAGCTTGGCTGTTCCTTGCCGGCAACGGCTTTCACCAGGAAGTCCTGATCCCAGCGCATATGTGCTTTAGTCTGTGGAATGGATGCAATGCTCCCTGGTGGAAGCTAGTCTCTGCGGACTGCAATTCAGGGAGGGCCCACGTGACGACTGAAGCGTTCACAATAGACAAGTTCAGACAGCTGCTGGAAAAGCGCTACGCCAACATGGCGACCGAACTAATCGAAGCGGGCAGGGTCAACGACTACCTCTGTGCACTTGATGAGTCCCCTCATGACGACCCCAAACGGCCGGTACCACCGCTGTTTCTCATCACCCTCGGCCGTCAGCGCCGCCCGCATCTGGCGCAGCCGGGCAGCACAACCGGCGGGGTGAACGCCAGCGACGCCTTTGAATTCTACCAGCCCGTCTACATTGGTGACGTGATCTCGGTCATCCCAACCATCCAGCACGTCGAAAGCAGGCACGGCCGCTCCGGTGAGCTGCTGATCGCAACTGTGGTGCTGGAATATCGCAACCAGCACGGGACCACTGTCGCCAGGCGAACCAACACCCTGATCCGGAAATCGATATGAGCGCAAACGTTTCTGAGGTTAAGCCCCTCCCCTCAATGCAAAAGGGACCGATCGAGCGCTATCATCTCGTCGAGTGGTGCGCTGCCGAAAACGACTACTACATCCTTCACTATGACGAGCGCTTTGCCCGCAGGATGGAATTTGAGGCCCCGCTCATCCAAGGGACATACAAGCTCGGCCTGTCCGGAGCATATATTGCGCAAGTCTTCGGAAAGGACACCCGGATACGCTCCATTTCCATGCGGTACCTGCGGCCGGACATCGAGGGATCCCTGCTCAAGCTTTCTGCAGAACTGCTTGCACAAGAACGACTGGATGACGGGTATCTCTATAGGGTTGTCATACGCGTCTGCGGAACAAATGGAGAGGTGTCTGCCGAAGCGACTGCCGAGGTCAGCACGGAAACGGCAATCGCCTAGCCGCCTCCCAACGCAGGCTGACGGCGCCCTGCATCCCTTCCCCCGCGTCGTAAACGCCAGTGCCTTGGGGCACTGGCCATGAGTCTACTACCGGTAGGCGGCCCGACATCAGGCAAATACTGCCAGCCGCTCATTCAGTATCTGGCGGGCCGTTGTCACCATGCGAGCGATCAGCTCTTCGCAAGTGGGGATGTCATTGATCAGGCCGGAAACCGGGCTCGCGGTCCAGACTCCCGCTTCCACATCCCCGTCTTCATAGACCTTGCGTCCACGCTGGCCGTTGATCAGTGGCGCCAGATCTTCGATGGTGAGCTCCGCTCCCTTGTGCTTCTCGATCTCATGGGCCTCCATCGAAACAGAGTTCCGGAAATAGCGCGCGGTGTTCCTCAGCTGCCGCAACAGATGAATCGTATCGAGTTCAGTTGCCCCGACGAGAGCTTCCTTCACGTTCTGGTGGATCGGAGCTTCACGTGTAGCCATGAAGCGTGTGCCCATGTTCACGCCATCGGCACCCAGCACGAGGGCAGCGGCAAGGCCACGCTCATCGCCAATTCCGCCAGAGGCGATGATGGGAACCTGCAGCTCGTCAGCAGCGCGTGGCAGCAGGACGAGGTTCGGAATGTCGTCCTCGCCCGGGTGCCCCGCACATTCGAAGCCATCGACGCTGACCGCTGCGCAACCAATCCGCTGTGCCGTCAGTGCATGACGGACAGATGTGCACTTATGAATGACCACAGCGCCTGCGCCGTTGAATATGGGCATGAGGGCGTCGGGACTACGCCCGGCAGTCTCGAATATCTTCACACCTGCCTCGACCGCCGCCCATGCGTATTCCTCGTAAGGGATCGGCTTCAGGGACGGCAGAAGCGTAAGGTTTACACCGAACGGCTTGTCCGTCATTTCCCTGCAGCGGCGGATCTCATCCGCGAGAGCTGCCGGGCTCGGTTGGGTCAATGCCGTCAGGATACCCAGCCCGCCGGCATTGGACACTGCAGAAGCGAGCTCTGCCTTGCCCACCCACTGCATGCCGCCCTGGACAATCGGATAGCGGATGCCCAGCAGCTCTGTAATTCTGGTGCGCATGAGGGAGTGTCCTCTTATCGGAAAATCCAGCCGCCATTCACAGGAAGAACGGTACCGGTAACGTAGGCCCCACCCTCCGACACAAGGTAGGATACTGCAGCGGCCACCTCGCCGGGCTTGCCCGGACGACCAAGGGGCAGAACCTGCTTGATCTTCGCCTTGCGCTCGTCATCGAAGGTACCGGTGAGACCCGTG
>Ga0180217_1003079_pt1 | contig 14436 bp, 17 predicted proteins | sample eDN3rd37CBELigOP_FD_128521 | JGI IMG/M metagenome (GOLD analysis project Ga0180217, IMG submission 128521) | Enriched Organic Plus compost microbial communities from Emeryville, California, USA - eDNA 3rd pass 37_C BE-Lig OP (version 2) (version 2) ... | reverse complement strand
TCAGCGGTGATCGCCGTCCACGTAGAGCCAGCGTCCGCCGCGCCGCACGAAGCGGCTGAGTTCATGCAGCCGCACCGCCGGGCCGCCGCCGACGCGGTAGCGTGCGACGAACTCGACCTCGGCGGTGCTTTCGCGTGCCGCGTTCCCGCCGGTGTCGCGATGCCGTTTCACCGTCAGCCCCAGCCATTGGGTGCGCGCGTCGCCGGGCGCATCCAGCCCGAGATCCGGCGGGCACGTCGCCGGATCCCAGGTCGCGCGCAGATAGGCTTCATCGCCGCGCACGAAGGCGCTGTAGCGCGAACGCATCAGCGCTTCCGCGTCGGGCGCGGCTTCACCGGCGTGGTAACGGCCGCAGCAGGCCGCATAGGCGGCGCCGGAACCGCAGGGACAGGCATCGCGAACGGATTTCATCCGCGCCATCATCGCAGCCGCGCGGCGCCGATGCACGCCGCGCCGGGCATGTGCGCACCACTCCAGACCGGATCCGACCCGACGGCGCGGCGTTGGCTTCGTCGCCCGGCTTCCAGTCCCCACATTCCAGCCGTCAGATTCAGCCGTCGTAGGAACGGCATCCCCAGCGGAAGGCATAGGCGGCCGCTTCAATGCCGCGCCCAATCACCAGCCGTGGCGCGATTTTGTCCACACCCGGGCGCAGCGGCATGGCGCGGCTGTACAGCACGTCCAGTTCGCCGAAGCCATCGGCCGCCGCCTGATCCGGCGCATGCGGCACGGCCTGCATCCGGCGGACGAAATCGTCCATGTCGCCGCGCGCCTGCGCGATCACCACCACGCCGCGGTCGCCGCGCACGACGATGGCGGGAATCGCGGTGTCGTCGATCTTCAGCGGCTGGGGGAACCGGTACAGCAGATCGATGACTTCACCGGGTGCGCGATCCGTGAACTCGACGCCGGACGCGCGCAGGCGCTCGGCCGTCGCCGGATCGCGCCCATCCGGGAAGCTACCGCGGCAATGCAGCGCGTCGGCGAACAGCCGGGTCACGTCCGGCGACACGCCCGGGGTAACCGGGTCCGGTGAAGCGGGCGATGCGCACGCCGCCAGCAGCACCGGCAGCAGGCCGGCCAGCAGGCGAAGGCGAATGGACGGGGTATGGGTCATGCGACAGCCCTCCGATGGCATGGCGTGCGGGTCTTGCATCGCATTCTGCAGCAGCGCCGCCGCAGCGAGAACTGTCCCGGCACGCCGTCGATGCCTCGGCGCGGCGCCGGCCAGCCGGAATTCAGCGGCGTCCGCCGGTTTCGATGAAACGCAGGAACTCGGCGCGCGTGCGCGCGTCCTCGCGGAATTCGCCCAGCATCTTCGAGGTCACCATGCTGACGCCGCGCTTGTGCACGCCGCGGGTCGTCATGCATTCGTGTGCGCCGTCGATCACCACGCCCACGCCGCGCGGCTGCAACACGTCCTGGATGCACTGCGCGATCTGCGCGGTCAGCTTCTCCTGCACCTGGAAGCGGCGCGCGTACACGTCCACCACGCGCGCCAGCTTGCTGATGCCCACCACCTTGCCGTTCGGCAGGTAGCCGACGTGCGCCTTGCCGATGATCGGCGCCATGTGGTGTTCGCAGTGGCTTTCGAACTCGATGTCGCGCAACACGATCATCTCGTCGTAACCGGCCACTTCCTCGAACGTCCGCGCCAGGTACTCGCGCGGATCCATCCGGTAGCCGCTGAACCAGTCGCGATAAGCCTTGGCGACGCGCTTAGGCGTGTCCAGCAGCCCTTCGCGCGCCGGGTCCTCGCCGGCCCACTCCAGCAACACGCGGACCGCATCTTCGGCCTGCTCCTGGCTGATCTTGCCGGGCTTGTCGTCGGAATGGCTCATGGCATCTGGACCTGCTTGCGGGGTGGGAGATCCTACCGCATCGGGGCGGATGCCATTTCCCCTTGGCAGTCAGGCCATCAGACATCCCCTTTGGCCCCCCGTTGAACAAACGGAAACGGCAAATCCCTCAGGCCGATGTCCGGCATCCGTTCCAGCGCGCGCAGTTCCAGCCCTTCCCACGAACCCTGAAGGTCTTCCTCTGTCAACGATGGCATCCGCCAGACCTCGTAGTGGCTTATGAAGTCATCCAGTTCTTCATCGAAGCGAGAGTAGAAGAGAAAGGTCTCATCGCCATTCCGAGCCACCACCATCCGTGGCACATCCCAGAAATCCCTGTAAGCGACCACTGACCAGCTTGTCATGGAGCCCTCCTACGCAACCTTGCTGCATCGCTCCGTCTGCTTCGGAGTTTGCATTCCGGTCTTCGAATGCCATGCCTTATTCCCTGTGGGCCACGACTTACTCCGCCGCCTCCGGCGCACAGAACGCGTTGCTGTAAATCCCCGACCGATCAAAACAGCAGGCGCGACGTTTGCCGGATTCCAGCTGGCTACACGCGGTGGCGATCCGCTTCACGCGGGTTTCGGCTTTCTTGCCGGAGGTCATCCACTGGATCCAGTCGCGGCGCGCGACCGGGGTAAGGGTGTCCCACTGCGCCTTGGCGGCGGGATGCGCGGACAACGCCTTGCGGATGTCGGGCGGCACTTTGGGTTCGGGTTCGACCGCCACCGGCGCCATTTCCAGCGCCACGGTATCGCCCACCGACACGCCGGCGGCCTCGCGCAGTTTCTTTTCCACCTTGAGCCAGTGACTGCCCTTCCCGTCCGGCTCCAGCGTGGCCTGGAAGGCGTGGCCGTCCAGCGTGCCATCCACGGTAACCTGGCTGCGCGTGGGCAGCCTGGCGCTGGCCTCGGCGGGCAGCACCAGGAAGCTCCACGCCGCGCCTTTCGGCTCCGCCGGCCGGGACAGCTTCGCCTTGAATTTGACGGTATCGGTGGCTTTGCTCATGGCGGCGAAAGATAGCACCTGCCTGCTCGATTGGCCGCGCGCGGCGGTCAACCCGCCACCGCCCGCTCCAGCGCCGCGATGTCGATCTTCTTCATCTCCATCATTGCCTTGAACGCGCGCTCGGCCTGCTCGCCGCCGCCGCTCACCAGTTCGATCAACCGGCGCGGCGTGATCTGCCAGCACAGGCCGAAGCGGTCCTTGCACCAGCCGCACATGATTTCCTGGCCGCCGCCTTCGGTGATGGCCTTCCAGTAGCGGTCGGTCTCCGCCTGATCCTCGGTCGAGACCTGGAAACTCATCGCGTCGCTGAAAGTAAACGAAGCACCGCCGTTCAACAGCAGGAAGGGCTTGCCCAGGATCGTCATCTCGATGGTCAGCACGCCGCCCTGCTTGCCGTCGGGATAGTCACCGGGCGCGCGGTTGATCCGGTCGATGCGGGTATCGGCGAACGTGTCGGCGTAGAACCGGGCGGCCTCTTCGGCGTTGCCGTCAAAACACAGGCAGGGCTGGATGCGCGGGATCACGGGAAGCTCCTTCCGACTGGGGAGGCAAGCGTACCGCCGCATCCGGCGTCGGGCGTGAATCCGGCGCCGGGCGCCCCGGAAGGCGGTCCAGGCCACCCACCGCAAGATCCGAACAGTCCGCGAAATCCACGGACAGCGGGGCCGGGCCCCGATTCCTAATCTGCTCACACCGGCGCCGGGGAAGGTTCCCCGGGCCGAAACAGGAGCAGATACCCATGATTACCAGCCAACAGGCCCGGGCACTTCTCGCTGCCGGCGAAGCACGGGCCAACGCCATCGGTGCCACGGTCAACATCGCCGTGCTCGACGCCGGCACCCACCTCAAAGCCTTCACCCGGCAGGACGGCGCGGTCCTGGGGTCGATCGACCTGGCCCTGGCCAAGGCCCGCACCGCCGTCCTGTTCCAGATTCCCAGCGAAGCCGTCTGGGATTACGCCAAGCCCGGTTCCCCCGCGCCCGGCCTGGAACGCAGCAACGGTGGCCTGGCCACCTTCCCCGGCGGGATTCCGCTGTTCGACCCCAACGGCGCCCTCGTCGGTGCGGTCGGCGTCTCGGGCGGCGCGGTGCCGCAGGACCTGGAAATCGCCCAGGCCGCCGCCGCCGCACTGTCCTTCTGATTCATCCGCATCCCCTCGCTTTTCTCACTCATCCGTCATTCGTCATCCCAAGGAGAACCGTCATGAACACCAACAAGAAAACCATCCTGATCACCGGCGCCGGCTCGGGCTTCGGCAAGGCCGCCGCCATCGGCATGGCCAAGAACGGCCACAACGTCATCGCCACCGTGCAGGTCTCGCCGCAGGTCACGCCGCTGCGCGAGGAAGCCAAGGCATTGGGCCTGGACAACCTGCGCGTCGAGCGCCTCGACCTGACCGATCCCTACGACATCGCGCAGGCCCAGAGCTGGGACTTCGACGTGCTGTGGAACAACGCCGGCCAGGGCGAAGCCGGCCCGGTCTGGGAAATCCCGATCGATCTGGTCCGCCGCAACTACGAGATCAACGTGTTCCTGCCGTGGCTGCTCACCCAGGGCGTGGTGCGCAAGTGGATCGACAAGGGCGTCAAGGGCAAGGTGGTCTTCACCTCGTCGATGGGCGGCCTGTTCACCCCGGCCAACTGGGGCACGTACGTGTCCACCAAGCATGCGCTGGAATCCTTCGCCGAAGCGTTGCAGCAGGAAGTGGGCGCGTACGGCATCAAGGTGCAGACCATCAATCCGGGCGCGTACTACACCGGCTACAACGAAACGATGGCCGACAACCCGTTCCGCTGGCTGGACGAAAGCAAGCACCTGACGCGCCGCGCGGATCTGCGCAAGGGCTTCGATGATTTCTTCGCCACGCCGGAAGGCAAGATGGACCCGCAGGAAATGATCGACCGCATGATCGAGATCGTCCCGGCCGACACCGGCAAGTTCCGCAACGTCGTGCCGAAGCAGATCGAAGACATGCTCAAGGCCCACCAGCTGGCCGCCTGGGAAAACACCCTCTGATCCTTCCTCCTCCTCCGGCCGGCGCCCCGCCGGCCGGATTCTTCCGGAGCACACCCATGAACATCGGTTCCGCATCGCGATTCCGCGGCCTGCTGCTGGCCGCGCTGTCCCTCGTCGCCGGCCTGGCAACGCCGGTTTTCTCCCAGGAAGCCTCCATGCACACCCAAGCCACCCAAGCCACCCGATCCGACGCGCAGATCGTGCGTGATGCCTTCGACGCCTGGGCCGCCGGCACCGGCGGTCCGTACCAACTGCTGGACGAACACGCCCGCTGGACGATCGTCGGCCGTTCCGCCGCCGCCGGCACCTATCCGGATCGGGAATCCTTCCTGCGCGAGGTCATCCGTCCCTTCAACGCGCGCATGCGCGAGCCGCTCAAACCGACCATCCGCCACCTCTACACCAGCGACAACACGGTCATCGTGCTGTTCGACGCCAAGGGCATCGCGCGCGACGGCCTGCCGTACGAGAACACCTACACCTGGTACCTGACGCTGCGCGACGGCCGCATCGTCGACGCCATTGCCTTCTTCGACAGCATCGCGTTCGACGAATTCTGGCGCCGGGTCGCGCCGGCACCCGAAACCGCCCGCTGAGCATGACGCCCGCCTCCCCCTTCGCCGGGCCCCGCGCCCGGCCCCTTTTCTGGAGATTTCCCATGAAGACCTGGTTCATCACCGGTGCCTCGCGCGGCTTCGGCGCGCGCGTGGCCGAACTCGCACTGGCGCAGGGCGATCGCGTGGTCGCCACCGCCCGCAATCCGCGCACCGTGCTCGAACGCCTCGGCGATCATCCGCAACTGCTCGCCCTGCCGCTGGACGTCACCGACGAAGCGCAGGCCGTCGCGGCCGCGGCCGCGGCGATCGAACACTTCGGCCGCATCGACGTGCTGCTCAACAACGCTGGCTACGGCCTGCTGGGTGCGGTGGAGGAAGCCAGCGGCGCCGAAGTGGAAGCGCTGTACCGCACCAACGTGTTCGGCCTGCTCGCCGTGACCCGCGCGGTGCTGCCGTACATGCGCGCGCAGCGCAGCGGCCGCATCCTCAACGTGTCGTCCATCGGCGGCTATCGCGCCGCGGCCGGCTTCGGCGTGTACTGCTCCACCAAGTTCGCGGTGGAAGGGCTGTCCGAAGCGCTGCATGCCGAACTGGCGCCGCTGGGCATCCACGTGACGGTGGTGGAACCGGGCTACTTCCGCACCGACTTCCTCGATGCCACCTCGCTGTCGATCAGCGGCGCCTCCATCGCCGACTACAACGCCACCGCCGGTTCGGTGCGCGTGGCCGCGACCGATCTCAATCATCAGCAACCCGGCGATCCGGACCGGCTGGCGCAGGTGCTCGTCGCGTTCGCCGATGCGGCGGATCCGCCGGTGCGGCTGCCGCTGGGCAGCGATACCGTGGCTGCGCTCCAGGCCAAGCACGCCGCCGACGCGGCACTGCTGGAACGCTGGCACGACGTGGCGATTTCCACCGACTTCGGCGCGGCGGCGGTCGATGCGGCGTTCGCGTCCGCCGCAGAACGCCGGCACTAGAGGCCGCGCCGGTACGCGGTCGGCGTGGTGCCGGTGACCTTGCGGAAACTGGCGGCGAACGACGAGGGTGTCTCGTAGCCCACCGCCAGCGCGATGTGGGTGATCGGCAACGCGGGATCGGCCAGCAGTCGCTGCGCGCGTTCCATCCGCAGGCGCACCAGCCATTCGTGCGGCGTGCTGCCGGTCGCCTGGCGGAACGCCGTGCAGAAATGGAAGCGGCTCAGGCCAACCAGCCCGGCCAGATCATCCAGCCCGATCGGCGCGCCCAGGTGATCGCGCATGTAACCGGTGACCTTGCGCACCTGCCAGCCGGCCAGCCCGCGCGGCGCATCCGGCGCGGACAGCGCGCCGAAACTGGAATGGCCCCGCACCAGTTGCGTGCACAGCAGGTCGGTGGCCTGCTCCACGAACAGGCGCGCGGACGGATCGGCCAGGTTCGCTTCCCGGCCCAGCATTTCCATCATCCGCGCGGCAATCGGATCCTCGAACCCCACGCGCGGCAGCAGATCGATCCGCCCGCCGGCCGCCATCAGTTCCGCACACGCACGCAGGCGCTCCTCGGTCAGGAACACGTGCGACACGCCGATCGGACCGGCGATGTCCCAATCGCCGTCGTGGCCCTGCGGAATGATGGTGATGGTGCCGGAACGCGTGGTGGACAGCAGCCGTTCGCCGCCGGTGCGCCAGAGGATTTCCTGCGGCTCGCCGTAGTACGTGATGATGACGTGCCCGGCCAGCGCCGGCAGATGATCGTGCAGCGCGCCGTGTCCCCAGGGACGGGTGAGGCGGGTGTCGTCGCGCAGCGCGCCCGCTTCCACCGGCGGCGCCCGATCAAGGATGCGCCCCAGCTCGTCCGCCGCATTGCCGAAGATTTCCCCGATGCCCGCCATGCGCCGTCCCCGGAATCCGGCCTATCGTACAAGCGGGCAGGCGGCGACTGGAATGCCTCCGCCCGGGTCCCGGCCGGTCCCGCGAGAGTCGGGGTGGTCATGGCATAGGCGTCCCGCACCCGCACGGCGGCGGACCGTTCAACCGCCCTTGCGCCGGCTCACCAGCAATACGCCGCGCCCGACGGTGACCTGCAGATCGTCGCCGACCGCAAAACCGCATTGCTCCAGCCAGCGACCGGACAGGCGCAGCTTGGGCACGGGGCGGCTGACGATCTGCTGGTCCTCGCGTTCGTCGTAGTACTGGAAACCCATCGTGCAGCGATGGGGAATGCGGAAGCGGCGGCGCTGCGAGCGTGGAGACTTCGCAGGCGGTGGCGGCGCGGGTGGTGCGACTTCCCTGGCGGGTGGATCTTCCGCGATGGTCCAGACGCAGCGGGCGCGACGGGGTTTGCGGATGGACTTGGGCGCAGCAGTGCGCGCCGGTGACTTGCGACGGGTCATGTAGGATTCCTTGTGTTGGCTGGAATCCGTCGATTCGCTGTCAATCGAGGCGACGGACGGTACGCGGTTGACAGACCGGCCACAAGGAACCGGCAGACCTCGCGGTCTCCGCGCACCGCCCGCCATGAAACGGGCATGCTTCCATGCGCCGAAGACCGGGCGTAAGAAAAGCGCCGATCATCGGTCGATGGGCGCTGGTGCGCCTTGTGGTTTCGGGCTGTCAAACCCGGCTGCCGGATTTAGGGCAGCGGGGGAATAATGCTATGGAGAAGGTATGGCGTCAAATGACTTTGAAGCGCTTCTCGGTATGACGGCTATCGGCCAGAAGCGGGCGTCGAAGAACGCCACAATTAAGGATGCTCTTGCTTTGGTTGCACAAAGGAACTATGCGTCAACGCGATACCGATCGTCAGTCGATGTCCTCAAAAAACGCTTACATGAAGAGGCGATATGGATAGTCGCGACCCGGCAAGCTTTGTACGTTGGCGATGGTTCGGGCCAAGCGTTTGGAGTACCGGATCGTCACGGGAACCGGGTCATAAAGCGCATCGTTGTTCCAATCCATCTTGGTGAGTGCCAGCGCTTCTGCGGCGATCAGTTGCAGGGGGCCTGATCCAGCGTGGCGCGTGAGAACCAAGGGGCGGGGAATACTCTTACCGCCTTGGTAATAGGCGGAAGTGGTCGAGACGCCAGGTGCGTTCCCGGCGACCCAAACGAAACAGGAAGTGCCAGACCGCGTTTGCATGATCCCGCGGGGAACCGGATATGCATCGGGCGTCGTGGGTTTCGGGCCGCGTGGGTTCCCGATCATCCATACGCCACGCCACGATGAATTGCTACCGACTTCGATGCACTCAAATTCGGGTACGGTCGCCAGCGCTTCACTAGCTCCCTGGATTTCCTCCTCTCGAAACGCAGTGGTCTTATGCACCACCAGACGCCGGGGTAGTGCACCTCCGTTCCGACTCTGGTACAGCTGCAGGCTACGAGCGAGCACAGCACGCATATCCGCACGACTGAGGAATGGGTTTCGCTTGGCTTCCTGTACGTCGGCAACAGGATCGCGGGCCTCGAATGCAACGAACTGCATCCCGCCTCCATCCATGTCGAAGACCTGGGAGCAGCAAGTCACATAGTGAACGCCGTCCGCATGGGGGCGCAAAGCGTAGGCTAGGCCAATGTAGGCCGTCCCATCGGGCACACCTGGTAGGGGTGCCAGTTTCCATGGAATCCCGCCTGCTTTCACATAAAGCGCGATTGCCAGACGCCAAGCAATGGATGCCTTAGCCGAAAAAGTAAACGCGCGGTCGTTGAGCACCTGGGTAGGAATGCCGTATCGCGCTCCAATGACCTTGAGTGCATCGTGCGCGTCAAAAGTCGGCGTATACAAGGCATTCGCCCATGCATCAGGCAAATGAACTACCACGACATCGAACTCGGATCGCTGAAGATCCAGTTGGCTTAGTGCGCTTTCGAACGCTGCCTGAAGGCGCTGCTCTCCAGTGCCCTCGAAAGGCAGGTCCTCCAGCGCATCGGGCCAGGTAACGCGTGCCGCCTGTGGCGCCGCATGCAGGGGAATACCAAAGAGCTTCTGGAACCCAGGATACTCAGGCACATACTCTTTGCGATCGCTCGGCCGATGCGATTGTTGCACCAGCTTCATCAGCGAAACCACGCTGTCGCGCCCAGATTTCGGACCCACCATCGCCACGCGTAGTGTTGGCGTGTAGGTGCCGAAGGATCGCTTGGAAAACGGGCCGTGATTGATCAATCCGCGTAGCGGGTGAATATCGAGCGCCCTTGGATCATCCGGCGAAAAGGAGAGAACGGGTTCCTCCAATAGCTGGAAGGATGAAAGCTTGGCGTCGGCAGCACTCATCGGGCACTCCGATGAAAGTAGGCGTGATCATGCGATGGCCTGCTCCATGCCGACACCGAACCCACCTGAAAGACCGCGTCAATGCCCTCTCCGTCCTTCAACCAACAAGTTCTGGCCTCACCGGAAAGCACCTCCGACCAGGCCGTGATGATGCTCGCCCACTTACGGTTGTAGCGCTGAGCCCAGCGTTCACGAAGCCATTCGGCCGCTGGATTGTGGCCTCGAAATGGTGGCTGCTCACCTTCGGGAACGACCTCAACGTCGGGAAGCTCCACGTGGGTGAACGCATCAAAGACGCACCACCACTTGCCATCGATCTGCTCCAAGCGTAGGTCCAAGGCTTCATTGAAGGGAAAATCAAGCTCGTCGACTCGCCCATAAAGTGGATCCCCGTAAGCCGATCTCAGCGGGGCCAAAGCCTTCAATCGCCTCACCCGACGGTCGTCCTCCTCATCAGGAAGGCCACTTGCAACAACAACTCGGTGTCCTTTGCTTCTCAGTCGGGCGTGAATGGGTCGCCCACGACAAACCGCGCGCACGAATGCGTCGTAGAGAAGGCCCAGCGCCCAACTGTCGCGTTCCGGGACCAGTGCAATTTCCCCTGCCAGCGTAGGCTCCAACGACTCAAGCGCCGAAAGAATTTTCTCGTCGATTCCGAACGCAGCAAAATCCTTCCCGGCGGCTGCGATACTTCCTCCAGCCTTGGCAGCCTTGAGCAGGCCACGCACTTCGATAATGGAAGCTGGCTTCTTCAGCCGGATGCAACGAGTGACGGTTGGTATCTGCGTGACGCGAAGCGCCGAGCAACGCAAAACGGGAGCCTTTCTAGCTTCGTTCGTCGGCAAAGGCACAGGGACGACCGTCTTTCCCGGACCTGCCTCCTGGATGTGCTGTTCGAGAGCATCTTCGAAAGTCAGGACATCGGCCAGGTCCCCGGCCAGCTCGTCAAACGTCTCGGAAACCAGCAAATTTGCGCTGATACCTTTCGCTGCGGCCGCTTCCAGGAACGACCTAACCGCAGGCAAAAGACCGGCTGGCGAGCGAGTCATCCAGTAGATACCCCCTGGATACGCGCCTTCTACCGCCAGCGCTTCGCCAAGCGCTTCCATCACGGACACATCGCGCCCACTGTACCCAACCACAACTAGGGCGAAACGCCCTGCACACGACGCGAGCACCCTGCGCATTTGAGAGTCCTGCGCCGCAAGCTCAGCTTCCGTGTTCTTCAAATCAACCGATTGAAAATCACCGTGGATCTTCGCGAGCAGCGGCCAATCGTTCTCCCTGACACAACGAGCAGCCCGATCTGCCGAGTCGATTGCAGCCACGGTCAAGTCTTTGTGCTTCGCCGGGTCCACTTTGGAGCGGGCAATGGTTGTTGCCGACTCCACCAGGTTGTCGAAGTTGGTCGTAAAAATGCACGGCGTCTTGCCGGTTGCAAGCATGCAGGCAAGTACCCGATGCGCGAACGAAGGACACCCCTGCTGCACTTTCTGCGCAATGTAGGTCCGTCGATCCTCCACGCTCGGGTAGACAGCTTCAAAAGCGCGCGCGTACTCGGCCGGGTCGCCTGGAGGAGGTAGCGTGCCTTGCTGGCTAATAAATTGGTCAATTCGCGCCTTCCACATGGGATCGCTCGGATCAATTTCTCGACGAGGCGTTCCGCTTCCTTGGCAAAATAAGGTTGCCTTGAAGTCGGTGATCATGTCGTAGCCCGTGGGGATACGCGCACTGGCAGATGCTCCGGCACCGAGGAACCAAGCGAACTGTTCGGGCCGTAACGCGAACTTGGCCGCGAACTGGCGCCCGGTAATCTGTGAAATTTCCACATCGCTCCCTGTGGCTCTCGCCAACCGTTAGCTGCTCCTAATTACCACCATCATCCACTTCAATGCGGACGTGGGATCGACCAAGCTCACGCCCAAGACATCGCGCCCCAAGTCAGCCCGAACTTGGGCATGGTCAGGCGCTCAACAAGCATCTGTCGTAGCCCTCCTGGAAATTGAGGTTGTTCGGCCGGGGAAGCTGGTCCGTCGGTTTCTCAGATGGTTCATGGCCTCGATCTTTGCAGGTTCGGGAGCCCGCATTGCGCGAGCTGGTCGTTCACGATTGTCACATGGGACTCGAGCCTGGGCCACGGTGCACCTAGACCGACTCAAGCCGTCACTTCCTGTTGGCATCACAGGAGAGTAGTCGGGCGGACGGAACACCGGTAGCCTGAAAGGAAAAAAAATTGCCGCACACGATGGGCTCACCTGAGTTTTTAGCGCGACCAAAGCACGCAGTACGGTATGTCACTGAGGCTTTTCGGACCTCCGCTTGAAGGCTTCTGTATTCGTTGAACACGCGAACAAAATCAAAGGCTGCTTAGGGTCGAAAGCGGTCATTCCACTCTCCAGTCTTCACTCGATAGTTCAAATACGAATTCCTCTGCATTTAGGAAATGTGGAGCATCCCCAAAATCCATTTCCATTCCGCCGATTAGTTCTGTGAACCATTGTTTCGCCACATCGGGGGCAAGACGGTAGCTCTGCAGGTCTTTCCGACACTGCATCCAGCTTTGGTTCTACCTGATTCCTTGCGTCAACCACGTCCGGGTTCACAGCCCGTACTTCCTCGATCATCGCCAGCAAAGTCGAACCGCCGATCCACCCTATCCGCTTCCCCTCGGCAAACCGCTCGGCATCCGGCGTAAATCCACCCAAGGCAGCAATCCGCACCTCATCCGCGCGGTGATGGGCCATCAGCCCATACATCTCCCGCACCACATTGACCGGCACGCGTTCGCGTCGCCATTGCTTGCACTGCACCAGGATGCGTCGCCCATCGCGACGCAGAATCAGGTCGATACCGCCGTCGGCGCCGCCCAGGCCGGTTTCCTCGACGCTGTAACCGCGACGGCGAAAGGCTTCGCCAACCAGCCGTTCGAAGTCGCGCCAGCCCAGTGCGGCGATGCTTTCCAGACCGGTGCGTGTATCCAGCAGCTGGCGGGTGCGTCGGGCCCTGAAAAATGAGGCAAGCGCGCCGATGGCGCACAGGACAAGGAACAGCCAGGCGAGCAGCCCGAAGGGATTGGACGCACCGGCGAACGCCTGCGCGAAAGGCCCGCCCTGACGGGCGAACCATGCGGGTACGCCGTGAGCGAGCGTGAGATAACCCAGCGTACCGACCACCAGGCCGACCGGCCAAGGCAGGCCCGCCAGCACGTCGATGAGATTGCGTTTACCACGTCCCATGTGGCCTTGCCCCCATTACCCCGGGGCGGACCATAGCGCGAATCAAGGCATGTTTAAAGTGTGCTTACTGCCGCTTGTCGGCTCGCATAGTGGCGGGCCGCCACGGCAGCAGGCGCCTACTATTCCGCTAGTCTTCCGGCACCAAATCCGTGTTCGCCATGTTTTCACCCTTGTCGAATACGCGCTTATGTTCTAGCTCATGGCACGAACGGCACAGCGTGACAAGGTTGGTCTTCTGGTGGGTACCATAATTGGATGCATACACGATGTGGTGTACGTGCAACTCAACTCCGGTGGCATTGCATGCCACACACGTGAATCTATCAAGCTTGCGAATGGCTTTTGCGACTTCAGCCCAGTTCTTTGGATAGCCCCAACGATGGGGCCTATCCAGATGAAGCAGGCCGCGGCGCTCTGCTCGAATGATCTTGAAAATCTTGCTTCTGTTCGCCGGATCCGCGACAAGCCCATTAACCCAGCCAGGAAATGCCCGCTCCACTTCGCTCGAAGGATCCTGCAGTAATCGCGTAGCCTTCTCATGAATCCATGATGGCTTGGGGGACAACAGATCAGATTGAGCTCTCCGGATAATCCCGCGCTCAAGCATTTGCTTGGCCTCATGATAAGCCTTTTCCGCAACTTGCTTGTATTTGTTCAAATCGTTGGTACAACGTCCGCAAACACATACACGCGAAGAGCGATATCGAAGGGTCTGGTAGCTTTTCAGGCATATCTTGCAGACGGGCATACGTCTTCTCCTTGATTCGAACTGTCTTTAACTTCAGCTATTGATCAAGAGCGACAAAGCGGCAATTCATGCCTCTTTCGCGACTGCAGCCATCCATTTCCCTGGACTAACAATGTCTGCTGTTCTACCGGTTGGCATACGAAACCGGCCTGTCTGACCTATTGAATTACCCTGCATGGCCGCTGTTCCCCGGCATAGTGCTTCTGGATGGCCGCGACTATGGCTTCCCGCTCGTCTTGCGTCACGGCGCGAACCAGTTTGAACTCTGTATCCAACCATTGCCGGCTGGAATCCGCATGGATCACCCGGCCACCGGAGAAGAGGCCCTCTTCGTAGTCGACCCAGACCAGAACCGAGAGCGCTGATGTCCGATATACCAGCGTCTCCCGGTCCATCCAATCGATGCGGTATTGCATGAGCCGAAGCGTTCCCTGTCTGGCAGGCGCCCACTATCTCATGGACAACCGGGGCGTCGGCCGGAGCAGGAGCGTTCGTGCTCAGCGCCGCTTCGCGGCCTCCTGTTCCTTCAACGCTTTTTCGAACGCCGCGCTGAAGTCCTTCACCAGCTTGGGCAGCAGCGTGGGTTCGATGAACGCATCTGCTTCGCCTGCGTCGCGGCGGGCGGCGCGTTCCAGCACATCCGCCATCTCGGGGTGGCTGGTCAGCACGATGTCCGCGCGCATTGCGGCGAGTTTGGCGAAGGTGGCGCGGTAGTCGTCGGCGATGCCGGGATAGGTCCTGTTGCCGACCAGGGTGTTGCCGGCCACGGTGATGCTGCACAGG
>Ga0180217_1003076_pt1 | contig 14440 bp, 13 predicted proteins | sample eDN3rd37CBELigOP_FD_128521 | JGI IMG/M metagenome (GOLD analysis project Ga0180217, IMG submission 128521) | Enriched Organic Plus compost microbial communities from Emeryville, California, USA - eDNA 3rd pass 37_C BE-Lig OP (version 2) (version 2) ... | reverse complement strand
GCTTCCAGATCGCCGAATGGGACGTGCTGCGCCGGATCATGGCGCGCGGCGATATCGGCCTGGGCGAGGAATATATCGCCGGCACCTGGACCACCGACAATGTCGAAAACCTGGTGAGCCTCTTCCTGCTCAACCTGGACCATTTCGACGATTTCTCCGACGGCAACGTCTTCAACCGCATCGGCTTCGTGATCCACAACGCCCTGGTGCGGCGCAATTCCATCGCCGGCTCGGCGCGCAACATCAAGGCGCATTACGATGTCGGCAACGACTTCTATGCGCTGTGGCTGGATCCCAGCATGACCTATTCCTCGGCGCTCTACCGGGACACCGCCGATCTCTATCGCGCCCAGCAGAACAAGTATGAGCGCATCCTCTCCAAATTCACCGAAACGAAGGCCGATGTGCTGGAGATCGGCTGCGGCTGGGGCGGCTTTGCCGAGCGCGCCTCGGCCGACGGCCACAGGGTGACGGGCCTGACCATCTCGCCCGCCCAGCACGGCTTCGCCACCGAGCGGCTGAAGAATACTCCCGCCGAAATCCGGCTGGAGGATTACCGCAAGTGCCGCGGCAGCTTCGACAATATCGTCTCGATCGAGATGTTCGAGGCGGTGGGCGAGCATTACTGGCCCGCCTATTTCCAGACCGTGGCGGAGCGGCTGAAACGCGGCGGCCGCGCGATGATCCAGACCATCACCATCCGCGACGACCTGTTCGAGGGCTACCGCACCCGCAGCGACTTCATCCGCCATTATGTCTTCCCCGGCGGGATGCTGCCCTCGCTGGCGCGCTTCCGCGAGGAGGCCGAGAAGGCCGGGCTGAAATTCGCGGGCGCCTTCGGCTTCGGCAAGGATTATGCCCATACCCTGCGCGACTGGCTGACGCGGATGCAGAGCCAGGAAGGGGCGATCAAGGCGCTGGGCCATGACGACCGCTTCCTGCGCAACTGGGAATTCTATCTGGGCATCTGCGCCGCGGCCTTCGAGGTCTCCCGCACCGATGTGGTGCAGGTGGAACTTGTGAACGCCTGATTTCCACTGCTTCGCGGTCCCCCGCCCCCGCAGGGCGGGGGAGGAAAGATTTCGGAGAGTTGTCTAACTCTTCCCCAGAATATCCGTGAAGCTCAATCTCGCTTCCGCCAGGCCGCGCACGACGAGCTGAATCCGCGTCGAGACGCCGAAGCGGCGCTTGGCGTCCTCGATATGCTTGTGCACGGTGGATTCGCTGATGCCCAGAAGCTTGCCGATCTCCCAGTCGCTCTTGCCCTGCGCCGCCAGCACCATGCAGTCGCGCTGGCGCGGCGTCAGGCGCGGCCGGGCGGGCTGGGCGCGATCCACCCGGCGCGCCGCCTCATGGGCGAGCGTGGCGATGTAATGGGCGGCGGCGAAGCTTTCCACCGGCAGCGCCCCGCCCCGGCGCATCAGGAAGGAGCAGCAGCCGGCGAAGCTGCGCGCCTCGGCCAGGCCATGGCTGGTGCCCAGGCCCAGATGAAAGCCGGAATGGATCGGCACGGCGAAGCCGGGCGGCGCGGCTTCCACGGCGCGCGCATCGGCGGGCGCCAGCGCCACCAGGCGCGGAATGTCCGACCACAGGAAGGGCGCGAGCGAATGCGCCGCCGCCGCGAAAATGATGTCGCGCGCCGGATCGGGGCGGAAGATCCAGTTGGCGGGCAGGTCGGCGATCAGCAGCCGCGCGCCCTCGCCCTGCAGCGCATAATGATCGAAGCCCAGCGTCCGCACCGCCTGGCCGAAAGCCTGGCGGAGCTGATCGCGATCCTCCGCCACGCGGGCGCTGCGCGAGAACATTTCGACGATGTCGGCACGATCCTGGGCATCGCGCGCGGGATCGGCGCGCGCCATGACGGGAAGAGGATTGTCCGCCTCGCTCATATTCTTGTTCTTCTTCCGGTCCGAGCCCGCGGAACGCGAACCCTCCACAACCGACAATAGGGTGCGCCGCGCCGCAGTTACAAGGGTTTAACGCTTCCCGGGCCGCGAAAGACCCCCTGGCCTCACGGCGGCAGTTGCGCCGACAGCATCGCCTGCGCCACCGCCTGCGCGCGCGTGCGCGCGCCCAGTTTGATCAGCGCATTCTGCACATAGCCATGGGCGGTCTGCTCGGAGATGTTCAGAATCTGCGAGATTTCCCAGTCGGTTTTGCCCGCCGCGACCCATTTGAGGCACTCGCGCTCGCGCGGCGTCAGGCTGGGGCCGGGCCGCGCCGGGCGCTGGGCGCGCAGGGCCGCCATGCGGGCATGCAGGTAATAGGACGCCATCTGCAGCGCCACGGCGTCGCGGGGCGACAGGTCATAGGTGCCGGTGGCGATGCTGATGCCGATCACGCTGCCGTCGGGCCGGTGAATGGGTATCGCCAGGCCGTCGCGCAGGCCGAACTCGGCCGCCTCGTCCAGCACCCGGCGGGCGCGGGGGCCCGCCTCGGCATAGGTGTCGGACCAGCGGAACGGCGCGGCGACGCGATTCATCCGCGCCACCACAGGATCGTGGGCGAGGTGGTTCTGGCTGATGTAGCGCCAGTACCAGCGCACCGGAAAGGTCGCGCCCCAGCGGCGGTCGTCGCGCTTCACATCCGGGTGGGAAGGATCGCCGATGCAGAAAAAGTCCATGCCGAAGGCCAGGACCAGGCGCTGAAAGGAGGCCAGCAGCGCCGGTGCATCCCTTTGCCGTTCGAGATGCTCCACCAAGTGATAACCGGTATCGGTAAGCAACATCGCGACAATCCTAAGCGATTGTTAACACGCTCATTGCGTGCAGCAAGACGGCGATGCGCGGATAAGACGTGAATTCCGCCGCACGGCGCCGGTGCCCAGCGTGAAATTTCTTACGCGATAAGCTCCGGCAGGCAGGGGGCGGCGCGCCTGGGTTCCTGTGCAGAGCGGCCCGGCCCGCAGGACGGATGGCGGCGTTTTGACGCAGAATCCGCTCCGCCCGCGCCCGCACCCCCGGCCTGTGGCGTTTCGTTGACGGCTGCACGGGCAGGCCCTAGTTTTTGCGCCGCACAAAAAATGCCGGCGGCAGCCGGGTCTGGGGAATCGGCAGCGCCATGAAGGTTCTGGTGCCCGTGAAGCGGGTGATTGATTTCAACGTGAAGGTGCGCGTGAAGGCGGACCAGAGCGGGGTGGACCTGGCCAACGTCAAGATGTCCATGAATCCCTTTGACGAGATCGCGGTCGAGGAGGCCGTGCGCCTGAAGGAAAAGGGCAAGGCGAGCGAGGTGGTGATCGTCTCCATCGGGCCGGGCCAGGCGCAGGACACCATCCGCACCGCCCTGGCGATGGGCGGCGACCGGGGCATCCTGGTCAAGACCGATGGCGCGGTCGAATCCCTGGCGGCGGCCAAGCTGCTGAAAGCCATCTGCGAAGAGGAGAAGCCCGGCCTGGTGATCGCGGGCAAGCAGGCCATCGACAGCGACGCCAACCAGACCGGCCAGATGCTGGCGGCGCTGCTGGGCTGGGGCCAGGGCACCTTCGCCCACAGCCTTCAGATCGAGGGCGAGACCGCGACCGTGGCGCGCGAGATCGATGGCGGCCTGCAGACCGTGGCGCTGAAGCTGCCCGCCGTGGTGACCACCGATCTGCGGCTCAACCAGCCGCGCTATGCCTCGCTGCCCAACATCATGAAGGCGAAGAAGAAGCCCATCGCCGAGAAAACCCCCGCCGATCTCGGCGTGGATGTGACGCCGCGCTTCAAAGTGCTGAAAGTCTCCGAGCCTGCCCGGCGCGCGGCGGGCGTGCAGGTCAAGACGGTGGCGGAGCTGGTGGACAGGCTGGTGGCAGCCGGAGTGCTGAAATGACCGCCCTCGTCATCGCGGAGCACGACAACAGGACGTTGAACGAAGCCACCGCCAAGACGGTGACGGCGGCGGCGAAAGTGTCTTCGCCCGTGCATATCCTGGTGGCGGGGCAGGATTGCGCCCCGGTGGCCGAGGCCGCCGCCAAGATCGCGGGCGTCGAGAAGGTGCTGCTGGCCGACGATGCGCGCTATGCCCGGATGCTGGCCGAGCCGATGGAGGCGCTGATCCTTTCCGTCGCGGACGGCTATGACGCCATCCTCGCCCCCGCCACCACCACCGGCAAGAACATCCTGCCGCGCGTGGCGGCGAAGCTGGATGTGCCGCAGGTCTCGGAGATCATCGCGGTGGTTTCACCCGACACCTTCGAGCGGCCCATCTATGCGGGCAACGCCGTCGAAACGGTGCAGGCGCCCGAAGGCAAGAAAATCATCACCGTGCGCACCACCACCTTCGCCGCGGCGGGAGAGGGCGGCAGCGCCCCGGTCGAGACGATCGCCGCCGCCGCCGATCCGGGCCTGTCCCGCTTCGTGGAGGAGACGCTCTCCAAGTCCGAGCGGCCGGAGCTCACCTCGGCGAAGATCGTGATCTCGGGCGGGCGGGGCCTGGGAAGCGCGGAGAATTTCAAGCTCTTGGACAAGATCGCCGACCGGCTGGGCGCGGCGGTGGGCGCGTCCCGCGCGGCGGTGGATGCGGGCTATGTGCCCAACGACTTCCAGGTGGGCCAGACCGGCAAGGCGGTGGCGCCCGAGCTTTACCTGGCCGTCGGCATTTCCGGCGCCATCCAGCACCTGGCGGGGATGAAGGATTCCAAGGTGATCGCCGCCATCAACAAGGATGCGGAGGCGCCGATCTTCCAATTGGCCGATTATGGCCTGGTGGAGGACCTGTTCAAGGCGATCCCCGAACTGAACGACGAACTCGAAAAGCGTGGCATAGGGCAGAAGGCGTAAGGCATGGCAGTGGAAAAGGTCGGTGTCGTCGGCGCCGGACAGATGGGCACCGGCATCGCGCATGTGCTGGCGCTGGCGGGCTATGACGTGCTGCTGGACGACATCAACAAGGAGGCGCTGGGCGCGGCGCTGGCCCGCATAGAGAAGAACATGCAGCGCCAGGCCGCCAAGGGCACCATCAGCGAAGACCAGATCAAGCCCGCCCTGGCGCGCATCAAGACCACCCAGAGCATCGACGACCTTCGGGACCGCGACCTGGTGATCGAGGCCGCGACCGAGGACGAGGCGATCAAGAAGGCGATCTTCAAGGATCTGAGCGGGCGCGTCTCGGAGAAGGCGATCATCGCCACCAACACCTCCTCCATCTCGGTGACGCGGCTGGCCTCGGCCACCGACCGACCGGAGCAGTTCATCGGCCTGCATTTCATGAACCCGGTGCCGCTGATGCAGCTGGTGGAGGTGATCCGCGGCATCGCCACCAATGACGCCACCTTCCAGGCGGCGCTGGAAATCGTGCGCCGCACCGGCAAGACCGCCGCCTATGCCGAGGATTTCCCCGCCTTCATCGTCAACCGCATCCTGCTGCCGATGATCAACGAGGCGGTCTATACGCTCTATGAGGGCGTGGGCAATGTGGATGCCATCGACACCGCCATGCGGCTGGGCGCCAACCATCCCATGGGGCCCCTGCAACTGGCCGACTTCATCGGCCTGGACACCTGCCTGTCGGTGATGCAGGTGCTCTATGAGGGCCTGGCGGATTCCAAGTACCGCCCCTGCCCGCTCTTGGTGAAATATGTCGAGGCCGGATGGCTGGGCCGCAAGACGGGCCGCGGCTTTTACGACTATCGCGGTGAGCACCCTGTTCCGACGCGGTAGTTTTGGATTGTCGCTACGGCTACGCCTTCGCTCCGGGGCGCGGCGAACACCCTGTTCCGACGCGCTAGCACGTCCTTTCACCATGGGCGGGCTTGACCCGCCCATCCAACTTTCGATCAAGCGGCAGCAAAGTTGGATGGCCGGCTCAAGGCCGGCCATGGAGAGTGTTTTATTTCAGACTCCGGAAATACGATACAAACTCTTTCGCATCCCACTCCGCCGGACCCTCTGCACGGGCCACGACATTGCCCTTGGGGTCGATCAGCACCGTGGTCGGCATCACCGCCGCGGTGAAGCCGCGCATGAACATGCGCTCGGTGTCCACCAAGGCGCCCAGGCTGTCGGCCTTGTGCTCCTTCAGGAAGGCCAGCGACTTGGCCGGGGTCTGGGCCTTGCCGGTCAGGTCCACCGCCAGCACATGGATGTTGGGCGCCGCGCGCTTGAGCCGCGCCAGGGCCGGAAGCTCGGCCACGCAGGGCGCGCACCAGGTCGCCCACATGTTCACCAGCACATAGCGGCCCTGATACTGCTTGAGCGTGTGCCGGACCCCCTTGGCGTCGGTGAAGCCGACGGCGGGAGCGGGCCTCGCCGCCTTTTCCGCCACCAGCGGCCGCGGCATGACAGCCGCCGCGTTTGCAGCCGCGCCCCCGCCGCCGTATAGAACGGCCAGAACACCTGCAATCAGGCCGAGCAGCAGGACTTTGGGCTTGGTCATGGCACTTCCCTGGGCGCGACGATGAGCAGCAACAAGATGTGGGGCGGCCGGTTCGCCACCGGGCCCGCCGAGATCATGCGGGAGATTACCCCGTCCATCGATTTCGACAAGCGCATGGCCCGGGAGGACCTGGCCGGAAGCCGGGCCCATGTCCGCATGCTGGCCAATGAAGGCATCATCGCCAAGGACGACGCCCAGGCGATCCTGCAAGGCCTCGACCAGATCGAGAAGGAGATCGCCGGGGGCGGCTTCGTCTTCAAGCGCGAGCTGGAGGACATCCATCTCAATATCGAGGCGCGGCTGGCCGAGCTGATCGGCCCCGCCGCCGGGCGGCTGCACACCGCCCGCTCGCGCAACGACCAGGTGGTGACCGATTTCCGCCTGTGGGTGCGCGCCGCCTGCGAGCGCGCCGATGCCGGGCTCTTCGCCCTGCAACGGGCGCTGTTCGCCCAGGCCGAGACGCACGCCGCCACCATCATGCCGGGCTTCACCCATATGCAGGTGGCCCAGCCCGTCACCTTCGGCCATCACATGCTGGCCTATGTCGAGATGTTCCACCGCGACCGCGGCCGTTTCGAGGATGCGAGGAAGCGCCTCAACGAATGTCCGCTGGGCGCGGCGGCGCTGGCCGGGACATCCTTCCCCATCGACCGCGACGCCACCTCCCATGCGCTGGGCTTCACAAGGCCGATGCGCAACTCCATGGACGCGATCAGCGCCCGCGACTTCGCGCTGGAATATCTGGCAGCCTGTTCCATCTGCGCCGTGCACCTCTCGCGCCTGGCGGGCGAATTGGTGCAATGGTCTACGCCCGCCTTCGGCTTTGTGAAGCTGTCGGACGCCTTCACCACCGGCTCCTCCATCATGCCGCAGAAGCGCAATCCCGACGCCGCCGAGCTGATCCGCGGCAAGACCGGCCGGGTGCTGGGCGACTTCGTGGCGCTGGCCACCGTGGTCAAGGGCCTGGTGCTCACCTATGGCACCGACCTGCAGGAGGACAAGGAGCGGGTCTTCGACGCCGCCGACACGCTGGAATTGTCGCTGGCGGCGATGGCGGCGATGATCGCCGACCTGACGGCGCAGCCCGAACGCATGCGCGCCGCCGCGGAAGCCGGCTATCCCACCGCCACCGACCTGGCCGACTGGGTGGTGCGGGTCCTGAAGAAGCCCTTCCGCGAGGCCCATCACATCGCGGGCAGCATCGTGAAGCTGGCGGAAGAGAAGGGCCTGCGCCTGGATCAGTTGCCGCTGGCCGAGATGCAGCGCGTGGACAGCGCCATCACCCAGGATGTCTTCCAGGTGCTGTCGCTGGAGGCGTCGGTGAATTCGCGCATGAGCCTGGGCGGCACCGCGCCCGCGCGCGTGGCCGAGCAGCTTTTCCAGTGGCGGGAGAAACTCAGATGAAGTTTTCTTGGGGTCGCACGGCCGGACGGAAAACCGCGGACGTCATTGAGCAATCCGCGCCGCCGCCGCACTTTTCCTGGCCGATGCTCCCGATTGCCGTCCTATTGCTCGTCTCCCTCGCCGCCTGCGGCGTGAAGAACGACCTGATCAAGCCCAACGGCCAACCCACGGCCAAGAATGAGCGCGATCCCTCGCGCCCGCCCAACCAGACTGGGCGCTAGTGTCGCGGTTTCGAAGTTCGCCATCATGGATATCAAGCACCAAGCGAACTTTGAAACCGGAACGACACTAGCATCAGTGGTTTTCTCGTGTCCTTCGATTCCGAAATTCGCAGGAAGCCCGATATGAAGATCAACGAATTTCGGAATCGGGACACGAGATGAATCATTTCGGCTACCAGAATGGCGTGCTCCATGCCGAGGATGTGAGCCTGGCCGCGCTCGCCGCGCGGGTGAGCACGCCCTTCTATTGCTATTCCCGCGCCACGCTGGAGCGGCACTACAACGTCTTTGCCGCCGCGCTGCCGCCGGATTCGCTGATCGCCTTCTCGGTCAAGGCCAATGGCAATCTGGCGGTCCTGAAGACCCTGGCGCTGCTGGGGGCGGGGGCCGATGTGGTGTCGGGCGGCGAGCTGGCCAAGGCGCTGGCGGCGGGCATCCCGGCCGGCCGCATCGTCTTTTCCGGCGTCGGCAAGACAAGGGAAGAGATGCACCAGGCGCTGAGCGCCGGAATCTACCAGTTCAATGTCGAAAGCGAGCCGGAATTGCTGGCGCTGGACGAGGTGGCGCGCGAGCTCAACAAGCGCGCGCCCGTCACCCTGCGCATCAACCCGGACGTGGACGCCAGGACGCACGCCAAGATCACCACCGGCACGGCGGAGACCAAGTTCGGCATCCCCTTCGCCCATGCGCGCGCGGCCTATGCCCGCGCCGCTTCGCTGCACAATGTCGAGATCGTGGGCATCGACGTGCATATCGGCAGCCAGCTCACCGATTTGGAGCCTTTCGCCGCCGCCTTCGCCAAGGTGGCGGACCTCGCCAAGACGCTGCGCGAAGACGGCCACAGCATCACCCGCCTCGACTTAGGGGGCGGGCTGGGCGTGCCATATGAGAACAACAACATGCCCCCGCCCGATCCGGCGGCCTATGGCCGGATGGTGGCGCGCGTCACTGAGGGGCTGGGCTGCCGCCTGATCTTCGAGCCGGGCCGCCTGATCGCCGCCAATGCCGGGGTGCTGGTGTCGAAGGTGCTCTATGTGAAGCGGGGCGACGCCAAGACCTTCCTGATCCTGGATGCGGGCATGAACGATCTTATCCGCCCGGCCCTGTATGAAGCCCATCACGAGATCGTGGCGGTGACGGAACCCGCGCCGGGCGCGGAGCGCGTGGCTTACGATGTGGTGGGGCCGGTCTGCGAAACTTCCGACCTGTTCGCGACGGGGCGGGCGCTGCCGGAACTGAAAAACGGCGATCTTGTGGCGATCCTGTCGGCGGGCGCTTACGGCGCGGTCATGTCCAGCGCCTACAATGCGCGCCCGCCCGCGCCGGAAGTGTTGGTCTCCGGCACGGAATGGGCCATTGTACGGCCCAGGCTCGGCTATGACGACCTTATCGCGCAAGACAGGCTTCCGGACTGGCTGGGCGGCTGATCCCCTGGATCGCCGCATCGTGTTGGCGCGCGCCAGCCTGGCCTTCGAACGGCTGCTGCCCGCGCTCTGGCCCGCCTTCGGCTTTGCCGGGCTCTATCTGGCCGCGGCGCTGTTCGGCCTGTTCCGCTACATCCCCTGGGACGCGCAGTCGCTGCTGCTGGCTGCCGCCGTCACCGCGGTGGGGCTTGCGCTGTGGCGCGGGCTGGAGGCTTTCGTCGTCCCCGGCCCCTTCGAGGGCGCGCGGCGGCTGGAGCGCGACAGCGGCCTGATCCACCGCCCCATCTCGGAGCGCGACGACGTGCTGCCCGCCACCGCCGATCCGGTGACGGCGGCGCTGTGGCAGGCCCATCGCGCCCGCATGGCCAGGCTGGGCAACCTGCGCGTCGCCATCCCGCATGCCGACCTCAAGGCCAGGGACCCCAGGGGGCTGCGCTGGTATCTCCTGATCCTGCTGGCCGCCGCGCTGGTGGTGGCGCAGGGCGACATGGGCGCGCGCCTGAAGAGCGGCTTCATCAGCGCCAGCGATGCGGGCATCGAAGCCTGGATCGATCCGCCCGCCTATACCGGCCTGCCCCTGACGGCGGTGGCGGCGCAGGAGGGCGCCGTCTCCGTTCCGGTGGGCTCGGTGCTGAATCTGCGGGTGCATGGCGCGCCGCAGCCGCCGGGCCTGACCACCGGCGGCAACCGCGCCAGCGCCTTTGCGGGCCGCGACGGCGCCTATGCCGCCACCGCCGCCATCCGCCATGACGGGCGGGTGCGGGTGCGCGTCGCCGGGCATGTGCTGGCCGACTGGCGGGTGAACGTCATCGCCGACACCGCGCCGCAGATCGCCTTTGTCGGCACGCCGCAGCGCACCGAACATGACGCGCTGGCGTTCCGTTATAAAGGCTCGGACGATTACGGCGTCACCCAGATCGCGGTGATCGTCACGCCCAGGAACCGGCCGGGCGCCCCCTCGGTGCGCGTGCCGCTGGACGGCGGCGGCGGCAAGAGCTTCGAGGCCACCAGCTTCGCCGACCTCACCGGCAATCCTTATGCCGGCATGGCGGTGGAGGCGCGGCTGGAAGCGCGCGACGGCGCGGGCCAGCGCACCTTGAGCGCGCCCGTCAGCTTCACCCTGCCCGCGCGGCTCTTCACCGATCCCCTGGCGCGGGCGCTGGTGGAGCAGCGGCAGAACTTGGCCGCCGCGCCCGGCGCCCAGGCCCGCCGCGCCGTGGCCGAGATGCTGTCGGCCCTCACCATCGCGCCGGAGAAATTCTTCGAGGGCAAGCGCGGCGCCTATATGGCAATCCGCGCCGCGCATTGGGGCATCCGCGGCGCCAAGTCTCAGGCCGACCTCGACCATGTCTCGCAGCTTCTGTGGGACACGGCGCTGGCCCTGGAGCGCGGCGGCCTTTTGAGCGCGCAGGAGGAGTTGCGCCGCCTGCAGGCGCTGCTCAACCAGGCGATGGCCAACGGCGCGCCGCAGGCGGAGATCGAGCAGCTCCTGGAGCGCTACAATCAGGCGATGCAACGCTACATGGAGGCGCTGGCCGCCAATCCGCCGCCGCCCGGCGAGCAGCGGCCGAACGAGAACGCCGTCACCCTGGGCCAGGAAGACCTGCAGAAGCTGATGCAGATGATCCAGGAGTTGTCGGAAGCCGGCCAGCGCGAGCAGGCGGCGGAAATGCTGGCGATGCTGCAAAGCATGCTGGAGAATATGCGCATGGTGCAGGGCCAGAGCGGCCAGGGACAGGGGAGCCAGGGCAACAAGGCGCTCAACGACGCCATGAACAAGCTGGGCGAGACGATGGGCCAGCAGCGCGGGCTGCTGGACAAGACCTTCCGCCAGCAACAGGGCCAGGGCGATCCCAAGGATGGCGGGCCGCAGGGCCTGGCGAAGCAGCAGCAGCAATTGCAGCAGCAATTGGGCGAGGCGGGGAAGAATATTGATCCCAAGCTGACCGGGCGGCTGAACGACGCCGCCCGCGCCATGCAGCAGTCGCGCGACGCCCTGCAGAAGGGCGATCTGGAGGGCGCGCGCCAGGCGCAGCAGCAGGCGTTGCAGGCGATGAGCCAGGCGCAGCAGCAGATGGCCGAGCAGGCGCGGCGCGAAAGCGGCCAGAGCGCGCAGAACCGCGCCGATCCCCTGGGCCGCAACATCGACACCCAGAACCGGGTGAACATCCCCGACGCCTCGGCCCTGGCGCGCGCCCGCGCCATCCTGGAGGAACTGCGCCGCCGCGCCGGTGAGATGGGCCGTCCGCAGGAAGAGCGCGACTACATCGACCGGCTGCTGAAGAGTTTTTGATCCCCTTTCCTCCCCCGTTCAAGGGAGAGGTGCTGAGCGCGCATTGCGCGCGAAGCGGAGGGGGCATCCCCCTCCACCGCTTCGCGGTCCCCTTCCCCCGCACCCGGGGGAGGAAATCAATTCTCCATCTTCCCGATATACGGCAGCGCCCGGTATCTCCCCGCATCGTCCATGCCATAGCCGACGATGAAATCCTTCACCCCGGTATAGAGCGCATGATCCGCCCGGGCGGCGGCGTCTTCATGGCGCTTGTCCACCGCCACCACGGTACGCACCGAGGCGGCGCCCGCTTCCTGAAGCAGCCTGCGCGCGCGCACCACCGTATGGCCCTTGTCCAGCACGCCGTCGATCAGCAGCACATGCTTGCCCTTCACATGGTCCGATGGCGCGGCCAGCACTGAGATGGCGCTGCCGGTGCGCGCATTGCCATAGGAGCGCAGCCAGATCATCTCGGTCTCCAAGGGCACGCCTTCCTCGGCCATCATCCGCACCAGGTCCGCGGCGAAGACGAAGGCCCCCACCAGCACCGGCGCGGCCACCTGCGGCGGCTGGGGCAGCGCCGCCAGCTCCCGGCACAGCAGGCGCAGCCGCCGGGCGATGTCGTCGGCGGGGAAGAGCACGGCAGGCAGGGCGTTCAAGGCCTCATTCCCGCGCGAAGGTCACCACCGCGAAGCGCGCGTCGGGCGGCGGGCTGGCCAGGCGGGTGCGGAAGGGCAGGCTGGCGCCGGGCCCCAGGGTGGCGGCGGCGGGCTTGAAGGTCCAGTGATAGAGCTCGCGGTTATCGGCATTGTTGAGGCCGACGCGCACGGTCTGCGGCACCGGCAATTCGCGCTTGGCGGTGTTGACGATCTGGCCCGTCACCACCAGCACGGTCTGGCCGTCCTCGACCTCGCGGCGATAGGCGACATCGCGGAAGTCGATGCCGCTGGCCGTCACCGGCAGGCCCAGGCCCGAATAGACCCCCGCCGATTGCGGCCAGACGCTGGCGATGTCCTGGCGGTAGCGCACCGCCGAATAGCCGATCAAGAGCACCACCGCGATCAGCCCCACCCAGCCCGCCACCACCGCGGCGGTCTGTAGCGCCTGGCCGCGCGCGCGTTCGGGCGCGACCGCCGCCGCCGGGGCGGAAGCGCGCGTGGCCGAGGGCGCGAAGGCCGCATCCGGTGCGGGCGCGGGCGAAACCGGCGCCAGGACGGGCGCTGCCTCCGGCACCGGTTCGGGTTCGGGCTGCGGTCCCGGCGCGTGCCAGCTATGGCCGCATTTGGCGCAGCGCACGGTCCTGCCCGCGGGCGGGAATTTCGCCGCGTCCACGGTGTAGCGGGTGCTGCAGGCAGGACAGGTGAGAATCATCGGGATAAGTGCGCCATGGCTTGGAAAAATAGGGGTTAAAGCCCCATGACCGCAAGGCGAGCAGACGGTAAGTTGCCCCCATGGTCCGGTTTGAAAATGTGGGTATGCGCTATGCCGCGGGCCCCGAAGTGCTGCGCGATGTCAGCTTCGTGCTGGCGCAGGGGTCGTTCACCTTCCTCACCGGCCTGTCAGGCGCGGGCAAGACCACGCTGCTCAAGCTGATCTCGCTGGCCGAGCCGCCCTCCCGGGGCCTGATCACCCTGTTCGGCGAGGAGCTGGCCACCGCCCGCCGCCGCGACCTGCCGGCCTTACGCCGCCGCATCGGCGTGGTCTTCCAGGATTTCCGGCTGCTCTCGCACCTGTCGGTCTATGACAATGTCGCCCTGCCGCTGCGCCTGGCGGGCAAGCGCGAGCAGGACTATGCCCGCGATGTGCGCGAGCTGCTCTCCTGGGTGGGGTTGGGGGAGCGCATGAACGCGCGCCCCGCCACGCTTTCGGGCGGCGAGCAGCAGCGCGTCGCCATCGCCCGCGCCGTGGTGGCGCGGCCCGATCTTCTGATCGCCGACGAGCCCACCGGCAATGTGGACCCGGAGATGGGCGCCAGGCTGATCCGCCTCTTCGCCGAGCTCAACCGGCTGGGCACCACCGTCCTGATCGCCACCCATGACCGCATGCTGGTGGAGGCGACGCGCGGGCGCGAGATGCGGCTGGTGGAAGGCCGGGTGGTGGAGATGCACAAGGCCCGCAGCGCATGAGGGAGAACGGCTTTTCCGCCCGCTCGATCATGCCGCGCGACAAGGGCGCGGCGCCGCTGGATTTCGTCATCGCGGTGATGGCGCTGCTGGCGGCGCTGGCGCTGGGCGCCTCGATGGTGGCGGCGCGCGCCGCCGAAGGCTGGAGCTCGGGGCTTTCCGACCGGCTGACGGTGCAGGTGCTGCCGCCCGAAACCGGCGATGTGCAGGCCGGGCTGGACGCGGAGGTGCGCGCCGCGCTGGCGGTGCTGAACGCCACCCCCGGCCTGGCGCAGGTGCGCGTCCTGTCGGAGCGCGAGATCGCCCAGCTCGTCGAGCCCTGGATCGGCAATGCGGGCGTGGTGCCGGGCATTCCCCTGCCCCGGATGATCGACGTCCTGGTGTCGCCCGGCGAAAGCGTGGACGTGCCGGGACTGCAGGAACGGCTCAAGCTGGCGGCGCCGCATGCGGCGGTGGACGATCACAGCCGCTGGCTGGCGCGGCTGGCGGGGCTGGCGGACACGGTGCGCTATGCCGCCTATGGCATCCTGCTCTTGATCGCGGGCGCAACCGCCGCGGTGGTGATGCTGGCGACGCGCGCAGGGCTGGACGCGCATCACGAGATGGTGGCGCTGCTGCACCAGATGGGCGCGCGCGCCGGCT
>Ga0180217_1003069_pt1 | contig 14456 bp, 8 predicted proteins | sample eDN3rd37CBELigOP_FD_128521 | JGI IMG/M metagenome (GOLD analysis project Ga0180217, IMG submission 128521) | Enriched Organic Plus compost microbial communities from Emeryville, California, USA - eDNA 3rd pass 37_C BE-Lig OP (version 2) (version 2) ... | reverse complement strand
TACGTTCGCCTCAGAGCTCGTTAAAAATGCATCCTGCAGTACATACCAAGGACCAATATGCAGTTTTTTCTCTTTAATCATTTGTTTCACAATGTCACGATTCTCTGGGTGTATAGCAAAATAATCCTCCAAAAGAACAGTTTGTCCATCAAGATGGAACGATTGAAAATCATTTCCGTCCTTTTTGAACTGTTCAATTAGATTGTTCATTAATTGAATATAGTAATAGCGGTGTTTTTCAAAAGGTAAATACCATTCCCTGTCCCAATGGGAGTGAGAAATAATATGTGCTGTTTTATTCATAGACTTTTCCTTACCCACTTTCTTTTATATCAGCGATAGAAAACGCTATCATTATTTAAAAATAAAGTTTCACTTCATTTTAACAATAAAAAAACTGGCACTATGAAGCAATAGAATACCAGCAAATCATATATATAATTCACTAATTCTAAAGAAAATCCAAAAGAGGCATTCCCCTTTGCTTTATCACAATGAAGAATGGCCCCTTTCTTTTTTATCCGTTCTTTTTATTCCCGTTGTTGAAGTCCTTCTTTAACTCCTGAATTCGCTCCATCGCCATAACGAGGCGGTCATAATTTGTAACCTGTTTCCTTAATGTTGGATGAAGCTTGTTATAGGCAACCTTGCACTCATTTACGACCTTCTTGTCATCAAGTGTTAATTCATCAAGCTTTGGTAAATTGTTTATTTGACGTACAACTTCTGTTACCTTTTCATTCAAGTAAGCCACACTATACCTTAGACTCTCTCTTTCATCCTGTTGCTGAACAGTGTAATAGATTCTTCCTGCTTCAACGCCAAAATCTAACCCTTCAAGCGTCATCGTTCCATCTTGTTCTGCAATCATTTCTATCAAAACATCTTTTGCATCAAGGGATTTGTATAATCGAACTGTTTGTCCTTTCTTCACTCTTTCAATCGTTACCTTGTCTTTTGCACCCAAGTTATTTTCTGCATTTACAAAATGCATCATTATATTTTCCGTTCTTGGCAAAGCAGCACTTTCAAACATCTGCCATTCATAGATACGAATAGCACCCCAAGGGGATGTTCCGCTATTATAAACTTGCAGTTTGAATTCACTTGCTGTAATAGGCTCGTCTAATATAATATCAGTCACAGCTTTGGTATTATTTGTAATCCTTTTCGCTCCGACCCATTCCCCGTTTTCATCCTTGTAAAGCAACTCAAAATCAACAGTATTCATATTACTTGCTTCCCCACCATATTCGGCATGTTCAACACGCCAACGACGGATTGTTTTCTCTTCACCAATATCAATAGTCATGTAACCACTTTTCTTATTTGTTGCTGCCCATTTACTATTACCGATCGCTGTTCCGTCTAATACTTTGGAGGCAGGCTCTGCGGAGTTTTCAAATGAGACAGATGTCACCTTAGCATTAAGAGCCACATTAGGTGAGGTTGGATTATTCTCAATCTCCGTAGCATCAGTACCCATACCCCAATCAAAAGCAACAATTGTACCTTCTCCACGAACATAATCCTGATTGACTGGGACAACTTTTAAGGATGTAATGTTGTCACTAGATGCGTTTTTGGCAGTCCGGGTGATATTTGGTGTATAGAAGTAATTATTCGGTGTAACTCCTAAAAGTGTTTCCACCCCATCGGCATTTTCTTGGTAAACCTCATAATGCAATACGTTTTCTTTAGCGGACCAACTTAGACGGGCTTCCGCTTCAAACGCTGTCTTCGTTAGCTTTTCAAGAATTTTAACATTGTTAGGCTTGGAAATAGCCTCAGCTTTTCCATCAAATACGGATAATTGCCCTAAATGAAGTGAATAGTTCTCAAGCTTATTAGTGTTACTTACCTTAAGACTAAGCGCATAAGCTGTCTTCCCAGTATCCTCTCCTAAATCCACTACGGTTGTTTGCCAACCCTCCCCTGACTCTGGAAGCGAATAGTACTTCATCTTATCCTCTGAATAATCTTCACTATATGCCACACCAAGCTGAACATCAGCACCTAATTGATTTTGATAAACTAGGCGAATCTTAGTTGAATCTGTAATTGGAAGTTTTGTACTGTAAAGCATCGTGTCGTTGACAGAACCTGCATCAAGATCACCGCTGAATTTTAGTGAATTTCCACCGTTATATGCTTTATCAAAGTCATAAGTGACATTCAACTTACTTCCTTCACCACGAATCCACCAACGCCAGGTTGGCATTATATCCTGGATAGACCGGTTATTCCATTCTAGAATACTAGCTTTTTCCCCATCTACAAAATATTGTTTTCCATGACCGCTATTAAAGTTCGTAATAAACGGCATATTTTGAATGACAGATGAATCTGTCACAAATCGGGCCATACCCTTCCACTTGGAAGAATCATCTGCAAGTGTAGGATCACCCTGCGGTCCTGTCCAGAAATATTTTTCCTTCTCATGGAAGTCGGCAGGATTTTCCGCCAATCCCATTGTTGAGTTCGGTGTATATAAAGCTATAGATACCTTTGGCTGTTTATTTTCACCCAAAAGAGCATCCGTATTAACACTTGTGTTATAGGAGTTTTGTTGAACCTCAAAACCTGCATAAGCATCAAAAGGGTTACGATTATGACTATTCATCGTTTCAACTGTTGTGTTAATCTTACTGGTATTCCAGTTGTAGTTTAAAAAGAATTCATCGACTGCGTATACCCCATCATCTGCTGGTTTCACATACATGTCATTTTTGCTGTTGATGGAATCCTGATAGTTAATCTTTCCATCGTTGTCTTGAGCATCATACCAACTAATATGTAGTTTTGAATTTCGTTTGATATAATGCATCATTTCATTCATACGTACAGCCGTTTCCTTACTAACACCATAGGTTTCCTGATTAAAGAAATAACCATCAAATCCAAAGTATTCTGCCACCTCAATCATCTTGTCCGCAACCGGAAAACTTCCATCTGCAGCCTGTTTGGTGAATTTTTCTATTTCTTTGACCCCTTCTTCTGACTGGCCCCACGGGAAACCAAGTGTTGCATAGACAGGTACCCCATTGCGGTGAGCAGCATCAACAATATCCGGTGTTGGGATGGCGAAGATTCCCTCATTCGTTCCGGACCAGTAAATATAAGAATCAAGAAGTTGCCAGTTGTCAAAAGCGTATACGTTAAACTCATTACCTCCGACGGAACTCGCTTCATCGTGATTCCATGTTGTAATTGCTGCGGAGGTTATTCCTGCCTCTGGGTTAGCAAGAGGATTTACTTGCTCTCCTTTAAATCTTTCCTGATTTAAGGGGACACTTGCTCGGTTCAATTCCGCATCAGGATCCGTTTCAGGAGACCACTCCAAAAGTGTATCCACTCTGAATGCAGGTGCAAGAGGCTTCAGACTAAGCTTGTCCATATAATTCTCATTCACCGCATTTGTTCCATCCCCATTAACGTCAGCTTTTACGCCTGTGGCAGCAATCGAACTAAATAACATAAAAGCTACAGTTATAGTCAAAATACGACTGTAAAACCTACTTCTTCTCCTCATACTGATCCTCCTCTTTATTAAGTACAGTTTTTACATAGTTAGAAAACCAAATCAATTATAATAATCAGATAATTATAATTAAAGTAGACTATACTTTTATTGATTTATAGGAAGCAAGGGATATCTCTTGCCTCCTTAGGAAACTACCGATTTAAGAATCCATGGACCTCAAATTCAAAAATTCTTGCAGCCTGGTCACTGCCTTGAGTTGGTTTGTCAGTCCACAATCGTACGTAACGAGCATTTGTTAATGATATACTGTGTTCTGAAACACCCGCTGTATTATCCGTTACCTTAATAACTTCTATCCAATGTTCACCGTCCGTGCTGGCCTCAATTCGAAATGCCTGTGTGTTGAATGCTTGTGGCTCCCCACCGGCCTGTGCATGACGCACGACGAACTTTGATAGCGCATATTGATTACCTAGATCAACCTTTAACCAATGTGGTGCTTCACCTAGGGCACACCACTTACTGTTGTCCGTTATTTTGCCATCAACTGCGTAGCTTGCAGCTTCCGTCGCTGCACACTGACCACTTGCGGTAGCAGTTTTGTTTAGAGCAACATTTTCAATATCCTTAGCTGCTTCGGAAATGGTTATCATCGCCTCTTTAGTCAGAACACTTTCTCCCTCGCTGTTCCTCGCAACCAAGGTAACGGGGTATACGCCCTCTTCAACATAGGTTACAACCGGATTTTCCTCGTGGCTGACGGAAGGTGTACCTCCTTCAAAATGCCACTCAACTTCTTCTGTAACTTCTGTTGAAGCATTGAAAAATTGGATATCCTCCCCTGGCGCTGCAATGGTTTTTTCCGCAGAAAAGTCTGCTTCTGGCTTTGGATATGGTGGCCATTCAAACGTAACCGTGTTTGGCTCACTTCGATTAAATTCCTTGTTTACGGTAACAATCTCTAAGGTTGTGCTATTTTCTTTTCCATTTCGTTTAAGATTAGAAAGAAAATACACATGGTTTGGCGTTGTGCCGACTAACTGCTTTTGATTGTTTGGTAATACTCGATAAACTTCGTAATGACTAATATCGGAATCAGACGGCTCCCAAGCAAGTGAGATATCAGAATAGATTCCCTTGTTAAAGCTGATCTCATTAATTTTGCTTTGTTCCGGGGAGTAAATATGTTGTTTGTCCTTTTTGTTATAAACTTTAATTTCTCCAATATTCGTTGTAAAGTATTCCACATTCTCGTTACCGTCAACTAAAAGTGAGATAGCTGCGATATTATTACCTTTGTGCTTTTTCAACTTTATCGTTTCAGTCATCCACTGATTATGACTTTGTTTTTTAATATCGAAAAATGTAAACTGGTCAGGATTGTCAACGAAGCTGACTCCTATTTTCATATTAGGTTTTTTCATATCTGTTTTGTAGGTTAGAGCGATTTCCGTATCTTTTTGAATCGGTAGATTGGTTTTATAAAGCTTAATATGAGTAGGATTGCTTTTATCAATAGCACCTGAAAGCTTTAATGAACTTCCCCCGTTATAAGCGATTTCCCAATCAAAACCAACATCAATTGCTTGTCCGCCCTCTTTTATCCAACGCCAGGTTGGCAGGATATCTTGTAGACTACGATTATTCCAGGATTGGTTACTTACCTTATTTCCATCAACTGCGAAAAACTTTCCGCTACCAGTATTAAAATGTGTGACAAAAGGTAATTCCTTAATGACTGTTTTGGCTGTGAAATAGTGAGCAATTCCTTTCCATGAGCCATTGTTAGCTGTGGTTGTAGGATTACTAGACTCACCAACCCAAAACTCATTTTCCTTTTGATAGAACTGTTCAATACTTTCGGATGTCTTAAAGGCCCAATCTGGGCGGTAAATTCCTAAAGATGTTAGTGGTGTTTTGCCTTCAGGAAAGATTCCCTGCCAAGGAACCTTTGTACTTGTTCCATTTGCTTCTACATCGATTCCAGTAAATAAATCATAAGGGCTTCTTCCTATTTCCTGTGCTTTATTAAAGGATGATTGTTGGTCCCGCCACCAAAAGTTCAAAAACATACTGTCGGATACCCGCTTCTTTCCGTCCTGTAAAAAGCTACTGTTTTTATCTGTCAATGCATTTTGCCAATCGATATTCCCGTCTTTTGTCATTGAATCATACCACATGATATGCATGTCTTCCTGCTTATGCTTCTGCAAATAAACAAGGAACTTTTGCATTTTTTGTGCCACTTCTACATCTTTGACATCTGTTTCCTGATTAATAAACCAACCATCAAATCCATAATAGTTCGCTACCTCTAATAGTTTATCTGCCGCTGGAAAAGAACCATCTTCCCGCTGGGTCAGCATTTGGTTCACCCATTCCTCCTTGCCACCGTAGACAATAGGTGGGAAGAAAACGTTTCCTAAAATAGGTACACCGTTTTTATGAGCAGCATCCGTTACATCTACACTTGGTGGAACAATAATTCCTTCCCCTGAAGAACCTGCCCAATACACCATAAGATCTACATATTGCCAATAACTAAATGTATTGGCAAAAAAGTCTTCTCCTCCCTGAGAAGGAACCCCGCTAGTGGTAGGGTTAAGGGCAGATAAAGCAACTAATTTTGCTTCTGACTGTGCATTTTCATTTACTTTATAAAGTACCTCCCGCTCTGCTAATGGAGTCTGGCTACGGTTATAAATAGCATCTTGATCCTTATCTGGTGCCCAGTCTAAAAGTTGTTCCGGATACCAATAGGATGATTCCGGCTGTTTAGCAAAGGTTGCACTTGGTGCCAAAATCATAATACACAAGCAGAAAAAAATACCCATCCAGAAACACTGCTTTTTTTCAAACATATTCCTTCTCTCCCTTTCCATTTCATTTTTCTATCTAACGAAGCTTAAAACATGCCCTCTGTTCTATGCCTCCCTACAAAGTTAATGAAAACACTTACAAAATAAAAGGTCCGTATTTACTATCTTCTATTAGCTGCTTTTTCTATTAAAATAGGGGTGATAACCTCCCCCATCAGTGATTTTTTATTTTATAGAAGCTTTTTCCATTATTTCTAAAATTACTCCATAAAAACACCCATCCCTTTTTTATATAGGTAAAAATACATGAGCATTAGTTACCATTACAAATTTCCTAATCATTGAAAGATAAAATGTATTAAATTTAGTAAAAATATAGATAACCAATTTTCAAGCCATATTAAAAGCCTTCCGATTCGCTCGGAAGGCATTCTAACTAATTCAATTTTTGGATATAAACAAAATGTTGATGATATCGGACAAAACTATAAATATATTAGACAAACCCAAATTATGATTTAATTAGTCTGAGTGTTTTAAGGTCTTTTACACTAGATGCACCAGCCAATGCGATGGAAACCTTTGTATCTTGAATAAAGTTGCCAAGCACCTTCTCTACACCTTTCTGTCCTGCAGCTGCAAGTCCATATACAAACGGTCTGCCAATAAAGACCGCATCCGCCCCTAACGCAAGTGCCTTAACAATATCAGAACCTCGTCGAATCCCACTATCAAATAAGACAGGAATTTCACCCTTTACCTCTTCCACTATAAGTGGCAATGCATCAATGGCTGAAATGACACCATCAAGCTGCCTACCTCCATGATTGGAAACAATAACTCCATCTACACCATTCTTAACCGCAAGTCTAGCATCATCCGAACTAAGAATCCCCTTTATTAAAATTGGCAATGAGGTCCGTTCCTTTAAATCAGCGACATGAGTCCAGTTAAGTGAAGGATGGTGAATATTATCTAAGATTCCTTGAATAATAGACTCTAAATCTTGACTATCTAAAGAGGATAAGAATACCGAATCCTGTTCATAATTCGCTTTCCCTACCCCAAGCTTTAATGGTGAAAAACGATTCTTCATATCTTCTTCTCTCCAGCCCATCATAACTGTATCAACAGTTAAAACAATTGCTTCGTAACCCGCCTCCTCTGCTCGTTTAACCATATTAAAGGAAATCTCCTTATTATTTGACCAATAAAGTTGAAACCATTTTGAGCTATTACCGGATACCTTTGCTACATCTTCAATCGAATAGCTTGAAACAGTGCTTTGGACAAAAGGCACATGACAAGCAGCGGCTGCTTTTGACACTGCCAATTCTGCCTCTTTATGTGCCAGCTTTAACATTCCAACCGGGGCAAGTAAAAAAGGATGGGGGTATGTTTTTCCGAACAAGGTGATGCTTGTATCAATATTTGATACATCCCGTAAAATCCTTGGTACTATGGAATACTTGTTAAATGATTCTTGGTTTTGCCTCAATGTCACTTCGCCACCTGCTCCTGAACGAACATACCCAAAGCCTCCAGCAGACATTTTCTTTTTTGCCTGCTCCTCTAATTCCACATAGGAGACCGGAAAATATTCATCCTTCACAATATTCTCTATGTACGCATCTTTAACTTTTGATATATTCATTGTATAAAGCCTTCTTTCCATATTTATTGTAATTACCCTACTACTTAAAAATGGGGTAGTCAATTGGAGTTTTGACAATTTAGAAAAAAAAGATTGACTTACCTTTTAAACAAGTTTAATATCAAAATAATAAATTTCATAACAATCTCTTATTAAGAGCGGCTGAGGGACTGGCCCTGTGAAGCCCGGCAACCATTCATGTTAAACGAAGACATGAACAGGTGCTAAATCCTGCAAAATACAATGTATTTTGAAAAATGAGAGAGGTGCTACTTCTAAAGTATATCCATGCCTCTCTTTATGAGAGGCATTTTTTATTATCTGGTAAATTACTTAAAAGAATGGAGGGATGAATTATATGTCAACACAAACAGTAAAAGGAGCACCCGGTCATTTTAGAATTGGTGAAGGGATCCTTAAGGAACTAGAACCCCTTTTATCTGAGTTAAAGGTTCAAAAAATTCATATAGTATGCGGTAAGAAGGCCTGGAATGCAGTATCCACCTATTTGCCTGAGAAAATAACCAATTCCCCTATTTCGAGCTTTACTTTCATTGAGGGTCACTGCACTTTAGAAAAGGTTGAAAGTATTTCTAATCAGCTATCAGTAAACTCAGTTGATGCAGTTATTGGCATCGGAGGCGGAACTGCACTAGACACTGCGAAGGCTTCAGCAATTAATGCAGGTATAAAATCAATATTGATTCCAAGCATTGCATCTACATGTGCGGCATGGACTCCACTTAGTGTCTTTTATGACCAAAATGGAGTTTTTACACACTACACTGAATTCCCTCTTGCCAATACCTTAGTACTTATTGAGCCTGCTGTTATTGCCTTAGCTCCAGTAAAGTACCTACGAGCAGGAATTGGTGATACACTAGCGAAGTATTACGAAGCAGAGGCATTAATTTCTGCGTTTTTCAAAAATCAAGAGCTACCGGTTTGGCTAAAGGTTTCAAGGTTCTCAGCATCTATTTGCAGAGATGTTCTACTACAGGATGCCACAGCAGCTATCCAATCTACCTCTGAAGGAAGTGTCTCTGATGAACTGGTTAGAGTAATTGAGGCCATTATTATGACTGGCGGTATGGTCGGCGGCTTCGGTGGAAAGGCAGGAAGAGTAGCAGGAGCACATTCCATTCATAATGGCCTTACTGAAGCAAACCAAGCCAAAAACTTTTTACATGGTGAGCTTGTTGCATATGGAACTCTGGTCCAGTTAGCTCTAGAAAATAAAGAACAAGAGCTTTTAAGACTATCAAGCTATTATCATGAATGGGGACTTCCAGTAAATTTAAAAGACTTAAATATTGATCCGGAAAACAAAACTCTTTTGGAAGCAATAATTAAAAAGGCAACTCTCCCACAAGAATCTATTCATTTTATGGATATAACTATTTCAAAGGATGCACTATTATCAGCTATAAGTAAGGTGGAAAATCTTACTTTCTCTAGAGTCAATTGATAGAAACAGAATAAGCATAAATACAAGCCATAATATTAACATAATACGAAAAGAGGAATAAACATGAAAAAGTGGTTATTTGCTAGTTTATTAGTTTTAATTATCTCGGTTCTTGCAGCCTGCGGTGAAAGTAGTTCAAGTGGTTCAAAGGACGAAAAAGCAGAAGGTTTATATAGTGACGAAAAGCTGGTTATTGGTGTAACTGCAGGCCCTCACGAACAAATTCTTGAAAAGGTAAAAGAACTTGCTGAAAAAGAAAACCTAAATATTGAAATAAAAGTCTTTACCGATTATGTTATGCCAAATATTGCTTTGGATGAAGAAGAGCTTGATTTAAATATCTTCCAAACTGAGCCGTACTTTAATGCATTTAAAGAAGACCGTAATTTGGACCTTATAAAATCGTTTGATACTGTTACATTCCCAATGGGTGTTTATTCATTAAAGGTGAAGGATGTTTCAGAGCTAAAAGACGGTGCTAAAATTGGATTACCTAGTGACCCTACAAACAGCGGACGTGCACTACTTCTATTTGAAAAAGCTGGATTTATTAAGCTGAATCCAGATACCGGAATCAATTCAACTGTAAAGGATATTGTGGAAAATAAAAATAATTATGAGTTCATTGAACTTGACTCTGCACAAATCGCACGTCAACTGGAAGAACTTGATGCAGCAGCTATAAATACGAACTTTGCTATTGAAGCAGGTTTTACACCATCCGAGGATGCCATATTTATTGAACCTAAGGATTCTCCATATGTGAACCATGCTGCAGTAAGAACTGAAAACAAAGATGATGAAGTTTTAACGAAATTAGCGGATATTTATCGCAGTGAGGAAATTGCTAAATTCGTTGAAGAAGAATTCAAAGGATCTGTTATTCCATCTTGGTAAAAAAAGCTACAGGAGGACGTGGTAACCCTATTTATACTGCGTCCTCCTTTAAACGCCAACTGCAAAACATTATTAAAAAAGTGAAGGTGTATACCTGCTCAGAAGGGAGTTTTACAAATGATTGAACTAGTGGGAATCTCAAAGACTTTTACAGCTAAACAAGGTTCAATTCACGCGTTAAAGAATGTTTCCATTTCTGTAAAAAAGGGGGAGATATATGGTGTGATTGGTTACAGCGGTGCAGGGAAAAGTACCCTTATCCGAAGTGTGAATCTTTTAGAAAAGCCTGATTCAGGTTCTGTAATCGTAAATAATGTAGATTTGACAAAGCTCTCAAATGGAAAACTCCGTGAAGCACGGGGACAAATCGGGATGATTTTCCAAGGCTTTAATCTTTTAAAAACAGCAACCGTATATGAAAACATTGCACTTCCATTAAAGCTTACTGGCTTAGGTAAGCAGGAAGTCGAGGCCCGGGTTACAAAATATCTAAATATTGTTGGCCTCGAGGAAAAGCATCATGCCTATCCTTCTGAGCTATCAGGTGGACAAAAGCAAAGAGTAGCGATTGCACGTGCATTAGCCCATGAACCAGAGATTCTTTTGAGTGATGAGGCGACAAGTGCTCTTGATCCAGATACAACAGAAGCAATTTTGGAACTATTATTAAAAATTAACAAAGAACTAGGGATCACCATTTTACTTATTACTCATGAGATGAATGTCATCCAACGTATATGTGATCGGGTTGCTGTTATGGAAGATGGAGAAGTTATTGAAGAAGGAACAACGAGAGAGATTTTCACTTCCCCGCAGCATCATACAACAAAAAGATTTGTTAATAGTTTATTTTCACATAAGATACCGGATGAAATACTAGCTACTTTAAATGAAACGGGCCAAGTAGTCACCCTTTCCTTCTTTGGAGAATCTTCAGGTGAACCTGCATTAGCTTTAGTTAGTAAGAAATTTGATGTTTATCCAAACATCTTATCGGGAAGCATCACCCGCTTAAAGGAAGAAAACTTTGGACAGCTTTTGATTCACTTAAAGGGTGACACGGCTGAGATTGAAAGTGCCCTAAACTTCTTAGAACAACAACAAGTACATGTGGAAGGATTGAGAGTAAGTGAAAACAAGAATAGAAGAATTTCTTGAGCTTTGGGGCAGTGATCTTTGGGAAGCTACTCTCCAAACCTTTCAAATGGTTGGAATTGCGCTAGGGATTTCCGTATTAATTGGTCTGCCATTGGGAATATTGCTTGTTTTAACAAGACCAGAAAAGGCCTTAGCTAATAAGTATGTATATCAAATTTTAAACGCCATTATAAATATTATTCGTTCTGTCCCATTTATCATCTTATTGTTCTTTATCCTTCCTTTTACAAAGCTAATTGTTGGGACATCAATTGGCGTTAAAGGTGTAATTGTTCCATTAGTTGTGTACACAGCTCCATACATTGCCAGATTAATGGAAACAGCTCTATTAGAAGTTGACCGTGGAGTATTGGAAGCCTATGAAGCAATGGGAATAAAAACACGGCACATCATATGGCATGTGCTTGTTAGAGAATCCCGTTCATCCATTATTCTTGGTTTAACCATTGCGACCATCGGTCTAATTGGTGCATCGGCAATGGCAGGGTTAGTTGGCGGAGGTGGACTAGGAGATCTCGCATACCGCTACGGCCACCTTCGTTATGAAGTGGACGTTATGTATATAACCGTCATATTACTTATAATCTTAGTACAAGGACTACAATCACTAGGCAATAGTTTGGCATCGCGTTTGAAGAAAGATTAACCGTTCAAATGGGATACTTCTAGCGGGTTATAAAATATACTTAAGCATGAAGCACTCGCAAGTCCATCGTCCAAAGTTTTAAAATTAATTAAAACTTGAAATATATCAAAAAACTTGGTATCATACTTACAAATCAAAAAGGCTATATGTGACTGGCGCACGCGGATAAACCGCGAGGGAGCATATAGTGTCGGAGCCGTTCGCCTGGGCAGAGGTAAGGGAAAGTCCCTTGCCTCTTTCTGTTTATCTTTAGGCGAACCACCAAATATAAGCAGACCAGATTCATAAATTTGTATACTAATAGTTTGTCACTAAAATTCAAATCAAAAGTGAGGTAGACGAGATGAGCACACTTATTGAAAATCAGGTTAAAACGGTTAAAACATTAAATAATATTGCTGAAAGCGGGCTAAAGGTGTTCAAAAATGACCGTTTTGTAATTGATAATCAAAGTGAGAACCCAGATGCAATTGTTGTTCGTAGCTTCGATATGCATGACCTTGAGTTTGGCGATAACTTAAAAGCAATTGCACGAGCTGGTGTTGGTGTTAATAATATCCCCATCCAAAAATGCACCGAGAAAGGTATTGTAGTTTTCAATACACCAGGTGCAAACGCAAACGCAGTAAAGGAAATGGTATTAACTGCATTAATGGCTACATCCCGTAATGTTTTTTCAGGGATTGCTTGGACAAAGACATTAGAAGATAAAGGTGAGCAAATACCTCAACTTGTTGAAAAGGGGAAAAAGCAATTCGTTGGGAAAGAAATCAAGGGTAAAACACTCGGCGTTATCGGTTTAGGTGCAATCGGTGCACTTGTTGCAAACGATGCTCTTGATTTAGATATGGATGTTATCGGGTTTGACCCATTTATCTCAGTTGATACGGCTTGGAACTTATCACGTAATGTTCAGCGTGCCATGTCACTTGAACAGCTTTTTGCTGAGTCTGACTATATTACCGTTCATGTACCTTTAACCAAAGACACTAAAGAAATGTTTAATAAACAGACATTCAGCATTATGAAGCCAGGCGTTCATATCATTAACTTCTCACGCGGAGAGCTTGTAAACGAAATCGATATGGCAGTAGCACTTGAAGATGGTATCGTTGGAAAGTATATGACAGACTTCCCGAATGAAAATGTATTAAAAATGAAGAATACCATTTGCACTCCACACCTTGGTGCTTCTACAAACGAATCAGAAGAAAACTGCGCGATTATGGCAGCTCGTCAGACGAAGGAATACTTAGAAACTGGTAACATTAAGAACTCTGTAAACTTTCCAAACGCATCTCTTCCTTATACAGGAAAAACAAGGGTAACAGCTTTTCATAAAAATGTGCCAAACATGGTGGGTCAAATCACATCGGCTATCTCTAATTATGAGTTAAACATCGCAGACATGGTAAACCGTAGCCGCGGAGAATATGCTTATACGATGATTGACATTGATAATGAAGTAAATGGGGAAATCGTTCCTAGCATATTAGAAAGAATCAAGCAAATTAACGGAATCATTTCAGCACGTGTAATATAAAAAGAAGCAAGGGGCACTCCCCTTGCTTTTTTGTGTGAAAAGATAGAATAACATTTTGATGAGTTAAGCTAAAAGAGCATATCAATGAGTTCACTACCACCAAGGTATACAAAGAGTAAAATAATAAGTACTAAAAATAGATTAGTAGCATTACCATTACGATAAACAGGGTCAATTTGTTTAGAGTTTAATAAATATAATAAGCCTAATGAAAGTGCGGGCATAAATATGGATCCAAGAATGCCGTAAATAAAAACAATTGCAACAGGCTCATTAAATAACAAAAGTAACATAGGCGGGAATGTCATCCAAACAAGGTACGCGCGATAAGCGGGGTCTTTTTCAGAGATTGGTTGATTTAAATCGTTATTCTTCTTTCTACCATTTCGTACTATTCGTACAAAGTCGGCAAAAAGATAAGAAATACCTTGCCAAGGCCCTAAAACCGATGTAAACACCGCTCCATAGAATCCTAGCAATAGAATCCAACGTGCTACATTTCCGAATCTCTCGCCATAAGCATCTGCAAGTCCAAGAAGTCCCTGGTTTCCATTAATTGTTGTGCCCGTTCCGAATAATAATTCAGCTGCAATAATCATTATTGCCACTGCAAAAATCCCAGTAACTGTATAGGCTACGCCATTATCTATCCTCATTGTTGGCATCCAACGCTTACCACTCCAGCCTTTGGCCTGTAACCAATACCCATAACAAGCTAATGTGATCGAACCACCTACCCCACCAATTAATCCGAGTATTGTCGCAAATGAACCTTTTGGCACAGAAG
>Ga0180217_1003065_pt1 | contig 14469 bp, 11 predicted proteins | sample eDN3rd37CBELigOP_FD_128521 | JGI IMG/M metagenome (GOLD analysis project Ga0180217, IMG submission 128521) | Enriched Organic Plus compost microbial communities from Emeryville, California, USA - eDNA 3rd pass 37_C BE-Lig OP (version 2) (version 2) ... | reverse complement strand
TCGGTTCGGTTCGCTTACCGTGTTTCCTATATCTTTAGTCGATGCTCCTCCAGTTTGTACGGCGATGATCAAGGCGCTTTCGCTTTTCTTATTTTGGATAGGTCATTTCCTCCGGCTTGACATACTGCTCAAACTGCTCTGCTGTAAGTAATTGAAGCTTCAGAGCAGCTTCTTTTAAAGTTAACCCTTCTTTATGTGCGAGCTTTGCAATTTTCGCAGCATTTTCATAGCCTATATGCGGATTAAGGGCTGTTACAAGCATTAATGAATCTTTCACATACTTTTCAATGACTGGTATATTTGCTTCAATACCTATAGCACAATTGTCATGGAAAGAATTCATACCATCTGATAAAAGTTGAACTGACTGCAGAAAATTATAAATAATGACCGGCTTAAACACATTTAATTCAAAGTTTCCTTGACTTGCAGCAAAGCCAATTGTTGCGTCATTCCCCATCACTTGAACAGCAACCATTGTTAGGGCTTCACTTTGCGTTGGATTGACTTTGCCCGGCATAATCGAGCTTCCCGGCTCATTTTCAGGGATCGTAATTTCACCAATTCCACATCTCGGTCCACTCGCAAGCCATCTTACATCATTTGCAATTTTCATTAAATTGGCAGCTAATGCCTTTAACGCTCCGTGAGCATAAACGGTCTCATCATGGCTAGTTAGCGCATGGAATTTATTGCTTGATGAGTGGAATTTCTTTTTTGTAAACTTACTAATTTCCTCTGCAACTCGATCGCCAAACTCCGGATGTGCATTAATCCCGGTTCCAACCGCAGTCCCGCCAATTGCTAAGTTTTTCATATAGTGAAGAGCCTGCTCTATCATTTCCTTCGTTTGCGAAAGCATGTGAGTCCAGCCGCTGATTTCCTGACCTAAGGTTAATGGTGTTGCATCTTGCAAATGTGTGCGGCCAATTTTTACCACGTCATTAAATTGCTCTACCTTCTTATTTAATGTAGTAGATAGCTTTTCGATAGCCGGTATTAGCTTTGTTTCTACAGCTAACACACCTGCAATATGCATGGCTGTTGGAAACGTATCATTTGAGCTTTGGCTCATATTTACATCATCATTCGGATGGATGACTTCATCGATTCCTGCTCCCTTTAAAAGCTCGTTTCCCCTTCTTGCAATAACCTCATTTACATTCATATTACTTTGTGTACCGCTCCCTGTTTGCCATACAACCAGCGGAAAATGGTCACTTAATTTTCCCTCAATAATCTCACCACAGGCCTTAACTATTGCTGCCGCTTTTGATGTATGTAATTTTCCAAGTGAATCATTAACAATGGCTGCACTTCGTTTTAAGATGGCAAAGCCGATAATCACCTCATTCGGCATTTTCTCTCCACCAATTTTAAAATTCTGCTTGCTTCGTTGTGTCTGTGCTCCCCAATACTTTTCAGCTGGTACTTGAATTTCACCCATTGTGTCTTTCTCTACACGATAATTCAAACCTGCACACCTCCGGAATTGAATGATTTCACTTCTTTAGTGTATATTTTTTCCTTTCTTTTTAAAAGAAATGTGATAAATAAAAGTGCAAGGATGCTTTAGCTGGCACTAACTCTAAGTACAAAATTTTATGCTTTTTTACCTACTAAAAAGGCGTCGAATTATCCAACGCCTTCTTTGCTTTATTGAATTGTTTGTAAGCCGGCTTGATTTAAGAAGTTCCATGGCTTGTTGTAATGTGGCTGGAAGAAGAAATCTACAAAGCCCAGCTCATCCATTGTCATCTTATTTTGAATGCATACAGACAATGTATTAATAGATTGGGTAACGTCCACCTTAGACATGACTTGAGCTCCGACAATTCGTCTTGTGTCTTCTTCATAGACTACTTTTAAATTGATATCTTCAAAAGTCGGCATGAATTCAGGTCGGTCATGTTCCAAGATTGTGATACTTTTCACATTCATACCCATACGAAGTGCTGAAGTTTCTGTTAACCCGGTTGTCGCAATATTTTGGTCATAAATTTTAATACCGGATGTACCTTGTGTTCCCATATAGCGAATAGTAGGTTTAACTAAGTTTTTCGCTACTAATGTGCCCATTCTTACCGCATTTGTTGCCAGAGGGATATAAGCATACTTACCTGTTGGATTGTAGCGAATAGCACAGCTGTCACCTGCAGCAAATACATCCTTGTTACTTGTTCTCATATAATCATCGACTATAATTGCCCCATTATCAAGCATATCAATTTGACCTTTTACTAATTGAGTATTCGGCTGAAAACCAATGCAAAGGATAACGAGTTCTGCCTCATACGTTCCTTTCGTTGTTTCCACTCCACTTATATGACCATTCTGCCCTACAAAACGCGTGACTGTTTCTCCTAAAGCCAGTTTCACGTCTCTAGCTTGAAAATCCTGTTCAATCACATCAGTAAATGCTTGATCTAAATACTTGCTCAATATTCTTTCTTCTCCATCAATAAGTGTCACATTCTTACCACTCATTTCAAATGCTTCTACTAATTCAATCCCTATATAGCCTGCGCCAACAACAACGATGTTTTGAACATCTTTTGCTTTTTTAATAATTGTATTAGCATGATGGAAGTTTTTACATAATAGTACATTTTCCATTTCAATGCCCTCAATTTTGGGGATAACCGGCCAAGAGCCTGTTGTTAAAACGAGTTTATCAAATGTATCATGTACAATTGAATTTGTTATTAAATTTTTTGCCGTAATCGTTTTTTCTTCAATATTAATATCATTTACTTCATGCTTCATTCTCATATTAACACCGAGATTTATTAATTCTTCAGGAGTACAATAAAATAAACCATTTGGATCCTCCACAACTCCACTTACATGTAAAGCAATGCCGCAAGATAAAAAGGAAATATTATCATTTTTTTCGTAAACCGTGATTTCTGCCTCCGGGTAAAGTTTTATCATATTTGTAACAGCAGCAGTTCCTGCATGTGTACATCCAATAACAGCAATTTTCATTTTAATTCCTCCTAAGAATATATTGTGAAGTTTTTCACATGAACTTGTGAAACATTTCACATTCACTTGATGACTTTATTATAATCCACCCTTTTTAAAAATACAATACTTTTTGTGAAGTTTTTCACAATGTGTTATAAAAAGAGGTGTGAGCCCTCATGAAAGTAGCTCACACCTACTGGCTTTTCTATTTTTCTTCGTCCATACATTCAATGAACACACCATCTACATGCTTGCGATTCATTAATTTCTTCTTTTTCCGCACATCTTTTGCATCAAATACCTGATCCATGTCATATTGATCTGGATATAATTCTTCTCCCTTGATAAAAGGTTTCACTCGTTTATGATTGATTGTCACTTTTTCTCCTTTTACAATCAGCTTCAGTTCCCCCATTGCATTCATTGTTTTTTCAACTATTCCCTTTGTTTGAAGATGTGGAATCCAAACTGAGTCCCCTATTTGGTAGGATCCAATTTGTTGTTTCTCTTTATGTGCAACCTTTTCATATAATCTTTCTCTTTCTTTTGTAGCAGGAATTATCGTTAAATCTTCAATAGATTGGCGGCTCGATATTTCCTTTGCTCTTTGAATAATGCCCATTGGCATCCCTAATTTTTGAGCAATAGAGAACGCTTGACTGTCCCCTCCTTTACCAACAATTAATTGATATAAAGGTTGCAGGGTTTCAATGTCAAACCCCATAGATCCATTTTGGAAACCCGCTGCCTTTTCAGCAAAGTCTTTTATTTCACTATAATGTGTTGTTGCAACAAGCATCGCCCCTGAATGATAAAGTGCTTCAAGGATTGAAATCGCTAATCCCATTCCTTCTCTCGGATCTGTACCTGAACCAATTTCATCAAGAATCACAAGTGTGTCTTTACGTGACTTATTTAATATCTCAATGACATTGGTAATATGTGATGAAAATGTGCTTAAGGAATGCTCAATGCTTTGCTGATCACCAATGTCTACATATATATCTTTTACGATACAAAAATTGCTGTTAGGATCTGCAGGAATATGCAATCCTGATTGAACCATCATAGCAAGTATTCCTATCGTTTTAATCGTGACAGTTTTACCACCTGTATTAGGCCCTGTTATAACCAGGGCCATGTATTCTTTCCCTAATGTCACTGACAGTGGAACAGCGTTTACTCCAAGTAATGGGTGTCTGGCACTCAGTATGTTAAATCCTTCACCTGGCAGAATGTTTACCTCATGTCCGTTCATATGTTTACTCAGCTTTGCCTTGGCAAAAATGAAGTCATACGAAACCATTCCTTCAATATTAATCAGCAATTCCTGTTTATAAGCAGCTGTCATATCTGTTAATTGTCCTATAATCTTTTGAATTTCTACTTCTTCTTCTACCTTTAAATACGTAAGCTCGTCTTGTAACTTATTTAAATCATGGGGTTCCATAAAAACGGTTTGCCCACTTGAAGATTGATCTACAATCACCCCTGAAAATTTCCGTTTATATTCACTTTTAACTGGTACAACATAACGTCCATTACGAATGCTGATCACTTGCTCCTGAAGGAAGGAAGAAGAACCCTTCATGATTTGTGCAAGTTTAGTTTTAATTTTTTCCTCAATAGCTACAAGTTTGCTTCTTACTTTCGTTAATGCTCTGCTTGCATAATCATCAACTTGATTATTCCGAATGCACCTTGTTATTTCTTCTGCAAGATCGGTTAGTTCATAAAGAGAGTATGCATAAGAACTAACTGTTGGGGCGTGATATTCCTGTTTCATCATAAACCGCTTTATTTTCTTCACACTATCTAGGAAAGCTCCTAAAAACTCAAATTGTACAGGAGTAGGCAAGTAGCCTTTATCAACTAGTGTAACAATTTGTTCTACTCCATGCAGCGAGTGAACAGGGATACTGGAAGATTTCTCAATGATTTTACACGCCTCAGTTGTTTCATTTAGCCATCTTTTGATTTTTCTTTCTTCATCAATTGGTAAAAGCTCCAAAGCTCTTTGTTTTGCCGCTTCACTCATAGCGTAATCACTTAGTAATGCTAATACTTTATCAAATTCTAGACTTTCAATTGTTTTCTTGTTCAATGGTTGAACCTCCAATGGTGTAATTTATGAAGTATTAATAAAAGACTGGTTTCCATACTTTGTTGTTTTTAATGCTGTATTCTTCCTATCCATTCCAAGGCTTAAATAATATTCAAAAACAACAATTTTTACGAAAACAGCCAATAAAAAAGGTGATGAACAATGGTTGTTCATCACCTTTTTTGATCACGATTGCATAGGCTTGAAGTGTGCACAAATAGACAAATCTCCCTCTAAAAAGAGTTATTTGTTTCATTGTGAAGATACAAAAAATCCGTACTTAAACAAGCACGGATTTTTTCACGGGCACTATGCAAGAAGATCGCAAATTGTGTACGATAACCGTTTTTGTTCTTAACCGTCCACATGTACATGCGTAAATAAACCTTAGATAAGGAAAAGTTTTTTTGCATATTCATGTAGATGAAGTATTTACTTCGTTAGTTAAGAACAGAAACCCTCACAAAACACATCTCCTAAACTGTAATTACCTTTAAAATACCAGAGACTGGAATACAATGTCAAGATGGAAATGAATTGTTAAAGCCCATTTCGAACATCCATTACACTCTTCCCGCCAAGAAATGCATGACCTGTCTTCACATTTAAAACAGTATCAAATCCCGACTTTCGGTAAACCTTCTCCACTTGTTCATTAATTGGCAATACCCATAAGCGTTCAACTTCCTTTTTCTGCATATCCTTTTGGATATAATGGATAAGGTGGCCGATCAATCCTCTCCCTCTATATTCCTTAACTGTTGCAACACTTTCTAACCTTGCATCTTGTTCATAAAAAAATATACAAGCGGTCGAGCACGGAATTCCATTATATTTTAATAGATAATGGATATAACAATCTTGCGAAAATTCTTCTTTAAAGGCCTGTTCACGAATTGAACCGCCAAGCTCCGGAATTTGACACTCTATACGAATCGCATCTTGCATATTTTCAGACGTTACTTTTTCAATCGTAATAAGCGAATTGGGTTCTATCTCTATTTCCCGCCTCCATAATTGAACAGGACTATCAAATTCTTCAAATCCAAAACCTTTATTTTTTAACACTTCAATGAACTTAGATTGTCCTTCGTAGTTTGAAAGATAAAAACGCGGAATAATATTTTTCTTTTGATAAAATGCTATCACTTCATTCATGATCTCTTCAAAATGACCATTGTATGAAGAGATGTGTGCATGATTTGCATCATAATAATTTGGTTGATTTTCATTATAAAAAAGATAACCCCAACTTCTTTCTAATTTTGTAGCAAAGGATGAAACATAGGCAATATCTAAAGCATCAATATAGTTCTCAATCATGATCGTTTTCCCCGCGTTCATATAAAGTGCGACTTCCATCAGTGAGGTTTTTCTTCGACCCACACTGATGGTTAGCGAATTTTATCAGATCTTTACAGGCAGTTATCCCCAAATATCTTCATTGTCTCTCTCAAACCTTTAGTGGAAGTTTTACTGCCCGTTATGATGGGATATTTTAATTTCTATCTCATCATACAGGGTTCCAGCCTTGATATCTACTGAAATATAGGACTTATTTTGTGATAGTTCCTCTTTTGAATCTTTCTATTTTTTCACTTACACATTGTATAGTGATTAATCAATGAACCAAACATTGTATCAACTCCGCCTTACAACCATAGCACATAACACACGATTTTCCACACAATCGGAAAGAGTATTAAAAATGGTTTTACCAGGATGGGATAAAGTATGGCGTCCTAAAAGCACAAGCAAATGAAAAACATAAGTTAAAAGGGCCATCCAATGGAAAGTCCCTTTTTGGTATTTACAAGCATGTCTCTCTCTTCAGCTGCTTATACATAAAGTACGACCAAATTTATAGGAGAGTGAAAGAATGCGAACTTTTATACCTTATCTTTCTATTTTGTTCTTTTTATCCGTTTTAATGGGGTGTGCCAGCTCTGGAGTTCATGAAAACATTGCAGAAGCAAAAGAGGATTTTAAAAAAGTGAACGCCATTTATATTGGATTAATAGATTCACATTCAATTGAAGTCATTATAGGCCAAACACCAACGGCACTACAAATATCTGAAGAACAATACAAAACATTGGAATCAATCCCGCCAAATACATCCGTTACCATCTCATACACGTTTCAAAAAAACACCTCACAGAACATTTTAGAGGACATTGAAATATCTGAAGAACAAAAGCGTATGCGCCTTGATTAACCTCTGGCAAATAAGCCACAAATGAATAGAAGACGTTCTTTGTCTTCAATTCATTTGTGGCCAGACCCTAAAGGGGCTAGGCGCTGGGCTGGATGTCGGGCACTTATCCACAGTTCAAAGAGTTTTATAGTTTCCTGCAATAAATAAGAGGGCCCGTTTCCATACTCTAATGAAACGGCCCTCTTTTTCACTTTACCCCTTTGTTTTCAATTGTTTGTCCAGATAAAAGGTGCCGAATGGAATAAATGCTAAAAACACCGCCCATATCGCCCAAAGAAAGGAATAACGTCGTCTAAGAAAGACAAAGGCAACCATAATCACGTAAGCAACAAAAAGAAATCCATGCATTGCACCAGTCAGGGTAACAGCTGAAGGAAAATCCAAAAAATACTTTAATGGCATCGCAATCAGTAATAAAACCAAATATGAAATCCCTTCTAAGTTTCCTGTGAATCGTAGTATTCCAACCGATGTATTGAACATCTTCTCACTCCATTTACAATATCAATACATCTATTATACTAGCTGTTCCTCTCCGTTGAAAACGATTTCTATCATCTTCATGTTACTTTTTGGATAAGTGAATAAATTATATTCCATACTATAAACGGAGGTGTGTTTTCTATGGAGTTTTTACATAAATATGGCGTTGAACGTCAAATAGATGGAGTCATTCTTACTCTATATGTATCTGATTTTGATACTGAATTTGCCAACGAATTGGGAACAGAAATAACATCTACTCATCAAGATTCTGTCTGTGAATATGCTACTAAGAGATTTCCACATTTAAAGATTAAAGCGGTAAAAATTGTATGCGGTGGTATTTCCATGGGAATATGCAAATCAAAAAAGGGGCGATAAAACGCCCCTTTTATAAAAAATTAATACCAGCCATATCCAGAACCATAACCAGATCCATAACCACCTGAGAAAGCTCCTGCTCCTACTATAATCAATAGGATAAACAATACGACTATTAAAGCAAACCCGCTACCGTACCCTGCACCACCGCAATTTTCACTCATTACTTTCACCTCCAAGATCAACTACCTTATTACTGTATGTAAACCTTGAAAAAGTGATATAGGCTATTTATTTATAGATGGTTTATTCCTTTATTTTAAATTTATTTATTGTCTTCTCTAATTCAATAATAGTTTGTGAAAGAGATGAAGCCAAGTCACCTAGCTCTTCAGCTGCTGCTGCTTGCTCCTCTGTAGTCGCCGTTACTTCCTGAGTAGTAGCTGAAGACACTTCTGCAACATCCACCATCTCATTAATTGCATGTTCGACTTTTTCTTTATTTAAATTAATCTTACCGATTGAGGCTTCAATATAATCAATTTCATGGATAATCGAATTTGTTCCCTCTAAGATATTTTCAAATGCTTGTTGAGTGTCGTGAATAGAAGATGATTGATCTTTAAAAAGTGCGATCGTTGTTTTAACAAGCTCAACTGATTTTTTTGTTTGTGATAAGATGCTGGCAATGACCATCTCAATTCTCAGCGATGAGCTCTTCGTTTGGTCAGCAAGCTTGCGTATTTCTTTTGCTACGACAGCAAAGCCTCTGCCTGCAGCTCCTGCTCTTGCCGCTTCAATACTTGCATTTAGTGATAACAAATTTGTTTCTTCACTAACACCTTTTATTATATTTACGATATCTTTTATTTGCTCAATTTCTACATTTAATTGGTCCATTGTTGAATCAACTTGACCAATGTTTGTTCCCATCTCTTTGTTCTTTTCGGTTAATTCCTTGATTGTCTCGATTGATTGACTACTTAACTTTTTCGATGTCTCCGTTATAGTTGATACCTTGACCATATTTATGGCTACTTCATTAATTTCACTTGACAGCTCCTTCATTTCACGGTTCGTTCTTTCAGAATAATCAACCTGACTAACAGCACCTTTTGCCACCTCATCGATAGCGCTTGCAATTTGATCTGTTGCACTAGCGGATTCAGCCGATATTCTCTTAAGATCATTAGCACTGTTCACGGCATATGTAGAAGCCTTCTTATTTTCCCGAATCATCAAGGTCATATTATCAATCATATGATTAAAGCTGTTTCCCAGCTGCCCTACTTCATTCTTATAAAGATAATTGGCTCTGTGGGTCAAATCCCCTTTTTCTGCTTCTTTCATAATGGCGACAATTTTATTTATGGGTTTCGTCATACTTCTCGCCAAGAAAATACTTACAACCACTGACAGCAAAACAAAGCCCAGAATAATTAAATAAACGAGATAAATAACGTTTTGAATTTCCTTCATTAAATAGGACTTTGAGGTGGAAACAGCCACTTTCCATCCATTCTCGGTTTCTTTTTCAGAAACAAGGTTATCTGCTGTATTTTTATGATCTTCAAACTTTGACCCGACTAATTCCGGTTTATTACTAGAAATGATGACTCCATCATCATTGTAGATCGAAATTTCTCTTGCTGTATTGTCTTGTCCATTTTCATAAACTTCTTGAAAAACCTCTCCGTTAGCTACAAGAATAATGGTACCAATTCGGTCAAATTTCCGGAACAAATAGATATTTTCATAATTGTTTTCAACACCTGTCTTCCATGTGGTTACACTTTTTGTCTCTTCTACTTCCTTTGCATAAGGAGAAGAATTGAAATTCTCTAAGGAAAAATCCTCCAGATTCTGTTCTCCATATACAGTATTTTCTCTATTCACAAAAAACATCGCTTTTGCATTTTTATTTGAAAAAGTTATGCTAGAGAAGAATTCTGAAGCTGTTCGCTCCTTTGTTATCTTTTCAAATTCTGATAACCCCTCATTGGTTCGTAATGTGTCCATCAGTTCCATATTTGAAAAAGGTACTAACGATAGATTATCAAGCTCTCTTAATGCATTGTTTACATTTTTTGTTACTTGAATATTAATATCTTCATTCATTGTTGATACTTTATTTTCAATTGTATTCGTTGACACAAAATACACTACATTACCAATGATAATACTAGGAATAAGCGTAAATAATAGCAAAAAAAGAATAATTTTTGACTTAAGCGTCATTGCTTCAACAAATCTTGGTACTTTTACCTTTACCTTTCTCCTTTTCTTTAGAGATTCCACATTATTTGGAACTCTTTTTTTCCGTTCTTTCAAACGTTTCTTCATCGTCCCATCCCCCTCTTTAAAAATAACAATAAGTTGTTTTCTATATCTATCCCTACTTAGTTGTTTTATATCTATAATGTATTCGCTTTCAATTATACTATATTTTCGACCAAATTCTTCATAATATTTTAATATTTTCAAAGAAACTAGGAAATTTCTCACTTATCCTTTTCATAAAATTACCAATGCTATTAGTTCATTATTCCTATGAATTTTATTAAACAATAATCGACTTTTGTCGATATTAAAAGAAATATGATAGATACATGTTATTTTTGGAGGGATCTCTCGTTGTTAAATCATTTACGATGGAAAAACACAAAGATTGGTGGTAAATACTTCTATGTCTTTCTCGTTGTGACCATTACATTTTTAGTTTCCGTTATTATTACGTATAGCTTACTCATGCAAACAAATCAGACAATTAAACACTCATTAGTAAAAAATGAAGTGGCACTTTATAGTGCAGACTTAGTTTCCTTATATCATGAAAAGTACAATCAAATTCCAGAATACCTTTTATTGGCTGAAGATGAAAAACTTCTTGAGTATTTAGAAGATAGTCGTAAGTTTATCGAAATTGCCAAAAATTTAAAAAGACAATTGGAAAACAAAGAACAAATCGAGATTTTCGATAGAATTATTGAAAACAACCATAAACTAGATGAGTATTTCTTCAGCACAATCGTTCCAAATGTTCAGCAAATTAATACAGAAGAGTTCAAAAGATTACAAGAAGAAGCCAGTGAATTAAAGTTGGAAACAAGTCAATTAAGTGAAAAACTAAAATCAATGGCTACAGATTCAAATCGAGCAGCGTTATCAGAAGCTCAAAATAATATTGGACAAACGATCAATCTGCTTATTATTTCCGTGGTTGTTGCACTTATTGTCTCAACGGTTCTTCTTGTTATAATCAGCAGAAGGATTTCCGCAAATTTAAACAAGCTTGTGTTAACAAGTGAGGAAATCGCAAATGGAAATCTTAATTTCGAAACTCTAAAAAGCAATGGAAATGATGAGATAGGACAATTATCAACATCGATTAATCATATGGGGACTCGTTTAAGAGAAATGATCGTCGAAGTTTCACATATTGCAACAGATGTTGATCAGCAAAGTTCTGCATTTGCAGTATCTGCATCAGAACTAAAACAAGGAAGTTCACAGGTCGCCAATACGATTGACGAATTATCTTCAGGCGTGAATAGCCAGGCTGATGAAGTATCAGATATCTCTGAACATATCAAGGAATTTAGTCAAAAATTAATTGATGCAAATCAGGACGGTCAAAAATTAGTTCAATTTTCCGATGAAGTCCTTTCTGTATCTGTAAATGGTGACAACCAAATGAAAAATTCTTTGGAACAGATGGACATGATCTATAAGATTGTTGAACTCTCTGTAGAGAAAGTAAAAAGTCTTGAAACAAAAACACAATCAATTACTGAGCTTGTCACTGTTATTAAATCGATCGCAGAACAAACGAATCTCCTTGCATTAAATGCCTCCATAGAAGCGGCAAGAGCCGGGGAAAGCGGCAAAGGCTTTGCGGTTGTGGCATCAGAAGTAAAAAAACTTGCAAATGAAGTGACAGCTTCCATTGAAAACATTACAAATATTGTAACAAGCATCAAAGTAGAAACAAGCTCCATGTCACATGAGCTAAATAATGGCTTCCAAAAAGTAAATGAAGGAACAAAGCAGATCCAATTATCCGGTCAGTATTTTTCTGATATTAAAGATAAGGTAACAGATATGACAAACCGGGTAAAAAATATCTCAACTGCCTTCCAATATTTTGAACAAACAAGCCAGGAAATTAATCAATCAGTTGAGCAAATTGCTGCTATTTCAGAAGAATCAGCTGCTGGCTCTGAAGAAATTTCTGCTGCAGTATATGAGCAAACACAATCGATTGACTCCATTTCAACAAGTGCAAATACTCTTTCTCAAATGGTTGAGCGCATGAACGGGATGATCGGAAAATTTAAAGTGTAAGACATAAAGTTGGAGGGAAAAACTAGTGATTGTATTTTACAAAAAAGCGGTGATAGGTTTATTGCTTTCTATAGTAGCTCTTATTGGCACCGCTTGTTCAACGACAGAAACGAGCAGCAAACAAGCATCAGTAAAATTAATTCAAGATGAATCTGTTCCATACATTGGTTTTCTATTAGATACACTTGAAGAAGAAAGATGGTACAAAGACAAACAACTGTTTGAAGATCATGTAAAATCGTTAGGTGGACAAGTCAAAACGTTAGCTGCCAACGGCTCTGATGCTGTTCAGCTCGTGCAAGCACAATTATTAATTGAAGAAGGTGTGGATGTCCTTGTTGTTGTTCCACATAATGCCGAAGAAGGAGCAAAAATTGTTGAATTAGCTCATAAACATAAGGTCAAAGTCATCTCCTATGACCGCCTTATCACAAAAAGTGATCTAGATTACTATATTTCATTTGATAACAAAAAGGTCGGTGTCCTGCAGGCAACTGAAATTGTGAAACACACACCTAAAGGAAACTTTGTTTATATTGGTGGAGCAGAAACGGATCATAATGCGGTACTGTTTAGAGAAGGTGCATTAAGTGTTCTTCAACCACTAATTGACAAAGGTGACATTACCTTATTGGCAGATCAATATACAGAAGAATGGGATCCTAAGAACGCCGAAAATAATATGAAAGCCATTTTAACAAAAGTGAATAACAAAGTCGATGCAGTCGTAGCAGCCAATGATGGTACTGCAGGTGGAGCGATCAATGCCCTGTCTGATGTTGGATTAGCTGGTAAAGTTTCTGTTTCCGGTCAAGACGCCGAGCTTAATGGTGTGAAAAGACTTGTCGCAGGAACCCAAACCATGACTGTCTATAAACCGATTCCTGTAATTGCCACACAAGCAGCAGAAATGGCTTACCAGGTAGCAAAAGACAAAACAATTACCACAGATACAACGATTAATAACCAAAAAACTGATGTACCTGCCATCCTTCTCGAACCTATGCCTGTCACAAAGGAAACAATTAAATCAACAATTGTGAAGGATGGGTATTTAACAGAGGAAGAAATTTACAGGAAATAAATTTTAATCATGGGGAAACACACCTTTTATTTCCATAAAAAGATGAACTCTAAACCATTCCAGAGTTCATCTTTTTTGTTTACCTATTGAGTCTGTTCTTTTAATTTTTTCATTTCTTCAACCCATTTATCTACTTTTTCTTTTATCTCAATTACTTTCGAATCAATTTCCTTCTTATTTCGTTCCTGTAACTCATCTTTAAGACGAGTTAATTCCTCTTCTCGAACAGCTGCTAATTCTTCGATTTTAGTTAATGTTTCCTCTGTTAAAATCCCTTGTTCTTCCCAAATCTTTAACCCTTCTTGAAAACGTTGATTTTCTCTTGCCATTGAGGCAGTCCATCCATTTGTTAAGTCCGTAATCCTCTCAGTTTCGCGAAAAATCTCCCATCCATCTGGAACATAATTAACTGGAGCCCATGTTAGCTCTAGCATGGAAGGAAGCCATTCATACTCAATGGTGGATAGTAACTCTTCTTCACCATTCGCTGCAAAATATTCTCCCTCACCAGCATTCGCTACAGCTTTTAACTGGTTTTCTGCTTCATTATCAACCTGAAATCCTATTATATTAACAGAAACATTTTCTTCACCTTTATCCTTAACTAATTGCTCGGCTGCTTTAGCAGGATTTCCATCACATGTTTCCACACCATCGCTGACAATATAAATAGTGATTTGACCATTAAGATCCTTACTGAATTCACTCGTCTTTTCAATTGCTGTTGCTAAAGGGGTCCACCCTTTCGCTTCAACCGTAGAAAGAGAATGATTAAAACGCTCGGCATCAAAAACTCCCATCTTATAGACTTCTTCTATTTTGGAACATGACTCTCCCTTACCACTATCAGACTCATCACCTCGATGACCAAATGCTACAAGTGAAACCTGACTTGTATCACCTATAGCTTTTGCAAAGCTTTCAACAGCCTCTTTTGCAATATCC
>Ga0180217_1003059_pt1 | contig 14506 bp, 13 predicted proteins | sample eDN3rd37CBELigOP_FD_128521 | JGI IMG/M metagenome (GOLD analysis project Ga0180217, IMG submission 128521) | Enriched Organic Plus compost microbial communities from Emeryville, California, USA - eDNA 3rd pass 37_C BE-Lig OP (version 2) (version 2) ... | reverse complement strand
TTGCCGCCGCCAGAACCCGCAGGGTCGCCGCAATAACGGGTCCGCTGCCTGACACGTCAAAGCCGACGCGGTCGAGATAGCCGCCCTTGGACAGGTAGGCATTCTGCATGTCCACGACGATCAATGCCGTCGCGGCTCCATCGAACGCGATGGCTTCCGGCTCCGCCTCCAGGATTGACCCTGATCCCACATGGCGAGAAATGGCGGGGCTTTCCATGACTACGAGCCGTAACGCTTCAGGGTTATGATCTCCGCCAGAACCACCAGCCCGTAGAGCGCCAGTCCGATCACGCACAGAAGCGCGATGGACGCAAAGATCAGCGACATCTCGGCTTGCGAGGCGGCGAACAGGATCAGGTAACCCAGCCCCGATTGGGCGGTGATGAACTCACCGACGATGACACCGATCATGGCAAAGGTGATCGCGATCTTGAGCCCTGAGAAGATGTACGGAACGGCCGTTGGAAACCGAACCTTGAGATAGATCTTGGATCCCGTGGCTCCAACGGCCCGGCACAAGCGCAGCAGGTCCCGATCGACGGCCGTCAGCCCCGTCAGAGTTGCGACCACCACGGGAAAGAACGAAATGAACACCGAGAACGTGACACGCGACTCGCTGCCGATGCCAAGCCAGACGATGAAGAGCGGCGCCAGCGCGATCTTCGGAATGAGCTGAAAGAACACGACATTGGGATAAAGCGCCTCGCGTGCCAGGCGCGACGCGCAAATCAGAACCGCGAGTCCGATTCCCAGCACCAGAGAAATCAGAAATCCAGCTATGGTTTCGAGTGTGGTCGGAACCGCGTGCGCGGCCAGGAACGGAAGCGTATCCACGACCCGGAGCGCGACCGCCGATGGCGCCGGCAACAGCGCATTCGGAATCTGATAGATCCAGACCAGCGCCTCCCACAGCCCGATCACGGCCGCGGCCGTCAGCGTGGGGAGCAGGATGAGACGGGCGTTTCGACGCACCGTCTCTCCATCGATCCGCCATGCCAGTCCTATCCTTGCATTCGGAAGCGAGGCTTGAGTCATTTCAGTGGTGGTCATCCGACAATAGGTCCACGATGGCGCTGCCGCGAGGCTATTGGACGCTCGGTGTCGTCCGATGAATCGAGTTCTTGAGGTAGAGATAGAGGTCGTTGAACTCCGGCTCCGCTTCGACCGAAGGGTCGCGGGGACGCTTGAACGGAACCCGCAGATCTTCCACGATCGTCGAGGGCCGGCGGCCCATGACCAGAATTCGATCGGAAAGAAAGATCGCCTCACGAATCGAGTGGGTGATGAAGATCGCGGTCTTGGGCTCGGTGTCCCATATGCGCGCGAGCGCAAGCCCCATCTCGTCACGGGTGATGGCATCGAGCGCGCTGAACGGCTCATCCATCAGCAGAATGCGCGGATCGTTGATCAGGGCACGCGCCAACGCGACACGCTGGCGCATTCCTCCGGACAATTCGCGCGGCCGCTTGTCGCGAAACGTCCATAAGTCCACCATCTGAAGCAGACGTTCGGCGCGGGCGCGGGCATCCGATCCGACAGCCCCTCGCATGTCGACCGGAAACAGCACGTTCTCGAGCACATTGCGCCACGGCAGCAACGTCGGATCCTGGAACATCATGCCGGCATCGGTTTGGGGTTGCGATACCGTCGCCCCCTCCACCGTGATGGCACCCGCCGTCGGCAGTTCCAATCCGGCGATCATCAGCATCAGTGTGCTCTTGCCGCAGCCGGAAGGGCCGAGAATGGCTACGAACTCGCCGCGAGCGATTTCGAAGCTGGCCTCGGCCACCGCCTCGACTTGACCCGAGACGGTGTCGTAGACCTTCCGGACACTGGTGGCCGTGATGGCCTTGAAGGCATCCTCAAGCATGGGAATCAGCCAAGGATCGCTGCATATTCAGCCACGTTCTTGCGGACCTGCGCCCATTCCTTCTCGGAGAGCTTCGCAGATCCGATGAACTCGTTTGTGAAGACATCGTCCACCGCCGGCTTCTTCGCGTCCTTGGGCGCTCCGAACTCCATCACCATGTCGATCATCTCGCCGGCCTTGGTCATGTCGCTGTAGCCAATGGAATGCTTCTCTGCCTCGTCGGACAGTACGGTGAAGTGCATGAGCCCCTGTGAAAGCCGTGCGTTTTCCTTGCCACCCTTGGTAATGCCGATCTCCGGAACCTCCTTGATGAAGACATCGACCGCGGCTTCCGGATCCCGCAAACCGAACACCAGCCCTTCGAACAGGGCTTCGGTGATCGCCCGCGCCAATCCCTTGTCCTTGGCAAGGGTGTCGCGTCTGGTCACGATCTGGGCGGCATAGAGACTGACGTCCTCCTTGCTCCACAGCATGAAGCGGCAAGGCTCGTTCATCGCCAGCATCACCGGAATGGTCGATGTTCCGATCGCGGTGACGGCGTCCACCTTCTTGTTGACAAGGCTTTGTTCGAGCACACGATTGTCCATCTGGACCATCGAGATGCCGGACGTATCGATGCCGGCCTTGCGGGCGAAGGCTGGCCAATAGGGCGCTTCGGCGGACGCTGTTACGATGCCGATCTGCTTGCCCTCCAGGTCCTTGGGCTCCTTGATCGGACTGTCGCCACGCAGGGCAATGCCCATGGTCGCGTCGTACCCGAAGGTGCCCATCGCTATCAGCGGCAGGCCACGCGCCGCGCCCAGGATCGTGCCGCCCGCGAAAACCAAACCATATTCGAACTTTCCACCGGCAATGGCTTGTGCAGCCGCCACCGAGCCGAAGCCGCGACTGATCGAAACATCCAATCCGCGCTTTTTGAAATAGCCCTGGTTCTTGGCGACATAGGGATAGAGAAGCGATCCATTCGCCAGCCACGGCAGAGTGAAGTTGATGGACCGCGTCTGCGCGATTGCGGGCGTGGGAAAGCGAACAGCCGCCACTCCGAAAGACAGAGCCGCGCTGGCCTTGAGGATCGACCGGCGGGACATGGGCCGGGACCGGTTGGCTTCCGAGCAGTGCTTGCTATCTGGCATGGTGATGGTCCTCGCGATTGCATCTTCTCTATGCAGAAGATGCTTACTTGTGCTCCCGAGCCCCAAGCTAGAAACGTGCCAAGTTTGCCCCATAGGCGAACCAGCCTTCGTCGAACTCGAAACTCCGCCGGCCAGGCAATGGATTGTGTGGAAGGACCGATTTGCAGGATTGGCGCGGTGTGGAACCGAAAGAGGTTCCGGCGACAGACGCCATTTCTTCAAGACGGCCCCGCACGTCAGGCTCAATGCTGCGCAAGGAGTGTGCCGCAACGGCTTATACGGTCAGCGATTCCGCATTTCCGAAGCGCGCTCCAATAGGTCGCGGCATTGATTGCGATCACCGGAATGCCGAGCCAACGCTCGGCCTCATCGGCGATATCGATCACGGCGAGATCCGTGCCCGCCTGCACGATGGCATCGACGCCCGATTCCGCCAGCAATTTCAAACCGTCCCGAATATCGGCGTCCGTGGCATGCGCGATCTGCACCTCGCTCGGCCGCTTCAGACTGTGCACTTTGGCGATCTCGTAGCCATGGTCCGCGAAATAACGCGCCACATGAGCGTCGCCGATCGGCTGGTACGGCGTCAGAATGCCGAGGCGGCGCACGGCGGGAAACCGTTGCAAGGCCGCGACGCACGCCGCGGAACCCATCGTGACCGGCACGCCGGCACGAGCCTCCAAACGCCGAAGAAGCTCGTCGCCACCCGCTTTGCCGCCCCAAAAGGTTGGGATCGACATCGCCATGACGAGATGATCCGGCCGGCAGGTCATCACCCGATCGATGCACGAAAACAGGTCAGGCCCGATGGCCTCGACCATGGCTTCGAATTCTGTGTCGTTGCCAAGCGGGAGGTCCGGAATGTGAATGCGACCGATATGATTGGTGACGCCGACCGGCCGCATGGCGTCGGTTTCCGGTTGAACCGTCGTATTGGTCGAGGGAACGATGATGCCGATCTTGAGACGGTAACCCAGCCTGTCAGTCATTTGTGCTCATGCCTTGGTTTTGGTAACGCCCTGGCAAGCATCATGCAGGGCTCGTTCAGCCAGACGCCTGCAAATCCGGTTGCAGGTCCTCCGACCACAAGTCCTCCGACTGCAAGTCCGATGCCGCTGGCGCCAGGGAACTGAGAAAGGATCGCCCTTGCCGCCACAGGGCAAAGACGGCAGACTCGGAAAAAAGCGCGCCGCCGCGGCCCGGCCGGTCGCGGCGCGAGTCTCTGCGCGATCGAAAGATGGGGCCAAGGCTGCCGCATCATCCGGAACGGCCCAGCCAAAGGGACGCGTCCGGCGATCCCGAAACGCGGCGGCGACAGCCGATCGAATTCTAAAAGCAGCGATTGTCGAATTTGCGGACCATGGCTATGCCGGCGCCAGAATCGACGCGATAGCGCTTCGCGCCGACGTCAACATGCGCATGCTCTATCACTATTTCGGCAGCAAAAGCCGCTTGTATGTGTATGTGCTTGAATCGGTCTTCGAGCGTATTCGGATCGAGGAACAGCGCCTCGACCTGACGCGCATGGCGCCGCTGCCGGCGATGATGAAGCTATTCGACTTCACCTATCGGCATTTTGCCGCCAATCCGCTGTTCATCCGGATACTCTCGAACGAAAACCTGCTTGATGGCCGCTATCTGTCCCAATCATCGCTGGTGTCATCATTGTCGTCGCCGCTTCTTATAGCAATCAAAGCCATCCTTCGCCGGGGCGAAGCCGAGGGCATTTTCCGCAAGGGCATCGATCCCCTACAGCTCTATGTCAGCATGGTGGCGATGAGTTATTTCCACATTTCGAATGGCCCCACCCTGTCGCATCTGTTCAGTACGGATTTGTCGTCGACGCGGTGGCGAAACGCCCGCCGCAGGCATGCGGCCGAAATGCTGGCGACCTACCTGGTCGTCGGCGGAACGGCCTCAGACCGATAACCGACGGCGGCTCGCATTGGCCCCTGCTCAGCCCGATCGACGATCCCCGCGCCTTGCTTTGTTTCGTGCGACCCGGTGCGACCTCGACCCAAGGCCGGGATCGTCTTTGATCTCTGGCATATCATTTGCTTCGTGTTTGGTTCGTTGCGAACCGATCCACTGGCCGTTCCAAGACCATGACAATGATGTTGACGGGTCTGCGGTCACGCAAGCACATCGCCCCCTTCGATCTTGCATGGCCAACGAGCGTCGAGGAATGCTGCGCCTGGCTCGCGAGATCGGCGCGAACGGCCGTTATGGCCGGCGGCCTCGACCTGATCGACCGCATGAAGACCGGCGAGTCCTTCGATACGATCGTCGAATTATCGGGCGTTGCGGACCTGGCCGCGATCCATGACACGGGCCATGAACTCGTCATCGGCGCCCTGACCACGCACGACCTCGTGACGCGCCACCCGGCCATTGGCCTCCAATTGCCGGACTTCGCACGGCTTTGGCGGCAGATCGCCAATCCGCGGGTTCGTTACACAGGCACGATCGGCGGCAATCTCGTATCGGCGCTGCCGCATTACGACGCCCTGCCGGCGCTCCTGGCCTTGGGCGGAACCGCGACGATCGCGACAGCAGCATCAGGGACGCAACGGATCGCGCTGGCCGAGCCCATCAATGATGGGGCATTGCTGGTGGACCTGCGGATCCCGACATCTCCCCGACGGCTCCTGGCCGATCGCAGCCTGCACCCCGCTCTGGCCGTCTATCTTGGCACCGATATTTCGGATGGCCGGATTGGCGCGTTGCGTATTGCTGTGGGAGGCGCGTATGCGCGAGCACGGTCGGTGACCATTCCCTACCGAGGCTCCGGTCAATCGCTCGGCGGGGATGCAGCCTCGATCGCGCAAGAGGTGGCCGCGACGCTGCCGGCGCCACGGAGCGACGGCCTTGCCACCTCGGTTTATCGCCGTCGCATGATCGAAGTCCTCACGCGTCGGCTGCTCGTGCGGCTGGGGAGCGAGATGTGAGGACCGTGCCGCTTGAAATGACGGTGAATGGCGTTTCGCGCCAGTGCGACATCGAGCCGAATGTCGTTCTCGCGGACGTGCTTCGCGATGGGTTCGGCCTGCGCGGCTGCAAGGTCGCTTGCGATCAGGCGGTCTGCGGAGCTTGCACCGTTTTGATCGATGGTCGCCCGGTCGCCGCTTGCTCAACCTTCGCATTCGCGACGCGGGGCCGCTCGGTTGAAACAATCGAGGGATTGGCATCGGATCATGTCCTGCATGCCGTACAGACGTCCTTTTTGGAGAATTACGGCTTCCAATGCGGATTCTGCACCTCGGGCATGATCCTTTCGATCGTGGCGCTGCTGCGCACCCATTCGACGCCGGATGAAACCCTCATCCGGGACTGGCTTGGAGGAAACATCTGCCGCTGCACCGGCTATGCTCAAATTGTCGAAGCGGTTCAGCTAGCGGCGGCCACCATGCGAGGGCACCCATAGCCATGGGCGACCTCCTGTCCGGCTCGCAGGCGGATCCATCCTGCCGCGAAAATCTCGCGAAGGTCACCGGCGCATCGGTCTATACGTTCGATATCGAACTGCCGAGGATGCTGCATGGCAAGCTGCTGCGCAGCCCGCTGCCCCATGCCGTCATTCGCCGCATCGACGCTACAGCCGCGCTGGCGATGCCCGGCGTCGTGTGCATCGTGACCGGCGAGGACGCGAGAGGTTTGCGCGATCCCTTTTATGGCGTCGGGCTTAGGGACCAGCCGGTGATCGCGCTGGACCGGGCGCGCTATGTCGGCGACGTGGTTGCCGGTGTCGTCGCGATCGACGAAGCGACGGCGTTTCGCGCCGCTCAGGCGATCGTCGTCGATTATGAGCCGTTGCAGCCTCTGATGACCATCGACGAGGCCCTGGCGCCGGATGCGCCCGCGTTGTTCGATGGGAAGACCCCGGGAATTCCGATCCCTGTCGGAGCGGGTTGCAGCAGCGTCGCCGACCCGGCAAACAACGTTCTCTACGAGTTCAATTTTGGCTATGGCGACGCGGCGGCCTGTCTGGATGCCTCGGACCAGATCTTCACCGACACGTTCGAGGTCAGCCGCATCAACCACTTCCACCTTGAACCGCATGTCAACGTGGCCCATTGGGTGGGCGGCCGGCTGGAGATGTGGTCCTGCAACCAGGACCCGTTTCTGATCCGCGCCGATATCGCCCGCATCTTCGGCATCCCGCTGCATGGCGTGCGCATCCATACGCCGCTGATCGGCGGCGGCTTCGGCGGAAAATCCTATTGCAAGATGGAGCCGCTGGTCGCGCTGATGGCGCGCAAGGCCGGCGCGCCTGTCCGCCTTGCCCTCTCGATGGACGAAAGCCTTCTGACGCTGGTCAAGCATCCGGGCCGCTTAACGCTCACCACCGGCGTCGATCGCGAAGGCCGCCTGACGGCGCGCCGCGCGGACATCCTGCTCGATGGCGGCGCCTATTCGGATGCATCGGCACTGGTCGCCGTGAAGACGGCGTTCCGCATCGGCGGCGGCTACCGCTGGCAGGCCATCGCAAGCCACGCGCGCGTGGTGCGCACCACCACCGTTCCATCAGGCTCGTTTCGCGGCTTCGGTGGGACTCAGGCCGCGTTCGCCGGCGAGCGCCAGATCGACATGATCGCCCGTCGCCTGGGCGAGGATCCGCTCGACTTCCGGAACCGGAACATGCTCGATGTGGGAGAGCCCTTCGCGCCCGGCGACCGCGGCATGGACAGCGACTTGCACGCCGGACTTCAGGATATCGCCGATCGGATCGGCCATGGCGCGCAAAAGCCGGGGCATGGCATCGGCTTCGCCGTCGGCGTGAAGGATGCGGGCGGCACCGGCAATCACGCCCAGGCGCTCGTGCGCGTGACGCAGGATGGCGAGGTGATGGTGAGCGCGGCCGTGGTGGATGTCGGCCAAAGTGCGGCCTCCGCCTTGTGCCGCATCGCGGTCGAGGCACTCGGATTGCCGCTGTCCAGTGCCTCCTATGCACCGATCGACACCGACCATTCTCCGCCCGATAACGGCACCCATGTCAGTTGCGGCACGCTCGTCACCGGACGCGCGATCGAGCAGGCCGCCATGGAAGCGCGCGCACAGATCGAGACATTCGCGGCGGAGCGGCTTGGCTGCGACCGATCCGAGATCGTTCTGGATGGCTGGACCGTCCGACACAACAACGTCACCCATCCGCTCGCACCGATGGTGCGCGCCTATTACGGCGGCGTCGGATGGGAGTTCATCGGGCGCGGCAGTTTCAAGGAGCCATATGATCCGACGGCGCCGATGGGCGCGCGCAACATTTCCTGGATGCCGTGCTGGTCGGCAGCCGAAGTCAGCGTCGATGAAGACACGGGCCGGATCGCGCTGCACAAGCTGGTCGTCGGCGCCGATCCCGGCCGCGCACTGGACGCCGATGTCTGTCGCGGCCAGATCGAAGGCGCGGCCATACAGGCGTTGGGACAGGCCCTGTTCGAGGAATTGCGCTATCAGGGCTCCGATCCGGAGAACGCCAGTCCGCTGACGTATCGCGTGCCGCGCGCGGGCGATCTGCCGCAAGTGTTCGAAAGCTTCGTCGCGGAGCACAGGCTTGGTATCGGACCCGGCGGACTGAAGGGGATCGGCGAGGCGGGTATGCTTGGGATCGCCGCCGCGATAGCGAACGCCGTCGAGGCCGCGACCGGAGCATCGCTGACCGCATTGCCGTTCACACCGGAACGGGTGCTCGCGGCGCTCGATGCGCGTCCCGAGCGCATACAGAGCCGGACGGATTGAAGCGAAGCAGCGCGTTGATCGCACCGATACCGACCTCGCCGCAAGACAATATTCCCCCGTTATTTCCCCCTCATGGCTCATTGGCCAGCCGCCACATCCGTTGAGGGCGGTTGAACCCGCTCCGCCTTTGCACGAGGAACCGCACGAACGATTGGCTCCCGTTTCCTTCATGCGGCTTGCAGAGCAAATGAAAAACGCAGGCTCTGCCTACGAGACAAGCAGGACCAGCGTCGAGGCAGCGGCAAGTGCTTGAGTCCTTTCAGGGCACTCGATGGCACAGGCCTTGCTTGCATAATTGTCCATACCGTCAGTGCACTGACGATTTCCGGATCGCTTTACGAACCTTGTGAACGGAGAACGGACATGGTCGACAGCCCCTCCTTCGACATCCTGCTGACCGGCGGACACGTCATCTGCCCTGCGTCGGACATCAACGCTGTGATGGATGTGGCGATCAAGGATGGCCGGATCGCCGCCGTCGAAAAGAATATCCTGCCAAGCACGGCCAAAGAGACGATCGACGTCAAAGGCAAATTGGTTCTGCCTGGCCTCATCGATACCCATGCCCATGTCTACAAATACGTCAGCGGCCGCTTCGGCCTCGACGCCGACATGGTGGGCGTCCACTCGGGTGTCACCACCTTGATCGATCAGGGCGGCCCGTCGTGCATGACGCTTCCCGGCTTCCGGCACTTCGTCGCCGAGCCGGCCAAGACCCGCGTTCTCGCATTTCTGTCAGCCTATCTGGTCGGCGGCCTTGAGGGACACTACTACCCCAACCTCTACAGCCCCGACGGCGTCGATATCGACGCAACCGTTGCGTCCGCCAATGCCAACAAAGACATCGTGCGCGGCATCAAGGGCCATGCCGAGATCGGCGGCTTCGCCCGCTGGGGCATCGAAGTTCTGAAGATGTCGACGGAAATCAGCCGCCAAACGGAGTTGCCGCTCTACGTTCACTTTGGCCAATTGTGGGGCCTGCCGGAATCAGGCGCCAATGGCGAGGACGCCGACACCATCATCGAGCGCGTGATTCCGCTGTTGCAGCCGGGTGACATTCTGGCCCATCCCTTCACCCGCCATCCCGGCGGCTTCGTCGATCGTGAAGGCAAGGTCCATTCCGTCATCCAGGCCGCGCTCGATCGTGGCTTGAAGGTCGATGTCGGTCACGGAAGCCACTTTTCCTACCGCCTGGCTCGCAAGGCGCTCGACGCCGGCATCGTACCCGACACGCTGGGCGCCGATATGCACGGCTACAACACGCATGTCCCGGCTCCGGCGGGCACGCCCGGCGAACATCCCGACGACGAGAACCATCCGTTCCTTGGCCAGGCCCGGTTCAGCCTCACGCAGGCGATGAGCTCGATGATGGCACTCGGCCTGCCCCTGGAGCAGGTGGTGCCAATGGTCACGACCAACGCGGCCAAGATGCTGGATCGGACCGATGAACTCGGCACCTTGCAGCCCGGCCGTATCGCCGACGTGAGCGTGCTGTCGGATTTGCGAGGCCGCTTTGTCCTTCGCGACAACGAAAAGACGGAGGTCATGGCCGAGCGCCTGTTGCAGCCTGCGTTCTGCCTGCGTTCCGGTCAGCGCTTCGATGCCACCGCTCCGATCTTGCCGCGAGCGATCGCCGCATAAGACAAGCCACCGGTCATCGAGCAAACCCGGCACCAATGGTTCACAACCCGTCCCCGCCCTCGGTCGCCGCCGATCCGCGAGCGATCTGGGCCTCGCTCAGCCAGACCGAGCGCGACGCGGCCTATGATAATAACAGCGCGGCACCCGACAGCGCCGCGCTGATCGAGCAGCGAAACGCCGCATCGATGGCCTATCGCACAGCCCATCCGCACAGGCTCGATATTCCTTATGGACCTCGACCCCGCAACCGGTGGGATCTGTTCCCAGCGGACGATCCGCAAGCCCCTTGTCTCGTCTTCATCCATGGCGGCTACTGGCAGCGAAATTCGCGCGAGGACTTCGCAACTTTCATGCAGGGCGTCCGGGCCCACGGATGGTCTGCGGCCTTGCCGGGATACACGTTGGCGCCCGATGCAACGCTGGCCGATATCGTCGCCGAGATCCACGCGGCACTCGACTGGTTGCGGGACGACGGTCCGAGTCACGGTATCGCGGGACCGGTCGTCCTGTCCGGCTGGTCGGCCGGCGGACACCTGACTGCGATGCTGCTCGCTCATCCCGTCGTGACGGCGGGTCTGGCCATTTCCGGTGTCTACGATCTGGAGCCGTTGCGCGATACATGGCTGAATGCGCCGCTTCAACTGACACAATCCGAGATTGAAACGCTGTCGCCGCTCCGGCTGGCCGTGGTGCAAAAGCCGATGAGCATCGCCTATGGCACGGCCGAACTGCCGGCACTGGTGAGCGATTCCCGCCACTTGCATGACATTCGCGCGGCGGCACACGCACCGGGAGCGCTGCTCCCAATCGCGGGCGCGCATCATTTCAACATTCTTCATCACCTCGCTGCGCCGGAAGGAGAGCTGACTCGCGCGGCCCTCGAACTGGTTCGGAGCTGTTCCTTGCCCCAACACCATGTCCGATAGACGGATCGCAGCCCCGCCATCCGAATTCGATCTGGCCCATCGCCCGGGCTTCCTGATCCGGCGGCTGCACCAAATCCATACGGCCCTGTTCATCGAGGAATGCGCGCGGTTCAACGTCACGCCGGTTCAGTACAGCGTGCTGACCAAAGCGGCTGAGATTCCAGGTCTCGAACAGGCGCGACTGGCCCATGAGGTTGGGGTGGATCGCGCCACGCTGGCCAGCGTCCTCACACGCTTGGAAGAGCGCGGCCTGATCCGGCGAACCATGGCGAGATCCGATCGGCGTCTCAAACGTGTGGCTCTGACCGCGCGCGGCCATACGGTGCTCGGTCAGATGGCGGAAGCCGCCAGCCGGGCGCATGAACGGACTGTCGAAGCTCTGCCGACCGCTGAACGCGCGGCATTCCTGCGCGCACTCGCGCGGCTGGTCGATGCCGGAAACGATTTCGGTCGAGCTCCGCTACGGCTCCGTTGATATCAAGGAGCGATCCGCTTCGTTGCCTAGGGCCGAGGGCAACGCTCCCATCGATCGATCGCACCATTGGCAGACGCAATCCATGATACAATCATCGATTGGAAACACATGCTGCAAAATATAGCCTATTTAACCTTCAGTCCTTAAATCGCAATCAACAGTTGTGTCGCTCAATAACCCCATGAGCACACGGCTTCGTTCCTTTCGCTTCTGCTGTCGCGCCTCGATCGCGGTCGAGTTCGCACTCGTCCTCCCATTGTTCCTCCTGATCGTGTTCGGCGTGGTCATCTTCGGCTCCTATCTCGCCGTGGTGCATGGCGTGCAGCAGCTCGCGGCTGAAGCCGCACGCTCATCGATCGCCGGATTGACGGATGCCGAGCGCGGTGCCTTGGCGCGCGCCTATGTCGATAGCAGCGCGAACTCTTATCCGCTCATCGCCCCAGAGCGTCTGACAATCGAGTCCGGAAGCTCTCCGGGCAATACCGACGTCTATGTCGTGACCGTCGGATACGACGCCTCTCCCATGTTCATCTACGCGCTGCCGAGCTTCGTGCCCGTCCCGCCCTCACAAATCCGACGCGCCGCCGCGATCCAGCGGGGCGGTTATTGAGGCCCGAGATGCGGCAGGCACGCAAATTCGTTGGCGATGAAAGCGGGGCCATCGCGGTGCTCGGCGGTATTGTGCTGAGCGCGGTGCTGGGTTTCGGAGCGTTCGGTGTCGACATCGGCCGGTCCTTCGCCGACCGCCGGAAAGCCCAAAGCGCCACCGATCTCGCCGCCATCGCGGCGGCCTCCGACATCGCCCTTGCCGATCAGGCGGCGCGAGCGACGATTGCACGCAACAATCTATCGGGCGGCACGCTCGGTCCCGTCGTGACCGGGATTTACCGCGCCGATCCGAGCCTGGCGCCATCGCAACGCTTCACGCCATCCAGCCCGGCCCAGGCAAATGCGGTGCAGGTTTCGGTCAACAGTACGACGCCGCTTTTTCTCGGCCGCCTGCTGACCGGTCGCGATCACCTCGATATTCGCACCCGCGCCACCGCTGCTCAGACCGCGTTCGCATCCTTCGCCATCGGCTCCGGACTGGCGGAAATCAACGGGGGCCTTCTGAACGCCCTGCTGGACGGATTGCTGGGAACCAATCTGTCACTGTCCGCGATGGACTATCAGGCATTGCTGGATACGAAGATCGATCTGTTCCGCTTCTCCGATGCGCTGGCCGGCCGCATCGGCGTCACCGCCGGCACCTATGATTCCTTGTTTAGCGCCGACGTCCGCATCGGTGATGTCTTCACAGCGATGGCCGACACCGCCCGCGAAACACCGGGAGCGACGGCCGCGGTGCAGGCGCTCGACACCCTTGCGTTGAGCGTCCAATCCTCGCCGGTGCGCATCCCACTCGATGCGCTGGCCTCGCTCGGTCCCTATGGTCATCTCGGTATCGGAGACGCGCCGCAGGTCGATTTCTCGCTCGGCCTGCTCGACCTCGTGAGCGCCACCGCACAAGCTGCCAATGGCGGCAACCAGGTCGCGATCGGTCTCGACGCGGGCCTGCCCGGCATCGTCGGCGCGACGTTGCGGTTGGCCATCGGCGAACGGCCCCAGGGGCGCAGCGGCGTCGCGTTCGGCGGCATCGGCGTGTCGGCTCACACCGCTCAAACCAGGCTCCTGCTCGACGTTACGCTGGCCGGCGTCGGAAGCATCGCTTCGGTGCGCCTGCCGATCTATCTGGAAATCGCGGCGGCCAGCGCGACGCTGGAGTCGATTGCGTGCACCCGGCCCGACATCTCCGGTTCGACCGTCACCTTAAGCGTGAAACCCGCCGTTCTGGATGCCTGGATCGGCGACGTGACACCCGCGATGATGACGAATTTTGACAGCGCGCCCAATCCTGGCGCGGCGACGCTGGTGAGCATTCCATTGTTGCAGGTGACCGGCCGGGCCCACGCCCAGATCGCCAATCTGGAGCCCCGGAGCGTGGTTTTTAGCCACTCCGACATCAAAAACCGCACGCGCAAAACCGTTTCGACGAGCGATCTGACCAGTTCGCTGCTGTCCTCCTTGATTGAAGACCTCGATCTCGATGTCCGGCTGCTCAGCTTCGGCCTCGGCTTGCCCGGCGGATTGCAGAGCACGGTGGCTGGAATCATCGCCGGCGCGACCAAACCCTTGGACGCGCTGCTGGCGAATGTCCTGGCCGGGCTCGGGATCCGGCTCGGTCAGGCCCATGTTTGGACCACTGGAATCCGGTGCGACGGTGCAGTTCTTGTGAACTGATGACTCCATCGTCGCCGTGGCCTGCGTCGGGTCCCGCCCACAGTCCCGATGCAGCGGACGGCCCCGGTCATCATGCCGGGGCCGTCCGGGTTTTCCAGCCTCGTTTGCTTCCTCGGTTGACGATCGGTTGCGCCGAAAGCGGACCGGCGGCCGCCCAAGGGCATCTTTCGCCGGCGGTCGCCGCTTAAATGAGGCCGAATAACGCGGAGTTAACCACTTGTTTACCGCAATCCCGAAAAGTCCTTGGAGCAACGCAAAGACGCTTCGTGTTTCAAATTTTCGACGCGTACCGGCCGACCCGTCGGCACAACATCCATCCGGCAAAGACTGATCCGGCGTGCGCCAGAAACGCAGACCACCGAGGGATTACGACGACGACGAGGATGTGTCGCTGAGCGACAACCTCGCCGCCGTTTCCGATCGCCTGGACAGCCTCACCCGCCACTTG
>Ga0180217_1003058_pt1 | contig 14511 bp, 16 predicted proteins | sample eDN3rd37CBELigOP_FD_128521 | JGI IMG/M metagenome (GOLD analysis project Ga0180217, IMG submission 128521) | Enriched Organic Plus compost microbial communities from Emeryville, California, USA - eDNA 3rd pass 37_C BE-Lig OP (version 2) (version 2) ... | reverse complement strand
GGGAGAGGCGGCGACGAAGGACCGGATGAGCGCCGCGCCTCACACCTCTCCGCGTCATGGCCGGGCTCGTCCCGGCCATCCCGATCGGGCAAGCGCCGCGCCTCACCAAGCGGGATCACCGGCCCAACGCCGGTGATGACGCGAGAGGCAGACAGCGCACGGCCAGACCATCAGGCATTTGACGCAGCTGCCTGTGCAAAGCCGGGACCGATCCTGGGAAATGCGTTTCCAACTTGCGTTCCTCATCCGAAACGCCCATATAGCCCCTGGGAGGTTGGCGAGGGACGTCTCACTCGCCAACCGGGTCAGGTCCGGAAGGAAGCAGCCCTAACGAGACCGAACGGGTCTTCGTCCAGCCTCCCACCCTATCCGTTTCCCAAAGCCTTGCAGCCGATGGACGACACCACAGCCGGCACGCCCCTGAACGACGAGCCGGCCCTGCCGGGTTTCCCTGCCGCGCCCGCCGCAGTCGAGCCGCAGGCCTCGCCCTATCGCGTTCTTGCCCGAAAATACCGTCCCCGCACCTTCGATGACCTGATCGGCCAGGAGGCCATGGTCCGCACCCTCTCGAACGCCTTCGAGACGGGGCGCATTCCCCAGGCCTGGATGCTGACGGGCGTGCGCGGCGTGGGCAAGACCACCACGGCCCGCATTCTGGCGCGCGGCCTCAACTACCAGAAGCCCGATGGTTCCGGGGCGCCCACCATCCACATGCCCGAGCTCGGCGTGCATTGCCAGGCGATCATGGAATCGCGGCACGTGGACGTGCTGGAGATGGACGCTGCGTCCCATACCGGCATCGACGACGTGCGCCAGATCATCGACGGCATCCGCTATTCGCCGGTCTCGGCCCGCTACAAGGTCTACATCATCGACGAGGTCCACATGCTCTCGGAGAAGGCGTTCAACGCCTTCCTGAAGACGCTGGAGGAGCCGCCGCCCCACGCGAAGTTCATCTTCGCCACCACCGAAATCCGCAAAGTTCCCGTCACAATCCTGTCCCGCTGCCAGCGCTTCGACCTGCGGCGCGTGGAAGCCGACACCCTCGTGGCGCATCTGTCCCGCATCTGCGCGGCGGAAGGCGTGCAGGCCGAGCCCGAGGCGCTCGCGGCGATTGCCCGCGCGGCGGAGGGTTCGGTGCGCGATTCGCTTTCGCTGCTCGATCAGGCCATCGCCCATGGCGCAGGCGTGGTGACGCCCCAGACCGTGCGCGACATGCTGGGCCTGGCGGATCGCGCCCAGGTGATCGACCTCTTCGAGGCGGTCATGCGCGGCGACGTGCCCGCGGCCTTCGCGGGCCTGCGCTCGCAATACGATGCCGGCGCCGATCCGGCGGTGATCCTCTCGGACCTTGCCGCCTTCTCGCACGTGGTCACGCGCCTCAAGCTCATCCCGGAAGCGGCGAAGGATCCGGCCCTGTCCGAGATCGAGCGCACGCGCGGCCTCGACTACGCGCAGAAGCTTTCCGTGCGCACGCTTTCCCGCGCCTGGCAGATGCTGCTCAAGGGCATTCCCGAGGTGCAATCCTCCAGCCGCCCGATCGCGGCCGCCGAGATGGTGCTCGTGCGTCTGGCCTATGCGGCCGACCTGCCGACGCCGGACGAGGCGTTGCGCGCGCTCAAGGATGGCGCGCCGCTGCCGTCCGGCGGCCCCGCTCCCTCCCGGCCCTCCGGTGGCCCGTCCACTTCTGGCAACATGGCGCTCGCCACCTCGCAGGCCCAGCCGCAGCCTCGGCCCCAAGCGGCGCAAACCGAGCCGACCATGCGCCTGCGCCGTTTCGAGGACGTGGTGGCGCTGGCGGGCGAGCGGCGCGAGATCGTGCTGAAGGCAGCGCTGGAGCGCGACGTGCGTCTCGTGCGCTTCGAGGAAGGGCATATCGAGCTCAGCCTCACCGAAACCGGCAGCCGCACCATCGCCAACGACCTGTCGCGGGCGCTCCAGCAATGGACTGGCCAGCGCTGGATGGTCTCGCTCTCCTCCGAGGAGGGCGCGCCCACCTTGCGCGAACAGGCGATCGCCGCCGACCGCGAGCGCAAGGAAGGCGCAGCGAGCCATCCGCTGGTGCAGGCGGTGCTCTCCAAGTTTCCCGGCGCGCAGATCGTCAACGTGATCGAGCGCGCGGAGAAGGCCGGCGACGACGCCGAGACCGAATTGAGCGAAGCCGAGATGCTGGCGGCGGACGAGGCGGATGCCGACGACGACATGTTTTAAGTAAGGAGCGCGGTGATGAAGGACATCATGGGACTGATGAAGCAGGCGCAGGCCATGCAGCAGAAGCTGCAGGATGCCCAGGCCGAGCTCGACAATCTCGAGGTCGAGGGCACCGCCGGCGGCGGCGTCGTCACCGTGAAGGTCTCGGGCAAGGGCAACCTCAAGGGCATCAGCATCGACCCGTCGCTCATGAATCCGGACGAGAAGGAAATTCTTGAGGATCTCATCGTCGCCGCCATGAACGACGCGCGCGGCAAGGCCGACCGCGCCGCGCAGGAGCGCATGGAGAGCCTGACGAAGGGCCTTCCCCTGCCGCCCGGCCTGAAGCTGTTCTGAGGCCGGGAATGGCCCAGCACGTCGCCGGCCCCGAGATCGAGCGCCTCATCCAGCTGCTCGCGCGCCTGCCGGGCCTCGGCCCCCGCTCGGCGCGCCGCGCCGCGTTGCACCTCATCAAGAAGCGGGACACGCTGCTCAATCCGCTGAGCGACGCCATGCGCATCGCCAACGAGCGCATCGTCGTGTGCTCGTCCTGCGGCAACGTGGATACGTCGGATCCCTGCACCATCTGCCGCGATGCGAAGCGCGATCCGTCGATCCTGGTCGTGGTGGAGGACGTGTCCGATCTCTGGGCGCTCGAGCGCTCCGGCGCCGTCAATGCGAAATACCACGTGCTCGGCGGCGTGCTCTCGCCGCTCGACGGCGTGCGTCCCGAACACCTGAATCTCGACAAGCTAGTCGCCCGCGCATCGGAGCCCGGCGTGACAGAGATCATCCTCGCGCTCAACGCCACGGTCGATGGCCAGACGACCGCGCATTACATCACCGAGCTTCTCGGCCATCTTCCGGTGAAGGTGACGAAGCTCGCCCATGGCGTGCCCGTCGGCGGCGAACTCGACTATCTCGACGAGGGAACTTTGTCCGCCGCCATTCGCCAGCGCACATCGTTTTAGAACGGAGCCTGCGTAAGCCTTTCAGGTGACAGTTCCGGCTCCCGTTGCTAATCAGACTTCACCATTTCCAGACCAGAGCTGCCCATGTCCATGACTGACCTCGCCCGTACCATCGATGCTGCCTGGGAAGACCGGGCGAATGTCAATCCGTCCACTACCGGAGCCGTTCGCGAGGCCGTCGAGGAGGCGATGGCGCTTCTCGATTCCGGCAAGGCCCGCGTGGCGGAGAAGCAGGCAGGCGAGTGGCAGGTGCATCAATGGCTGAAGAAGGCGGTTCTGCTCTCCTTCCGCCTCAACGACATGGCGGTGATCAAGGGTGGCCCCGGCGAGGCCACCTGGTGGGACAAGGTTCCCTCGAAGTTCGACGGCTGGGCCGAGGCCGAGTTCAAGGCAGCCGGCTTCCGCGCCGTTCCCAACTGCACCGTGCGCCGCGGCGCCTATATCGCGCCCGGCGTGGTGCTGATGCCCTCCTTCGTCAATCTCGGCGCCTATGTGGACGAGGGCACGATGGTGGACACCTGGGCGACCGTCGGCTCCTGCGCGCAGATCGGCAAGAACGTGCACCTCTCCGGCGGCGTCGGCATCGGCGGCGTGCTGGAGCCGCTCCAGGCCAATCCCACCATCATCGAGGACAATTGCTTCATCGGCGCCCGGTCCGAGGTGGTGGAAGGCGTGGTCGTGGGGGAGGGCTCGGTGCTCTCCATGGGCGTGTTCATCTCCGCCTCCACGAAGATCATCGACCGCACCACCGGCGAGGTCTTCGTGGGGCGCGTGCCGCCATATTCCGTGGTCGTCCCCGGTTCGCTTCCCGGCAAGCCGCTTCCGGACGGCACGCCCGGCCCGTCCCTCTACTGCGCCGTCATCGTCAAGCGCGTCGATGCGCAGACCCGCGCCAAGACCGGCATCAACGAGCTGTTGCGGGATTGATCGATGGACCTTTTGCCCCTCTCCCTCGCCCAGGCGCTTCTGCGCTGTCCGTCCGTGACGCCGGAGGAAGGCGGTGCGCTCTCGCTGATCGAGAGCGTCCTCAAGGAGGCGGGTTTCGAGGTGCATCGGCCGGTTTTCTCGGAACCCGGTACGCCGGACGTGGAGAACCTCTATGCGCGTTACGGCACCGGCAAGCCTTACCTGCTCTTTGCCGGCCACACCGATGTAGTACCGCCCGGCGATATGAGCCGCTGGCGGCACGACCCCTTCGGCGGCGAGATCGAGGCGGGGGAGCTTTACGGACGCGGCGCCGTGGACATGAAGGGCGGCATCGCCTGCATGATGGCGGCGGCGCTCGACTTTATCCGTGGCAATCCGGATTTCTCAGGCTCCATCGGTTTCCTCATCACGGGAGACGAGGAAGGGTCGGCGATCAACGGCACGGTCAAGCTGCTCGAATGGGCGAAGGGGCGCGGCGAGCGCTTCGACCACTGCATCCTCGGTGAGCCGACCAATCCCAACCGGCTCGGCGACATGATCAAGATCGGACGGCGCGGCTCGCTCACCGGCAAGATCGTGGTCGAGGGCAAGCAGGGGCACGTAGCCTATCCCCATCTCGCCAACAATCCCATTCCCGGCATGCTGCGCCTGCTCGAAGCCCTCCTGCGCGAGCCCCTCGACCACGGCACGGAGCATTTCGACGCCTCGAACCTCGAGGTGACGAGCGTCGATGTTGGAAATCCTGCCTCGAATGTGATTCCGGCCGAGGCGCGGGCCACCTTCAACATCCGTTTCAACGACCTCTGGACGCCGGTCAGTCTGGAGGCGGAGATCGACCGCCGCCTCAGCGAGGCGGCCGGGAACAGCGTTTCCTATACGCTGCTGATGGAGCCGACCAACGCGATCGCCTTCCTCACCCCGCCCAATCAGTTCGTGGGCTTCATCGCCGACGCTATCGAGGCGGAGACGGGCTCCCGACCGAAGCTCTCCACCACGGGCGGCACCTCCGACGCGCGCTTCATCGTGAAGGAGTGCCCGGTCGTCGAGTTCGGCCTCGTTGGCCAGACCATGCACCAGGTCGACGAGAGGGTCGCCGTGGAGGACCTGGATCGCCTCGCCGCCATCTATCGCAAAGTCTTGAACGCCTACTTCGCCCCAGCCCTTGAGGGCTAAGCGCAGCGATATTAGACTAAAGTCTGATGCCGGCCGGAACGTTTGGGATTCCTGCCTGTTTTCCATGTGCATCCATGGAAGCGAGGCTGTTCATGATCGTCACGGCAGATGAGGTCAATCGCTCGTTCAAGGGCACGCTTGCCCTGCTTCACAGTCAAGCGGAAGGATTGAAGTCCTTCGACATGAGCGAGCGGGGCTTTTGGCGCTCCTTCTCAGCGATCTGGCTGACGCTTCCGGCCTATGTCGTCTCGCTGGCCTTCGAGCGTCAGCGCCTGGGCCTCCTTCAGCCGGACCGCTCGCTGCTCGACAGCGCGTGGATCGATCTGGTGGTGGCCCTCGGCCATCTCGCGAGTTTCCTGGCGCTGCCGCTCGCCATGATCTGGGTCGCCCGCCGCTTCAACCTGACACGAGCCTACGTGCCCTTCGTGATCGTGACGAACTGGGTCACGGCTCTGGGACTGCTGGTGCTGTCGGTGCCGGCCATGCTGCTGCTGATCGGATGGGCGACGCCCTCGCTCGCGAGCTTCTTCACGCTCGCCTTCGCCATCATCATCCTGCGCCTGCAATGGTTCGCCACCAAGGCGACGCTCGGCCTCGCAAATCTGCCGGCGCTCGGCATCGTGCTGCTCGGGATCGTGCTGAATTCCTGCATCGGCACCATCACCCGGACCCTTCTCGGCTAGTCGGTATAATCGACACCGATGAGATAGAGCCCGGTAGGCGGGGCCATCGGGCCGCAACGGGTCCGGTCGCGGGCCTCGAGCGCCGCACGCACATCATCGACGGACCATCGCCCCGCACCGGCGCGTTCCAATGTGCCTGTCATCGAGCGCACCTGATGGTGCAGGAACGAGCGGGCCGAGGCATAGATGCGAATCTCGTCGCCGATGCGCTCCACATCCAGGCGGTCCAGGGTGCGGATCGGGCTGTTCGCCTGGCATTCGGCTGCGCGGAACGTGGTGAAGTCGTGCCGCCCGACCAGCGTCTGCGCGGCCTCGTGCATGACGTCCGCATCGAGAGGCCAGGCCACGTGCCACACCCGTGAGGCATCGAGCGCCGGCGGGGCGCGCCGGTTGAGGATGCGATAGACATAGTGCCGCTTCACGGCGGAGAGGCGCGCGTTGAACGTCTCGGGCACGATCTGGGTCGAGACGATGGCGACCGGAGCAGGCCTCAAATGGGCATTGGTGGCATCGCGAACCGTATCGGGCCGCCATTCCTTCGTGAGATCCACATGCACGACCTGATGCGTGGCATGAACGCCGGAATCCGTTCGTCCCGCACAATGGATCCGCACCGTCTCGCCCGCGAAGCGCGCAATGGCATCCTCGACCGCCTGCTGGACGGAGAGGCCGTTCGTCTGATGCTGCCAGCCCGTAAAGGGCGTGCCGTCATATTCCACGACGAGCTTGTAGCGGGGCATGGTCTCACGTCACTTCTGCGAAAGCCCGGGCATAGGACACCGGACCATGAGCCTCTTTCCCCTTCTCGGAAAGAGCGAGGGCCTGGAGATAGGGCCCGTCATAGGGCGTTTCCAACCGGCTTGCCAGCTGCGTGGTGAAGCCGAAACGGGCGTAATATTTCGGCTCCCCCAGAACCACGACCAGGTCATAACCGTCAGAGGAGAGTTTCGCGAGACCTCTTCTGACGAGATCCGAGCCCAGACCCTGATTCTGGAAGGCTGGAGCCACAGCCAGCGGCGCCAGGGCGCAGGCTCTGACGTCAGCGCTTTCAGGCATGACGATGCGCGAGAACGCAATATGTCCGGCAGGTTTGCCCCCTTCATCGTAAGCCGTAAGGGAGAGAATGAGGTCGCCATCTTCATGAAGATGGCGGACGAGTTCCGCCTCGGCCCGTTGTCCGAAGGCCGCCTCGCAGATGGTGCAGATTGCAGCCCAGTCGGTCGCTTCCTCCACCCGGACGCCCATCTCAAGCCTCACGAGAAGCGGGCACCCGGACCGATCCTCACACCGCGCAGGAATTCATCGAACGCGACCGGCCCCTTGCCCGCGCGCTGAACCTGAATCAGACGGACCGCTCCATCGCCGCAGGAGACCGTGCCGTTCTCGTCTAGGAGCGTTCCCGCCTCACCCTGGCCAGTCCCCAGCGTCGCCTTGAGAACCTTCACCCGCTCTTCCCCCTTGCCGAAGTCGGCCGTGAAGAAGGCGCCAGGGAAGGGAGAGAGGCCACGGATGTGATCGTGCACGGCTTGAGCGGGCTTCGTCCAATCGATGCGGGCTTCCTCGTTCTTGAGCTTGTGGGCGTAGGTGACGCCCTCCTCCGACTGGGGCGTGAAGCTCAACCCGCCGCGGGACAGGGCCGCGAGCGCGCGGACCATCAGATCGGCGCCGAGGACCATCAGCCTGTCGTGGAGTTCGCCCGCCGTCATGTCGGGGGCGATCGCCACCTTCTCAACCATGGCGACGGGGCCCGTATCCAGGCCCTCCTCCATCTTCATGACGGCAACGCCAGTCTCTTTGTCGCCCGCCATGATCGCGCGCTGAATCGGGGCGGCGCCACGCCAGCGGGGCAGAAGGGAGGCGTGGAGATTGAGGCAGCCGAGCTCCGGCGCCTCGAGAATGGCCTTGGGCAGGATCATGCCATAGGCGACGACCACGGCAACGTCCGCGCCGAGGCTGCGGAAGGCTTCCGCCGCTTCCTCCGTGCGCAGGGTCCTGGGCGTGAAGACCGGGATTCCGAACCGTTCCGCCATCCTGTGGACGGGCGACGGCTTCAGCTCCATGCCGCGTCCGGCCGCAGCGGGCTCGCGGGTATAGACGGCAACGACGTCATGGCCCTGGCCGACGATCTCCGCCAGCGTAGGCACCGCAAAGTCCGGCGTGCCCATGAAGACGACGCGCAGGCTCATGCCCCGACCCCACGCTTGGCGGCCTTCTTGAACTTGGTCATCACCCGGTCCCGCTTGAGCTTGGAGAGATAGTCGATGAAAAGGACGCCGTTCAGGTGGTCGATCTCATGCTGCACGCAGGTGGCCAGAAGCCCGTCTGCATCCTGCTCGATCACCTCGCCCTGAAGGTTCATGTAGCGGAAGCGCACCCGGTCGGGCCGCTCGACTTCCTCGTAATATTCCGGGATCGACAGGCAGCCCTCCTCATAAGTCCGCTTTTCCTCGGACGCCCAGAGGATCTCCGGATTGATCAGCACCATCGGCTGGCGCTCCTCCTCGGACTTGGAGACGTCCATGGTGACCATGCGGAGAGGCACGCCGATCTGGATGGCGGCGAGGCCCACGCCCGGGGCGTCATACATGGTCTCCAGCATGTCGTCGGCCAGCTGGCGGATCTCCGGCGTGATTTCCTTGATGGTCTCGGAAACCAGGCGGAGTTTCGGGTCGGGAAGGATAACGAGAGGTCTGATGCTCATGATCGCGGGAGATAAGGGCTCGGAGGAGGATGGTCAAATCGTTCGTGATATGTTCGGATGCGGCCGTCAATGGAAAGCTTGGCCATGAGCGACATCGTCCTGATCTTCGGCAATCATGCCCTCACCTGGGGGCATATCGTCACCGGCATGGCGGCCTTAAGCCTACTTCTCCTTATCGTCGTCACCGCGCTGCTCGTGCGAACGCGTCGGGACAAGGCCATCGACGCAGCCATCGCGGATGAGCGGGCACGGGAAATGGATGACAAAGTGGCCGAACTCACCCGGATCCAGGCCGAGATGACCGGGCGCATGCAGACCATGGCCGAGGTCTTCGGCTCCCGCCAGAGCGATTTCGTGCGCATGATCTCCGAGCGGATTGACGGTCTCCAGCACCGGGTCGGGCAAGGGCTTGAGGCCTCGACGCGCCACCAGAGCGAGAACCTCTCGAAACTCAACGAGCGGCTGGCCGTCATCGACGCGGCGCAGCAGAACCTCAGCAATCTCACCGGTGAAATCGTCGGCCTGAAGGACATCCTCGCCAACAAGCAGAGCCGCGGCGCCTATGGCCAGGGGCGCATGGAGGCGATCATTCGCGATGGACTGCCCCCGAGTTCGTTCGAGTTTCAGGCCACGCTTTCCAACCGCACGCGACCCGATTGTCTGGTGCGCCTCCCCGGCGATCCACGCGGTCTCGTGATCGATGCCAAGTTTCCCCTGGAGGGCTTCACCTCCTTTCGCGACGCGAAGGGCGATGAGGCCCGCGCCCGCGCCGCCGCGAGGGTGCGCAGCGACATGCTGGTGCATGTCAAGGACATCGCGGAGAAGTACCTCATCCCCGGCGAGACGCAGGACATCGCCATGCTCTTCGTGCCGGCGGAATCGATCTATGCGGATCTCGCCGAGCATTTCGACGATGTGGTGCAGAAGGCCCATCGCGCGCGGATCGTCATCGTCTCCCCGTCGCTTCTGACCTTGGCGATCCAGGTGATGCAGGCGCTCGTGCGCGATGCCCGCATCCGCGAGGAGGCACGCGTCATCCAGGTCGAGGTGCAGAAGCTTCTCGAGGACGTCAGCCGGCTCGACAGCCGCGTGGCCAAGCTCGATGCCCATTTCCGCCAGGCGCAGGATGACGTGACGCAGATCCGCGTCTCGACGGAGAAGATCGTCAAGCGCGGCGAGCGGATCGAGAGCCTCGAGTTCGAGGACAGCGATGCGGATGCCCGTGCCGAGATCCTGCGGCTGCAGGGGCGGGATCTGCGAGTCGTCGATTAGACCGGAACCGCCTTTCCCTCACGACGTTCCTTCCATTCTACCGGCGCGCTCAGCGAACACTGGCGCTTGCATTGTTGGACGACATCAAACATCGGGAAGGATAAAGGCTATGGGCCTCCTGTCGAAGGACATCAAGTCTCTGGACGACCTCTTCGTTCATACCCTGCAGGACATCTACTACGCCGAGCAGCAGATCACGAAGGCACTGCCGCAGATGATCGAGCAAGCTTCCGATCCGCAGCTGAAGCAGGCCTTCCAGACTCACCTGGGCGAAACCCAGCAGCAAGTTCAGATGGTCGAGCAGGTGTTCCGCATGCATGGCCATGAGCCCAAGGGCGTGACCTGCCCGGCCATCGACGGCATCATTGACGAGGCGCAGGAAATCGCCGGCGACATCGATGATCCGCAGGTTCTCGATGCGGCCTTGCTCGCGGCCGCACAGGCCGTCGAGCATTATGAGATCACCCGCTACGGCACGCTGGTGGCTTGGGCCAAGCAGCTCGGCCGCGACGATTGCGCCGGTGTCCTGCACCAGATCCTCGATCAGGAGAAATCCACGGATCAGAAGCTCAATCGCATCGCCGAGAGCAAGGTCAACACGAAGGCCGCGTAAGGATCGTCCTCACAAAAACCAAATGGCCTCCTTCGGGAGGCCATTTCATTTGGCGGGCAAGGCGTATTTCTGCAGGAAATCGGCGAGATCGTTGGTGATGTAGTCGATATCCGGCGTCTGGACCGCTTCCTGCTCGAAGCTCTCGCGGAAGGGATCGACGGTCTTCGGCACGATCAGGGTGGTGGTCATGCCGAGCTCGTGCGGAACGGTGAGGTTCTTCGCGATATCCTCGAACATCGCCGAGCGCGAGGGCTCGACGCCGTGCTTGTCGAGAAAGATTTCGTAAGCGCGGCGGTCGGGCTTGGGCACGAAGTTGGAGGCGGCGATGTCGAACACATCCTCGAAGCAGTCGAGGATGCCGATCTTCTTCGCCACGTTTTCGGCATGCTTGCGGGAGCCATTGGTCAGAATGAGCTTGCGCCCCGGAAGCTTCTGGATGGCGTTGCCGAGGCTTTCGTTCAGCTCGATATCGGTGTGGTCGATATCGTGTGCGAAATCGAGAAAGTCGTGCGGATCGATGTCGTATTCGTCGATCAGGGCCCGCAGGGTCGTGCCGTATTTGTGGTAGAAATATTTCTGCAGCGCCCGGGACGACATGCCGTCCAGCCCGAAGAGTTCCGCAATGTAAAGGGTGATGCGCTCGTCGATCTGCGGCCAGACCCGCGAGGTGTGCGGGTACAGGGTATTGTCGAGGTCGAACACCCAGGTATCCACATGCGAGAAGGAGCGGGAATCGGGGGACGACAGATGGCTTTCAACAGACGGTTTGGCGTTCATGGAACCCTGAAGACGGCAATGGGGCCGTGCGGCCCCACTGACTTGAATATAGGCGTCCCGGGATTTCCCGAAAAGGGGGCGGCTCAGCCGCGCCGGATCAGGGTGCCCGCGCCGTGGTCCGTGAACAGCTCCAGCAGCACCGCATGGGGCACCTTGCCGTCGAGGATGACCACGGCCTCCACGCCCTTCTCGAGGGCATAGATGCAGGTCTCGATCTTCGGGATCATGCCGTCGGTGATGGTGCCGTCGGCGATGAGGCGGCGGCAATCCTCGATGGTCATTTCGGGGATCAGGTTCTTGTTCTTGTCCAGGACGCCGGGGACGTCGGTCAAAAGGAGGAGGCGCTTGGCCGTCATGGCCCCGGCGATGGCGCCCGCGAAGGTATCCGCATTGACGTTGTAGGTCTGGCCGTCCTGGCCGATGGCCACGGGGGCGAGAACCGGGATCAGCTCGGCGCTGAGCACCTGGTCCAGAACCTCGCGGTTCACCTTCTCCGGCTCGCCCACGAAGCCGAGATCGACCACCTTCTCGATGTTGGAATCCGGGTCTACGGCGGTGCGGGTCGCCTTGCGGGCGATCACCATGTTGCCGTCCTTGCCGGAGAGGCCGACCGCCTTGCCGCCCTCGGTGCCGAGCCAGCCGACGATCTGCTTGTTGATGGAGCCCGCGAGCACCATCTCCACCACCTCGACCGTGGCCTGGTCCGTGACCCTGAGGCCGCCCTTGAACTCGGACTTGATGCCGAGCTTCTCCAGCATCTTGCCGATCTGCGGCCCGCCGCCATGGACGACGATGGGCTTGATGCCCGCCTGCTCGAGCAACACCACGTCCTCGGCGAAATCCTCCGCCGCCGCACGGTCGCCCATGGCATGGCCGCCGTACTTGATCACCACGACCTGCTGGTCGTAGCGCTGCATGTGCGGCAGGGCCTGCACGAGCACCTCGGCCTGCACATGGACGTCGGGGAGCTGTTTGGAATCGGACATAGGCGGCTCCAGCGGGTGGGAGAAGACGAAACGGCGAGCGTTCTAAAGCATCGGACCCAAAAGTGGAAACCACTTTTGGGATCCAATCCGATGCTTCTTCCCGGGTGAGAGCATCGGACCCGAAAGAGGAATGCGCTTTTCGGCGCGTTCCGGGCAACGGGTCGGCGAAAAGCCTCACGCGAGCGCGACCTTCACCCCCGCAGGCGAACGAGAGCGGACGCGGCGACCATAACCCAGCCGAGCATCAGGAGGATCCCGCCCGTGGGGGCGGCCCTCGGAAACAGCGCGACGCCCGCGAAGGCGCGGCGGGAGAGGTCGCCGCAGAACAGGGCGAGGCCGAGGACCAGCACATAGCCCGCCACCTGGGCCAGGGCCGGCTGGACGGCGCCGGCCGCGATCAGGGCCGCCAGGGCGAGAAGGCCGGGGGCGTGGAACAGCAGGAACTGCGCCGCCGTGGTGAGATGGCCGCCGGTGACATGCGCCGCCGCCGCGGAGAGGCCGACGCCGAGGGCGCCCGAGAGGCCCGCCAGGGCGATGAGGAGGCGCGTGGCCAGGCTCACAGGGCGCCCCGCTCGCTGAGGAGCCGGGCGATTCCGGCGCGCAGCTCGGGAATGCCGAGGCCCGAGCGGCTGGAGGTATGGATGACCTCGGGATAGGCCGCGGCGCGCTTGGCGATCTTCTGTCCGGTCTCGGCGATCCGCTTCTCCAGCTCGCCCTTCTTCAGCTCGTCGGCCTTGGTCAGCACGATCTGGTAGGACACGGCCGCGGTGCCCAGGGTCTCGAGAACCGCCTCGTCCACCGGCTTGATGCCGTGGCGCGCATCGATCAGCACGTAAACGCGGGCGAGGCTCGCGCGGCCGCGCAGGTAATCGTGGATCAGCTGCGTCCAGGTCTCGACCTTCTGCTTCTCCACGGCGGCGTAGCCGTAGCCGGGCATGTCCACCAGGTGGAAGCGGTCGTTGATGTTGAAGAAGTTGAGCTGCTGCGTGCGCCCCGGCGTGTGCGAGGTGCGGGCCAGCGTGTTGCGCCCGGTGAGCGCATTCACGAGGCTCGACTTGCCCACGTTGGAGCGTCCGGCGAAGGCGATCTCCACCTTGCTCATGGGCGGCAGGTTCTTCAGGGAATTCGCTGCCCAGATGAAATCGGCCTCGCCCGCAAAGAGCTTGCGGCCGATTTCGAGGAAGGGGTCGGTGTCAGGTGCCGTATCGGTCATGAGGTCTTTATCGCCGCTCCCGGCTGCCGGTTCAAGGCCGTGCGGCCGAAGCGCCTTGAATGGCTGCGCGAAAGCGCTGTCGAAGGATGCAGCAAGCAATGGCTTGTCGTTGTCAAGGAGCGTGTGGGCAGGAGCCTCCGCCATCATCGGCGGCGCTTCCCCGTGGCGGCCTCTCCCGGCCGGGAGGAGCCAGCGCCTCAATCGTCGAACCGCTCACCCGGTCAAACGCTGCCGCCCCTCCCGATGTCATCACCGGCCCTGTGTCGGTGATCCCGATTGGTGAGGCGCGGCGCTTTTCCAGTCGGGATGGCCGGGACAGGCCCGGCCATGACGAGGAAGGTGGGGCAACGCCTCATGTCCTGATCTCTCAGGCCTTGTCATCTATCCCCCGCCCTCATCCTGAGGAAGCCGCGCAGCGGCTGTCTCGAGGGATGCTTCCGGTGGTCTCTCAAGACGCTCTCGTCCTTCGAGACGGTCCTGACGGTCCTCCTCAGGGTGAGGGCTGTGTGCTTCAGGGGAAGGCCTGTGGGGTGCGCCCGTTCCCTGCGTCATCACCGGCCTTGGGCCGGTGATCTCGATGGTGTGAGGCGCGGCGCTTGTCCGGTCGTTCGTCGCCGCCTCTTCCACGTCATCACCGGCCCTGTGCCGGTGATCCCGTTTGGTGAGGCGCAGCGCTTGTCGGCATCGGGATGGCCGGGACAGGCCCGGCCATGACGTGGAGAGGGTCTCGGAGAGGTGTGAGGCTGGTGGTGAGGTGTGAGGCTGGCCGCTGTCTCGCGCGGACTGACGAATTCCTGCGCTCACGCGATGCCTTTTCGCCCTGATGGATCTCTCGTGATGTCAAAGAGCGTGCGGGTCCAGCACGTTTATCCCCGTGGCGATGTTCGCCCGAGGGGTGAGGGATCGAGGGAGGGCGCGGGGTGCGTCCGGCTCGCTCAGTACTTGAATTGTGAGAGCCGGGTGGCTCCCCGCGCACGGTTCTTTTAGGCGTACTGCGCAGTCCTC
>Ga0180217_1003057_pt1 | contig 14511 bp, 17 predicted proteins | sample eDN3rd37CBELigOP_FD_128521 | JGI IMG/M metagenome (GOLD analysis project Ga0180217, IMG submission 128521) | Enriched Organic Plus compost microbial communities from Emeryville, California, USA - eDNA 3rd pass 37_C BE-Lig OP (version 2) (version 2) ... | reverse complement strand
TCGATGCGGCCCGGCTGCCCGTCGATACGAGCGGCGAAGGACTCCACCGGTCAGCTCGCTCGGCCGGGCAGCGGGTGCTCGTCGCTCATGGCCAGCACGCCGCCGTCGGCGTCGAGCGCCGTGACGAACCAGCGGTGGGCGCCCGCCGGGTCGAGGGAGGCGTGGAGGACGAGGTCCTCGTCGACCGCTTCGGCCTCGCCGTCCTCGAGCGAGGGCGCCGTGCCGTAGTCGACGCTCGTGGCGTCGCCCACCCACATCCAGGTGATGCCCTCCTCGTCGGCGACGGTGACGGCGTAGGCAGCCGCGCCCTCGACCGGGGTCCACGACAGCGTGGGCCGCTCCCCCGCCACCGTGAGCCCCTCCACGCTCGGGACGAGGCCCGCCAGCTCGTCGACGGCGGGTCGCTCGCTGGCCGCGCGATCGCCGTCGTCGCCACCCCCGCCCGAGCAGCCGGCGAGGAGCGCCAGGCTGCCGACCAGCGCGACGAGGCCGGAGCGGTGGCTCAGCCGACGCATCCGAGGACCTCGGCCTGGCGGAGGATCTCGTCGATCGGCGGCTCGCCGCCGACGATGGCGAGGTGCGTGGCGGCGGCGACGGCCGAGCGCACGGCGCGCTGGTCGGACGGGGCGCAGTCGTGGTCGCCGACGGCATCGGCGTGGCGCGCCAGGCGGGCGAGGTTGGTCGAGGTGGTTCGGGACCACTCCTCGACCGCCGCTCGGATGGCGGCGTCCGCCTCCGCCGCCAGCGCCGGGCTCACGGTCCCCACGTAGGCGTGGGATCGGAGCAGCTCGAGCACGTCGACGACGCGCCCGTCCTCGATCGCCTTGGCCAGCGCCCGCTCGACGGCTCGGGCGATGGCGTCGAAGGCCGGACGGCGCTCGGACTCGCTGCACTCGTCGAGGCCGAGGAGTGCGTACTGCTTCTCGGACTCGAGGAGCGACGACACCGCCCCGCGCAGGGGCCCCAGGTCGGCGTTCGTGAAGGTGAGTCCGTCGAGGGCCTCGATCCCGGCGTCGATGCGACGCTGCAGGACCCGCCCGACCACGTCCCGCCACTCGCGGAAGAGGCACGGCTGCTGCGCGTCGGGCAGCGCCTTGATCCCGGCAAGGGCGCGGCGGAGCTTGGCCGTCGCCGCTCGACGGTCGGGCCCGCTCGTCCCCAGGCGCTCCGCCTCGGCGAGGTCGGCGCGGATGGCCTCCACCTCGGGGGACGGCGCCTCCCCCACCGCCCACTCGAGGGCGTCGACCTCGACGTCGAGCCCGGAGGCTCGCAGCTCGCGGGCGCTGGCGTCGAGGACCGCGGACGTGGCGTCGCCGACCACCTGGCCGCACGAGCCCGACGTGACCCGCAGCGTCAGCGTCTCCCCCTGGGACCCGCCAGCGTCGATCTGCTCCTCGAAGACCCCGGAGAGCCCGAGCGAGCCGAGCCCGTCGAGGTCCCCGCTCAGCTCGATCCGACCGTCCCTCGCCCGAGCGAGCGCCAGCGTGCCCTCGCCCCGCCCGCCGACGTCGCCGGCGACGCCGGGGATGCCGGTGATCGCGCCGGTGACGTCGACCTGGATCGCGGCCGACGCGCCGTCGACCTCACCCCGGTCGTCGACGCCCAGCCGCACCTCGGCCCGGTAGCGCACCTCGAGGTCGAACCCGCCGCCCATCGCCACGGCGCCGCCGCCCACGAGCTGGCCAGCGAGGGGCACGACGTGCACACCGGGAGGGAGACCGGTGGGGTCCTCGGCGCGGCAGGCGCCCTGCGACCCCGCCGACGCGACGACGGGCCCGAGGCCGAGGGCACCGACCGCGAGCACGCCGGCGACGGCACGCCGGATCACGCCCGCTGCCCGCACTCGGGGCAGAACCGGGCGCCGGCGAGCGCGGTGCCGCAGTGGGTGCACTCGGAGGAGGGCTGCAGGTCGGCCCCGCACTCCGGGCAGAACTTGCCGCCGGAGATCGAGGCCGAGCAGCTCGGGCAGGCCACTCGGGCCCGGGTCGTCAGGTCGAGGTCCTTCGTCCAGTCGACCTCGCGCGCCTTCTCCCGCAGCTGCTCGACCTGGGCCGCGGCCTGGGCCCGGGACAGCTCGTCAGCCACGTTGGGCGAGCACGTGAGGCACTGGCCGATGCCGTCGTTCCAGCAGACGTCGCGGCAGACCCAGTCCCCGCAGCCACGGCATTGGACGAAGTGCGGCCGGACGGCCTCCACGGCCGAGGCCAGCGCCTTGTCCTTGGCCGCCGACCCGGTGACGCGGTCGTACAGCTCGGTGGAGGCGTGACCCAGCTTGTCGGCCAGCCCCCACCTGCCGCTCAGCGAACCGATGCCCCGCAGGAGCCGGCCTCCGGTGGCGACCGTGTCGCGCTGGAACGGCGAGCGGTAGCCGTTGCCGCACCGTTCGCAGCGGAACTCGAACTGGTAGCCGTCCTGGTTGGAGAGGTCGTTGACGTTGTCGGTGAACGGGACGAGCTCGCTCATGGCAGCGACGGTACGGACGGGTCCGACCCGTCGCATCGGGGAAACCCCTGATCGTCCCGATCAGCGCTTGGCCAGCTCCTTGGCCTCGACGAGCGCCTTGCGGACCTCGTCGAGCCCGTCCTCGATGCCTTTGCGGATGGTCTCCACCACGTCGCTGGCGATCTCGGTGGGACGCAGCAGCTGGGCCTTGGCCTCTCGCCAGCGGGCGCGGCTCTGGTCCAGCAGCTCCCGGACCTTGTCGCTCGTGTCCATGGCGGCCAGGTGGGCCTGCACCTCGAGGTCCTCGATGCGGGCCTTCCACTGGTCGAGCTGCGCCTCGGTCAGCTGCCGGCGCAGCTCCGCCTCCTTCCGCTCGAGCCGCTCGAGCTGAGCCTCCAGCCGCTCGATTCGCTCTTCTGGTGTCATGGGCCCACGGTCGCGCCCGACCGGGGCGACGGGTAGGGCAGAAGGTCCCGGCCCCTCGTACCTTGTCGGCCGTGCAGACGCTGCGAGCAGGCCCGGCCACCCTCCGCGTCGACCGCGGTCGGGGCGGTCGGCTGGCCTCGCTCATCGTCCACGGCCACGAGCTGCTCGTGACCCGGGGCCCGGGTCCCGCCGATCCCCTGATGTGGGGCTGCTACCCGATGGCCCCCTTCGCCGGGCGGCTGCGGGGCGCACGCTTCCGGTGGGCCGGCGCCACCCACCAGCTGGAGGCCAACCACGGCGGTCACGCCATCCACGGCACCGTGTTCGACCGGCGATGGCTCATCGAGCAGGCCGACGAGGACTACCTGCGGATGCGGGCGCCGCTCGAGCCCGGATGGCCGCTGCGGGGCTGGGCCGTGCAGGAGCTGGCCCTGCACCCCAGCAGCCTCGAGCTGCGGCTCGAGGTCCACGCCAGCGACCTGCCGTTCCCCGCCACCGCCGGCTGGCACCCGTGGTTCCGGCGCCGCCTCGAGGTGGGCGGCGAGGTGGAGGTCGACCTGCAGGCGGCCCGCTGGTACCCGCTCGGCGACGACGGCCTCCCGACCGGCGACCTGGCGCCGGTCCCGCCCCAGCGCCCGTGGGACGACTGCTTCACCGCGCTCACCTGGCCGGTGGTGCTGACCTGGCCCGGTGCGCTGCGGCTCGAGGTCTACGCCACCGCCGACCACGTCGTGCGCTACGACCAGCAGCCGCACGCCGTCTGCATCGAGCCGCAGACGGGCCCGCCGGACGCCGCCAACCTCGGGCTGGCCCGCATCGTGCGCCGCCACGACCCGCTCGTCGTCGAGGCCGGCTGGCACTGGACCCTGCTCTAGCCGAGCACCTTCGAGCGGCGCCCCCTAGGCTCCCCGGCCGTGGAGCGCGTGGGGACGATCGCCGAGCTGTGGCGCTATCCGGTCAAGTCGTTCCAGGGCGAGCAGGTCGAGCGGCTCGAGGTCGGCCCCGGCGGGGCGACCGGCGACCGCACCCTCGCCGTGGTGGACCCGGCCGCCCGGAAGGTCCTCACCGCCAAGCGGTGGTCGCAGCTGCTCCACGCCTCGGCCCGCCTCGTGGGCGACGAGGTGGTGCTGACCCTCCCCGACGGCTCGGAGCACGAGGCCCGCGACCCGGGCGTGCACGCCGTCCTGTCCGCGTGGCTCGACCACGAGGTGCGCCTCGAGCCGCCGCCGAGCGACGGGACGGTGTACCCGATGGAGATGCACACGGGCATGTCCGACGAGTCGACCCCGCTGTTCGACTGGCCTGGCCCGCCCGGCACCTGGCTCGACCTGGCCGACGTGCACTGGCTCACCACCGCGAGCCTCGCCGCCATCGCCGCCGAGCACCCCGAGGGCCAGTGGGACGTGCGCCGCTTCCGCCCGACGGCGCTCGTCGAGGTCGAGGGCGCCGGGTACGTCGAGGACGGCTGGGAGGCGGTGGCGGCCGGGTCGCTCGAGACCTCCGTGCTGATGCGGACGCCCCGCTGCTCGATCCCGTCGCGGGCCCAGCCGGGGCTCGATCGGGACAAGGCGATCGGCACGACGATCCGGGACCGGCACGACAACGAGCTCGGCCTCTACGCCGCCGTGACGGTGGCCGGGACCGTGTCCGTCGGCGACCCCGTGCTGGCGCGCTGACGCCGCGTACTGGGACCAACGGCTTGACCGACCGGTCAACCGACCGGAAGGCTTGACGGACCATGCCCCAGGACACCCCGCTCCGCATCGCCCTCCTCGCCTACCGGGGGAAGCCCCACGTGGGCGGCCAGGGGGTGTACGTGCGCCACCTGGCCAAGGCCCTCGTGGACCTCGGCCACCACGTCGAGGTGCTCGGCGGCCAGCCCTACCCGGTCCTCGACGAGCGGGTGCCGCTCGTCGAGCTGCCGAGCCTCGACATCTACAACGAGCACTTCCCGATGCGGATGCCCGGTCTGTGGGAGCTGAAGCACTGGAGCGACTGGCTCGAGGTGCTCACCTTCGCCACCGGCTCGTTCCCGGAGCCGTTCGCGTTCTCGATGCGCGCGTGGGACCACCTGCGCCGCCGCAAGGGCGACTTCGACATCGTCCACGACAACCAGTGCCTCGGCTACGGCCTGCTCCTCATCGAGCGCCAGCTCGGCATCCCGGTGCTGGGCACGATCCACCACCCGATCACCGTCGACCGCCGCCTCGAGATGGAGGCCGCGGAGAGCTGGTACAAGCGGCTCACGCTGCGCCGCTGGTACGGCTTCACGAAGATGCAGACCCGCGTGGCCAAGCGCCTCGAGCGGGTCGTCACGGTGTCGGAGAACTCGTTCAAGGACATCGTCCGGGACCACGAGGTCGACCCGGAGCGCATGGCGATCGTGCCGGTGGGCGTCGACGTGGACCTGTTCCGACCCCTCCCCGACGTCACCCCGATCCCGGGCCGGCTCGTCACGACCGCGTCGGCCGACGTGACGATGAAGGGCCTCAAGTACCTGCTCGAGGCGCTGGCCAAGCTCCGCACCGAGCGCGACGACGTGCACCTCGTCGTCATCGGCAAGCGCAAGCCGGGCGGCTCGAGCGACGCCACGATCAAGAAGCTCGGCCTCGAGGAGCACGTCGAGTTCGTCACCGGCGTCCCCGAGGAGCGGATCATCGAGCTCTACTCGGAGGCCCAGCTGGCCGTCGTGCCGTCGCTCTACGAGGGCTTCTCGCTGCCGGCCATCGAGGCGATGTCCTGCGGGGTGCCGCTCGTGGCCACCACCGGCGGGGCCATCCCCGAGGTGGTCGGTGCCGACGGGGACACGGCCCTCCTCACCAAGCCCGGCGACAGCGAGGCGCTCGCCGCCCGCCTGCGGTTCGCGCTCGACCAGCCGGACCTGCGCCAGACCGTGGGCGCCCGGGGCCGCCAGCGGATCATCGACCGCTGGTCCTGGAAGCACACGGCGGAGAAGACCGTCGAGCAGTACCGGATCCGCCTCGAGGCCGAGCAGCGGAAGGCCTAGGGGTGCTGACCGTCCGGTTCGACCAGCTGGGGGTCCGGCCGGGTGACCGCCTCCTCGACCTGGGGGCCGGGGGCGGTCGGCACGCCTTCGAGGCGTACCGCCGCGGCGCCCGCGTGGTGGCCTTCGACTACTCGGCCGCCGAGCTGAAGGACGTGGCCGCGCTCTTCACCGCCATGGCGGACGCCGGCGAGGCGGGCGACGGCGCGATCGGCGTCACCGCCAACGGCGACGCGCTCGCGCTCCCCTTCGCCGACGAGAGCTTCGACCGGATCATCGCCTCGGAGGTCTTCGAGCACGTCACCGACGACGTGCAGGCCCTCGCCGAGGCGTTCCGGGTGCTGCGGCCCGGCGGCACGATGGCCGCCACGGTCCCGTCGTGGCTCCCGGAGCGGATCTGCTGGGCGCTGTCGGACGAGTACCACGCGCCGTTCGTCCCGGGCGGCCACGTCCGCATCTACGCCGAGGGCGTGCTGCGCACCCGGCTCGAGCGCGCCGGCTTCGAGGTCTACGGCAAGCACAAGGCGCACGCGCTGCACTCCCCGTACTGGTGGCTGAAGTGCGCCGTGGGGCCGACCAACAACGACCACCCGCTCGTTCGGGCCTACCTGAAGGTCCTCACCTGGGACATCATGCAGGTCCAGCCGGCGGCCACGATCACCCGCGCCCTCGAGACGGTGCTCGACCCCGTGCTGGGCAAGAGCCTCATCATCTACGCTCGCAAGCCCGCCTCGGCCGAGGGAGCCTGACCACGATGCCCATCGACGTCCCCGGCCTCATCTCGGCCACCGACCTGAGCGAGACCGTCGACAGCCTGGCCGAGTGGCAGCGCCCCTCCGGGATGATCCCGTGGTTCCCCGGTGGCCACTGCGATCCGTGGAACCACGTCGAGGCGGCGATGGCCCTCGACATCGGCGGGCGCCACGCCGAGGCCGACCGGGCCTTCCAGTGGCTCGTCGACCTCCAGCGCGAGGACGGGTCCTGGCACCAGTACTACGTCGAGGGCGAGGACGGCTCGACGCAGGTCGAGCAGGACAAGCTCGACGCCAACGTCTGCGCGTACGTCGCCGCGGGCGTGTGGCACCGCTGGCTGCTCACCGACGACAGGGGCTTCGTCGAGGAGCTGTGGCCCACCGTCGAGCGGGCCATCGACTTCGTCCTCGACCTCCAGACGCCGCGGGGCGAGATCCTCTGGGCCCGCCACGCCGACGGCACCCCGTGGAGCTTCGCCCTGCTCACCGGGTCCAGCTCGATCTGCCACAGCCTCCGCTGCGCGATCGCCATCGCCCAGCTGCTCGGCCACGAGCGCCCGGACTGGGAGATCTCCGCCGCCCGCCTGGCCCACGTCATCCGCGAGGTGCCCGAGGCGTTCGCCCCCAAGCACCGCTGGGCCATGGACTGGTACTACCCGGTCCTCGGTGGCGTCGTGCTGGGCGAGGCCGGCCGGACTCGGCTCGACGAGCGGCGCGACACGTTCGTGATGGAGGGCCGCGGCGTGCGCTGCGTGTCCGACCGCCCCTGGGTGACGGTGGCCGAGACCTGCGAGTGCGCGATCGCCCACCTCGCCGTCGGCGACCGGGACACGGCCGAGACCCTCTTCGGCTGGGCCCAGCAGTTCCGCCACGACGAGGACGGCCGCTACTGGACCGGCACCGTGTTCCCCGACGAGGCTCGCTTCCCCGTCGGTGAGCGCAGCACGTACACGGCGGCGTCGGTCGTCCTCTGCGCCCACGCCCTCGCCGGCACCACCCCGGCCAGCGCCCTCTTCGCCGACTCGGCCGGCGTGCTCCCGCCCCTGATGGACCTCTGAGCGGTCGGCGCGGCGGCGCCCGCGCATCCCCACCCCCCTGTCGACCACCGAGGGTGGCCGGTTGGCTACGGTCGATGGATGGGCGTGGTCGCACAGCTCGCCGTCGCCAGCGCCCGCATCCTCGGCCAGCAGGTGTGGGACGTCTCGGTCCCGGCGGGGGGACTGGCCCTCGTCGGCGCCCTCGTCGCGGCCGTGGCCACCTGGGGCCTCTGGCGGGCGACCGCACCGGGCCGCCCCACGCCCGGTCCCGCCACCGCTGAGCTGCGGCCGGAGACACCGGCGGTCGTGGGGCTCCTGACCGCCGACTTCGAGGTGGACGACGACGCCGTGCCGGCCACGGTCGTCGACCTCGCCTCCCGTGGCCACCTCGACATCGACGACCGCGACGGCCAGGTGCTCCTGCGCCCCCACGGCCGTGGCGCCCAGGTGGACGAGGCGCTCACCGCCTACGAGCGACGGGTCCTCCGTCACGTCGAGCGGCGCAGCGTCGAGGGCACCACCCCGGCCCGGGCGCTCGCGGTGGGCCCGGACGGGCCGTCGTTGCGCTGGTTCCGGGCCTTCGCCCGGGAGGTCGTCGCCCACGGCCGCACGCTCGGGCTGTGCCGGCGCCGCTGGGGCCCTGGCCGCCTCGTGGCGGCTTGGGGGCTCGTCGCCCTCGCATGGGCCCCGATCGCCGTCGTCGCGCGCCGGGCACCCCGCTCGTCGACGCCCAGCGACTGGGCCCGGCCGGGCAACGTGCTCCTCGGACTGGCGGTCGCCGTGGCCCTCGCCGTGACCGGCAGGGCGCTGCGAGCCGCGACCAGCGACGCCCGCCGCGGCACCGCCGCCGGCCTGGCCGCCGCCGCCCACTGGCTCGGCGTGCGGGACCACCTCCGCGACAGCGGCCGCTTCGACGACGAACCGGCCACGTCCGTGGCCCTGTGGGGCCGCGACCTGGCCTACGCCACGGTCCTCGGCCTGGCACCCGTCACGCAGCGGCAGCTCCCCTTCGAGCGGGACCGTGGACGGCACGGCTGGAGCCGGGCCACCGGGCGGTGGCGCCGCGTCCGGATCGACTACGAGCCTCCGGTCCCGGGGTGGGGCCAGGCGCCGCGCCGCGCCCTCGGGTCGTCGCTCCTGCGGGCCGCGGCCGCCGGGGTGCTCGCCGTCGCCGCGCTCTGGCTCGGTCGGAGCGACCTCGACGGCCTGGCCGACGGGCTGCACTGGTGGCTGTCGGTCGCCGCCCTCGTGGCGGCTGTGCTGCTCGCCGTCGCGGCGGTGCGCGAGCTCGGTCTGGCGGTGACCGCCGCCGCCGACCTGCGGGACCAGCGCACCGTCGAGGGCGAGGTGGTCCGCACCCGCGAGCAGGCTGCCGGTGGGCGGGTCCGCTGCCACGTGGCCGTCGACGACGGCACCGACGATCGCATCGTGGCCTTCGAGGTGCGCCCGGAGGTCCGCCGGGCGGTCGCACCCGGGGACCGGGTCCGGGTCACCGTCACCCGCCGCCTCGGCCACGTGAGCTCGCTCGAGCTGCTCCGGTCAGCCACCGCGCCGGCCGCCCCGGCGCGAGGGCTCGACGCCGGCTCGCCGCGACGGGCGCGGGCGCCGCGCTGACGAGCGCGGGTGCGAGGCGCGGGTAGCGTCCGGCGCGTGGACGACGCCGCGCTCCGTGACCTCATCCGCGACATCCCGGACTTCCCGCAGCCGGGCGTGGTGTTCAAGGACATCACGCCCCTGCTCGGCCACGCCGTCGGCTTCGCGGCGGTGGTCGACCGGCTCACCGAGCACTTCGCGGGGCGACGGATCGACAAGGTCGTCGGCATCGAGGCCCGGGGGTTCGTCCTCGCCGCCCCGGTGGCGCACCGGCTCGCCGCCGGCCTCGTGCCCGTCCGCAAGCCCGGCAAGCTCCCGTGGGAGACCCAGTACGAGGAGTACGACCTCGAGTACGGCACCGATCGCCTCGAGATCCACCAGGACGCCGTGGCCCCCGGGGACCGGGTCGTGATCGTCGACGACGTGCTCGCCACCGGCGGCACCGCCGCGGCGGCGGCTCGGCTCGTGGAGGCGATCGGCGGCGAGGTGGTCGGCCTCGGGTTCCTGCTCGAGCTGGCGTTCCTCGGCGGCCGCGACCGGCTCGTCGGGCGAGACCACGTCTCGCTCCTCGTCTACGACTGATGGCCGGGCGCCCGCTCGTCGTCGTGGCGGTGCGGCCCGAGGCCGCTCACCTGGGCGACCTCGGCGTCGACGTCGTGCTCACCGGCATCGGCAAGGTGGCGGCGGCTGTGGCCGTGAGCCGGGCCATCGCCGAGCGGCGACCCTCGTGGGTGCTGAACGTCGGCACCGCCGGGGCGCTGCGCGACGGGCTGGAGGGGGTGCACCGGGTCGGGCGGGTGATCGAGCACGACCTCGACCACGACGGCCTCGCCGCGCTCATCGGCGAGCCGATCGTCGGCGAGGTGGTCCTCGACCCGGACGAGCCGATCACCCTCGCCACCGGCGACGCGTTCGTGGCCGACGCCCACGTGCGGGCCGGGCTGGCCGTGCGGGCCCACCTCGTGGACATGGAGGGCTACGCGGTGGCCCGGGCCTGCGAGGCGGCCGGCGTGCCCTGCGAGCTCGTCAAGGTCGTCTCCGACACCGCCTCCGAAGACGCCGCCGCCTCCTGGAAGGAGCAGGCCGACCGCACGGCCCGCCTGATCGCCGAGGTGGTCCGCGACCGGCTCGGGTAGCGGTCCCTCAGGGCCGCTCGAGGCGGCGGAGCACCCGGAGGCTGCCGACGGCGCGGACCTCCTCGAAGCGGCCGGACTCGAGGGCCGGGCGATAGATGTGGTCGTGCGGGGCCTGGCCGCCGTCGGCGGGGTCGGCGAACACGTCGTGGATGCAGAGCGTCCCGCCGGGCACGACGTGGGGCGTCCAGCGCTCGTAGTCGAGGCGGGCGGGCTCCTCCCCGTGGCCCCCGTCGATGAACAGGAAGGCGAGCGGCGTGGCCCACGCCGCGCCGACCGTCGGCGAGTCCCCCACCACGGCCACGACCGTGCCCTCCAGGCCGGCGTCGTGGATCGTGCGCCGGAAGAACGGCAGCGTGTCCATCTTCCCGACGGCGGGGTCGACGAGGTCGGGCTCGTGCCACTCCCAGCCCGGCTGGTTCTCCTCCGAGCCACGGTGGTGGTCGACGGTGAAGAGCACCCGCCCCAGCTCGCGGGCGGCGGCGCCGATCCAGACCGAGGACTTCCCGCAGTAGGTGCCGACCTCGAGGAGCGGCCCGTCGACGGCCACCGAGCGGGCGGCCTCGTAGAGCGCCTCCCCCTCCTCGGTCGGCATGAACCCCCGGGCCGCCTCCGCATGCCGCCGCAGCTCAGGATCGATCACGAGGTCCCCCGGCGGGCCGACCAGGAGGATGGGCTGGCGCCGCACCCAGCGGTTCCGAGGAGCTCGCCGCCGGCGAGCGACGAGGAGGTCACCATCGGTCGTGGTGGATGATGGCGTCGAGGTCGCGGCGGGGGCCGGGCTTGAAGTCCGTGCCGATCGTGTGCGCGACCGGGATCAGCGCCCCCTGCATCACGTGGTCGGGCAGGCCGAGCAGCTCGGCGGCGGCCTGCTCCTGGATGAGGTGCAGCGTGGTCCAGCAGGTGCCGAGGCCCCGGGCCCGGGCGGCGAGCATGAAGCTCCACACGGCGGGCAGCAGCGACCCCCAGATGGCGGCCTGGAGCGCGACGGGGGCGCCGTCGGTGCGGCCCTGGATGACCGGGATGACGTGGACCGGCACCTCCCCCATGTGCTCGGCGAGGTACTGGGCCGAGCTGATGACCCGGCGGGTGGCCGCGACGTAGTCGGGGTCGTCCTGGGGCAGGGCGGCGACGGCGGCCTCCGGGTCGCCGTACATGAGCTCGAAGCCCTGGCGGTACCACTCGCCGATCTGGCGCCGCTTCTCCGGGTCGGTGACGACGACGAAGTGCCAGCCCTGGGCGTTGCTGCCGGTCGGTGCCTGGGTGGCCAGCTCGATGCACTCCCGGATGAGCTCCGGCTCCACCGGTCGGGTCAGGTCGAGGCGCTTGCGGACAGCCCGGGTGGTCGAGAGGAGCTCGTCCGGCGTGAGGTCGAGGATCGGCGGCATGGGTCGACGCTACCCGGACGTGACCGGAGGGTCAGGTGGAGCCGAGGGCGTGGTCCTCCTGCGAGAGGACCTCGTCGCGCTCGGAGCGCCCGAACATCACCTGGTCGAGGAAGAGGAACTTCGCCACCCACAGCACCCCGAAGCCGGCGATGTTCGCCGCCATCACGACGAGCGTCGAGTCGGAGATCCCCTTGGCCACGGTGACGAGCAGGGTGGACAGGAGGAGCCCGGCCAGGGTGAAGACCCAGAAGGGCAGGATCTCGCGGCGCAGGCTCACCTTGCCGTCGCGGCTCCACACCCACCGCTTGTTCAGCACGAAGGCCGGCACGGCGGCCACCGACACCGCGGTGACGTTGGACCACGTGGGGTCGACGTCGAGCACGCCGACCATGACGAACAGGACCGCCTGGGTGACGACGACGCCGACCACCGACACCATCGAGTAGCGGATCGCGAGCAGGCCCCGTCCGCGGGTGACGCGGTCGAGGAGCGACGAGAGCGAACGGAGCACGGACCGAGGCTACGGGACCGCCGCCCGCCACCGGCACCTGGCGGCGGCGCTCAGTCGACGAGCGCGTTGGCCCGCACGACCTGGCTGAACCAGCGGGCGCTCGGCTTCGGGGTGCGGGCGAAGGTGGTGCGGTCCACCTCGACGAGCCCGAAGCGGGGCCCGTAGCCGAAGGCCCACTCGAAGTTGTCGAGCAGGCTCCAGCACACGTAGCCCCGCACGTCGATGCCGTCGGCCAGGCAGTCGAGCACCCCCTCGAGCGCGCTGCGGAGGTAGGCGACGCGCTGGGCGTCGTCGTCGGTGCCGATGCCGTTCTCGGTCACGAGGATCGGCACGCTCCCGCCGGTGACCTCCCACGCCCGACGGATCGTCGCGCCGAGCGCCTGGGGCCAGTACTCGTAACCCATCGGCAGGACCGGCACGCCCTCCTCGTTGTCGAGGCGCCCCTCGGGGCCGATGCGGCTGCGGGAGTAGGTCTGCACGCCGACGAAGTCGTCGCCCTCGGTGGCCTCGAGGAACACGTCCTCCATGCTCCGGCGGATCTGGTCCCGCTTGGCCTCGCCGCCGTCGACGGCCTGGTAGTCGTCCATCGAGAGCGTGAGCCCGACGGGCACGCCAGGGGCAGCGGCCCGGATGGCGTCGACGGCCTTGCGGTGGGCGTCGACGAACACCTCGTTGGCCCGGCGGCGCAGGTCGCGGTCGCGCTCGCCGGGCGGGAACACCCCGAGCAGGTACCCCATCGTGGCGACGATGTTCGGCTCGTTGATCGTGCAGGCCCGCCGCATCACGGGCGCCAGGTGGGCGGCCGCCCGCTCGCAGAAGGCGGCGAACCGGTCGGCGGTGCGGGGCTCGACCCACCCGCCCTGGTCGGCCAGCCAGCGGGGGGTGGTGAAGTGGTGGAAGGTGATCGTCGGCTCGATCCCCCGCTCCAGCAGGGCCTCGCCGAGGCGCAGGTAGTGGTCGAGCGCAGCGCGGCTGTGCTCGCCGTCCTCGGGCTCGATGCGGCTCCACTCGATCGAGAACCGGTAGGTGCCGACCCCGAGCTCGGCGAGGACCTCGACGTCGTCGCGCCAGCGGTTCCAGCTGTCGCAGGCGTCGCCGCTCGGCTCCACGCAGCCGCTGCCGGGCGTGTGCTCCCAGCGCCACCAGTCGTTGTTCCAGCAGCCGCCCTCGATCTGGTGGGCCGCGGTCGCCGTGCCCCAGAGGAACCCGTCCGGGAACGCTCTCGTCGATGCCATGGAGCGGCAACGTACCCGGCAGCGCCTACGCGAGGATGGGGGCATGTCCCAAGACGCCGTCGATGCCCTCGTCAAGCTGCTCGATCTCGAGCCCATCGAGGTGAACCTGTTCCGCGGCGTGTCACCCGACGAGGACCGCCAGCGCGTGTTCGGCGGGCAGGTGGCCGGCCAGGCCCTGGTGGCGGCGGCTCGGACCGTCGAGCCCGGCCGCAACGTCCACTCGCTGCACGCCTACTTCCTGCGCCCCGGCGACCCGACCGTGCCGATCGTCTACGAGGTCGACCGGATCCGCGACGGCCGCACGTTCAGCACCCGCCGGGTGGTGGCCATCCAGCACGGGCGGGCCATCTTCAACGTGCAGGCCAGCTTCCAGGTGCCCGAGGAGGGCCTGGAGCACCAGGACCCGATGCCGGAGGCGCCGGACCCCGAGTCCCTCCCCGACTTCAAGACCCGCATGGCCCCGTACGAGGCGTCGCTCGGCGAGTGGTACCACCGGCCCCGCCCGATCGACACCCGCCACGTCGACTGGGCGCCGTCGGATCGGGACGACGCGCTGCCGCCGTTCCAGCGGGTGTGGCTGCGGGCCGACGGCCGCCTGCCCGACGACCCGGTGCTGCACACGTGCGTGCTCACCTACGCCAGCGACATGACGCTGCTCGACACCACCCTGCTCCCCCACCCCGGGCTCTGGCAGGACCCGAACCTCTTCATGGCCAGCCTCGACCACGCGATGTGGTTCCACCGGGACTTCCGAGCCGACGAGTGGCTCCTCTACGCGCAGGACACCCCGTCGGCGTCGGGCGGGCGCGGGCTCGGTCGGGGCTCGATCTTCACCCGGGACGGCCGGCTGGCCGTCACCGTCGTGCAGGAGGGCCTCATCCGCGTGGGCCGGCCGTGAGCCGGCGTGCCCGGCGCTGGGCGCTCGCGCTCGTCGCCGCCGGGCTCCTGGCCGCCTGCACCGGGGTCCGCGGCGACGACGCCGAAGACGAG
>Ga0180217_1003053_pt1 | contig 14518 bp, 10 predicted proteins | sample eDN3rd37CBELigOP_FD_128521 | JGI IMG/M metagenome (GOLD analysis project Ga0180217, IMG submission 128521) | Enriched Organic Plus compost microbial communities from Emeryville, California, USA - eDNA 3rd pass 37_C BE-Lig OP (version 2) (version 2) ... | reverse complement strand
TCCAGCCGCTGCTGCACCCAGGCGACGATCGGAGCGACCTCATCTTGCTTGGGCTTCTCCGAATCGGGCGGCGGCATCAGGCCGGTTTGCAGCATCACCAGGATGCGTTCCCAAGTCTTGCGGTAGTCCTGGACGTGCTTGGCTTTCTTGAACAGGTCCAACTGCACGCCGGCTGTGGCGTCGTTGCCGGTGTGGCAGTCGGCACAGTACTTGGTCAAAAACGGGGCCACGGTCCCGTTGAAGTACGCGTCGGCCTGAGCTTCCGTCTGCGCGGGTTTGGCTTGGGCCAGCACGTCAGCCGGAGCCGTTAGCCCTAGCGCGGTGAGAACCGCCAGGCAGGCCAGTCCGCGCGAAACACCAGCCGGCACCCAGGCGATAGACGCACACGGCGCAGGCAAACAATCAACCAAGGCTTTTTTCCAGGAGCGCATCATATAGCGATCTGTTCTTTATGGCGTGCAGCTCAAGATGCGTGGCAATGAGCCGTAAAGGACCAGGTTGGATGGGCGGGCGCGGTTGGGCGGGAATGTATCCCATGGTATCGGAAACGTAAGTAAATATCAATGTTTTCTCGGCTTGCGCGCCTGCCGGCTCCCCCCCGGCCGCCGCGGCGGAAGGCGCCCGCGCCAGGCCTGCTGCCGTTACACGCCAATAAGAATTCAGCGGCGATTTGGCGCTGGGGGATCGTACTGGCCGGGGGGGCGGATGTATCATGCTTCGATACGCTCCGCGTTTTCCTCCGGTCTGGGCCAACCGCGGCGGGGTGCCCCTTCTTCCTTCTCTGTCCTTCATATCAGGAACGTGTTTATGTCGGCCGGTTCGAATCCCGCGCCCCCGACCGCTCTGGCTCCGCAAGAAGAACCCAAGAAGCGCGTGCCCCTGGACCGCATCATCTTGCTGGGGGTGCTGCTGGTGGTTGCCGTGCTGGTTGTGATCGACTACCGCGCGCGCTTCTCCTACAACGCGGCGCTTCAGCAGGTGCTCAAGTACCTGCCCGAAAACGAAGAAGCCGCGGACCTCACCCCGATCGACCTGGAAGCCGTGCCCACGCAGCCGCAGCTCGAGGCTCTGATCGGCCAGCCGCCCGACGAGGGCAGCCGCCGCAGCATCGACGTGGGCGTGGTCGAAGAAACCTATAGCTGGCGTGGGATCTTCCGCACGTTTGCGTTCCGCGTGCAGTACCGCAAGTTCCGCGAAGAACTGCGGCTGGAGCGCGTGGCGAGCATCGCCGATGAACAGCCGGCGACCGAAGCGGCCAACGCCACCGAAAACCCGTAACCCATTTCGCGACCCCTTCGGCCAACAACGGGGCACTTGAATCTTAGGGCCGGCGCCGAGCGACCGCTTGGCCGCGCTGCCAGCTGCTGAGGGGCGGAACCAATACCGCGCCATCGAGCGGGCGAGCGGTTATAACAGTCAGCGGGGAGCCTGGCCGCTCCGCTGTTCGGCATAACCGTTCGAGGGCTCAGAAGCTATGAGCACTGCTGCCCCTACCCGCTCGGAACAGGTGAACTGGGCGCTTCAAGCGCTCGATATCCCCTCAGGCACGACCACTCGGGCGGTGCGTTCGGCCATCATGGCGCAGCTCGAGGAATGCGAGCTGGTTCCGCCGCCGATCGTGGCCGAAGCTGTCCAGGTACTCGCCCCATATGCTGCCGGGAGCGCGGCCGGCCAGCACGATACCCCGCCGCCGCTGCCCGTTGCGGCCGCGGGTTTCAGCCGCCACGTCGAGCGCCGGCTCCGCGAGCAAGTCGAAGCGTTTGCCGAGCAGTTCTTCTCGCTGACTGTGCCGATCCGCCATGCCACCTGGCTGCGGCTCGTCGACCAGGCTCAAGCGTATCCCACGATCATGCTGCGGCTGCAAGGGCTGCGGCGGGGCTTGGGACTGGTCTGCCCGCCGCTCCCCGACCATGAACATCGCCTGCTGGCGGAAGCCTGCATGCAGTTGTTTGTTATGCGACCTGCGACCCGGGCGGTGGCACGCAACGCGCTGCTCCGCCGCCGCGAGGAAAAAGGCTGGGTGAAATCGGCCAGGCAATTTGCCCGGCGTTATCCGCCCATGGCGGCGCTCGCCCCGGAGCTATTCGAAGAGCTCAACCAGTGGAGGCGGCCGCCAAGGCAGGCGCCACCCGTGGTGGTGCAGACTGCCAGTTCGCCCCAGGTGCGAAAACTAACGGGCTGGTTTATCGCCATGATCGTCACCGGCGTCTTGGGGCTAATTTTCATGGGAGCCAGAGGCGAACCGCGGAGAAGCACTAGCCCAACGTGGGCGCCGCCGGTCGGAACCTCCGATCCCGAGCTGCAAAAGCACCTCGACGACATCAACGCGCGCTTCCGGGAACAGTCGAGCATGCCGAAGCCCAAGTTCGAAATGCCGGATCTCAAGCCGCCTGAGATCCCTTCGCCTACGATTCCCTCGCCGTCGACCATACCTCCCCCGCTGCCGTTCCGGCCGCCATCGTTCGATGCGTCGCTTGATCCGCGGGTGCGGGAGCCTGGCACCGTCACGCCGAGTTTCCCGTCCAGCGTGAGACCGCCGGACGGCCATCAACCGTTCTCGCCTCCCTGGGGACGAGCGGACGAACCTCCAACCCAGCTTCCGAAGCCGAACACGAATCCGTCGCAGGGCAGACCGGCTCAACCGTAGCGAGCCAGATTCGTAAGCCACAGCGGGGCAATCCATGAGCGAGCACACGCTGCCCGACGATCTGTCGCAGTGGCCAGACGACCCCTATCAATTGCTGGGGGTGCAGCCTGGGGCGGACGAGCGCGCGATCAAGAAGGCTTACACGCGGCTGATTCGGCGGTTCAAGCCAGAGCAGGCCCCGGATCATTTCCGCCGCATTCGCGATGCGTACGAACAGGCCAAGCGCTGGCTGCAATGGAACATGCCGGCCAGCCATGGCGACGGCGAAGGCTCGCCGACGTTTGAGATTCCGGCCAACATCGACATCGAAGATTTTATCGCCGCCCTGAAAAGCCGCGGCCAGAACGGCGACGAGGCCGATGAGGCATCGACCGCGGAGGCCAGCGTCGGCCCAGGGCGTAAGCCGCCGGACGAAGTGGTCCAACTGCGCGAAGCCTGTCAGAAAGCCCGCGATGGCGAAGTCGCCGCGGCTTACGAATCGTTGCAAGAGGTCACTAGCGCGCCGGCGTGCGGCGATGAAGGCTACGCACGACTGTACTGGCTGCTGCGGCTCTGGCCGCGATTGGAGCCGGGCCGGCCAGCTTGCGAATGGCTCGTCGAAGGTATGCTGGCCCATGGGCTGCGCGGTCGCTTGTGCGAGCTGTACTGCGAACACCTGGAGCACGACGCGTCCGAAGCGTTCACCAGGCGCTGCACGACGCTATTAACCCACCAAGGCAGCCCCTGGGCTCGTCTCACCTTGGTGCGTGCCCGCTGGCGTGCCGCCGCGCTGCAGGACCGCTGGCACTACGTTGAGGAGGATATCGAACTTCTGCGCCCCCTGTATGACGATGCTTATGAAGTCTGGGCCCGCGTGCTGGTGAGCGCTTGCGAAATCCTGGCCTGGAGCACCAACCATGCTTCGCTGGGCGCGGCCCAGCGCTGCCGTGTGGAGTTGGAACAGCACTTTGGCCATAGCGCCGACCTGCACGACGACTTGGACCGCCTCGACATGTTGGACGAGATGGTCCGCTCGTGTTACCGGCTGTACGAAACCAACCAGGTTTCACGGGAACTGATCTCGCTGGTGCGCTATTCGTGGCTGTTTCCCTTCTACCAGTTGCGATCGCGCATTCAGGCGGCGCTGTTGCCGCTGGTGGCTGAGCCGCTTGATGGCCTGGCCATGTTGGATCTGATGCACAGCGTCAGCCCGGTGGCGGTGATTCGGCTAGCCGACATGATCGAATGGCTGCTGGCCGACGCTCCTTGGGAAGAGCAGCCGATGACCGATGAGCAGCGTCAGAGCTTGATGCGGCTGCTGCTGGCACACGGCTCGAACTACGGCTCGCTAAGGGACCGTCTGCTGCAATGGTGCACCGCCGAGGCCATCTCGCCGCAGCAGGTGATCGAGTTTCTGCGGCTTCAATCGGCCGACAGCGCGCTGGACGGCCTGACCCAGGATGCGTCCCTGCATTACCTTTGGATGGCCCATACCGCCATGTGGGCCTGATCCCCTTCTTCCTCGCCCCCGAGGCACTCCCCATGCCATCCCTGGAAGTTCGCTGGTTCTTTCCGCAGGCGGAACGTGAGCGGCCGGCTGTCTTCAACGGCGCCGATGCCGCGCCCACGCGCGTTGATTGGTACGCGCCGTGCAACGCGGCCTCGGGCGTGAAGCTCCGCGAGGGCAATCTGGAAGTCAAACTGCTGCTTCAGGAGCACGGTACCTGGGAGTTTGCGGCCGGCCACTGCCGCGGCACCGTTGGGCTTTGGAACAAGTGGATCTATCGCAACGAGGCCCAAACGCCTCCTACGGCCAAGACGTTCCAACAGGCAAGCTGGATTGCCGTGGAGAAACGTCGCTGGCTGCTCAAGTTCGAAAACCGCAACGGCAACATGGTCCCGACCGATACCTACGCAACCAACGGCTGCCAGGCGGAATGGACCGAATTGGTGCTGGACGGCACGCCGTGGCTGAGCATTTGCCTGGAAGCGGCGGGCGACGTGCCGGCGCTCGAAGACACGTTGCGCAAGACGGCCGAGCTGGTGTTACCATCCCTCAGTGAGCAACTTCCGCTGGATGAAGCGCACTCGCGGTCTTATCCGCAGTGGTTGCAAGACGTTGCTGAGCGGTAACCGCCGCCAGAAGAAACCAGGGGGAACGAGAACCGGCCAACAAAAATTTGCATTCCCCCCAAGATGGCGATTAGATAGACGAAGCACGTCTTGTTGTTCAACGAGCGCGGGGCCAACCGAAAGCGGGCAGACTTGCGTATTTGGCTCGTTCGAGCCGTGGGATTGGCACCTTGGATTGTCGCTCCGCGCCCGGGCTATCGCGCTAAAGCTGCGCCGTGAGGGCACAACGGACGCGCGCGTCTGCGCTTCTGACCAGGCACATCCTTTGCGCAAGGGTTCGGTTCCATGCCGTGTGAACGTCATCCGTCGGCAGGGCCTGTTGGCCGCTGGGCCACTCTATGGGCGGTGCTTGGCTGCCTGGCTTTAGGGCTGCCGGCCGTGGCCCAGGCCGAAGACAAAGCCGTGCCGGTCGAGGCGCTGTTGCCGGGCGATGCCAAAGTGTACGTGCGGTTCGACGGGCTCGACGCCCACCGCACGGCGTTCAGCCAAACGGCCTTTGGCCAACTGGCGACCGGCGATCTCAAGCCGCTGCTGGATTTCACCAATGATGAGGTGATCGATGCCTTAGGACCCGGTGCTCTGAGCGAGCTCCTGCTGGAAGGTGTCCGGCCGGAGCAACTGCTGGAACTGCAACAAGGGACCGATGCCTTTTTCCGGCTGCTCGCGCGGGTCAAGGATCGCGGCTTTGCGGCGACCTTTGAACTGATCAACCCGCTCAAGCCCCGGTTGCAATTGACGCTGGTCTTTCCCAACGTGAAGGACGACGCCGATCGATCCACCATCGTCGACACGTTCCGCCTGCTGGCCGCCCTCAACGAAGCCGAGGTGGAAACCGTCGAACTCCAGGGGCGCAAGGTGCTCCAATTTAAGATTGAGGGCGTACTGGCTGCCCTCTGGAGCGAAGGCCAGCATATGGTGGCCACCCTAGGTACGGAAAAGCCCGATCATGCCTTGGCGGTGATGAACGGCGAGCGGCCGAACCTGGCCCAGTCGGAACTGCTCAAGCTGGGGCAGCAGCCGGTTCCGTATGCCAGTTGTCTACGCGGTTTCATCCACACCCAGGGCATCATGGAAATCATCAACGAGGCCTTCCCCCCGGCCCAGTTGGTGTTTCCGGCGCTGGGGCTGCATGAGCTGGAAAGCATCGCCTTCCAGGCCGGGTTTGATGGGCCATTTCAGCGGATGACCACCTGGATGACGATGCCGGGGCAGCGAAGGGGGCTCTTGAAGCTACTGACCACGGCGCAGCCGATCAGCTTCGATGAACTGCCGGCGTTACCTCCGCAGCCTACACTGGTATACGCCACGCGGCTGGAATGGAAGCAGCTGTACGACGATGCCATCGCGGCGACCAAAAGCATTTTGCAAGTTGCCTTGCCCTTTGGCGCGCCCGACGTCGATCAAGCGCTCAAGGACATCAATCGCACGCTGGGCTTTGATCTGCGTAATGATTTGTTGGACTCGCTCGGCGAGCAACTGGTGATGTACGACGCCGCCGACCAGGGGCCGTTCATGTTCGGCACGGCGCTGGCCATCGAAGTGCGCGACGAAGCCCGGCTGCGCACCGTGCTCGAGAAACTGACCACTCTGGCGAACGCGGAGATGGGCGATCGGTTTGAACGGAAAGACATCGAGTACCGCGGCGCACCCATCACTATCTGGAGCCTTCGCTCGGCGGCGAATGAGACCTTCTTCCGGCCCACCTATACGATTCACCGTGGCTGGCTGGTGTTCTCCCTGTTGCCGCAATCGGTCCAGGGCTTTGTGTACCGGAACGGCGACCAGCCCGCCCGCCGCTGGCAACCTCCGCAAGTACTCCAGCGACTGCTTGGCGAAGGCAAAGGTGATCGCCTGGTGGCGGTTTCGGTGACCGATGCCCGGCCGGCGATCGAGCAGCTATTGAGCAGCCTGCCGCTGATCATTGATCTGGAACGACAGATTAGTGGACGGGGCCAAGTGACGTTTGATTCCACGCTGCTTCCGCCGGTGCAGGCGATCAACGACCTGATGGAACCTGCCGTATCGGCCACGTTCGACGATGGCCGTACGGTGCGCACGGAGTGGCAAAGTATTGTGCCGTTTCCGGTCGTGACCACCGGGTTCAATACACAGTTGCTGCTCCTGCTTGGACTCACCAGCGGGTTTTGATCTGCCTGGCATCCGATTGGTGGTCAGTGCAGGTCGCTGGCTTTACGGCGAAACATGCGGCGCAGCGTCCCAGCGGCGGACGCTCCTGTCCGATCTCCGGAGTGCGTGCCATGGAAACGTTCCAAACGATGGACCCCAGCCAGGCCTGGCAGCCTGCCCAGTTCAAAAAGTGGGATCTGCGCCAGGCAGGTCACTTGTACCGCCGCGCGGCGTTTGGGTTTCCGCCTTCGCGCGCGGACGAAACCGCATGGCAGGCTCTACAAGAGCGCGTGAAGCAGGGGCCCGAAGCCTGCCTCGATGAACTGCTGGTCAAACCGCCGTCCGAAGCGCCCTCGCCGACCGATCGGTTACTCGATCGTCTGGGCGAACGGATCGCCACTGAAAACGAATTGCACAAGCTGCAAGGCTGGTGGCTGTACCGCATGGTCTATACGCAGCGGCCGCTGGAAGAACGGGCGACGCTGCTCTGGCACAACCACTTTGCCACCAGCGTGGACAAGGTAGTAAGCCTGCGGCACATGCTCCGGCAGAACCAGTTGCTCCGCCGCCACGCGCTGGGCCATTTCCCCGACTTGCTCACGGCCATCGGCCGCGATCCGGCCATGATCATCTGGCTGGATACGCAGAAGAACGTCAAAGGCCGCCCGAACGAAAATTACGCCCGCGAAGTGATGGAACTGTTCAGCCTGGGCGTCGGCAATTACACCGAGCAGGATATTCGCGAGGCAGCCCGGGCTTTCACCGGCTTTACCCTTCGCGAAGGGCAGTTCTACTTCAATGCATCGCTGCACGACGATGGTCCCAAGACCATCTTTGGGCAGCGCGGCAACTTCGGCGGTGACGATGTCGCCCGGCTCATCCTGGAGCGGCCCGCGGCAGCCATGTTCATCGCCGGCAAATTGTTCCGCGAGTTCGTGGCCGACGAGGATCCGCCGCCGGCGCTATTGGAATCGCTCGCCAAGCAACTGCGGGAAACGAACTACGATATTCACCAGGCGCTCTCAACCTTGCTGCGCTCGCAGTTGTTTTTCTCGCCGGCCGCGTATCGGGCCAGGATCAAGAGCCCGGTGGAGTACGTGGTGGGGCTGCTGCGCGTGTTCGAAAGCGGCATCCACTTCGACAGCGTCGCCAAAACGCTGGAAGGGCTAGGGCAATCGCTGTTTGTTCCGCCCAACGTGAAAGGTTGGGACGGCGGCCCTCAGTGGTTGAACTCGGCCACCATCATTGCCCGCCAGAACCTGGCTTGGGAATTTGTGCAAGGTATATACGGCGATTCAGATGCTGAGAAGAGGTTGCATGCCATGGCCCCGCACAACATCAAGTCGCCGTCCCAGCAGCTCGCCTTGGCCTGCGATCTGTTCTTGCAAGGCGACGTGGCTCCGCATGTTCGCAAGCGGTTGATGAGCCTGGCGCAACCTTCAGAAGGTAGCGTCAAACCGATCAACGAGCTGGTCCACTTGGTGCTGACCCTTCCGGAATACCAATTGGCATAAGCCGCGGCCGGCAGCCGCGCTCCGGGGCGTGCCCGGTGTCGGCCATGCCCAAGCCTCTTTACCGCAATGAGGGAGGACAGAACATGTTTTCGCGACGCGAGTTTCTCCGGCGGACATTGCAAGGCTCCTCCCTGCTGGCTTTCGGAGCGGCCGGCCATCTCACCGTGCCGGGCTTTCTGGCCAAGAGCGCTTTGGCGGCCGAGCCTGGCAAGGAACGTATCCTGGTCGTGGTGGAACTGACGGGCGGTAACGACGGCCTCAATACGCTGATCCCCTTCCGCGACGATGCCTATTACAAAGCCCGCCCCAGCATCGGCATCCCCAGCGGTCAGGTATTGCGTCTCAATGATGAGGTCGGCCTCCCCTTCTCCATGACGCCATTTGAGAACTTGTGGGAAGCCGAACAATTGGCCGTGGTGCAAGGGGTAGGCTATCCCAACCCCAACCGCTCGCACTTCGAGAGTATGGATATCTGGCAGTCGGCCGATCCCGAGGGCCGCCGCACCAACGGCTGGCTTGCCCGTGCTACCGCGGACCTGAAGTTGCAGCCCGGCAAGATCCCCGCGTTTCATATCGGGCAGGGGCAGTTGCCGCTAGCGATGCGCGGCGGGACGGCGATGGCTCTGCAACCGGACAAAGAGTTTGGGTTTGAGTTCGATAACGATACGTACGAGTACGGGCTGCCCCCGGACCCCACCGACGACAATCCGGCCGCCTTCGTCCCGCGGGAAAGCAAAGATCCAACGCAAGAACAATTGATGCAGGAACTTGCCGAGCTTTCGGCGGCGGGCCGCAAGGATTCCGCGGCGGACTTCACGCGCCGCGTCATGCTGGACACCTACAGCACGGTGGGCCGCCTGCGCGAGTTGACCACCTTGGAGTTCCAGCCGCCTGAGGGCGAGTTCCGTTTTCGCAATGGCCAGGTGATGTACGAAAAGACCGGGTTGAAATACGAACTGCAACTGGTCGCCCGCATGATCGAAGCGAACTTCGGAGCCCGCATCTACTACGTGTCGCAGGATGGCTACGACACCCACGGCGATCAGCCCTCCACGCATCAGGAACTGCTGAGCACCCTGACCGACTCCATCGCTTCATTCATCTCGTATCTCGAGGAGCAAGGGCTTGCCGAGCGCGTGGTGCTGCTGACCTTTTCCGAGTTCGGGCGGCGCGTGCAGGAGAATGGCAGCCGCGGCACCGACCACGGAGCCGCCTCGTGTCTGTTCGTGGCTGGTGAGCCGGTCCAGGCTGGCCTGGTCGGCAAGTACCCCAGCCTGACCGACCTGGACGACGGCGATTTGAAGCACAATGTCGACTTCCGCCAGGTGTACGCAACGCTGCTGGATCAATGGCTGGAAGTGGACAGCTCCGCCATCCTGGGCAAGAGGTTTGAACACCTGCCGCTTATCAAGAAGCTATCCGAGGTAGCTTCACCCAGCGCTTGAAAGGGCACCTAATGCCAGCCTGAAGCGTCAGCGAGGGAATGTGCGCCGATGCGGTATCGATGCCGCCTTATGTGCCAACGTTGCGCACCCGCATTTCCGGAAGCCTGAAGCGCCAGCGAAGGAACACCAGGTACCCGCGTAGTTATCCACGTCGTCCCAACCGCTCATGCCGGGTGCGAGCACCCAGCACACAAGAGCCCAGGTACCCGCGCGGCCATCACCCGCCGTACAACTCGCGCGTCACCAGCGTGGCGTGGAACGGCAGCCAGGCTTCATACGTATACACGGCGTGGCCGGCAATATGCCGGAACATGTGGCCCGGCTGCTCGCCGTAATCGACCAACAGCGTCGTGCCCGATTGGGCCACTCGCATGCCGCAGCGCAAACGGCGGAAGATGTCCCGGCGTCGGATGCCCGGCTGCAATAAGGCATTGAGCCGGAGATCGGCCAGCATGGTTCGCCAGCCCAGCGGGTTCAGCGGCGTGTTGGTGCCGGCAATTCCGATCTGGTGCAGGTAATCGCCGCCCGCCGCCCGGCTCACTTCTTCCCAAGTGGACGGAAAGTACGCCCGATATTTCGGCCAACCCCGCCGCGGCCGATGAGAAACCACGTGCAGCAGCCTGCCCGGCATCTGATCGTTCCACGCGTAGCGGATCGGCGTGCCGAACGTCACAAAGTCGAGCGTCACACCGTCCAGCGGACGGCTGGCCAGCAGTTGCCGCACATACTCCGCGCGGCAAACCAGTTCACCATTGGTCAGGTCGCCGCCATGGCATCGCTGGCTGCGCAGCAGCACTTCGCAGCAATCGAGCATCAGCGCGGTTACCTGCGGGCTGCCATATAGAAGCTGACTGGCCAGCGCGAACACGTTGCCGGAGTGGCTATGTCCCCACAGCGTGACGCGGCTGCCACCCGGGAACCGCTGCTGGGCCAGGTGTTCGATCAACCGCAAGGCTGCATCGAGCCTCGCCAGGTGATGGTTCTCGCCGCTCCAGACAAGCCGCCGCACGGCGATCGGCTCGCGCTGCTGGGCATTGATGCCTGCCTCAAGCCGCTGCGCGAACGCCTGGGGATAGTTGCCGCGGTCGTTTGCAATCCCATCGGCAATGCCCTTGGAAAAACGCCGCAGCCAATCGGCGACCGAAGGCAGCGGACGCTCCAGCATCCGGGCAACTCCAAAGAAGTCGTCGCCCACGAAGGTGCCATGCACCAGGTACACGGCCTGCACGCCGGCCGCCCGCAGCAACTCGCCGGCGGCTGCCAGCGCGCGGCGGCTTTCAGCGCTGTTGCGCTCCGTCGGCGGTTCGGCTGGCAGCAGGCGATAGGGTGAAGTGGGGGCGTCCTTCGTGTACTGCTGATGCAGTTGGAAAGTGAGGGCCGGAGAGTGAGCCGGCGGCGTCAACCCGGTATTGATTGACGCCGTGCGACTGCAAGCCAAGGTGGCCGCACCACGACTCGTACGGTCGTCCGTCACGCTCATCCCCCTGGAAGAACACCAGATAGTTCATCACGTCGTGCGGGATGAACTCACACTCGTTGGCCCGCCACCGCGCCTGCCGATAGACGCGTCGCCACGTGCCCGTATTGAAGTATACCTGCTCGAAAGTGCCGCTTTCAGTGTAGCTGACGTCCAGCGGCACGGCTTCCACCTGATGGGTGTGTCCGTACACGATGTACCGGGCAAAGCGGTTGCGGAACTCGCGTTCGGCCAGGGCGTGATCGAGATACGAGCCTTCGTCGCAGCGCAGGCTGGCCAGCCAGCTCGACACGGCGCTCGACCACGAAACCGGCAACCGGCTGAACCGCAGCAGCTTTTGCAGGCCGTCGACGATTTCGCCCGGCCGCCAGCTATCGCGCTGCCGTACCCACGGCATTTCCAGAAACTCGTCGGCCAGGCGATCCCACACCGCCTTGACCTGTTTCTGCTGAGCCGGCAGCGGGCAGGTGCGATCGAGCAGCCCTTGCAGCCACAGCGGCACCAGCATCAGCGGGCGGACGTTGTCGATCTCGCGCAAGCCAGCCACCGTAGCTGCCGGCAGATCGTGCGCCAGCGACTTACCCACCTCCACCGCAAAGCGGTTCACCAGCTCGACCACGATGGCGTCGCCCAGGCTGCTGGCGTTGCGGTCGCCTTCAAAGTTGAAGGGGTCGAACACGTCGCCATGTCGGGCAAACACACGGTGCCGAGCCAGCACTTCATAGATCGCCGGGTCTTCCAGTGGATCGTGCGCAAATGGGCGATCGGCCCGATTGGCCAGCCCCAGGTGTTGGGCCACGCTCTGGCGCAGCCGGTCGTAGTTGGCACCCGGCAGGTGCAAGAACCAATCGTGGTTGCCAACCAGGTAATGGATGCGGACCTCGACCGGCTCGCACTGTGAACCGTGAGCCGGCTGCCCGGCCGCGTTGGCCGGCGGAATGCGAATGGCACCCTCGCCCGACAGGCCGCGCAGCACCTGCAGCGCCGCGGTGTTGTGATGGAGGATGTCGCCGGTGATGCGGGCGACCGTGTGAGCCAGCGGGCCTTGCGGCGAATCCCAAGGACGGGGCGGCCCGTCGAGCCACTGCGTGGAGCGAATGATGTCCAGCACGTCGCCAAGCAGCAGCAGGTCAATGCGCGGAACCGGCCGATAGCGGCCGTCGCTGCGCCAGCTTGCCCGAATGGCCAGTTCGCGGAGTCGCTCGGCAAAGATCACAAAGGCGCCGGGCGAGATGGTGCTGCCGCTGGTACCGTCGGTCAGGTGCAGATCGCTGATGATGACCAGCATGATGCATGCCCCCTTGGTGCTAGCCCCGGCAAGCGTAGCCGGTGTTGCGCCCAGCCTGCACGGATTGCTGGCAGGCGTGGCGGTGACATTGCGAGCGGACGTGGACGGTTCGCATCAGCGGCCTGGGGGCGGCTCGTGCCGGCATCAGCCTGCCGCCTGGTGCGCGGCAGTCGTGGGCCAGCGTGCCCCCCGCAGGGGACACAAGGCTGCTAGTGATGTTTTCTCTGGTATCGGCTACAACGAACGTAAGGATTAAGCCGAACAGGCAAAGTGTTCGGCCTGCCCCCCCTGCAACCTGTCATCAAGGGACCAGCCATGCGGAAATCGTCATTGCCCCTCTGGCTGGCCGCCCTGCTGCCGGTCGCCCTGGTGCTGACCGGATGTGGCGGCTCGGGCGCCAATGAGCCAGCCGGGCAACCTGCCGCCGCGACCGATGCCGCCAAGAGCGACAGCACTGGCACCGATTCCACGCTGGTAACACTGACGGCTGGCGAAGCGGCTCACGATTGGCCCCGCTGGCGCGGTCCCACGGCTGACGGCATCTCGCGCGAAACCAACTGGCGCGACAACTGGAACGATCAGCCGCCCAAGGTGCTATGGGAAGCCGAACTCGGCAAAGGCTACAGCTCCTTCGCCGTGAGCGATGGCCGCGTGTACACGATGGGCCACCGCGATGGCCGCGAAACTGTGTGGTGCTTCGACGCCGCCACCGGCAAGGTCCTCTGGTCGCACTCGTATCCTGGCCAGCTGAACGACAACCTGCACACCGGCGGGCCGGCCGCCACGCCCACCGTCGATGGCGAGCGCGTTTACACGCTCGGCAAGGAAGGCCAACTGCACTGCCTCGACCGGCGCGACGTCAAGGTGCTGTGGCAGCACGACCTGACCGAGCTATTGGGCGTCGACGTGCCTGAGTGGGGCTTTGCCTGTTCGCCGCTGGTGGTAGGCGAAAAGCTGGTGATCGATGCCGGTCGGATCGTCGCCTTCAACAAAGACAATGGCCAGATTATCTGGCAGACCGAGCGGCACCGCGCCGGCTATGGTTCGGCGGTGGCGTTAGCGCATGCCGGCACGCCGTTGGTAGCCGTGTTCAATAACGACGCCCTGCTCGTGCTGCGGCTGGCCGATGGCAGCCAGGTTGCCCGGCAAAACTGGACCACCGATTTTGTGACCACGGCCGCGACGCCGATTGTCGACGGTGACCGCATCTTCATTTCCAGCGGTTACCGGACCGGCTGCGCCATGTACCAGTTGGCCGACGGCAAGCTCCGCCAGCTCTATCGCAACCGCGACATGTGCAACCACATGAACAACTGCGTGCTGTGGCAAGGGCATCTCTACGGCTTTGACGGCAACTCGCACAACGCGCGCAACGTACGGCTGGTATGCCTCGACGCCGCCACCGGCAAGGAAAAGTGGGCCCACCGTGGGCTGGGCTGCGGTTCGCTAATGCTGGCCGACAGCAAGCTGCTGATCCTCAGCGACGACGGCAACCTGGTGCTGGCCGCTGCCTCGCCCGACGGCTATCAGGAACTGGCCCGGGCAAAAGTTCTGGACGCCACGTGCTGGACCGTGCCGGTGCTGGCCCAAGGCCGCATCTACTGCCGCAATGACCAAGGCCAGATGGTTTGCATAGATGTGAGCAAATAAGCGGGCGCTAGCGATTGGCCGTAGCCCGGATGCTTGCATCCGGTGAATGGACGTGGCGGCTGCGCGGGATGTCAGATGTAACGGTACCTGAATCTGCGCGTTGGTTGTGTTGCTTCGCTGGCGCTTCAGGCTTGTGAAATACCGGCTGGCAACGTCGACGCGTCATGCAGCGCGCGCACCACATTGACGTACATTCCCTTGCTGACGAACGTTATGCAAGTGCTAGCACCGCCTCCCATGGCGCAGCGGGTTAAGTGT